>Ga0070741_10001681_pt1 | contig 64826 bp, 105 predicted proteins | sample Coa_R1_4_FD_66440 | JGI IMG/M metagenome (GOLD analysis project Ga0070741, IMG submission 66440) | Surface soil microbial communities from Centralia Pennsylvania, which are recovering from an underground coalmine fire - Coalmine... | ecosystem: Environmental > Terrestrial > Soil > Unclassified...
TAATCGGTTTTCCCGGACTTACTGGCGATTCCAGCAGCTACGCCAATAAGTCCCCGCTTGCGCGGCAGTACCACTCCGGCGCTGGTGCGATGTAACCTGCATCGTGCTGGGCCAAAGCTCCTCACTTTGGTTTGGTCTTACGGATGAAGCGCTTTCCGCGACCGCTCTTGTTCAGCTTCCAGTGCTGGTAGATGGTCGGGGCCTTCACGCCCAACTTGATTGCTACTTCCGGCCCGCTCATGCCCTTTTCGTTGAGCATGACACCAGCGCGTCTGATCTTGGCCTCCGATAGCTTCGGCTTCGGACCCCACTTCCAGCCCTTACCGCGCAGCCGCTTGATGGCCTCCAGGCCAGCCTTTGTGCGTTCCGCGATCGCCTCTCGCTCGTATTGGGCAAATGCCGTCGCCATGTTCATTCCCAGACGCCCAGAAGCCGTTGAGGTATCAATGTGTTCGGTAAGGCTGCGCAGGCTGACGCCCTTGCGGTCAAGCTCGGCCAAGACGGTGTAGAGGTCGGGCATGGATCGCGTGAGTCGGTCGAGGCGCCAGACGACAAGCGTGTCGCCCTCGCGGCAGTCCTTGAGCGCGTTATTGAGTTCCTTGCGGTTCTTGATGCTGCGCCCGGAGCGGTATTCGACGTGCAGATTGTCATCGAGCACGCCAGCGCGCTTAAGCGCGTCGATTTGAAGCTGAAGCGACTGTTCCTCGGTCGAAACGCGCGCATAGCCGACCAGCAGCCCGGTCGGCTTGTCCTGCTTTCCCCTGCCCATAAAGGCATTTTAGGCACCATTTCGAACAACCCCAAATTATCAACATACCGTAACGATGACTTGACAATTTGTCAAGGGTGTGCTACATTGTGTTTTGTGAATAGGGATAACGCCATGAAATTCAAGGTCGGCGATAAGGTCGAATGGACGGGTAGTTCCGGGACCGGAGAAAGAGGGACCGTGACGCACGTTCTCGGCAAGAAGTTTGAAGTCACATGGAGCGACGGCGGGTGCTATACCTACGAGGATTGGCCAGGCGGCTCCGTCCGCAAGATAGGGAAGTAGGCCTCTCAAATGAGACACATCATTGGATTGGCTGGATGCCAAAAAGGAAGCGGTCCCGCAGAACTTGAAAGCGGCGACCTAATCAGTGTCCGTATCGTTGATTGTGAGGACAATCATATTGCATTGCGCATCGGTATAAATCCCGACGCAGCTCGGCTTACTGTTGATGAAGCGGAGCATATTTCGAGGTTGCTTGCCGAAGCGGCGGTCAGGGCACGATCACGGCGACCAAAACAGGAGGTTGAGGAAACTCAATAAAGCCCGCTATGCGTTTGGCGGTATGCAGCACGAAAATGAGCAATGCCCGCTTGAAGGCGGACCCAAGCTAATTGGCTCGGCTGCATACCACCTAACTCATGGCCGAAAGGAATAGCCCCGATGGGCGGACAATCCGATCAAATCGCACGACATGAGAAACTCAGCCGCGAAGCCGAATGGTGGCGACAGATTTATGGCAGCAAAAAAGAACTTGCCGATGCGTTTATGGTATGGGCGAAACAAGGCCTAATAATTTGGTGCCGAAAGAATGGCATCAAAGTCAAGAAACAAAACTCAGGATAGCCCCCCCGATGGCAAAGTCATATTGGCGTTATGGCAGCGCTGAGAGCGGCGGTAGTTCTTACCTGATTATATCGGAACTTGAACCCCAGACGCGGAAGATCATGCTGGCGATGGGGGGCGAGCAGCCATCAGAAAATGACTGGTCGATTTTCTTCATGCGTTCTGGTGGTTCAATGAGCGGCGCGATTTGTGAAAGAATGGAAATGGCGCACAACGTCGCCAAGTCGCAATCCGCAAAACAGGAAGGTTGAGGAAACTCAATAAAGGCCCATGAGAGTGAACATCTACGCCGAGGAAATGCCGGACGAACCGCGCATTGAGATCATCGAGAAGGAAATCGATGGCAACAAGTTCACCGCCTTGCGTATCTATCTGGAACTGCCAGTGACGAAGGAAGTCGTGGAGGAAACCCACGTCGGTCCCGTCATCAAGACGGTGCAAGTCAAGGGACCATTCATGCACCGTCCAGGCGACGACGATAGCGCGGCGGTCACGTTTTGGGGCAAGCGCGACTTGCGCGTGCTTCTACGTCGAGCGCTCGATGTGCTCGATGCACACTATGCAAAACGAGAGGCGGCCTAGTTGGTCGAATAGCCCCGCTATGTGGCAACCGATTGAGACAGCGCCGAAAGATGGAACTAAGTTCCTCATCGTCAGAGACGACGCTGAATACGAACTATGCGAATGGTGCGAGCATCTTCCGTTGTTCAACTACGAACACGTCGAAGGCGACCTATATCGGCGCGTACAGATAGAGAAGGATCGCCCCGGTTTCTGGAACTGCGGCATGCAGAGGGCTGTCGGTTGGATGCGACTGCCGGCGCCGCCAGATCGAAAGGAATAGGCCCCGATGGCTGACACGGCGGCAGAGGCGATGCTGGAAGCGCGCTGCGAAGAACTTGAGCGCGCGGGCCGCATGGTTGAACGTCAACTTCGCAAATACCTAGCTGGCGCGCTATGCGCGGTGTGTGGTGAACCGCTTGGCGAGGACCGCCAAATCATCATGGACGATAACGAGCGAACGCTGCACGAAGAATGTCTCGATAAGGAGGGTGACGAAAGTCACTAAAGGCCCCTTGGAAAAGAGCCGCTACCAGATTGAACTAGAGGCGCTTCCGCCATGGGCGCAAAAGATGGTCAGTGCCCTCACTAGATGCGGCGGCTACGGGACTGGAAGCGCTGAGGATTGGGAAGATCGGGAAGGTAAATATGAAAAGTTCCATGTTCTTATTAATTCCGAGAAAAGCGACGAATGGTTCGGCGGTTTCCTCGAAATGAAAGAACTTGCTGGAGCACTCACCGCACCATGGCCCAAGCCTGTTCCGACGCCGCACGAAGAACTGACGACTAGCAATCTAGTGGAAATGATCCACGATTACGATGACGAGGAAGGCGGCGGCTTCGACCAGCCGTGCCACTACGGCAACCGTTGCGGGTATCATGCTGTCTATTGTCACAATGATGCTTGGCCGGATGGTCCGAGAAAATGCCGACGTAACCGCACCGATTATCGACACGAAGAATGCCCCGGATTCTATCCAAACAATCTCTATAAATCGGAGGCTGACCAAAAGTCAGGATAGCCCGATGGATTCGCTTCTTGAGCGCCACATAGCCAGGCGCCCTCTCACGTCTCAGCAAGAAGCGTGCGCTTTGACGGTGCGGCAATCGCTCGCGGCTTTAGGGCCGTGCGAGCCAAGCATCGTCCGGACGGTATCGGTCGCTCTCGCGAAGGGTCTTTTCGGGGAAGCTTTCAATGCAGCGTCAGACGATCAACGTCGGCAGTGGATCGACCTGATGGAGAGTGAATATCGCGCTGCCGCCAACTTGGATTCATAGGCCGCTTCCCCGCCAACAAAAAAGCCGCAGACGATGCGGCTTAAGTCCTAGGAGGGATTACGGGGATGGTTACACCGCACCATTTGCCTAGCACCGAATAACGCTCATGCGGCGTGCCGGATAGGTCGGCCACAATTTCCCATCCCAATGCCGTCCATTGTTCAATCTCATCAATCAGGATGTAATGGAACCACTGATCGCCTTGTTCGTCGCGTCTATCGCTAGACGTTTCAGTTGGGTCGGCCTCAAGACGACGATCATGCAATCGGCATCTCCGTTTCCGATGACCAGTTCTGCCGGTCCATTGGGTGCATCGCGCAAATAGACAAGCTTGAACTCGGTTGTAGTCATTCGTCATCTTTGGTGAAATTGAACGCTCGGCGTCCGTTTGCCGTGGATCGCGGATGGCGGTTTAGGCGCGCGTAAAGGAAACTTCTTTTCCCCCGGCGCTCGATCTTGAAGTCCATGTCGTGTGTTAGACTACAGTCGCAGCACATGATGCGCTCACCCCTGAGCGTCAATCTGATCCACTCGCCGTCGAAGATTTGCTTAGCTCGGGGCATCAGACCTTTACCAGTTTTCCCCGAAATTGCACATGCTCATCGTCCCATTTCAAGACCAGTTCGGGCTGCAATAGTGCGCCATCAACAAATGTCAGAACAACGAAAGCGGAGCGCCAATTTTTAGGGTTGTCTTCAGTGTAGTCGATAAAGGCTTTGGCGTCCGTGTCGGCTATGCAGCCGCCGTCCACGCCGTATCGTGTGCCATCGTAATCATCGAACGGCGTTACCTTTGCGGAATGCAAGTGGCCGGTGATTATGGTTTTTCCAGACCAAATAGTATTGTTATGTGGAGCATGCATCCCACCACGAAATCTATGCTTCACCACAACATCGTCATTGATCCATGCCGACCATGCACTTCGCCAATTAGGAAAATTATCATGGAGATGCATGCCGTGTATTTTGGCGTATTCAGGAGCAACCGATGCTAGTCTCGTTTCAAAGCGAGCATCATGGTTTCCCAGCGTCCAAACCTTTTCTGCCTTGAAGGCCGCGAGTTCTATTTCGTGCAGGCGTTCCTTGGCAGTCTCTATTTCGTCGGAAAGCTGCGGCCTTTTCTCCCAGCCGATCGGTGGATGACGGGAGATTTGCGGAGCGTCAATCACGTCGCCATTGAGAATAACGGCCCTTGGCTTTAACTCCTTGCAGAAATGAACAAGCCCCCGATGTGCGCAACTTCGGGGGCCTGGCCAGTAGTGGGCATCACTAGCGATGATGACGTTACCGTCTTTAACCTCAAGGTCCACCCTATGCGGGTATTCCTTTCGTGGAGATATTTTCGTGCCAGATGCGCCGCCGTTGGGAGCGATAATCCTGATATTAAGCCGCCGCTCAATCGAAGTGCGGCGCCGATGAACATTTCGCAGGGACACATGCAGACGTTTGGCTAATTCAGTTGCGCCGACCGTCTGAAACAGAGTAACAAAGTCAGCATCGCTGACTTTTGGAGAGGCTGTCATTTCCCGTATTTGACATGCGATGGGAGGGGAAGCACAAATCCCTCGCCATGTGCTAATTCATCAACCCGCTTATCGATAAGCAGCAGCCGTTCTGACATTGCGTCGATTCGATTGTTTTGAACCGCCTGCTGCGTGACCACTTGGGTTAGGGTTTTCATCTCCGATTTTAGGTCGCCAATGGCGACGTTCTGATTGCTTAGCGTTGTCTCCATGATGCCAGCCATGCGGCCGATCTTACCGACCGTCAGAACACACGTAATGACGACGGAGAGGATTGCTGCGGTAGCTGCAAAGATGGCCGCAAGTTCTGCCCACGTCATCAATCTAACTTTTTGATATAGACCGCATATACGCCACGGCCCAAAGCTTTAGCGCCGAGATATTCGATTGAACATGGACATTGCGGAACGACGCGCGTTCCGCCCGGTGACATTCCGAAGGCGGCTTCCATCACAGAAATAAAACCATCACGGGGAGCTGCCATTGCGCCAATGGCGAAGGCGATGAGCAACGCAACAAAAAGAACCAGACCGATCGCCGCTTTCGCTAAACCCAAATACGCATCCAATGGCGTAGTGCCGTAGCGCACTTGATGAAAGCCCCAGGCAAACAACATGAGGCTGACACCGAGAAAGAACCAAGAAACAATCTGCATCATGCGGTGATCCTGGCATAGTCGTTCCGCAATCCAGTCAGATCGAAACCCTGCGGGGAAAGGTTCTTGGCGCTTAATCTCTCAAGAGACAAAAATGCCATTCCTTCATCCATATACTGAGAAAGAAAGGTCGGAGTGATAGCTTGCAATCTTCCCCACGTGATGCAGATCCAACTGCCAATTGAATTTCTACCAATAACAGGAATGTAATGGCCTCCCGCAGTCCCGCTATCACTGACAACGCTCCACGGCTCGAAAAGTTGAAATTGGTCTATTGCGGAATTGGGCAATTGAACTCCAATCCCGACGCAACCGAACAAATAAACCGCGAGTGCGAGTTGGCTAATGTCGCCCACTCTCAATGCAGCATAGATGTCGATCTTGTGCCGCTGGCCGGACGCATCGAGGATGCCGACCTTCTGCCGGTAGGCGGCATATTGCTGAACGTCGGTTCCCTGATCGGTGGAATTGTCCCCGATCTTGTATCCACTTCCGCAGTCCTGATAGTCCTTGAGAATGACACTGTTTGAAAACAGCGGCGGCGCATAGCCGGCATCCGCCTTGAGCAACATAGTTTCGTGGGCTGCACCACTTTCTACACAGCAACCGAATTGGTCATTCGCTAAAACTCTCCAGTTCTGCGGCCACGACTTGAAGTTGCCGATGACCGCAGGAACCGAAGGCAGTTCAGTCGCGTCCAGATAAGCGGCAAGCCGAAGCTTGGGCGCCTCTGGACGCGCTGGTTTTTTACCTAAACAGAACACTTAGTTCGCCCGCCAGCCGCGGACAACGACATCATGCGGCGTAACGCCAATCGTAGCTGGCGCAACGCCATAAGCGGCGTGGGGGAGTGCCCTGTATCTTGCACTCGCGGGCGGGGGTGCTGCTTTGCAAATGTCCGCCTCGATCGCCGCCTCGCCGGATGCGACGATGGCGATCAGTCCCGCACTGCCAGGGAACATGGCGGCTGCAACCGAGGTAATGGTTGCCAATGTCGGGACGATGCCGCAGGCGGCTGCAACGCTGGCCTGAATGTCGCCCTCGATAGCGGTGGTTGCCGATTCGATCTGAGCGGTCGTGCAAGCCCCCAATGTAGTACACAAAGCAGTAGCGAGCATGAACTTACGCATGCGGTAGTCTCCTTTGGTTGTAGGATTTAAGAAGGAAGTTTTTCGACCAGCGGCACGCCAGCGGCGACCGCGAGTTTCTTGTCAGTCGTGACGACTGCCGCGTGATCGAGAGAATTGACTGATTTCGCTTGGCTTACGGGACTTGCCGACTTCCAGCCCATGCGAGCGATGGCCGCCATGATGACCGGGAAGACCAGGCCAGCAAGCAGATAACCGTCGCTTATAGTTTGCTGGAGGTCAGTCAAGACCTTCTGCGATTGGTCAACAATGGAATGCGCCGTATCGGCCGGGAGAAGCCCTATGGTAACGATAATCGCCCCAGCCGTGGCGATGTAGCCGCTGACATAACGAATGCCCTCGCCGATCTGTGCTTGAGTAATCATATGACTTAGCTCCAGTGGTTGTGCGGGAATAACGGCAAGCCGCCCCCACCGAGGCACGACAGAAGAGCAAAGACAAAATAGATGACGAAAATCAACACCACGGCCCAGAGAATAATACTGAGAACCTGAGCGATGATAGGAATACCGAGTTGCGCGGCAACCCACGGCACAACCAACTTTAAGATCATGATGATTGCAACTACGATGACAAGCCAGACCAAGAGCTGTTCAAGCCAGCCAAGAGAAAAGCACATAAAAAATCTCCTTTAACTTTTTTCCGTAGCGCGGAACGCGTCAAGGGTGTCTACCGCCGTCTTGGCGCATGCGTTTGCCAGTTGGATCGCCATGCCGCCTGGAATCATTCCCTGCGCCCAGCCCGGAACATCGGCGGAGATTTCGCCATTGATGAGCTTAAGCAGCGCATTCGCAACCGCAGTGTATTCAGCGGGAGTGGCCATGTTATCTCCACGGAGCCATGTAATTGACGAAGAAGATCGCGAGGACAGAACCGATAAAGCTGCCCGCTATTGCTACGAAGAAAAGCAGCGTCATAGTTGCTTGACCTCTGCGATTGTGCGGGCGTGAAGCGTGCTGTCGTACTGAACCGCCAAATGTTGCTCAGCGATAGGAACGGTTTCCAGATAGCCCTTGAAGCCGTTTATCGCTGTCAGCTTGCCGCCGCCCAAGCCGAACATCATCGGAGATTGGTTGTAATAACAAATCGCGCGAGCGACGTTGTTGCCGATCTGACACATTTGCCATTCGGGTGACGGGTCGTAGAGAACCATCAACTCAATATTCAGCTTTGAGAAATCAGCGAGCCACGTTGCGCGGCTTCCGCCCCCCGAATATCCGATGACCGCGGTTTTCTCGGTCGGCTTTTGTTGCCACATCGCCTGCCAAGCAACCTGCCATGAAGACCAGAAATAAGTTTGACATGTAACGTTGGGCAGCTTGCTCAGAGAGTCGGCCAGTCCGTACATACCCCGCGAGGTCACGGCCCCGTCAGGCCCGAACAGGCCGCCGAGTAAGATGTGAACCCTCACCATTAGGGGTTAACGGTAAGATTCACTTCGACCACTTGATATTTGAACATCATTTCGAGAGAAACTTGTTTCATCTCATCCATTGACATGACCTTCATGCTTTTGCCGTCCGGGTTGAGGATGGCTTGCATTAAGCCGTCTGCATCCTGAAAGATGATGACGAACATCTAACTTCTCCCAAAATTTGGTTCGTAATCGCCAATATCGGGGGCATTCGCGAAATCGCTATCGACATCGAGACCGGCAAGTTTCTGTTCCGGTCCTTGAATCAGATCGGCCTTGGCGTGCCATTCGGAATATTTCATCCAGCCGCGCGATTGCGCCTGCCATGTCAGATCAACGAGTCCTAGGCTTTTGACGGCCTCGCAGACAGCACCCGAACCATAAACCCCCACCCGGTAATAATTGTCGTCAAAGTAGGCTGCTATCCCCTCGAAATACGGAATAACGAGCGTGCGGATTTGCGGAAGGTCGAAATCATTATCGACAGCAAAATATATGCACGCGCTATGGGGAGCACCAAGGCTAGAAGCAGTTGCGCGGCAATAGCCGCCATCCCTAACGCCGTCAAATTGCGAAATGCCCTTGCCGTCAACGCCGCCCCATCCTTCGCAAATCAGGCCAATACGAAAGCCTGCCGCCGCTACTGTTTTAACGCGCTGCGGGGTCCAGCATTTTTCGCCGTGCGGATTGATGGAGGACAGATAGCCGAAGATAGTCCTTACGCCTGCCGCTTTAAGCTGCGCCAAGTGGGGCGTCGGATCGGAAGCAACGTCGATAATAAGGATCAATCGACGTGCTCCCCTTTGGGGGCTTCTGGCGCGGTATGAAACGCCCTGTCCTCGAGCTTCCACGGCGCCGGCCAGCAGGCAGTCTTTCCCGGCAAAAACGGATCGGCCTTCTCTAAAGCGCGAACGCATTCCGCCTGATCGGTAAAGGCAGGCGAGTTAGGGACCGGTATCAAGCCGACTTGCGGAGCGAGAATGTAGAAGAGCCATAAAGTTGCAGTGGTCATGCTACCCTCGCAAATTCGCCATAGTGCTGACGGGCGGCAGCGCAATAGGCAAGATGGGCTGCCTCAGCGGTCGGAAAATTCCCGATGTGAATTTTCTTGCCGAACCGATAAATTTGGGCTGCGGCGCATAATCCAGTCATAGACGGCACTTGCGCCGTCTATGACTTGAGGCAACGTACAATCGCGTAATTGCGATTGTGCAATCTTAAGCGATTCAATCCTCAGTTCTTGATCGTTCATTTTACTTGACCTCATGTGGCCCCTTTTGGATCGGAGCACTGGTCCATTTTGGGGCTAAAGGGGCCAGTAACGCACATATTCCGCTGATAGCATTGATCAACTCATAGATGACGGCATGAAGCAACGGATGTACCAGACTTGAACACCGTCGGCCCATTTCATCTTGCCGGTCGCGACATCCAACTCTCCGCATGGAGTTTGACCAGCCATGCCGTTACCGTTGGCAAACGAGCAAACAGGCCAGACAACAGAAATGCCCGCGAGGTTCGGCGTAGTGATTACGGCATCAGGTTCCACGTTGATCCATTTACCCCGCAGACGAACACGATAGCGGCCGTCCTGAGTATCCCAATCAACATCATCAACCCGAAATCCGTCGGCAAAACTGCAACAGGGGCCACGGCCGGGACTGGCGAGCGAGTTCCACCATTCTTTTGTTGGTGCTTTGCCATCGCTGGCCATCTTTGCCCAATAGCCGGAACGGTCATGCGCATGTGCAGGCTTTAGCGGCCACAAAGAGATGAACATCCAAACAGCCAGGATGGCGATAAGGAAGCCGATGAAGATGGTGAGTTTATTAGCAGTTTTCATATCCGCATGAACTCGCCAAAATATTCACGAGCTGCCGTGCAATAGGCCGCATGCGCCTCTGTCTCAGTTGCAAAATGACCGAGATAAATTAGACGCTGATTGACTTTAATGTGGGATCGCCAGCGACCCTTGGGGGCCGGATATGCGCCTTTTAATGGGCGTCTAGGCCGCGAATTAGCGGCATTCTGCGCATGTGTGGCTAAGCGCAGATTAGCGATTCTATTGTTGGATGTGTCCCCATCAATATGATCGATATGCATTCCTAAAGGAATTTCGCCATGAACATAAGCCCAAGCCAATCGATGCGCTTTGTAGCGGACTCTACCGATTGATATACGGATTCTGTTGCCCGACCCTACCGAATGAGCAAGCGTTCCCGCATAACGAGTATTCCATGTCTTAGTAACGTCCTTACGCACTTTCCATGTGAAGAGCCCTGTTTCTGGAGCGTAATCCAAGATGGTTCGTAGATATTCAAGATTGGGCGTATCGTTTGCTGGCACTAACAATCATTCCTCCTTCATGGACTGCGGAATGCGACAGCCCATCTCAGGGCGTCATGGCCATATCTGAGGGGATTGCCTTGCTTGACGATCCAATTGCCGGGAGAACCGCCAACAATCAAAGCGACGTGATGCCTGGAAACAGCAACGCAACCAGCACAAGGCTGAGAATTATGTCCCCAGGCAAACCAGCGAGATGCGGAATTGAATGATTTGTCGGCAATGCCGAGCAAATGTCTAAGGTAGCATCCACACCACGGAATGCCGTAGCAATCGGATGGGCGAGCATCGGACAAAATTGTCCGAATAGGCGATTCCCTACGAGTAAAATGCCGCTCGTAATGATGACTAATTCTCGCGTGATTATTCCCAACATCGCTTGTCCAATAGGCGTTCGCGGACGATAGTGGGACAAGCAATAGAAAGAGCACGGCGAGAATAACTCGCATCCAGTCACCTGTGAGTTGTTTCGGGAATTAGTGCTTAGGCTTGTAGAGGTCGCAGACGCCCTTGGGCGCGATAGTGCCCTTCACCGCACTGCATCCGTGCGGCGGCTTCCACATCGTACAAATGCTACAGTGGCGGTCTTTACTGCCGACGCGATAATGCACTTTAGCTTTTGCTACTTTGTCCTTCACCGCGCCGCCATCGGCTCGATAGAGCACGTCCGTAAGCGCGTTATTCAAGTCCTGATGGTCTTCGTCGAGCGCCTGCGGTATCGTAGGAAAGCGTCCTCTTTCGTCCTCGACATTGGTTGATGGTCTGGCTTCGGACTCGAATTTCTGCCAGTTGGCGTGAGTCCCCATTTTCTTGGTCAGGTCTAATGGGCCTTGAACGCTGGAGCCTAAAATGCCAAGTTCGGCTGGTCCACCGTTGGCTAAGCCATGCGCATAGGTCTTGTTCTTTACCTTGCCGCCGTGTTTCTGTTGGGTGAGTCGTCCTCCCAGGCGGCGATTCTCATCGGTATCGGCGCTGGCTGGTACTGGGCCGTTCGGGAGCATAGAAATCGCATCGCTCCCGGTCGCACCGACAGTTGGCAACACAACACTCGGTCGCGGGAGTGCCCTTTGGTTGAGGTTAGCCCCCATCTGTTGACCAAGTGGAGATCGCGCCCTGACCGCCTCGTTGATTTGTCTGGCGGCTCGGGTGGTTGCTGAATTGACCATTCTACGCAGTGTGTAACCAGCTACGGGGGCAACGCCATGCGTTACCAAGCCCGTGATGGCACTTCCCAAGCCGCCACCGCCACCGAGAATGTTGCTGGCCATGCGGCCGGTATTCGTTAAGGGAGTGCCTTCGACGATAGACCGCATCTGGTCTAACTCGTCTTGCGTATAACCGCGGCGCAATTTCGGATTGAGATAAATATCCGCCATTCTCTGCCGGATGGTATTACCAAGATTCATGCCAGAATTTGGAGCACTAGACCGCAACTGCGCTTTGGTCATTGTTACGTCAAAATCAGCCGCGCTTTTCATGGCCGAATAATTGGCGTTTGCTTCTTTCAAAATTGCTGCAGCAGCTTTTGGGTCGCCTTGGATGGTATACTCCGGCGGCATGTTGGCGAGAAACTCGTCGATGTGTTGTTGCGCCGATTTCGCAGCCAGTCGTTCTGTTGCATCCGGCGAGCCCGCTGCATTTCCTAGCGTGCGACGTAGCGTTCTTAGATTGTTGACCGTCAAAAACGAGTCGTCCGGCACGTTGTAGAGCTTATTGAGAATGCCGAATGTCTTGGGTGCCACGTTGGCATCAATGCCAATTTCCGGGCTATTGAAATCGTCGATGATCTGGTCTGCAATTCGAGGCCCGGCAGCGGCAGAAATCCGAACGTCCTGCACTACCGGATTTTTATAGCCAGACGTTCCTGTCGCTGTTTCTTTCAATTGCTGAATGGTGGGGGCGGCTATTTTCTCAGGAAAACCCGCAGCAACAGAGCGAGGCGTGGTCATCGCCGCAAGGTCGGTTGTCCTATTTTGAATTGCCGCATTGGTGGCTTGTAATCTTGCCTCATCCTCGTCCGACCATTGACCGGGAACTGTAGGAGTGACGTTAACTGCCCCAGACGCCACATCGCCGGGAAGCCTAAGCGCATGGTAGGCCCTTTCGGCCAATTGAACCGGCCATGTTTGTTCAAGTTTCTGCATGAACGTCGGCGCAGGTGGCGGATTGTCTCGAAGATAAGCGTCCGGGTCGAATCCGTCAGATGGCTGCGCCAAATAGGCATCGGGATCGAAGTTGTCGTCCATTATTGTATGCCAAGCCTTTGTTTGATTTTTGTGGCACGCGGGTCTTTCGGATTGGCATTCGCCCAATCAAGCGCTCTTTGATCTTTCTCCGGTAGAGCCGATTTCTGCTCAACCGGCGAAGAGCCCTTCAGCAACTCATAGGGCCGCTCGCCTATCAAATTCTTGAACTGCTGTTCCGAAAGGCCGGAAGCAAGAGCCTGCCGTTCGCGGCCCTCAAGTTGACCGCCAAGTAGTTTCTGCGTCACGGCAACAGCACCAAGCAATTGCTCTGGGCTGCTAGTCGTGCCGAATGGCTTCCCCGCCTTTTCGCGTTCTTCTGCGGTACCGGCTCCAGCAACGCCGATGGCCTTGATGATTTCCGGCCCGACTATAGTGCCGGCCGCTTGCAGGTTGGTCGCGGCATCGGCACCAAACTCGGCACTAATCGCTGCCTTGACCTTATTCAAGGCTTGGAGGTTGTTGCCAGTTGGATCGGTAGAATATGCATTCCACGCATTGGCGAGTTGTTTCAGCGTGTCCAAATGACGAACCGCAGTGCCAAGCGCCACGGTAGACCTACCGTCAGCCCCGAGAACAAACCGCAACATCCCAGGTGATGTACGTCGCATTTCCGCAATCTGGTCTGGCGTATAACCACGCGACAGGCCCAACGCGACGCCATAGTTTTCAACAGCGTTGGAGTAATTCTGCTTGGCTCGCGCTAGAGGACTATTGCCAAAACCAGTCCCGCCCTGCGGAAGCTTGCCGGTTTCCATATAATAGATGGCGTCGGTCTTTAAGGCATCCGGTGAGCGATTATAAATCTGTGTCGGTTCAGGGAGTTCCCATCCCTGCTCGACATGCGGAGCACCTTGCGAATAATCGTAAGGTCCGGCCGCGACCAGCTTCTTGTTATATTCGATCGGGCTCTCGCCCTGGGCTAAAGGAGGCGCGGCGGTTTGCGGAGTGCCAGACAAGTTGCTGGTATCAATGGGTTTCAACGTTAAAGGATTAAGAAATCCAGGCCCGTTAGGATTGGGAATGCCCAAGACCGGATTGAAGTTTTTATCGTAGCCAACAGTCTGCGGCTTTCTTGACTCCGCTATACGCAAGAGTTCATTCGTTCTGGCGTTCTGTTCCTGTGCTGCCGCTACTCGTTCTCTATATTTTTCTTCGGATTGCCAGTTTTCCTTTTCAGCATTTAGGCGGTTCACCGCCGTATCAGCCGTCACCTGCTGAATATGCTGCTCCTGCTGCTGTTGCAGGTTTCCCAATCCACCCAATATCCCGCCGCCGATAAGGCCATGCCCGGAGAACATCCCTCCGATACCGGCGAGGATGGCTTGGGTGATGTCGGGATGCCATTGGGATGGCGCTGTAGTAGAAGTAGCGGGCGATGCTGTAGACGGGGCATAATTTGGCGATGCTAGACCGCCTGTGGGCGCTGCCTGCCCATTAAATGCCATTGCCGCAAGGTTGGGATCATTCATCCGGCCGAGGATGTCGCCAACATAAGACGAAACAGTTTTGCCGCTTGGATCGGCTACGTTGCGCTTCCATGGCGTAGGACTATCAGGAGGGGCCACGTTTCCAGGCCCAGAGAAATAAGCGACTGCGGCTCGTGCCGGATCGCCGCCATATTGGTCATAGTAGGCTGACAGGATGCGGTTGCCAACCCTGCGATTGGCGACTGGATCTCTAATGTCTTCCCCCGGCAGCGCGTATTGCCTCCAAGTCTGAGGTTCAATCTGCATCGGGCCGATTGCGCCCGCTGAACTTGTAGACGGGTTGCGGCCAAAGCTACTCTCTTGACCATAAGTCGCATTTTGCAAAGCGATCAATTTTGGATCGGTCGCCTTATTGATTGCCGCCAACCCGGCGTCTCCGCTGCTATCATCCGAAGGAACGGTCGAAACATCCAGTCCAGGATCGTCTGTGCCATTGATGGACACGTCATCATCAGGTGAGCCTCCATCGGCAAAGCTTCGCCCCCCGCGCGCCCGCAATCCATTGAACGGGGTGGCGAGGCCAGGACTAGCTATCGGCATAACCCCTTGGGGCGGCCTGTTTAACGCCTGCCCCATAGGGATGCCGAAGCCCTGACCGAAACCGCCTCCTCCACCAAGTCCCGGCATCCGCGTGCCGGGGCTTATCATCTGCCCTATCTGCTGAGCGTAGTTGGTATTGGTCGGCATTTGTGGACGCATACCAAAGCCACCAAACCCCATCGGCATTCCGCCGTAGGCAAAGCCTTGCAATTGGCTTGATGGATCAATCCGACCGCCCTCTGAAATGCGGCCGCCGCGCTTGACAAGCGCGCCCAAAGCGAGTGAATCGCCGCCACCCATTGCTATACTATCGGCAGCACCGAGATTTGGTGCCAGACCGCCTCCGCCAATGCCGATGCTGGGCATGGAGGCCGTCCATCCGCCCATGCCGGCATCGCCTGCGCCATTTGATGGCCCACCAAAAAGACTTCCTAAACCGTTATTGATACCGCTAATGGTTTTCGCGGCACCGTTGACCTGATTGAGTGTGCTCAGAAGGCTCTGCGGCGGCGGTACGGTAGGAGGCTTCGGCGGCCCATTGCCCATCGCGGAAGGCGTATTGGGAATAAGAGGAACGCTAGGAGGGCCACTCATGATATTAACGTCAAGAGCCCCATTCGTTGAACCGCCATTCGCCAGATGCAATAGGCCAGCCGCAAGCTGATTTGCGCTTTGGTCGCCGCTCAAAGCACCGGCTAGAGCGTCATACCCTACAAGCGAGTTGCTATAATCATCGCTGACAGAACCGCCATCATCAAAGGTTCGGCCGCCGTGCGCGTGACCAGAAAGCAGACTAAAGAGTGAAGGCGTCGTCTGTGTCGAACTCGTACCGCCGCTGATCGAACCAGTCCCCTCGATAATCGGGGCCTGATAGGACAATCCCGTGACGCCTATTTGGTTTAGGTACTGCTGATATTGCGCGTTCAACAATGCTTGCTGATAAGCTTGTTGGGTCGAGGCGCCAGCGGCTATCTGTTGCGCGCCCGTCCCCGTCAAGGCACCCGCTTCCGCAGGACCAAGCGAGGCCGTCTGTGTTCCGATACCTGCCAAGCTGCTGCCGATTCCGGCTGTCGTCCCCGCGAGAGCTCCATAGTCACCGCCGAGTTGGCCGGTTTCAACGCCGAGCTGTCCGGTAAGACCGCCCAACTGCCCTAGCGTACTTCCAGCCCCGACAACGCCCGAACCAAGGCTGCCGTAGACACCCCCAAGGGTCCCCATGGCAGAGCCGACACCCGCGACACCCGAACCGAAGCCGCTATAGAGACCGGCGGCGGATTGCTGTAATCCCTGCTCACCCATTGCCTCTTGAACGGCCTGCCCATAGCCGGTGTTTTCCAGCCCGGCGATCACCGGAGCTTCCGCTGCTTGTTGTTGCCCGGCTAAGACACCCTGAGCAACACCCGCCCGATCACCGCCAAAGGCATTCCCGCCAAGGATAGCTGAGCTCGTAAGTTGGTTAGCCTGAATGGCATTGCTATTGGCAAACGCATTTTCGGTCGAATTAACGACGTCATTCAGATACGGACTCATATACTGCTGGATGCTTCCAGACGTAATCGGATTGATTACGCTCTGCGCAGCCAATCCAGCCCCCATGCCGTAATATGGCAGAGCACTACCCAGCGTATTTAGACCCGATCCAACCGCACCCGCCCCAGCGCTGTAATAAGGTAACGCTCCACTGACTGTACTCGCCCCCGACCCGACCAAACCCGCGGCACCGGGCATAAGGCCCAGCCCGGCGTTAATGGCGGAATACTCATTGGGCAGAAAGTTAAGCGCCCCCGATGCAACGCCGTATCCCCCGGAAATCTGACTCCCGCCAGAATTGATAAACTTCTCAAGTGCCGCAGGCGCTTGATTGATGGTATTCTCGCCGATGATCTGTTCCCAGCTCGGCGGGGCAACATATTGGGCCGGCAAGTTGGTAAGACTCGCCCCGACAGTCTGCGCCTGACCGATAAGATTCTGGTAGTCCGCCAGAATCTGCGGGGGCGGCGAACTGGAAGTATTAGCCTGCGATGTGCAAAGTGAGCCCATCAAGACGCCTTCTGGTTAGGGCGATAGATGAAAAGTGCCCCGAGTGGAGCGCCGAAATGGCGCGAGAAAATACGAACCTTAGCTTCGGTTCGTTTGTTGGATACAACGCCGCTCATCAACGAAAGCCCGATTTTGTCAGCGCACTGCTTTGCAAACTCGAGGAGGCCGACGATGTGATTTTTCTTGCGGCAATCGGGCCGGATAAAGTGCCACAAATCCCCGAGATGCCATTCCTCAGTGTAGTAAAGCCGCGAAAGCATCAGGCAGGTCGTTGCTTCCACATCCCCCGGCGGTCCAATAACCCCGACCATAGGAGGGAATGTCAGACCCGCAGGCGGCGAAATCCCGTCATTGATAATTTTGCGAACAAGCTCTTCTGAGAATGAGAACAGTCCGTTTTCATCGTGCATCATGCGTAAGCATGCCATGAGGCTATCGGCGTCTTCGGAAGTTGCGATGCGAACGGGTGCGAGTGGAACTTCTGGCTTAGGTTGTGGAACTTCGGGCTTAGGTTCAGGCTTCCGTAGAAGATAATTTTCTTCCCTGATTTTAGTTTCTTTTTTTTCTTCGCGAGGCAAATAAACACGTTCTTGCGCGACAACGCTCGCGGCCTGCTTGTTTAGTGGTGAGGACGCCAATACGGCATCCCAATTCATTGTTAGTCTGGTCATTTTTTAGGAGCTGGAAGCGACTTAAGCTTCTTGATGTGCTTCTTGCGCTCGGCCACGACCCATTGGTCCAATGCGGAGTGACCTCTATTCACGTCCCCCGTTCCGCGAGGAAGCCGATGCACGATTTCATCAACACGACGCACTTGGTCGGGATGGAGAATGTATTCGCCACCTGCAACGATAATATCGACGGGCTTGCCGACAACACCGCCTTTGGCAAAATGCCCTATATGTGGAGGTCGTGGAATGTTTGAATGCAGATGCGGCATTGCTGGCGGATGAATGCCGAACATCCCACTCAGTGCATTTCCACCCGCTAATGTATTGCCCTGTCCGAGATGGCTGACGAAATCGGCGGGCAGTACATACGAGCCGCTGGGGACCGATATTCCGTGCTTGTCCGTCCGCCCCGGAACCGCCGATTTGATAAGTCCGGGAGGATGGACACGGGAGAGCTCCGAGAATGCCCGATGTGCGAAATAGTCCGGTGAGCCGCCGAATGCGAACTTCGCGCCGTGCTGACGGGCGTTGCGATAGGCAGCGGCGATGGCCTGACGCTGAGGATGTCCGGCCCGTACCATTTCGGATATGTTGGTTGACATAGCTGAGCGAGATGCGCTTGGGATGAGCGGCATTGCAGCTCCTCAAAATCGGAGAACGGCGAATTTTTGTCAGTTGGGACGCAGGTCGCCAGCAAAATGACTGCGGCGATTACTGCTCGTCGGTAGGAAAATTCGAGGTCTGGTTGGCGAAATCGTCTATGTCGGATGCACTCTTTTCGATGTCCGCCGCGATGGAATTGATCTTTCCAATTCCGGCGTCGGCTTTTTTTGTTGCCGCACTCAAGCGGTTCATCGCCTTATCGGCGGCGTTTTCCACATCAGTCACGACACCTTTGGCGCTATCTGCCAAAGCCTTTAGTTTCGACGGCATTTCTTCCTCATGTTTTACGGGCATTGCCAGCGCAAGTTTCAGGAACTTCAATTGCTGCGCCGACACGTAGCAGCGCCGCTCAAGCGGACAGGTTAAGTCCTTTTCCAGTTTCACAAGCCGGTCGTGCTCGGCTTCCGCATGCTTGCGTAGCTCTTCATCGGCCCCGGAAAACTCAGCCAACGCTGTGCGGAATGACTGATGACGATCCTGGTACGCCCTGCCTAAAAGCGCGGCAAGATTAGAGGTCGAAGCCATAAATCACGACTGCGGCTTGCGTATTCCCGGTTCCGAGCGACGGCAGCGTAATGGTTATCGCCGTCTGTTGTGTGGTTGCCGGTAATGGCGTGGGGAAATTGACAACGTAAGGGAGATTGGAAGTCGTCACCCCGGATTGAGTGACATAGGCAAAATTGAGCGTCCAATGTCCATCGGATACCGTGGCATTGACGGCAGCAGCAGATGTCGATCCGCTGGACGTGATGATAAAGCCATTAAGATAAGTTGTTACGCCCGATGCGCCGCCGAAGCTGGCCGTGACATTCGTGGCACCCCCGTGGGCGCTGCTAAACTGAACACTCGCCCCCGCCGGCACATTGGGAAGCTGCGCACTCGAGTTCGAGGCAACACTGCTCGTCGTTTGATTAAGATTGTTAAGCGCCTCGGTCAGGGCTTGCGCATAACTGATGAGCCGCGGATCGGTTGTCGTCCCATTGCTCATGGACGGGTACCGGCCTGGAACGCACGTACTCTCGGAGTGCCGAGCGTAGCGGAGAATCCCTTTCGTGCCGCCCAATCAAAGCGTAACGCAATCTGCCGCTTTCTTAATTCCGGCCTGATGTATTTGTTGGTCGAGTCCATCCCATATGGCCCTTTCATCACCGGGGAGTCGCCGGGATAATCGACACCATAGAGCGTGATGGAAACGGCCCCTTCACTGCCAAACCATTTCATATCGGGGATGAACTCATCCACGTACATGATGCCTTCGCCGTCCGCGATGTCGGCATATCCGGTTTCGGCATAAACCCCGGTCATCGCTTGGCCGTTAGCGTCGTAACCTTGTTCATGCTGCTGGATGAGCAAAGTTGACCATTCCGCCCCTAACGGGGTTCCGAAGGCATTTTCAGGAAGCCACGCCGAACGTCCCAGAGAACCATAGTCCCAAAGGTTCTCCAGCAGGTTCACTTTCAGATAACTATCGCATTCACCCGAACTTGCCGTGGAAGGATAGAAAATCCAAACCTCGTTGGTTGATTGACTGGCCCCGCAGAAGATATTGTTGAGGTGGTTCTGATTGAGATTGTTGAACATGGTGTCCCACAACGGGCACTCAATCGGGGTCACTCCACTATCGGAGAAGGTAAAGAAGCTATTGATTCCCACCCATAGGGTAGTGCGGCCGAGGATGGCGAATGCATGAGGAGCAATCAGTCCACACTGGGAAGCAAGCGTCGTGAACGAGTAGATAAAAGGGGTGCCGACATAGAGCATCGACCAGAGGTCGTTGTTCGTCCAGATAAGCGAGGTCTGCGGTGCCTGAATGCCGCCGATAATTTTAGTGCCAGAACCGCCGAGATGGAAACTACCCGCCTGATTGGTGGCGGATGCTGTCCAGCTATTAAAATTCCCAGCATCGGAAAAACGGATTAACAACGGGTCTTGCTGACCGCCTCCTAAGATGACCTCCGAACCGAAGGCGATGATTTGCGCCTGCGGCATGGCCACAAACGCGCCGGTATTGATCTGTGGTGCACCGCTCCCCGTTATGTTCGGATCGGGAATCCCGGCATTATTGAGAACCGCGCCTGACGAAATGGGAGGGGTATAAATCCACAACGGGCCGCCCGTATAACACACAAGGCCGTAGGTGCCGAAGTTATCAACGAACCAGGCGGACGGCGGCGGACTCGGTGCCGCCCCGGCATAAGCTAATGTCGGGGAGAAGGGCTGGTTTCCCTGATTGTTCGCTATCGTTCCCTCATAATATGAGGCAAGCGTGTTATTGAAGAACCCGAACGGCGATGCATCAAACGAAAATGTGTTGGTATCAATCACGGTAACTATTGCGGTACTACCGGCGGGAATATTCAATGAATTAAACGTGCTATGGAAGCTGACGTTGATGCTGGTTAGAACATCGAAGGTAAAGGAATTGCCGGTACTCAGCCCGTGATTTTCCAAGGTGACATTGACGGTCGGATAGGATTGGTTTTGAAACAGCGGCCAAGGGATCACAGCAAGATCGTTGACGGTCGCATTCGACGGCAAATTGAAGGTATATTCAGAAAAAGGAGTAACACCGGTTATGGTAAAGGTATGGCCGGGATGGAAAATCTGGCCGCCAATCGACATGGTGCAGAGGACTTCAACCGTGTCTCCCACAATCAAGCCGGGGGGCTGGTTTCCCTGCGCGACAGTAACCTGCCTTTGCCCGCTGAGAACTTGCATCTCAGTGGTGCCGTCCGCGGCCGCCGTTCCTTGGTTGAAGGTGAACGTATAGAGAGTACCACCCACATAAATCTGTGCACCGCCATCACCGGGCATCAGCAGATTGACGTTATCGAGCAAATCTTCGTAGGCGTGGAGTGCTCTTACAATCCCCGCCGCTGCCGTGGAAAAGAGCTGCTTCCATCCGGCGACTTTTTGCAGAAGCCCGTAACGCCAGCGAACCAGATTACCGGCAAACCAGCCCTGCCGGTTTTTGGTCTGCGTGGCCTGGACATTGAATCCAGGCGTCCACTCTAAACGGTGAAGCGCCATTGATTATTGCGGTGCCGGGACACTTGCGCGATCCCGTTGCACATTGGCTTGTGGGGTAGGTTGATAAGGCGACCAGGAGACCGATGCCGCCTTGACCCGCAATTGTTCTGTATTCACGGATGCCTTAATTGCCTCATATTGAGCATTCCACGACATTGCGGCTTGTGGGTTATCGCTTTGGCCGCCGAAATCTCTTTGGTAGCCAAACCCGAACACCATAGCCCCAGCAACAAACAATTCCGGGCAATAGGTGGAAATGAAGGTGGTTGTATTCGTCTCGGATAGCGGCGTCGGCCGAACCGTTCCTATCGTTTCCAGCGTATAGGCCATGTCAGGCGCGGGGCCGAGAATGACGTTATAAGCCCCCGCAGTGATGTTCGTACCGATGCCTGGATTACCTATCAGTGCCCAATATTCGGGTAGCGCCGAAGTGGCGGTCGCCGGATAGATGTTATTGATAAAGTCAATCCCGACCCGCGTTAGCCCCTGAAACGGGCTCAAGATGTTCAAGGACTGTGGGACAATGACATTCGTCTGCAAAGCGATAGTGCGGGTATTTGTCGTCAGCGTCGTGGTCTGTGAGGCGAGCGTGCAGAGAAAATCGAAGTCGGTATAAATCCGCTTTTCCGTATAACCAATCATGTGCGGAAGCATGTCGGTGAACGTCGTGTCACCGGCTTCGTACTTTAGAATCTTCTGCGCGATGAATTGAAATTCGTTGTAATTCATCAATACACCGGCCTGCAGGGTATTCGCGACCAATCGCTCAAAGTGTCACCCTGAGTCGTATTGACAACGATTTGCAGAATGTAGGTCACTCCCGCCAGCAATCCGGAAATCCGCTGCGTCACAACGGGAGTAACGATGCTCGGGGAACCAACCAAATGAGAGCTCGGATTGGAGTCAGTTCCCGTCTGTACGGTCAGGCTGACCGACGACACCGACGAAATGGTATCTCCGGTTGCCAGATCGTTGGTGTAATCGAACCCATACACCTGACTTTCGCCAGGGTCGGCGGGATCAAATTCACGACCGATGAAGATGGCTGCAGTCCTTAGTGGTAAGTCGGTCCGCCGAACGGCAGAACACGTGTGCGTACAATCACGTTTCGCAATTCACGCTCGCGTTCGATCTCGTTGACTAGTTCTCTGGTTCTGACAATCACATTACGGAGAAGCTGATTGACGACCTGCGATGGGAGATAGAGGACCGCCGAACCGATTTGATGCCCGACCCATTCCGTTGCCGGTACCTGGTCGTACCGCCAGAATTTATGGAATGGCGGTGGAGGCGGTGGAATACGTTTAACGAACGGCGAGACCGGCGTGCCCTGCCAGAACTTGTCGGGTTCGTAGTCCCACCGCCAGAGTTTATTGAATGGTTTGTGGGCGAGTTGGCTAATGATATTCGAGGCGAGCGGGTTCCCAACCCACTCTGATGCTGGTACTTGGTCATAGCGCCATAATCTGAAGAACGGATTGCCCGATGGAGAAGTCGATGTTGGTGTGCTTCGCGGCGTACCGACCCAATCAGTCTGTTCAGGAATGCTGGACCACCACCCGGAGACAGGCGCGTAGAGTTGAGTAAGTTGCGGTAGCGTTATTGGCTGTGATAACGGCGCTCCGACCCACCACATATCGGTCGGTGGAGTGCCCACTACAACAGGTGGTCTTACTAGGGATGCCTGAACGACAGACGGGGGAATGGTCCCTATGCTTGTTGCTATAGGTTCGCCAAGCCAATCGGGTGTCGGTTGATAGTCGTATCGCCAGAATTTATAGAATGGATTGGTTTCGGGAGGCCCTGCGGTATCCCAGTTACTCAACATCCATAATGGAACTTGCCATGGCGGATCTGGGACAATGTCGTATCTCCACAACTTGTAGAACGGTTGTGGGGTGACGTTGCGTAGCTGCTGGGAAATTCCCTCTGGTGTTCCTAACCAATCCGGTTGCGGTACGACGTCATAACGCCATAGTTTGTGATACGGGGTCGCACTCAGTTCTATCAGAATGACGGACGATTGCGGCTCGCCCAACCAATCCGGCTGCGGAACGTAGTCCCATCTCCAGAATTTAGTGGGCGACGACGGCCGATAATCGAGTTGTTGTTGGGTGTAGGCCGATTGTGGACTACCGAGCCATAAAGCCGTGTCTGTTATTAAGTCATAGCGCCAGAGCTTGGAGAACGGTTCCGTTACCGGAAGATACAGGGTGTCCGCGTTTTCCCAAAAGTTCGGATACTGCCAATCTGTCGGCGGAACGTAGTCATACCGCCAGAGTTTCGAGAATGGCTTAACGATCGGCAGATACAGCGCGTCGGCATTTTCCCAGAAATCAGGAAACTGCCACGGCGGAAACTCGGCTCCTCTTTGGGTGTAGAACGGTGCCCGCGCATTCGGGATATTGAGCGCAATATAATTGGCATTCGCGCTGGACCATGGATAAGTCCACGGCGGATCTGAAACATAATCATATCGCCAGAGCTGTTTATTCTTCGGCTTTCCTGTCAGAAGCTGGAGGGCGGACGAGCCCGGTGTCGTCCATTGCCAAATACGAGCTTCAGGTGGGCTGGGCGCATAAAATTGGGTCACATGAAGATCATTTGCGTTCCGGGCGGAACCGGAGAAGCTTTGAATGTCGCCATGATTGTGTTCATTACTTTTGTCGAGAAGGACGGAGACCAAGAGACCGCCGCAGCGGAATTGACTATTCGGTAGGCAAAATCAACGCCAGAGTTACTTGTTACCGGATTGCCTGTTAATTCGGTCCAATTCGAATCCTCGGTGTAGGATGAAATGGTACCGTTATACTCGAATGTTGCAAAACAAATTTCATTCGGCACACTAAGCGATGGACTGGTCAAGGTGAATGTCGTGCCGGAAGGTTGGGCCGCGGCCGCCACTTGATCGGCACCACCATTCGCGCCACTGACAATCGCGGCTCCGTTTGGAAACCAGTTTCCTCCACTAGTCGTCGCTGTAAATGTGCTGCCAATCGGCAGATCGGCGGCCAAATTAACGAAGTACCACAATTCTATGCTTGGATAAGACCCTGTACCGATGCTTCTGGTCGCCAGACTATACGAGTTGCTGTTCGAATCGACTAAAGTGGAAATAGTGGCCCCCGTGCTCGTGCCGTAAAGAGAGAGGACGACTAGGGAGCCACTCGGTGCATCTGCTGTCGTCGCGGCTGAAGCACTGCCGCTGGCAATGGACGCCGTCGGGGCATTCAAGATAAGTTGCGGACTCCCGATAGGCATTTCATTACCTCACGGCGTCACGTTGACAATCACCGGCCCAACTGCACCGTACACATCGAAGGAAACAACGTTGCCAGCAACGGCCACTGGCACACTATTGTTCTGCGTATCTGTCGCGGTAACATGACTCGGAGGAGATGCCTCGGTCAGGTTGTAGGTGTAGGCACTGGAGGGCGGCCAAGTGCTGCCTTGTCCGACCCAAACGATATGCGTATGACTGCCGGATTTGTGCAGGGTAATCTGATAAAGCGGCACTGTACTTATTTCAGCGGCATCGAATGATGTAGTGCCTGCGCAAGCAGTCGTTATTGCCGCCATTGCCGTGGCCGCAGGAAGCGCCGAGTAAGTAAACGTGCCTCCTCCGGTATCCACCCAACTGAACAAACCAAACCCTGTATTGGAAATCGCCTCGTAAATGCAGCACATATAGACTTGCGAGATAATCGCGCTGCCAAGGGTTTCCGCAATCACTACAGCCTTGAGGGCTTCGGTCGGCGCCTGATAACTTCCAGTAGGGGCGCCAACTTCATTCGCATAAATTGGCTTGCCGTTTCCAGCCGAGGAAACAAATGAGGAGCACAAAGAAGTAAAAATATCTGGTGTATTGCCAGAATAGCTATACGGATGAAACCCAATCCCAGCAAGATCGGACCAAACCGTTATGTCAGAAGCTATGGCTGCAACGAATGTATCAGGATCTATGAAACCAGAACCACCGCCCGGAGAAAGTCCACCAGTAATAATTTGCGCCGATGAATTGGAGGCGATAATCGCCGGTACAGCCGCATTGACAAGCGCCGAGTAGTTCGTCGTACTGGCGGCTGGCGCCCAGGAATATTGCCCAGCCCCATTCGAGATATTTTCTTCATTCCATATTTCAAAAATGAAATTGCTTGTTCCATAGTGAGCAACACATGTGTTGGCATAATTCACAAAAGCAGTTCGTCCCGTAGCATCTGCAGGTCCGGTATAATAACTACTTTCGTAAAGAGTATTGCTATATGCAAATACCACACTGACGGTAATGCCAGCAGTAGTCACCCCGGTAATCGAACTATCGTGCGGAAAACTGTAAACGCCTTTGCTGGTTTCTATATCCGGCCAATCACATATATCCATCCGCAGAACAGTAGCGCCCAATGCCTGACAAACCGCGGTATTGGTCGCACCAGAAATCGGATGCGCACCGTCATCATCGATAGTTGCGTGCGAATTGATGCCCCATAACGGTAATGTAGTTGCATTGGTGAACAACGTCGATGCGTTGATGCTGTAAAGTGGCGTTAGCTGCACGACCCCAACAGGGATCGATTGAATAACCGCCCCCGGCATCACATCACCAATAAAGCTTGCGGAGGTAGTGAAGGAGTGGTCACCGGCGTAATGGAAGAATTATAGGTAAAGATGATTACGCCTGGCTGACTGGTTCCAGGAGAACCACCGCTAAATGCTCCGCCAGCCGCTGCCCCGTAGAGTCCTCCGTTCCCGCCGTTGCCCGCACTTGAGCCGCCGCCTCCGCCGCCGCCCGATCCGGCAGAACCGCCCGCCGTCAAAGTCCATTCAGCTCCAGGCGAACCATTCGTTTGTGCGGCGCCACCAGCTCCACCCGAGCCGTTATCGCCGTTACCGCCGGTCCCGCCGACGCCCCCGCTGATGTCGCCGCCGACGCCACCATTGCCGTTTGGTCCCGCCGCACCACCGCCGCCCGCACCGCCGCCGCCCGTGCGTGTACCGCCGTTTCCGCCGGTAAAAGTCGTCTTGCCAAAGGAATTGGTTCCGTGCGTTGCTCCCGTAGCGGTCGTCGCCGTATTGCCGCCCGAAGCAAGTATCGTCGTCCCGACAGTGTTATCCGTGAAAACCGTGTCGGCAGTTCCTGCTGATCCAATTGATCCCAAGGTGCCGCCAGCGACTCCAATTTGCAGCGTGATGGAGTCGCCTTTCGCCATGCCCCCAAACCATGACACGCTATTATCCCCGAGAGCATAACTTCCACCTGCTCCGCCCCCGCCACTGCCCGAACTGTTGCCCGCCGCACCGATTGCCTCGACCGAAATTATCGAGACAAAATCAGACGGGATTGTGAACGATGTCCCGCTGGTTATCGCAACAACACCAACCGAACCCATTTAACGCAGCAACATATTCGGCGGTTGGCAATTGGACACGCCCGGCTTTAACCTGTCGTCCGGCAATGCCGATTCCAGAACCGACTTCATACACGCATCGCAAATCACCGGCTCGAAAGCATGATCGGTGATTTTCAGAACCTTGCGTAATGGCTCGTAGTCAGTTGAATTACGCGGTTTTCCGGAGTGCTTCATGGTGATGGTGAACGGCTTCAAGCACCACTGACACACATCAGCAAGCAAAGACCCCACCGGCCCATGCGGGCGCCGGGGTTCCAAGCTTTTAAGTTTTTGTTCGGGGGTCAAAGACACTTGCTTGGGTGCAAGTGCCTGCTGGCGCATTTCTTCGGTAAAGCCGTTAGCAAGAGGGCGCGGCTTTTCTTGCTGCGCCCTCCAGTCATCGTAGATTTGCTTCCAACGCGGGACTTCTGCCATTATAGGCTCATAGAACTCCCGCTAAACCATTGATATTAAAGCGGCTCATATATTGCATGCACGCCTATACTTCCGGGCGTACCCCCAGTGAACGCACTGAGCGACACTTCCCCGAGCGACGCGGTATTGCCCACGATGTCCACGCACTCATCCCACTTATTTGCGCGCCAGAAATACACACCACCGAACGCATTGAGCGAGCAGTTCATCAAATGCAGAGTGCTTGAACGTTGCGGAACGGTCGTGGCGCCATTCCCCGTAACAGGTGCCGCCGCAAGCGCTGCGGTCGCGGTGTCCATCGCCGCATCCATGCCACCCGTGCCGAAGACAATCGAAGTCGCGGCAACGGTGGAGTCGCGCGAGAGGATCATGTAAGTAGGCGAAGAAGACGACGCAGCTTGTCCCGAGATGGAAATCTCATGGACTTTGTTCTGCTGGGTAGCGGTGCCCCCCTGAAGGAAGAAGGGAAAGGTGGTAGCGACAAGGTTGGTCGTGTCCGCGGTCGCGGTAGGCGTAATGGTGGTATAGGAGATGATGCGGCGAGCCATAGGGCTGTCCTTTCAGTTGATGGGGAGTTGCGCGCCGCGCGGGATGAAAGCGACAGCCTGCCGCTTAGATTTGAACTATCGCGATTTTCCGCAGATAGTTTTCAATCCGTTGCTTGAACGGAATGCATTCATGCGTAAGCTTGAAATTCACTGCGCAATTATCACAAATGTACTTGTCGCACTTTGGACAGGTATTGCGCGGACGAACACGGTCGGGCCGAAGAACTATTTGCTTCTGACAGTGCGAGCAGGACTTGGTTCCCGCCTCGAACTTCTTTCCCTTGCCGAAAATCTCATGGGCGTGGAATGGAATACCGCCCTTCAGACACTGCGCTTCGGTAAGTCCGGGACTTTCCGAGTGGTCGATTAAGAGGTAGCTTTCGCCGTCGTTACGCCGCCTGGGCATCTTTTTGCTTTAGCTCTTCCCATCCAGCGACCAGGTTCTCGAATGTGTCTTTCTTCCAGAGAAAGCGCTGATCAGGCCGCGCCCACGGGAATTGCTCACCAATCTTGACCCCGTGGCAATCGCGCCAGAATAACCCGGTATTCGGTTCGTAATCCGGCCCGATGTCGGTAGGAACCACTTCAACCCAAGGAAAGTCACTGAACTGACATAACGCAATCGGGCCGTTGGCAATCAGCCAATTAGTCTTGGCTTCCTGATAAGCGGCCATACGGCAGTGCAAGTCCTTGGACGCATCCGGCCATGTCTCCCAGCGCCCTAACGGTTCATCGGCCTTCGCGGTATCTCGAATGAAGACTACCTTCTCGCCCTGCTCTTGCAGGTACCGGCCGAATCTCGTCCATGCTTCAATGTTGCTATTACGCGCCGGCCAATGGTCGGCTTCTCGCAAGGTAATAGTGACATAACCGGGAAATTTTGACCGCTTGGTCGTCCGAAGTTTCGGTATCTTCTGCCCGACCTGCCACGCCATCACAATCTCGCGGGCGACAAACATTTCTCTACGAGTACCGTAAATCGCTTTCTCGTCCTCTACCGCGCCGATAAGAGACAGCGCCGGTCTAAAAACGTTATTCAGCCACGCCATTCGATTAGGATCGGACTTGGTTCTTTCAGGATCGGCACCGAACCAGAACCCGACTTTCAATGGGGCGGGTGCCCCTTCCCGCACCCTTTGCATCTCCGCAGTAATCAACCAAACGATAAAATCAAAGCCAAGTGGATCATGGGCCATCGAGTAGACCACATGACTGACATCAAGGCTCGGATCAGGTTTAGGCAGCGACCAATTCAGGATCGAGGCTTCCAACCGTTTCCGCAATGCAGTTATTGCCTGATACGCCGCACGCTCTAAATGAATAACCCCCGCATAATCCGCACAAGCAATTCTGTCATCTTCGGCGTCAATCATAACAACCGAAACGTGATCGAACCGCCGAGTCTTGGCGAGATAGTAATAGTTCTCCAGGATTTCGAGGATTTCAGGACTGGACTCAGGCACGATAGAGAATCCCGATCCCCATCAAAGAATCCTCGGTAATGATTTCCTCGTGGCGATATTTACGTTTGATCTCTTGCCACAAACGGGGGACATCAACCGAAAGCCCATCGTGCGATTGCACTTCGGAAGGCGCCGCGATGTCATGCAAAACAACCATCCGTGCCATTGGTGAATAGAACAGGAAGTCCCGCTTTACGGCCTCGTAGCTGTGGTCCGCATCAATAACCACGGCGTGATAAGGGGCGTGCTCACTTACCCGCTTGATGACTTCCGCCGCACTACTCGGCCCAAAGACCGCGCTGACATCCCGGCCGATGGATTTAAGCCTCTTTAATGCAGCCAGGAGGATCGCCGTAGAACCATCATCGCCAAAAGGACCGCCGGGAAAATCCACGGCAACGCCTCTTGAACCCATGGGCAACGCTTGCATAATCCGTTCAAAGCTGCCCCCATACCGCGCTCCGATTTCCAGATAGGAGCGAACCCCCTCCCTCTGAAACACTTCAATCAGGCGATCAAGCTCGTCGGGATGCTGTAGCGGTTTGGCGTAGGACTCATTGGCAATGCCGGGAAACATATTCATGCGGCGCTCACCAATTTCGAGTCCCACGCCGCTACCAAGTTCTCATATGTATCCGGCTTCCAGATAATACGCTGGTTCTGTTTCGCCCAAGGATACTGCTCCCCGAAGGACATGCCCGCAGTTTTCTGCCAGAAATCCTCCGCCTCCTTTGGATCGATCGTTACGAATTGCATCCACGGTGCGTCGGAAAAGACGGCTAGACTCACTGGCCCGTTGGAAACAAAGAAGTTCATCTTCGCTTCGTCGTATAGGGCTAGACGGTCCTCCAAGTTGACAGAGGCCTCCGGGCAGGTCTTAAGACCGCGGAATGATTCAAATGCCTTGCTCGTATCGCGAACAACAACGACCTTTTCCCCTACACCCTCGAGATACCGCCCGAACTGATACCAGTCGTTCAATCGGCTATTGCGTTCCGACCAATGATCGGCCTCGCGGAGCGTAATAGTGATGTAGCCGGGGAAGAGAGATTTCTTGCTCGGGATGAATTTCGGGACTTCTTCACCATCCCGCGCCGCTTGAACCACGTCCTTGACGACGTAGCTTTCCTTGTACCAGCCGTGCGGGTCGGCAACCTCAACCCCGCCGAACATCTTTAACAGCGGCCGGAAGATATTATTGAGGTAGTTTTGTCTTGCTTCCCGCTGCGGAATCCCGTCCGGGTTTCTTCCCTCCCAGAAGCAGACTTTCAAAGGACCGTCAGCCTTGAAGCGCTTTCGGGTCATTTCCGCGTTGATCAGCCAGACCAGAAAATCGAACCCCAGCGGACACGTCAGCATCGAGTAGACAAAGTAGCTGGCGTCGAGAACCGGATTTCTGGGAGGAAGCATCCAGTTTTCCATCGACTGCCGCAATTGACCGCCGATGTTTGTTATGGCCTCCAATAAGAGATATTGCATGGTGATGTGGCCGCCATGCCCGCCATAGGGCACGCCGGTTTTCCCCACCATCGTCACCGCGGCGGCTTCGTAGGGGTTCTTTTTGGCTTCGTCCAGATAATGCTGGAGAAAGTCAACAATCTGCTGATTGGCTGCCACGTCTCACCTTTATTTGCCTAGTCCCTAGGCGACATTCGCCACCGTGACCCCGTTCGGGGGGCTTGCGGAGGAAGGAAGTGGAATGTTGATGCTGACTGTATTGTTTGAGGTATTGACCGAGAGAACTTCGACCTGGGCGAAGTTGCCATTGTTCATCTGCACAGTGATGAACTGATCGACGGAAAATCCACTTACGGACGCGAGATAAAGTGTGGACGCGCCGGAAGCGGCATATTGCGCTAACTGTGTAGACGCTGGGCTGCTTTCGTCCGCCGTAAAAGCCTCTACACTAGCAAATTGGATAGGGAGCGGGTCTGGCGGGAGAATAATAGTCAAAAGCTGAGGCTGCGGCGTGTCGAGGCAAGTTCTGCAAAAAAGCAGGTATTTGTTTATCAGTTGCGTTCCGGTGTAATCATATTGCCACGAGAGACTTCGAAAATTCTCCCAAATTCCGCAACGCTGACACACGCCAAATGCTGATGGGTCAGAAGAATTAGCGATAGCCCTCCCGGCGCGCGATGCGTAAGCCATCAGGCGGCCCTTGCAAACTCGCCAAAGGCAGCGCGAGCCTCCTTCAGATATGCGTCATGCGCCAACTCTGGACTGTCGTAGATCCCGAGGTATTTGGTTTTTCCGCAGAGGTGGATGTAAGACACCCACTTATTGTGATGCTTGACTACGCCCTTATAGCCACTTTTGTTGTTTGGTCGGCGCCTCATATTTCCAGCATTCTGCTGGGGCCGCGCTTCGCGCAAATTACACCAACGATTATCCGACCTCTCACCGTTTATGTGGTCGATATCTTCTGGCCATCGACCGACCATCAATACAAATGCGATGCGATGTGCAAAGGTGTGCATACCGTCGATGCTTAGTTCGATGTAACCACCAGAATGTTTGCTACCCGCAATCTTTCCAGCGCGAACACGAGGCCGAGCTTTCCACCGGAGTAACCCAGTGTCAGGATCGTAGACGATTAACTCTCTCAGGCGCTCAACGCTGAGCATTTGACTCCTCACGGCCTAAAATAATTATCCAGGGCCGGCGACACATACAACGGCACATTCTCAGTGTACTGTTTGGAGAATTTGCCCCAAGCGTCGAGATAGTCTGCCTTGCGGATCGCCTCTAGCGATGGAGCGAAGTGCCTTGCTAAGCGATACGCGAGTCCTGCGGCAAAGGCGTCAAGCGCAAGGTAAGGAACGTCTGGCTGGTTTCCGCCTGCAAACGTCGCATCTTGAATTTGACTGTAGGACCAGAAGTTCAACGTATAGGTCGCATTGCCATCGGGAATTGGCCAAAGTGTAATAGTTGGGGAGAGGATACGATCAAACCAATATGAAGTCGGAAAGCCTTGTTGCGTCGGATACGAGAGCGAGGCGTAATCAGTTCGCGAGAATGGGGTGATGAACCGATTGAGTGCGGGTGAGTCGACGGAGATGTACGCTTCCGTTATCATCACGACGCTAGACGGAATGCTGTAAGTGCCCGTGCCCTGTGTCAATGCCTGCTGTTGTAGAGTTTCCTTCCACAACAGAATGCCGTCATTGGCCCATTCAGCTTGAAGAAGATTGCCTTCGAGCCTGAGTTGTAGGCAATGGTCCTGGGTCAGGGCCGCAGGCTTGATCTGAATACGCGACCATGCGTTTAATGCGAGGTCGGCAATTGATGGGGCGAATGCGGTAGTCCCACTCGTCGTCATCAGTTGCCGAAGCCCAACCCAGCCTGCAGTACGGTAATGGTCGCGTAAGATGAGGTCGTGTTGGTCGTTTGCGTCAGCCGCAGTGCAGTAACGGGAAACGAAAACGTATTGGTTGCGTCCAAGTTGGTCGTCTTGTTCGACATAATCGCATTGACCCACAACGCTGGGAACACACCATTCACCGGATTGTTGAGGTCTTCGTAGGTATATTCGACGTTGTACGTGATCGTTCCGCTGACGACGACACTCACCCCGAGATTAAGCGGCGTGGTATGGTAATCAGCGTTGAACCACGGCGTAGACGCAACGCCATTCGTACCAGCTTCGACGTTTCCAGAAGTCGCCGCATCGACCGAAATCTGCGTGACTGTCTTGAAGTCGTTACTGGTATAAACGGCAGAGCCGTTCGTGCCCTTAATGGCTTCGCTGATATTTTGCTTAGTCCGATTGGTGCCGTAGATAGTAAAAGTCCGCGCCGTTTCGTTGCTGGTCGTGGTGATTGCAACGCGGCGCGGATTGTCAAGTGTTGCCACCCCGCCAGACACCAGCGAGCCGGACAAAGTAAGATTGGTGGCTTGCGCGGGTGCCTGGGCGGTAGCGATGCCATTGGTCGTCAATGGCGACAACGGCCCAAGTTGGGTGAACCAAGGATTGGCCATTTAGCCCTTCCCAATATTTGGGTACTTTGCGTGAACCTTCCGGCGCACAGCAGCTTGCTCTGACGGAGAGCCGTGCTGTGCAACGCGCGCCAAGGCGTTACGAGCGTGAGAAGCATCCGGGATTGGATAGCTTCCCGCACCCGCCCCCTTCGGACCTTCGCCCTTACCTGGAAGGGCGAAGTCCGATTTGGGCAGATGCTGACGCTCGCCAGCGGTCAAACGACCGCCGCTTGCGCGTTTATCGGCCGCCGCCGAGCTCAGTCCCGGACGTGTTCTCCGGCATCCGAGCCGACGTGATGCACCTTCGCTGCCGAGCTGAGTGGGTGCTGGTCTGCGCCAGTCCTCCCACCTTTCGCCCGGCCGCCGCGACGGAACTTGTCCTGATGGTGCTTGGTACGTCCGCCTTCGGCCTTCATGTGGTGCATGGAGTGCTTCTTGACTTTGGCATGGACAGAACCGCCGTGCTTGCGCTCTTCGCCTTCCGCTTCCTTGCGGACGTTGGAATCGCCGCCGGCATAGTAATCGGCCTTGCCGCCGTCTTTCTTTTTCTCGTGGTGCTTGTGACGATGCTTCATGGAAGTTGTCCTTAAGTTGCCGCAACGGCAATGCCGGCAAGGGCCGTGCTATTGGTGCCGCCGGTTGAGATGCCGACAATGTAGGTTGACGTGCCGGAGGTCGCGATCGCCGTCGCCCCGAGGCTGATGCTGTTCGGCGTGAGCAATGCCGCCCCGCCGTTCGTCGCATTGATAGCCAATGCCACGCTGATGTTCGTCGCGTTCGTCATCAAAGCGTCATTGATGAACTGACAATCATCAAACAGGAAATAACCGCTGATGGTATTCGACAGCGCGGTCACATGCGTATTGCCGACAATCACCGATTGCATCGGGAAAACGCAACTCTGGAACTTTGAAGATCCAGCACCTGCCAACAACCCAACCGTGGCGTTGGCATTCGTGCCGCGCGCCACTGCATCACCGCCGATGATGCAATTCTGAAAGGTGTTGTTGGTCGAGGCCATCGTCAATGCGCGTGTGCCGGCGGCGTTTGCCGCTAGAGCAGCACCACACTGATTGATATTGCAGTTGATATACGTGTTCTGGCCGCCGGCCTCCGCCCACGCAACCTGATTGGTCGCCTGTGCGATACCACTGAGAACCGAGACGTTCTGGAAGATGCATCCAGTTGCCGTTACGTTAACCAGTGGGGTAATGGCACCCGAACTTGCCGCCGTATTGGCAACCGAGATCGAAGCCGTGCCGTAGTTGCCTCCGGTCAGCCCGATCAGGTGGGTGTTGTTCTTGGACCACGTAAGGGTTGCTGTCGGGCTATAGGTGCCCGTCAGGAAGATCACGTCGTTGTTGCCCGCTGTCGCAGCCGTCAGGGCTTGCGTCAGCGTGGCAAACGGGTCTTGCGGCCCGCCAGTATTGCCGTCCGAACCTGTGGTGGCATTTACCCAGAAGTAGTTTCCACCAAACGGCAACATGCTCGACACGCCATAAAGCGGCATGCCGAACTGGCAGACCAAATAGTTGAGGTCTGAATTTCCAGCCATGTTGGTATGCCTTTCTTACGAAGTTGGCGTGTTGCCGTACAGCGCGCGAGGATCGTTGTAGTTGAAGCTAAAACGCTCGAACGCCTTGACGAGCAAGTTGTCCGTGGTGAAGTCAACCTGCAAATCCATCTCGAACGGAATGCGCTCGAGATAAAGCAGGCCTGGTACGTCAGTCTTGATGTACCAAGGATACTGCGAGGTGAAGAACACGTTCTTCACGTAGTCGGTGATGCCGCCAGCCGTTGAGGGAATGGCGTTGACATCGTTCATCGCCGTACCCGGACGGAGGTCCGTTCTCAACAGACGGATCGCCACCGGCTCGTTCTGCGGATGAATAACGAGCAACTTGCCCGTTGCCATCATGCGCAAGCCCGCGTTGTCGTAGAATCCGGTCTGAATGGAGATCATTGCATTAAGCAATGACGCTTCGTTCAAGTCCGCCTGAATAGAGGGCGTATTGGCGAAAGTCGAAACGCCATTCGAGCCACCGGGCGGGATCGGATGCGCCGTGTTCAGAAGCGAGACGCCATCGCCAACGACTGTGGCGTCGTAGGTGGTTGCGTTGTTGAACACGTTCGCGCCGTAGATTTCCTTGGTCTGCGCATAGGAACGTTGCAGGCCAAGGTTATTCGGCCGGAACTGCGACTTATACAGGTTGTCGTCGATGGTGTTGCGGGTGATCGCATAACCCAATCCAATACCAACATGGATCTGGTTATAGACAAACGCCTCACCCGAGTTGTTGTCGAAGAACGTGTTACCGCCGTCGTTCTTGACTTGAGCGAGAGGAAGGTAGCGCATGGAAGCGGTACGTTCCTGGTTCATTTCAGATTTGCCGGTGTCGAACAGCTTGCCCCAGATATTGGGCCACTGCGTATATTCACCGACAACACCGCGGAGTCCCGGTTTCAGGAGGTCCGCGATAGCACCAAGATTGATAGCCATTGCGAATGCTCCTTACGAAATACCGGTGATACCGGTTTTGTAGATCATGTTGTTGAATGCGACCTCTAGCCAGTTGTAGCCGGAAGTAGCGACGGGATCGGTGGGGCCGTTCGGAACGCCGGTGATGATGAACGGATACGTATTCGACGTTGACACGGCATTGATGTACATGCCGGAGAAGCCGGTATTCGTTGCTCCCGTCCCGACTGCGAGTTGCGCGTTCTGGCCTACATCGGCAAACGGGAATCCCGCCGAAGATGCTTGAACGAGAAACTTCGCAAACGGGTCGTCACAGACAAACGCCGTGATGTCGCCGTTCGCGTCGGTCGTGCCGGGCCACCAGCGGGAATAGATGATCTGCTTCGTGGCAACGGACTGATACGAACAACCGTAGAAGATGCCGGCGAGGGCAACGGTGCCGGCCGTGGCTTGAGTGATGTAACCGTTAGCAGAGCCGGTCACCGGAACAACCGCATCGCCGTAATAGATCGCCGTCGAGTTGGTCGAGGAGATCAAACGATTGGTAATGCGGTAGTTGGAGGTGCCGCCGCCAAGAGTGCTGCTTTGGGAAAACCCAAAGGGCGCATTGGAATTGGCCATAGAAATGTCCTGTCATCGGCATCGCATGGTCCTCCATGAGCTTGCCAAGGTGAGTGTCGCGACCCGCGACAGGTTTTGAGATTGAGCTGACCGGCTAGCCTAGACAGTCAGGTGAGAGCCGCACATGCGGTTTTATTCTTCAACCGGAATCGGCCGCATTGCCTGTTCTTGAATGCCGCCGGGGTTGCCTTTGAAATTGCCAAACTCTTTTGGCGTAAGCCGTGAAACGCCGTTCTTTCGGTTCTGATCCTGGAGTTGCTGGTCGGCAAGGCGCTTGGTTTCGGCGCGGGCTTTCTCCTCAAGTTCCTTCGGCCGCGCCATCAACAACATGCCGTCCGTAATCGCCGGCCCAGCCGCGCCATCGGCATAGAGTTCATGGACTTCCTGCATATCGACGGGCTCAAAGCCCTGCCGCCGCATGAGTGCAAGATGCGAAACTTGTTCCTCGCCTTTAACGGTATGCGCCTTCCATTCAAATGAAATATCGGGATACCGCTCGCGAATTGAACTTGGTAATTCAAGGCGGTTCTGATTGGTGGCGAACTCGCGGGTTTTATTCCGCAGCCTATCACGCAATGAAGGACGGCTATTCTCACGCAATGGAGGCCGCCCGGGGCCGCGCTTTTCGACAAATGTCTCGCTCATGACGACACCAAATCGCCTTTCCAGGAGCCGCTAGGACATGTGTAAATGTAAGGGGAAAAAACAGCAGGCGACTTACCAAGTTCAGCAACGCGCTCTTTAATGCGCACCCACTGCTTAGGAGTGGGAATATTGATACATTCAGTATAACCGTCGAACCACCATTTGAACTCTTCTGCGGTCATTTATTGCTTTCCTCAAATGCTGTCGCGGCGTCTTGGACAATGTGGCGGATGGTGGCGGCAGATAACGGCGCGCAACTAGAAACGTCGTAAATCATCATATCCAGGCGTAGACGCGCACCCATCCGCATCAAATAATCGCCGATAGCGTTTTCTATTGCAGCTTCTTTGCTCAATGCTGATAGCGGCCGATCTTGCCGTCCGCTTCCAAGGCTTTCAGGTTGTTCCAATAGTCAATCTCCCGCTCCCGTTCGGTTTTCTTCGGGTCGCCGTAAAGATGCGCGGCTTCGACCTGTTCTTTGGTCAAGGTAATGCGCTGGCGACCATTGGAAGAACCATCACGCGACACTGGAGCGGCCACGGGAGCTTGCCTTTGTTTCGGCGGAGGATCGTCCACTTGCTTCGGCGGATTAAGCTTCCCCTCGATATATGAGAAATATTCGGGAGTGTCGGGGCGGATGCCGTCGTCCTCGGATGCATAGTGAGCTGCAAGTACGCGGCTGTGGAGTCGCGGCATACCGCGCCCGTCCTTGACCACCAAATCGCGATGCTGCCTTAGCCAAGCCTGGCTCGCGGGTGGAAACGCGCTGATGAATTGCTCGGTCGGATCCTGCTGAACTTGAGGCTGTTCAACACGCCCCTCGATACGCTGTCCTTGTGGAGGAACCGACGCCTTGATGTGCTCAAGCTGAACTAGGCGGGCACTGGCGAGAGCAATCGCCTTTTGGGCTTCCGCCGCCTTGTCCCATTCCCCGGCTTCCATGGCCCGTTTATATTCGACGGTCGCCATATCGGTTTCGCGCGTGGCCGCTTCCATCGCCGTTGCAATGGTGTTCAACTGCTCGGACTGAACCTGCCCGCGGTATTGGGTTGCTTCCTGTTCCCGGTCTCGTGCTCTTTGCTCGGCGGCAACGCGTTCACGCCGTTCGGCCTCAGCGGTTTCCCGCGCCGCTTTCTCCGCCGCTTGGGCAGAGGCTAATTGCTGCTGGAGTTTTTCCGCTGCTTCGTCGGCGGCCGACTTGTCGGGTTCTTTCTTCTCGACAACTTCGACAGCCGGTTCCTTTTCAAGAGCTTTGATTTCTTCGTCGGTCATCAGTACACCACGTCCGGCTCGTCAAGAATCATGCGAATCTCAAAATCCCTGACTACGCGACAAAGCTGATTATGGAGCTGAGTTTTACGCCCGTCAGTCACCCACATTTGCACCCAATCGCCTACTTTGGCCTTTTCTTCTTCGTTGAACTTGTAGTCGTCGCTATCAACGAACGCCTGTGAGCCGAGCTTCAGAACCAATCCGACTTTGCCTTGGTGCTCATCTTCCTTCCGGGTAACATCAGAAAGGAAAATTCCTGAAGCAGTTTTTTCCGGTCGAAGATAAACCCCGAGCAACACTTGATTGCCAGTTAAGCTACGTACACCCTTCAAATGCTTGACCCGATCCCAAATCTCCTTCGCGGGATCGTTTTCGTGTACCATCTTCATTGCAGAAGGCATCAATCACCCTTGATTGTCGTAGAGTTTGGATTCGACCTGTTCGCAGATAGCGATAACGTCCGTTATCGCCTGCAAGTAGCCGACGCGGTTTTTGTAGTCGTCAAATGACAATGCTATGCCGGAGCACAGCAGTCGTTTCAGTGGTTCGGTTTTTTCGTCCAGTTCGCGCCGCAGCGCGGCGTGAAAGCCGTCGCGGATCACGCGGCTTTTTCAATTATCGGGGCCTTCCTTGAAGCCCGCACCAATCGGCAAAACGCACCAACCTTACGCCAATTCTTGTCCGCAAAGCACTTTCGGTCAGTTATGAAATCCATGTCCGGCCCGTTAATGTCGTATTTCTGCACAACGTAAACGTCGGAGATTTCTTCTTCCAAGCGGATACGCCAGTAAATCCGCCCATCTTTTTCGGAAAGGTAATTGTCAAGCTGCCGATGCATCATCACGGCAACAACCTTCTCTCCAACCTTTTCGTCGCCAGGTCTTACAAATGAATGAGCAAAAAACTCACGATATGGCTCACCAATTTCGCAAATCGCCGCCGGAATCCCGTCAGTCTGATCCTCAAACCCATTGAGCCAGTCGTGCAGTTCCTTGAAGGTCTCAGGATACAACTTTGCTTTTGCCATCTTGCCCTCCGGGCGTAAGCGCACCACGCTTTAGTTCGGCTTCTTCTCCACCACTTGCCAATGCGGCGCGGAGACAATCATCATTGCCCCGTTCGCCAGCAGGATTTGATAATAGTTGGCGTCCACGACATCCAACGTTGGCTCGCCCTCAATATCGAGCATCCCCATAATGGGGCAGACCATCGGATTGCCGTAGAGCTCGACTTCTACAGACAGGCAGCGCATTAAACTTTCTTCGGCTTGGCGTGCGCTTTCTTGCCGTAGGCTTTAATCTTTTCCTTGCGGCCGTCGCCCGTCAGTGACCCAGCATCAAACGTCCGGCCGCCTTTCTTGAAGCCTTTCGGCGCACCAAGCTTTTGCGCGTGCGCCGTCTTGACCTTCTGCGGATACTGCGGGGCTGTGGATGACGCCACTTTGCCGCCGCGCTTGAACGCGCGCCCACCCGCCGCGTGTGGCGGCATCATCGGCGGCATTCCGGGCCTTGGCGGAAGAGCACCGGGCGGCAGACCGGGAGGGGGTCCTGCCGGCCCGGGCATACCCGCAGCCATTCCCGGAGGAGCTATGGCAGGAGGTGCTGCGGGGCGAGGCATCGGAGGCGGCATCATGGGAGCCTGATGCGGGCTGACCATGACATTGACGGTCGTGCCTTTGTGCTTGGTACGGCCGCCACGAGCGAACTTGCCGAGATTTCGCTTGGGCTTTTTGCCTTCGGCGCCAACAGAAGCAAGACCGACAGAAGCCTGCGGGCCGTTGGGAATCTCCTGCCCCGGCTTTTCGGCCATGAACATGCCGCCGCCGGATGTGCCGCCGGTTGAAGTATTGCCAGCCGGATTGCGCGGCGTGCCATGGTAGCCGGCAATGCGTCTTAGCTTGTCGGCGTGCCCGTCGCGGGCTTCTTTCAGGTGCGGGTGCATATTATATTAGCCTTTCGGAGGGCGCCATGAACCATACAACCGCTCGCAAAGGAAAACGTATCCACGTTATCTTGGTGAACGGCCGGGCATTCATTGACAAACTAGTGGCCAACAAAAGCCAGCATTACGAGTTTGAGCGAGAGGGCCGAATTGCGAAAGAGAGTATCAGGTCGTTCTCAATTGCGCGGAAAGCTGCCTAGATGAGATCCGCCAGCAACTCGATTAGATAGCGGCGCGCGTTCGGCACCGTATCCCACTTGGCAAAGCCGCGAGTTTCCGAAACTTTCGCCTCGATAAACAACTCAATCGCGTCCGCCAATTCTTCCGTTTTGACGCGGCGCTGTTCGGCAGCGATTTCAGCCAACCTCTCAGCGGAAAGCGGAGCCGTGGACCAATTCTTTGCTAACTCGACAGGCGGCACAACCTCATCGCCAATGTCGATTTTATGTGACTGCGTAGATGATATTTTCCGTTTAGCGCTCACTCTACCTTCCCCTGATGCGCTTCACGCTGCACATCCGCCTGCTGCTGCGCTTGCGCTAAATCCGACTGCGTACTGATGTGGTGCTGTAACAAATCGGATTGTGTATCAATCTGATGCTTGTGTAGGTCAGCCGCACGATCCGCGTTCTGCTGCTGTAAATTCGCCACGCGATCCGCACGCCGTTGCTGTGCATCCATTTGCTGTTGCTGCGCGTCCAATGCCATCTGCTTGCGAGCGTTTGCCTGGTCGTCTTGATGAATGACTTGCTCGCGCGCCAGATTGATGATGGCGACATTCTCTTCCATCTGCGATTTCTTCGCTTCGGTCAGATTGTCGAGCGAGGATTGCTGTTGCTTGGTCTGCGCGTCCATCAATTTCGCGGATGCCGTCTTATCGGCCGCCTGCGCGCTTTGCATCGCCGCCTGTCCCTTCAAATCAGGAGGCGCCTGCGGAGGTGCATTCGATTTCAGGGCCTCGATATCCCCGATCCCCATCATCTGCATGCCGCGGGTTTTAATCGCCACCTGATCCCAGGCGGGATCGTTCATGGTCAACTGCACCAAAGCCGCCGCCTTCATAATCCGCTCCATTTGGGACGCGGTGTTCGGATCTGCACGCGGCACTAGCTGAAAGTTCTCTAGAGCGGCTAGAAATTTAACCTTCCGTTTTTCATCAGCCTGCTCTTGCGCCTGCTCGGTGGCAATGAGCGACGGATCGACTTGCGATTCCTGGGCAATGAACAGTTCTAAGACTTTGGACTTCTTGTTATGTCTCCATAACGCTTCCGGGTCTTCCATGAAGCGTTGACGGAGTAGCTGAAACTCTTCGCTCTGCGCTTGATGCAGCCTCTTATGGACCGCACTCATGACTTTCGTGGCTTGCTCGATTAACGCTAACGTGGTTCCAACCGGGGCGTCTTGCTTGCCCTCACCGACCGGAAGTTCTGCCGTTCCTCCTACTCTTTGGCCGGTTTGCACCACATCTTGAATAAGCTGCATCATCGCAGCGTTGGGCGGATTGTAGGGCAGTGCCATCAGGGCTTGGCGAATGTCCTGGATGCCAGGAAGGTCAATCGGCACACCACCGCCAGGCGGAACGCGAAACTCGTTGGTCAGTTGTTTCCCGGCCTGCTTGAGATATAGAAATCCGGGGAAGCAACTAAACGCACCCGCATCCAGCATTTCTCGCCAGCCTGCGGTAGCAGCCAGCGTCACATCACCGAGAATTTGTAGCAATCCAATATCGTAGAAACCAAATCCCGGAACGAACGGATATTTTACGAACGTGGTCCGCGTTAAACACTGGTCGTCGTCAGGATCCCAGTCCCTTGTGACTTCCAGAACCTCACGGGAATCCTTGTCGATGGAGACTTTCCACGGCAACGGAAGGCCGGTTAATTCTCCCTTTTCCTTGTGCTCGTAGCCGGGGATTTCCAGTTCGCAATAGCACTCGTAAATCTCGCGGTCCAAATCTCGCGGGTCTACGCTGGGCGATTGTTGAATACCCTGAACTTCCGCCTTCTTCTGATCGACCGTATTCGGTAATGTTGGAATGGCATCGGGCAGATGCACATCACGATAGCGGCCGAGTAACTGCATCCGCCGCACAATCGACGGCCGCATGAGAATCCGATGCGTAACACGCCGACAGGATTTTAGGTCGGTCGCCGCATTCGAGACAATCAGGTTTTCCGGCTCAATGGATTCCGAAACCGGACGCCTTCGGATTGGGCAGTTGTAAACCTTCTTGAAACTGCAACCTCGAAATCCGGTAACGAGCAACTGCCTATCGGTATCGGGATAATACTCGCTCGCCGTCGTAGTCAGGTAGTGATTGAAATCGTCCTCTAAAGCCTTGGCAAGAATCTCGTCATTCTGCGTCGCATCGCCATCAAACGTGACCTTGACCGGACCATCGGCGGGTAAAAGTTCCCCGCGGGCATTCGCTTGAAAGCGAAGCGAGGCTTCCTTCAATAACGGATGATTGACCTTGCTGGTTCCCTCAAGCTGAGCGCCGCCTAACTGAGAACTCGCGGGCGTTCTAATACGAAGCCCGAAAAGGTCAATGCCCTTTGATGTCGCTTCCAGCCAGTCATGACGCGATTGGTCGTCCGCGTCGATGCCTCTCAATAGTTCGTCCGCTATCTTGCCTAAGTCTTCCCGTGAAAGCTTTTCGGCCAGGTTGGCGAAGTGGTCGCTGTCGTCAACGGTTTGGTCGTTCGGCGCCGGACCAATTTCGACCGAGCCATCATCATGCGTAATTTTGACGGTGCCGGTCTTTTCGTCAAATTGCACATCGTCGGGATTGTCCGCGACGATCTCAATGTCTACCGCGTCCGGCAGCGTTGTTTCTGGCGGAGGATAGCGTAAGACGTTGTTGAAATCATAGGCGTTAGCCATTACAATTAGCGCACCATTATGGAGCGGACCATGAACAACATCCCTCGGGCGAAAGTCGGGAATACCGAATTGCAATGGTTCAAGCGCACGGAGTTCAATTTGGCTAGAAAGGCGGGGTGGAAAGCCTCAAAATGGGGCGACACGGAAATTTTAGAAAACAATAGAAAGCTCTTTGAACGAACTATCGAACCGAAATCGAAATGCCGAGCAGCAGGTGGAGCAGCGGAATAACCACATAGAACAGCACAATCGCCACCACCAGGGTTCGCTATCTAAGCTAAACTTGGTATCCCGCATTGCGCAGCGCATTCGCAGGCAAAATAAATTTATAAGTTGACGCGGAGTACCACCTCTTTCATTTCTTTGACCCAAGCGAACCGCAATCTCCTCTAAACTCAAGCCTTCACAATAAAGCAAAAATGCATGTTCACGGCGCGCCAACATATAATCGTCAGCGTCAGCTTCCCGGATATAACGGTTCAGGCCGCTTTCGATACTTCGTCGTTTCTTCCAACTCCGCAGCGTATTCTTCCTTGCGATCGGCTAAACCGTGAAGACGCAGCCAGTTCAAAGCCTGGGTGACGGAATCAACAACGTCGTCATGCGTGCCCTTGGGGAATTTCGAGCACTCATCGACAACCATGTAAGCCCAATCAATCTGGTTCGGATTGGGCACCCAGATCATCTTGTCGGTGAACATATGAACGATGGAGTGGGCGCGTGCCACTTTATCGAGGTTGCCGGGGTTTATCTCAATAACAGAGAACTCATTCCGCGCATAAGCACGGCGCATTTCCTGTACAATGGATTTCCCAGAGGCTTTTGCTTCGACCAGCAACTGAGAAACGTGGTACCGCTTGCAATCTTTCGCGACCCGCTCGAGCAAATCATGAAACTCTAACTTGGATTGCCACGCATAAAGCAACATCCAACGCCTTACCGCCTGGCCGGGAATAGGCGTTTGAACCTTGCCCTGCGGGGTAAAGGTTATCGCGTACTTCATGTGCTCGGGATCGAGGGGTAACAAAAACGAACCCCAGACCGTCAGAGCACTGTAGTCGTTTTCCTTCTTGATATCGTAAGCGGTGTCTAACGAAGCTACTACAAAATCACACGGCGGAAGGTTCTTGGTCGCGCCTTTCTCTTCGTTCCACTCCAGCCCGCAACGGTTTGCGGTCTCGGCATCCCAATACTGCCACCAGTCCGCTTTGAGGATCGAACCACCCCGGGGAACAGGCATTTGCTGCCATTGCCCGGCCCACTCGAACGGGTTTCTCTTGAACTCGGCAAGCTTTTCCTTGGTAAAACGCTGCGGCCATAACAGCTCGCCATCGTCTTGCCGGGGATCTTCCCACGCCTTGTCAGCAAATTCCTCTGTGTGTAAAAGCGGGACAGTCACGCAAGACCGGTTGCTTTCAAACTCCGCCGGCAATCTTAAGACAACAAAATCTTCATCGTTATTGATGACATGCCCCGCCAAATCATCCTCATGCAGGCGTTGCATGATAATCACTTCGGCCGATGTGCGCGGATCCGTAATGCGCGATTTCAGCGTGCCGTCATAAGTCCGCAACACACTTTGTCGGGTGACTTCCGATTCCGCCTCATCCACCTTGTGCGGATCATCAAGGATTTTAATATCACCGCCACGGCCAAGAACAGAACCGCCGAAGGAAGCACTTATTCGCGTTCCGCCAGCCGTAGTGTCAAACTTTTCCTTTGCTTCCTGATCCCGCGCAATCTTAACCCGATGACCCCACCGCTTCTGATACCACTCGGAAACCACAAGACGATGCGCTAACGTAGCGTTGTCCATCGCCAGTCGGTCCGAATAGGACAGGCACAGAAACTTGGCCTGCGGCCCAAGAAGCGGATAATCCTGGTCAGGTTCTTGGCACCATAACCAGGCCGGAAACGCTACAGACGCGAGTAGGGTTTTGGTATGCCGCGGCGGTATGGTGATGAGCAACTTGCGGATTTGCCCATAGGCTACCGCTGAGAGATGTTCGGCTATCGCCTCGTGATGCCAGTTGAGTTCTAATGGAGCTGGATCGAATTCCGGCCACGCGGCCGAAAAAAAGTCAATGAACGATGTCTCCAGCTTCCGGCATTCCCTCGCCAATGCTCTCTTCCGAGAATCCTCCGTCACCCTCTTTGTCAAATACGCGAAGCGCCGCCATCTCTCTGGCGAAATAGGCTCTACGTTCATCTTCCGTCATTGCGTCAATATCGGCAAACTCCCCAGGAACACCCTGTTCGGTGCGCTCAACGCGCTTGCCTGAAAGAACACCCTTTTCGCGAATAGCCGACACAGCAGCGGACGGTTGCTGAATTTCCATTGCCAGCTTGCGAGCGGCCTCAGCCTCGGAAATCAAGCTTTCGACGGTTACAATTGCGCGCTCGGCACTGCGAGATTGCAGTTCATCTAGACGCGCTAAAATGTTGCCATTTGCTGCCAAGCGTGACGCGTGACCGCGATCACCTTTGTAACCCGCTGCCTCATAAGCCTCAGTCGCGCTTTTGCCCTTTGCTAGTTCTTGGCAAAACTTTTCGTGCCGAGGATTTTTTAGAACTCCCATTAGGCAGCTCGCGCAAACTCGCCAAATAATCTTTGGGCGGCCAAGAGATAAGCGTTATGGGCGGCCTCAGGATTATCAAATCGCCCAAGATGATGTTGCTTGCCATCCTTCATGATTGAAGAGCGCCAGCGACCCTCAGCCTTTATATACGAAACGCCCTTAAAACCGCTTGTATTGGATGAGCGCAAACATCCATTTGCTAGATTTTCAGAATTAGTAGCAAGCCTCAAATTTTTAATGCGGTTATCACAACCGTCACCATTAATGTGGTCTATTCTGGAGATGGGCCATTCGCCGTAAAACAAAAACCAAGCGATACGATGAGCTAAATAGCGCCGGCGCGCTACTACGATAGACCAATAGCCACATAAATGTCTCGAACCAGCAATTTGTCCCGCTACAATGCGGTGATGCCCAACTCGCCAATAAAGGCGTCCGGTTTCTGGCTCATATCGGAGTAAATCCTGAATGAGCACGTCATGACGCGGGTTTTTCAGGACGGGCACTGAATTAACCTGCCGCCTTGAGATACGCAGTAGCCAAATCCGTTAATTGCTTGCGATTTCGCAGAACTGTCTGTTTTGCTACTCCATGGCGTGATTTCATCGCGAATGGGCCCCATCTTTTGTAGCGCAGCTTGTTTCAAAAATCGGACCAGGCCAAGTGACCCCCATTGATCCTCAGGGTCTTCAGATCGGTCGTTCATTCGCGGTTCAAGGGTGGACAGTTCAAAAGAATCTCAGGGCGATCAGGCCGACCTTGGCGCACGATGATTGGAGGATGCTACATTACTAGGAGTCAAGTGGATAATTCCGTACCATTTCTGGTATTTCGTCATTGACCGATTTTTTTAAAGATTTCCGGCAAAATGGCCCCGCTGTGAACCTCGGAAAAAAATTGAGGTTCTCCAGGGGCCTCGGCTAACCGCCTAAAACGGTCCTTTGACCGCTAAACTTCCGCCACTTTAAGGCGTCGTCCACCGTGGCTTACGCAAATCACCAAGATTGCTCCGTTTAAGGCGTTTTCGGAGGAATGTCAACGTCAGGCACCTTGCGCCTAAACTCCCCCTCGGCAAACTCGTAACCTTGCTTCTCCATTTCCGCGCCGACACAATGCTCGTATTTGCACAAATTGACCGCGCGACATTGGCCATAAATACATTGCGACCGAGCAACCATCACACCGCCTCCATCTCGCTCACCGGCAATTCATGAAACAACACGATAGCGCGACTGACGGATTCCTATCGACGGGTCGCCACGCCAATGCGCAGAAACATACTCCAATCGGCCGAGCCTAATCCTGATATGCTTGCGGACGAAGTGTAAGGCTCGCGCCCCAGTTAAATAGCCATCTCTGTGACTTTCCGGCTCCTCGGGATTTCTTACCCGCAAAACAATTTCAGTCCATGCGTGCATCGGAAATTTTCCGCCGCGCAACTTATTCAAGTCGCGCTGCAAACCCTTATGTGGCTGATGCTGCACGTGAGAAATAACCCGGGGCGAATTAATTAAGGCGAGCGCGGAAAACAGCCAACACACCCCCTGTAAAAGGTGCCCTTCTCCTTCTCCCCATGTATGCAGACGGCCATTTTGCAAATCTATCCTGCCCATCTGATATGTCGTCCATTTATGAGTCGTATCCTCAGGATGCGGTGCCTCAATAGCATACTCATTTGCCCAACCATCCCCCCGATCCACCAGATAGGTGGCGTTGCCGCCGTTATACTTTCGGCCCTTGGTATCGCACTCAATCCACGTCCTTGGGGCCGGAAGAAATATCAACTTACCTAAAGCGGCAGTTTGTTTTTCTCCTTCCGTCTGGTAATCATCATCGCCCTCAAAGCTTAGTGTTAGCTCCCTAATTATGGAATCAACATTTGTTACATCGAAGCAATGAAAATCCTCCAAAAGTCCCCGTTCTACGAGGTTTTCTCTGTCGTCCAATGGCTCTCGCCTCTTAGGCGGAAGAGTAAACCGCTTCATGAAACGATGTGCCAACGGCGTCATATACTCACCACTATACGGCCTCTATCTCACTTACCGGCAATTCCCATTCCCGCACTGCACCAAAAAACTGGGCCTCCACTACGATTTTAGTCTTCGAGGCAATGCGCTTGATTTTGCCGTCCAACTCTACCCTTCTGATTCGCACTTTTTGGCCTTCCTTGAACGGGATTCCTTCTGCGGCTGCAATGGCCGAGGCATTCAACGCGGCCTCGATTTCCTTGATGCGCTCAATGCCTTGCCTACCGTCTTCAGGCAATTCTACCAAGTTCTCGCCGTTTCGCATAATTCGCCGCGCTCCTGGCGCGCTCTCGATTAAGTCGCAATTTATGGTCTGCAATATCGGTATCGGGATAAACAGATAACCCGGGATAACGCTCCGCCAGCGCACTTCCGTCCGATGACGGTTTAACTTTACGAAGCCTTTATAGCGGGGCCAGTACGGCTCGTATTGCCTTCTACGTAGCCAAATACAAATCCGGCGCTCTCTACCGCTCTCCACCAAAAGAGCGTACCAGCGGCGCGGTAAATCGGTTCCAGGCAATAATTCCGCGCTCTCCTCGACCTGATAGCGCAAGACGGCCTCAAGCAGTAATGGTTTTTGTGTCAATGCTAGTGCCCCGTGCATTATTCCCCCTTAACTTTGCGAACCGCTCCGCAGCCCGCATTCATCAATGAATTTACGGCGATCGAAGTTCTTTTCACGCTCCAAAAAATCAGCAATGGTTTCCGCTATTTCCTCCAAATTGTACAACCACGCAGCCCGTCCTACATCGTCAGCTTGAGATGCAAGATAAATCGCGCGAGCGATAGAACTCATGCCTTCCCCCTCTTTCGTAGGATCCGCGACACCACAACTAACGCTTCCCGGTCGTCCGCTTGCCTGAATTGTCCGCATGATTCACGATCCATGCGATAACGAATGCCACTTACCTGGCTTTGGTGACTCGCAGTAGAACAGCAGATGTGAAATCCAGATGCCTCCATCGCCCCACTTCCAATCCGCTTCATCGGCGGTTTCACTGATAGCCACACAGCGTTCGTAATGCTTGTTTCCGATCGGAACAAAAGCCTTCGCGCGACGACCAGGTGAGCGGTCTACGAATCGCGTCAGCCGTTGCATCTTCGGCATGGCTGCATAGCGGCGCTGGGTCGCTAGCCTGTTCCGCTCCGCATCGCATGCGTCCACCACTTCAGCGATCGTCGGCGGCCACTTGGTGCGCCGCTGCAAGCCCTTTCGCGGGTCCGTCACAGCGATAATCACATCGTCCTCGTAGCCTTCCAGAACCACGCCAAGCTGCACAACGAACCCCTCTGGATCAGCAAAATCATCCTTTCGGTAGGCTGAGAAAAGGATTTTCACTTGGCGCTTGATCAGCGTCGCCTTCAGGGAGTTTGTCGATCGCGTCGAGGATAGAGCGTCCATTGCCGTTAACTCGTTGTGTGGGTTGCATTTGCAGCGGCGAACGGCACCAATTGCGCCACGCCGCATTCCAATCGGCGTAGGTTTTTTTATGCGCCTTCGCGTAGTCGAAAAACCGTTGAATTTCTTGGTTTATTCGCGATTCCGGCCAACCCATTGAGCGCGGCAATTCACGATCAGGGTTGAAAATGGCCGGCAATTGCGTTTTTGGTTTTCGCCGCCCACTAGCTTGCTCCTCTTGAGTTTCCTCTAGGTCCAAAGAGGTAGCCGAGGAAGAGCTAGAAACTATATTCCATTGGGCTTTATCCTCCCCGTTATCGGGTGGCTTAAGAGGGGGGTTAACCCCCCCGTTATGGGCAGACTTTAATTTGGGATTACCGCCCCCTTTACCGTTCTCGCGATCCTGTTGCTCTCTGAGGTTATCCCGCACCATTCGACGCGAATAAATAATACCGTCCTCCGTTCGGCTGAACACTCCATGCTTTTCAAGCTCGCTCATAGCTTTCTTCACTTCGGCTACAGGACGAGCGAGTTGCAGCGCGAGTTCATCTATCGGCATGTCGCCGCCCTCAAAGACCAGATGACCGTATGGCTCGGCTTCGTGCATGTATGTCATTAGGTCGATCCAAAGCCCGCGCGCGGACAAGGAACACCGGCGTAACTGTTTGTCTCGCCAGTCGGCGACATAGAACTTGAGCCAGGGTCGAATCAAAAAGCCGCTCCCTTCGCGGAGTTGCACGGCGAACAAAGTGGCTGAAGGTTATAGATACAGTCACATCCACCACGGGAAACTGGGTGGATATGGTCTTTGACCAAGGGTAAATCTGTGCGACCGCATTCAACGCATTTGGCTATCTTATCTCTCAAGGCGATCCATTCTTGCTTAGTGTGAGTTCCGCGCGCTCGCGCTTGAGCCATTCGGAATTTACGCCAATCACTTGGCGTGCAATTCCAAGGTTGTACTTTCCCATCGTAGCCATAGGCCCTGACAGGAAATTCTTCGCTCAACGGCCAGGGAGGCGTCCAAGGACGGTTCATGCTTTAAGGACTCTCTCCAGTTCGATAAGCTCGCGATCAAGCGCTTCATCGGTTTTCCGAAGCGCAGCAATTTTTCTAAATGCGTGAAGGCAGGTGGTATGGTCCCGCCCTCCTAAGCCCCTGCCCATTTGCGGAAAGCTCATCGGCGTTAGAGTGCGCGCGAGATAGAACGCCACATGCCGAGGCCGTAGACATTCAAAAGTCCGACGCACACTCACCAGGTCGTGATATGTCACATCATAAAATCTACAAACCGCATCAGCGATTTGCTTGAGCGTCGGATATGGCCGCTCCGGCTCTTTCCTAAGTTCTGCTATTTCAGCAGAAAGTGCCGCAATGACGCCTTGGCTCAATTCCAGCTTCCTTTTCGTAATAGCCAATTCCTCTTCCAGCGATGCGGGCATCACTCCACCACCCAATCAATCTCCGGCACCAGATTGTCACACAACGGCCGGATGTCCTTCATTGTCGGCTTGCAGACACACTCATCACTCACCTGGCACCACGTGTAGGCTATCTCCTCCCAGCTCTTGGCTTGATGCTGGAGATAGGTGATTTCAGTCTGTGCTCGCTTTAAGCGGATGTGCTCAAAGAGGAATAGTGTTGTTTGCCCAATTAAAGCCAGAGCAATGAGCGTGAGTGCGAAGGTCACCTGAATCCCCACGGCACATACGAATCATGCCGATACGCGGTCCTGGTATGATTCAAACAGTACGGCCGACCGCTGGTCATGTCGGCGGTCGGACAACCGCAAAAGAAAAAGTCGGGTTGCCCCGGCTCGCCATAGGGAAACCGGCAGCTACAGTTCTCCAACTCCATCAGCGTCTTGCGTTGGGAAACTGGAATGTCAGCGGGGGAAAGATTTTCCTCGACCGGCAGGAAAACAGAATCGATTATTCGGTGAGAATACGCACCCCACCGGATCAACCGTTGCACCTTTTCAGGCTGCGCTCTCTTGACTCTGACTTTCTTCGGTCGTGCTTCCAGCTTTTTTATCTTTTCGGATACACGCTCCGGCCGGATGCCTAATGCCAAAGCAATTTCTGTAACTGATTTTCCTTCGGCTTTAAGTTCTTTGAGAAGTTTAACCCGATCCGGGAACCAAATGCTCTTGACGACATTAGCTAGTCGTATGCCTCGCCTATTACATTGGCCGATGATAGCGTTCCTCGAGACGCCCATTTCCCGGCCGATTTCGCTGGCAGACAATCCCTGCTCAGCAAAAATCTTTAGCTGATTGATCCTCTCATCGGACCAGGTGACACGTAAGTCTCTTGGCTCGTAGGCGAGCGCCATAGCCCCTCTCTGTCCGGCCCCTCAGCCGGGGTTAATTAACTCAGGCCGTTTTAACTGCTAGAATTATCCATCGACTTCACACAGGTTTCTGAACGCAAACTCAAAACTCGTCAGTTCAAGGTCTAGTAGGCTGTCCTTTGTTCGGAGTTGTTCGATTATTCGAATACCGCGCAGAACGGTCGTGCTCCTTCGATCAAACCTTCGCGCGATAGCCGGATAGGTAAGTCCCGTTAGTTCCTTAGCCAGATACATCGCTATTCTTCGCGCCCGCACGATTTTCTTGTGGCGCTCTTTGGATTCGATGTCGGCTAGAGGAATCCAATAATATGCCGCTACCGCCCGCTTTATTTGTTTGATGGACAATGGAGCGACACAATTGACGGCAATCTGCGGCGGGATGCCCAAGAGCTTGTGCCATTCGATGTGCGTGGTGTGGAGGCTCATTGCGGCCTCACAAAAGGATGGGCCAGCACTTGGGGAATGCTGGCCCGCTGCCGCCTGCTGTTTTCGAGGGGCTGGCGACAGGTCAGGATAGAATTGAGTGCAGCACGGCCAATGTAATCGGCATATGCTGGCGGTATTGCTTGCGACAACTCCATGCCGCTCATCCAATCAATGTCCATCGCTTGCCGCCGCTCTTCAGTCGAATAATCCTGGGTATTGGTTTTCCGCCGGCGATCACGCCCGTGGCCTCCATAAACGCCAATAACACGCGCTCGTTGACCATGGCGGCAGAAACGGATCGGTATTAGAAAGTTTGCTTCAATGTGGCGATGTCGCCAGATCTCGGCGTCGTCTGTGCCGAGGTCAAATTGCGTTCCGCAAAGCATGATGGAAGATCGCAACGGTGCCCCGACCACATTTTCTATTGCGAACAGCTTGCCGCTCGTCTCCAGAAGATCTCTGGTCGGCGGAATCAAATCAGGGTGCTTCTTGGCATTCCATGCGGATTTGAGATCTGAATGCGCCTGGCACGGCGGACTCGCCCAAATGAAATCGAACTCATCCAGGTTAAGCGGCGGCCGTAGAGCGTCGGCTTGTATGAAAGCATCGCCGCAATATCGTCGCTGCGGCTTGATATCGATCCCGGTAACGTGGAAGCCCGCACGCTGCAGACCTTTGGTCGCGCCACCCGCACCGCAAAAAAGATCGAGGGCGCGGGGTTTCATGCGATGCCCTCGCAATAGGATCGGCGGAGCGGTAGGCCGCGAGTGGCCTGCTCCTGTCGGGAGTGGAAGCCCCGCCCCGCCGAACTGTTATTTCCAGAGAGTGGATAGAATATTCCTGGCCTGACAGACCAACAGCCACCACCGTACATCGCTGTTGCGCATGATGTACTCGAGGACACGCGGCCCGTCGTCAGTGCGAAGCAATAATGCGAGAACTCTAGCCGGTGGCTCGCTTTCGGCAGCAGCCCAAGCCCGGCAGGTTCGTTCGCTGTATCCGGTGTGATTGTGAATGTGGGCTGGGACTTTGAATTGCCACAGCTCTCGCGCCATGACTGCAAACCATTCGGCCTGCGGCAGGATCTTGCCACGATCGGGTAAAGCCGAACTGTTGCGGCATGATTCCGCCGCGGATTTGGTTGCAGCAACATCAACCTTGCCTAAAGGTTCAGACATGGAAAACGCCCACCCAGCACACTTACAAAACAAGAAGCCCTTAGTACCGACCACTCAGTCGGCAAACTCACGCACTCACAAACTCCCGCTTAGCCTTTTCAGCGCGGGCAATAATCAATGCTGTCTCTATAGGTTCGGCTTGACGGCCGATTTTCAGCGCCGCGTCGAGAATGATGGTCGCTGTCGTCCAGACCTTTCGGGCGTCGGCGGCGTCGGCGGCGTCGGCGGCGTCGGCGGCGGCGTAGGCGGCGGCGTAGGCGGCGTCGGCGGCGTCGGCGGCGTCGGCGGCGGCGTAGGCGGCGGCGTAGGCGGCGGCGTAGGCGGCGGCGGCGGCGTCGGCGGCGGCGGCTCGCAAAGCATCGCACGCCTTATTCGCCGCAGCATGCGCTTCAACTCGCGTCTCGACGCGGTCGCAAATCAGCGCATAGTCTTCAAGTCGATGGAGCCGAAGAACAATCGGCAAAATATCGCGAACGGTGTGAACAGCAATCAAATCGGCGCGTTGACGTTCAATTGCTTCTGTGTCCGCCGTTCCTGCCAGGCGCACGACAAACGGGGTGAGCAATTCTTGACGCAGTTCATCAGACATGCGGTCGTTAAGAGCAAGCGCGTAAGCGGAAATCGGCCGAGAAAAGCATTTTGGCAAATCATCAATTTTTCGGACTTCACGATACTTGAAACCTGCCACGACCAGCGCAGCTTCATTGATGCACGTCCCGCCATCAGGACCAGGAAATTTGTGCGAACCTTTTAACAAGCGCCATTTCAGAAGATCATGCAGTTCCATTACTCCCCCCAAATGTCCGGCGTGTTTCTCCACAACATCAACGCAACAAACAACATGCTCGGCGTCAGCGCGACCTCAATCCAAAAGAGGATCGCTTGCGCCGTGGTCATATCGTTTCCAATCCGACATTTTGGAAACGGAGAAAAAAACGAGCTGTCACAGCGGTCATGACGCGGCTCGCTGTTCTTCGGAGAGAGGAAGGAAGTCTTCGGCTTTCAAATCGATTTTGTGAGTACGTGCGTATTCGAGCAGCGCAACATGATGCCGCTGCGGAATAAGTCCATCAGTACCGCCCCTGCCCCGGGCATACTGCCAACTATAGGGAGCCGTTAAACCAGCACCGGTGATCTCTGAAACCTTGGCCTCCCCGCCAAGCTTTTGAACAATCTCGGAAGCCGGATTAAGCCGTTCTTGCCGCTGTTTCATGCAGCGGTAATTTCGGATTTTCCGAAACGATTGTCAAGCCAAATTTCGGATATTCGTAATTGCCGTCTTTCTGAAAAACAGAAAGAATTGGCAATGGACATTGAAGCGATTGCGGAAGCGTTTAGAAAAACCGGCAAGAAGAAAAGCGACCTCGCCAAAGTTCTTGGGATCAGCCCATCAGGCGTAACAGACATTCTTGACGGAACGCGAAAGATAAAGCTCCACGAGGCCCCTAAGATTGCCGCCTTCTTCGGGTGGGGAACCGTCCAGATCGTCGGAATTGTCAGGGCCGGGGGGGAGGCCGTTTATCCCCAAGAGGCCAATCTGGGGCTCGTAAAGGCGATTGACGGCACAGGACCCAATACCGTGGCAGTCGAAATCCAAGGCACAAGTATGGGAACCGAGCTAGACGGGATGATCGTATACTACAACGATGTGCGACATCCGCCTACCGACGATCTCCACCGCCAACTATGCGTTATTGGCCTTTCTGACGAAAGAATTGTCCTCAAAAAGCTCGTCCCGACGCGGCGCAAAAAGTTTTTCAATCTCCTATCGACCTCTTCCGATCCGCTTTTGGACAAGGAGGTAGAGTGGGCGGCTAAAATTGTCGGGATTTTACCGTCCAGCTTAGTCAAAATCGATTAGACGTATGCTCAAATATATTTCAGCAATTTGCCTGTGTTTACAATGGCCTATTCAGCCGGCCTTGGCAGACACTACCGGGAATCGCCTGTTTTCCGATTGTGACACTCAGGATCATGATTATTCGGCAACGTGGGGGCTTTGCTATGGATACATAGAGGGCGTTTTTGATGCATTGGAAGACGTAATGCCAATGTGCGGCTATGCCGGAGTAACAGCGCGGCAACTGCACGATATCGTCTATCAATATCTCGAGAGCCACCCAGCGGAACGGCAATTAGACGCCCATTACCTCGTCGCTCGAGCCTTTAAGCAGGCATTTCCATGCAAATAGTGCGCTCATGGTCGCCAGATTAGGTAACGTTCTCTATTGGTTAGGTTGCGCAGCCGCAACCGCAACTTTTGCCATCGGTGTGGGAATATGGGTCACGGATAACCCTAGCAATCATCCAGGAACATATTTTCTGGTCATTTTGTTGCTCGCCTGCGTTCCGTGGATCATCGGGCGAGCTTGCCGCTATGTCCTTGCAGGAACATGAGAATTGTCACGGTCCACTCGCGTTCGATTCTTTCTTAAACCGAACCTGGCGGCACGATCTCTATTGATCCGTCTGATCTTTCAATCTTCCTCGTCCCATCCTTCGACCATTGAGTTCGAATTATCCGCGGACGACGCCATGAATTTGATGGACGCCTTGCAAACGGTGCAGCGCCAGACACGCTGGCGTGCACCCCAGTTTTTCGGTTCCGGGCGCGGGAAGCGCCCGATTTTCCGGATCGTGAAGGACGAGGACGAATAGGCATCGACAATGCTTATAGCACGCTGACTTCCGCATATCCAAAATATTTTTCGGAATTTCCGAAATTATCTCTTGACCTTTTTCTGATTTTCCGAAATAGTGCCCTCCATCAATTCGGAGGGCCATCCTATGAGACAGCGCCACAAGATCCGCCAGCCGCGTCGGGAGGCAATTCCGACCAAGCACGTCGCAGCGGAACGTCCCGCTGCAAAGGCCAAGAAAAAACCTCCGCTCAGCGTCGAAGGCGAGCAAACTAAACAGCGCCTAGATAAATTTCGGCGCGGCGGTCGGTCCAAGAAATACGACGCTGGCGGCTCAGCTCCCGACCCGACAGGCGGTATGCCGTCCACCCAAGATTTTATTTCGACGCCGAAAGTCAATCCGGTAACGCGCTTCGTTCAAGGAAACATCCCGCCGACGGCGCGCTATTTGAAGCTCAGCGTTCCGCAAGCTCCGTCCCTACCCACAAAACCCGGCGTCCCGACCTCTGTCCTCCTGAATAACAAGCCGCCTCTTCTGAACAGTAAGCGCGGCGGCCGGATCGCGCGTCGGAAGAAGTCGTGACCTTTCAACACATCGGGAGCACGTACCATGTACCTCGAAGAGAAATCCATTCCAGCCCCAGTTGTTGAATTAGAGCCGTGGCGGCAATCGACGCTTGATGCTGCCGATTACATCGATAAGCGCGGATGGTGTCAGAACAGATTACATGACGGCGAAAAGGTATGCGCCGTAGGCGCCTTAATCGCCGTGTCTCCAGATCTAAAGGTAGTGAATACCGCTCACGAAAAACTCATTGAGCAGGTGGGGGAACCTATAACGCTTTGGAACGACGCCCCCAATCGCACAGCCACTGAAGTTACCGCCGTCATGCGCGCATGTGCGAGGCGCGGGCTATGACCAGCGACGCATGGAAGGTCGTACAGACGCCGGATCGAATGAAGCACGTCATCCCCGCCGCCGACCTGCGGGTGCATGTGTACTCATCTGAATGCTGGTGTCGGCCATTCGATCCGTTCGCGGACCAAACCACGCTGGTCCACCAATCGATGGATAAGCGCGAAGAGTTTGAACTGGGACGGAGGGCACCATGACCTTTCAGCAACTCGGCCTACCAGCCGCCCGCGTCATAGCGAACATCGAGCGGCGCAAGACCTTCCCTCTGAAGCGGGCAAACAAAGCCGCGCATGAATGCACGGCCAATGGCGGAACGGCACTCGATGCCATGTATGCCAGCATGCACGCTGGATTTGACCGATCGTGCGAGATCAATTCGCTCAAGCTTTCCATCCTGCACGCCATCAAGCTCGGGACAGGACATCCCTTAATCAGAGCGCGCTATGGCGAACGGGCGAGGATGCTCAAGGCATTGCCGATCGATACCGCCATTTGGGTGGTCGATAAGTGGTACTGGATCGAGCGCGGCAAGAGCGCGTTATCGCTCAACGTCCTCCGGGAAATGCGCGTGATGCTCAGGATGCTGCGCAGAAGTTCTTTGCGCGATCATCTGCCGGCGATCCTTTCTCTTGTGTGTGAGGACCAATGAAACCTCTCCTGTACGAAGTCGGTGCGTTTGTGTCGCTAACCCTGTTCGTCATCATGATTTGGATATGGGTGATGCCATGAAACTCGATGATCACTGGGCTTCTACGAAAGAGCACGCGATTGCACTTGCCGTCCGCGCCATCGCTGTTGGGCTGGATGACCTGTGCGAAACCAATAATCTGACTCTCGCGGTTTCGGACTACCGCGAGCTGACGTTGGCCTGTCTGCGCTTGCAGAAACTTCTTACCGAACAGACCTACCGAAACGCCTTAAAGCGGGTGGGGTAATGAGCGCGTTCGACAAACACAAAATCCAGCATCTCAGCGCTTCTTGCATCAATACCTGGATCGACAATCAGGCCATTTGGTCTCTCAAGTACTTGGCGCGGGTGAAGGATGATGCCGGGCCGAAGGCTTGGCGCGGAACGGCTACCGAGTTTGGCCTGAAATCTTTGCTATTCGGCGCGACAATCGAAGAGGCGACCGCGCTTGCTCTTGTGGAGTTCGACAAGCTTTGTTTGGGCGAGATCAGTGATGATATTACGAAGCAGCGCGGGCTAATTCCAGATTTTGTAGCACAAGCCAATCAATGGCAGCTAGCAAATAAATTCGAGTTGGCGGCAACACAGCTTTTCATCGAAACATGGATACCGGGAATATCCATTCCATTCCATGGCTATATTGATTTTACCTTTATGAACGCACCCGACACCGACCTTAAGACAACCGAGCGACTAGAGTTAAAGCGTGATCATGTTCGTCAGATCGCAATATACAATCAGGGACGCGGAACCGCGCAAAGCCTGCTTTATGTAACACCAAAAAAGTACCAGCACTTTGTCATTCCGGAAGACGAACTTGCATCCGCGCTGAAAGAAGTCCGCTCGGCCGCATTAAGCCTTGAGCGCTTCTTGGATCGGGTTGATGACGCGCAGGACGCACTTCATCTGCTTCCTCTTAACACCGACCACTGGAAAATGAACGAAACACTTATTGAGGCGCACGCGCAATTATTGGGAGCATAAAATGCAAGAAGCAACGATCAAAGTCGAGTTTGTAAACGAGCCGGACAAAAACCCGGACTTCGGCAGCGTCAAGGCTGACGGGAAATATTGGGGTGTGCCCAAAAATATGCTGTCTCAGTTCGAGAAGGGGCAGACCTATACGATTGGCTACACCACGACCGAAGGGCGCAACGGCAAGACGTTCTACAACGTCAAGGAATTGCGCTCCCACAAACAAACGACAAATGGGGGCACTTCCCCGCATAATAATGGCAACGGCAAAGACCAGCACATGATTAGCGCGCTGGCGCTCTACAATCACAGCTTCCCCATTTATGCCGCACGGCTTGATGGACAAATAGACCGCACCGTCATGGGAAATTTCCTGTTCGAGTGCATGTTGGCGGTCGATTGGGGTCTGTCGAAACACAAGAAGTTCTGGCAACAAAAGGCAATCGCGGCAGCGGCACCAAAACCAGAAATCCCGTTCGATGATCCGGTGTCGGATATTTTATGACCGATCACGCCGTCATAGCCGCTCAACTCGTGGACGCTCGCAACGTCGGGCTGCACAAATTTGTAAAGCTGACTTTACACGTGCCCGCGGAACAGGCGTTGGATGTGGTGAGAGCCTTCGGATGGCCCACGGCCTCAGAGCCTGTTCCGGTCGCTATTGCCCGTCTTGATGTGGCGGCAATAAGAAAGGAGGTGGTGCCTGCTGAACCGAAACGTATCGAGCCCGCGTCGGTATTCCCCCCTCCGGCGCGGGCTCCTGCTGAAAAGAGATTGGCGCAGCTCGCCGGCATCCTCTGTCATGAGACGCGGTTCTGGAAATTTTTAAGCGAACATATTTCTCAGGACATCAATAGCGAGGAAGACGCAGCGGGAGCTGTAAGGGCGATATGCGATGTGGAGAGCCGGGCGGATATTCTTCCTGATACGGAAGCCTGGAGGCAATTCGACTTGTTGCTAAGCAAATATGCTGGATGGAAGGCGGATTTGGAATGATTGGCTGGATTAGACGGAACGATGACGGCATCGTGATAGCTTTTTGCGATGTCACCTTTGCCGATCCGCAAATTCTCGGTGAATTTTCCGAGTCTGGAAAGGTCGAGTTGGTCGAGGCCGAACACATAACGCTAAATCGTCCGTTACCGGACGACAGTCGAGTGCTGCACGTTCTCGACCCGGAGGGGAAATGATCCCGCGCGTGCGCTCTCAGAAGCACCTTTCATTCATCCGAGAACTGCCATGCTGTATTTGCGGAAACGGGACCACCGTGGAGGCCGCGCATATCCGCTTCACTGATTTGCGCGCAGCCAAAAATAACCCCGGTATCGGTGCGAAGCCCAGCGACACTTTCGTTTGCCCACTGTGTAATACGCATCATAGAGAGCAACATGCCTATGGCGACGAAAAGAAATGGTGGGCGCAATACGGGATTGACCCGATTTTTGTCAGCCTTGCTCTGTGGCACGCATCGGGCGACCACGAGGCTGGGCTGCAGATCATCGGGGCGGCGCAACTAAAGAGCAATTAGGGTTAGGTAATGCGCATCGGCAAAAAGCTTTTTCAGGTCGTTTGGTGGGGTTTAGCCGAGCATTGGACCTGCTGGGGTTACTGGAGATGGCCACCGCTTGAGGAGCGCCTACGCGGAGAGACCGTGCTGCCCGGCAAGTGGATTAACTTCGGCTTTCATAGTTTCAGTTTTGGTCCAGTTGAATTGCGTTATTGGCCAAATAATCGAGCCTAGTTACGGAGACTAAAAATGACGAAGATCGTTACGTGGGACATCGTGCCGGTAACAAAATTTCGCATCGTTCGGTGCGAGACAACCGAAGGTTATTTCGGAGAAGTTCCGTTGAGAGAACTGCCGGAAGCAATCACTTTTGCTGGCGAAGGCGGAAGCGTCGATCATATTGGCGAGTTTGATACCGAACGCCGGGCCGCAGAAGTTATGAAAGCGCTTCAAAAGGAAGAACTGGCACAGATCGATCGTGGGGTAGCGCCTCTAATAGAGCACCACGAGAGCAATCAGCTTTAACGGAGAAAGGAAACACGATGGCGAAGTTTCCCAAAGCACTCTACGTCAAATGGGGCGATGGTGGTACCGGACCTGATTATCTTATTTCGAGCAGCTCCCTCTTAGAGGCGGCGGAAATGGGAGAGAAGGCGACGGTCGGCGTCTACAAACTCATTGGCACTCAGGAAATTCAAGGTGTTGTTGAGACACGACACATGAAGCCGACTCGATCACGCCAATAGAGCATGACAAATGATGACCGTTCTCAAGCCGACCTATTCGCTGTCGATTGAAATTCAGCGTCCTTTTCCTCAGCAATCGGCGAACAGCCTCCAGGGTGTTACGGTCGGTCCTGACGGCAACCTGAAAATTCCTTCCGGCCTGCCTCCATTTTGGGAAGCTATCAAAGGTACTGGCTGCGATGAAGTAGTTGCTGCGATCAAGGAACTGCTCGCGGAGCGTTTCCCAGAATGCCACGTCCGGTTGACTGGTTACAGCGAGGAAGCATGACCGCCTCCCCCGCCATCGTCCCCGAGGCCGAGCCGCAGCGGCGGCTTGATGTTGTCTCGATCGACCAGGCGCTAAAGGCTTTGCCGGTGCGCAAAAGCCGTCGCTGGTTATTAGCATTTTTGCACAGGACGCCCACTGACCCGCTCGGGCGTCCCTTGTACCGCGAAATGGGACGGGACAAACTCATTTACCTTGACCGGATGATCGAGGCTCTTCCATGCCCCTCAAAATCACCCCGCCCCGTAATAAAAAGACGACGAGCCTCTACATCCGGGGGAGCTACCTTGGAGTCGCAGTTGACCAAAGTGCGCGAACTGACCGGCTCGCACTTGCCAAGAAAGTCGTCAAGCGGATTGAAGGCGAAATCGAGCGCGGGGAATACCGCAAGGAAAATCGAACTGATCGTGGACAACCGACATTCATAAGCGCGGCTATCGCTTACATGGAAACCGGGCATCCGTCCCGTTACATTCAGCCCCTGGTCGATTACTTCCAGGACACCCCGCTATCGGACATAGACCAGGCGGCAATCGACGCTGCCGCAGTAGCCATCAAACCCAACGGCACGCCGATGAATCGCTGTGCGGTCGTCTATACGCCAATCTCGGCTATTCTCCACCATGCCGGAATTGACATCACCATCCGTCGCCCGAAGGGGTTTGCGGGGAAAGAACGAAGCGATTGGCTGGTTCCAGAAGACGCCTTCGGCATCATCGAGGCGGCGGACAAGTTCGATCCCGAGTTTGCCACGCTGTTGACGTGGTTGCTCTACACTGGGGCGCGAATCGGGGCTGCCTTAGACCAGCGCCGCGAAGATATCCGCCTTGGAGACGACAGCGCCTGGGCGCGGTCACAAAAGGGCCAGCCCCACATGGACATCCGACTCCATCCCGATCTTAAGATCCGGCTTGCCGCCCTTTTGGAAAGCCACGACAGAAACCGCCTGTTCCGGCTGCATTACGGCGGACATTTGATTCACCAGCTCGTGCGGGCGAAACTCGCCTACCTTGGAATCGCTTGCCCACGGCGCCCGGAACGCGGCTGGCGCGAGCCGCCGAACAGGTTGTCGTGGCTGAACTTCCATAGCTTCAGACACACTTTCGCAACGTGGCTCAGGCAGGCCGGCGCTGACGTGCAGGGGCTTGTCGCCACGGGAAACTGGCGCAACGAACGAAGTGCACGGCGCTATGCCCATGCCGTACCGAGGGATGAATGGCAGCGGGTGGATCTGTTGCCGGCAATGAGAAAGGCAATGCGATGACAGCCGAAGAAGAACTGCGACGATTTGGGTTTTACATTCGGCCAAATGTCGCTGGCGCACTTCGGCTTTATACCCGCTACGGAGTGCTGGGCGGCCAGATGAATCCGGGCGATTACGCGGAAGTACAGTTGTTTGCGGAGTCGCCTTTGATGGAGTTGGTGCAGCGAGCATTTGCGGAGCGTTTGGGGAAAACGCGGGGAGTGGCAAAATCAAAATGATTTTCTCTAATGGATTCAATATATCGGCGTTTTCTATCCGAAGAAAACGCCGCATGGTGCAAATCCTTAGAAACCAGCGTATTTATTGAGTTTCCAGCGCACGTTGAGGTCGATTGAGTACGGAACGAAGCGCGAAAACGACGTTTCGATGTGGGGAAAAGACGGGAACCAAATCACGATTCGTTCCCCTCGTTTCCTGTTAGGGTGAATTTGCGAACATTTTCAAACCGTCCGCATCAAGGCGCGGCGACTGATCGGCCCAAAAAGTTGCTCCGGCGGATTGAAGTCGGCGCGTCGATCTTTCGGAGCTGCGCGCCACGCCTTATCTATGTTTCGGAAGAATTGCGCGTCAACGCCGAAAGCGCGGGTCAGCCCATCGAACGTCTCTGGGTCAATCATCAGGTTGTCGTCCTGCACGCACATAAGCAGGTCAACGCAGCATAGATCGATGGCTGGATCACGTCCGGTGTTCATGTGGCGCACCACGTCCTCCGTCGTCCATCCGCGCTCAAGCATTTCGTCGCTCAATAGCTCAGCGAGGCAAAAAACTTGTGCCGGCATACGGTCGGTCATAATCGCTCCTATTTAACGTCGTACATTTTCGATGCTTCGGCTTTCAGTTCGTCCCATGTAGTCGCTGTCGTCGGCTTCCAGTGGGGACAGCCAAAGTGGTTGCCAGTCCTAAGACACATCGGGCCGGGACCATGATAACAGCGCCCGCTGCCAAGTGCGCACTCGCCGTAGTGAGCGGCGAGGTATTCGGCAAGTTCATTGCGAGCGAGCAACTAAATTCTCTCGTTTATTGAGTTTGCTGTTGCTGGAACGCCATGCGCTGCATAGCGGACGAGCAATCATCGCATAAAGGAGATGATTGCAGACTTTGCGCGTATTCGGGGTGTCTGGAGTACAGTTCCTGGCGCGCGGCGGCATCTCTCAATAATTGAGAGGCGCTTATGGAGCGATGGCACATCGGACACTTAAGCTCGAAACTCGGCAACACGTCGGCCTCCCCTAAAACCAATTGATTATTACAAAGATCGCCGGAGACAGCCCGTGCCATCCGTGATCAAACCCTACAAATACCGGAAAGAGAGCGGCACCAACAGCTAACGAGGCGAACGTCGTTGTAAGTAAGATGGCTCCGTTACTCATAACCGCTCCTATTCGTTTCGATCTGGATAGACGATCGCCCATATCTGTAGTGATGGTACGTAATAGGCAACGCCACCATAGGGAATGTCATAAACTTGTGGCGTGCCAGGGAAGTAGATCACTCGCATCCGCTTGCGCACATTCGCCTCCGATGTTGTCAGGTCGATTGTGTGGATTTGTATTCATCGCAAAATAAAATCCATGGTTGCCAGAGTTCGTGCCAAAACCATAGAGCGTCCATTTTCCCGGCTCCTTATCGAGAAAGTTGTTTTGCGGATAACGATGTAATCTCGGCGTCCAGTTTTTTCGCTTCGTCAACTAGCCGCTTTAGTTCGCGGCGAAGCGATGCACGGTATATTATTGCACGTTCAAGGGCTGTAGCATCTTTCGTCCGAAATTGTTTACCGCACTTCGGGCATCTGATCTGAGCCACGGCGGCAGCCCTCCTAATGTTTTACCGGCCATTTGCGATCAATCCACCGCATCATCAATGCGCGGGCGACCAAGCCGACGCCGAGGATCAAGCCCAGACTCACGATGAGAAAAGTGTATGTCGCAGCTTCCTTCACGTCGGCTCCTATTTTGCGTTTGCTGTTTCCGGCAAAGTCACCTTCCAATTCGGATGCTCGGTGCCACGAGCGAAAGCAATCCCGTCAATGACGCCCGCCGCGTAGTACCGACCATGCGAGTCAGCGTCGGGATTGTCCTTGAGCCAATCGCGCCATTTTTGTTCCATCTCCGAAAGCGCGCCAGCGATGATCCATGCGGTCATGAAAAATTCTCCCTATGCTACCGACTTTTTGAACTTTTCTTCCGGGTAGTAACTAGCCACGACATAATCGTGATCCCATTCTTCAACGAGAAACCGAAGGCAAGCGAGTTCTTCGCGGCTGACATTGTGATGTGACACTGGTGGATGCCAGTACCCAACACCACACTCGGCCCAACCGCGCGCCAAGAGAAAATCCGTAGGACCAGCATCGCTGATCTCGTCGCCGAACCATTCGCCCATCAGGGCGCGCAACTCATCTGTCGTTTGCGGCACGGTCGCTCCTCAACTTTCCGGCAGGTTACGAACGAACTCGCGCACGTCGATTGGCTCAACGCCGCTTTTCTCAGGAAAATCGTATCTCACTTCCTCGTAGTTGCCGCGTTCGATTTGGTCGAGCGCCTTGTTGACCTCGGCGCAAAGTTCTTCCGGCGTGCAGCGGCGATCGCCAGGAAAAATATTGAAGTTGAGCAGCTTGCGCTCTGGATCGTTGCACAGCCGGTCAATCAACCGCGTCTGTTCCGGCCCCATGTCGGCCCTCCTAATTTGACTTAGCCGACTTACGGACCTTACCGATAATTCTAGCGATAGCGGCGAGACCGGCGTCATTGATAGTTGTAACTGTGTCGAACCCAGCATCCTCATCTGAGATGCCATCGCACATGAGGAGGGCCAAGTTGATGTGTCTAGCCACATCAAGGTCGGATTTGTCTCTATAGAAATCGTCCACCACGGCTCCTAATCGGTTTTCCCGGACTTACTGGCGATTCCAGCAGCTACGCCAATAAGTCCCCGCTTGCGCGGCAGTACCACTCCGGCGCTGGTGCGATGTAACCTGCATCGTGCTGGGCCAAA
>Ga0070741_10001682_pt1 | contig 64826 bp, 94 predicted proteins | sample Coa_R1_4_FD_66440 | JGI IMG/M metagenome (GOLD analysis project Ga0070741, IMG submission 66440) | Surface soil microbial communities from Centralia Pennsylvania, which are recovering from an underground coalmine fire - Coalmine... | ecosystem: Environmental > Terrestrial > Soil > Unclassified ...
AGCAGTGACCCCGGAAATGGGAATAGAAGAGCGGCCCGCCGTTGTCGGTGCGAAACACCGGCGAGTCGTCGTCGGCCGGCGTGGCTTCCATGTAGGCAAGCAAGCGATCCATGAAGGAGCGCGGCACAACGACGTCGCGGTTGCCGGCCCGCGTTTTGGGGTTGTCGATCGCGATCGTGTCGGTGTCGGCGCGCTGCCGGATCTGGATCACGCATTGAGCCCCGAGCACATGCTTGCGGGCAAAGCCACGCATCTCCCCCGGCCGCATGCCGGTATAGGCCAAGGTCTCGAACATCATGCGCCAGCGGCCCCAGGCGCTGCGGTGCCGGCGGAACTGGTGGTTCGCCATCTCGGCGACCATGTTGAACATCGCCGTCAGCTCGGGGGGCTCGGGAATCGCGCACTCGTCATCACCGCGATCGTCCATGCCGATCTTGGGCACGAACTCGAACGGGTCATGCGCCATCAGCTCCCATTGCCGGGCTTCATGCAGGGCTTCCCGAAAGCGGTCGAGCGCACGTCGGGCCTGGTCCCGGGTCTCGTTTTCCAGGAGCGAGGTCCGGATGGCCATCAACAGCGCTTTGTTGAGCTTCGTCAGTTTGATATCGCCGACCCTTCGGCCGTCGTCTAAGACCAGGCCGATAACCTTGGCGCTCTCCATGCGGTAATGACGCAGCGAGCTTCGGCCGACCGGGGCCCGATCGCCGCGTCCGGTCGTCTCGCAGACCTTGAGCCAGTTCTTGAACGCCTCTTCAACCGTGATCGATTCGCGATCGGGGACGTATTCCGAGGCGCCGACCGTCGACAGATGCGTGACGGCGTCCTTGCGCTTCTTAAAGTTCTTCGTGAACGGCCGACCCGTTTTCGGGTTGGCGCCCCACCGCGCCTCATAGGTTGTCTTCCCCGTCCGCTTGCTGACACGCGGGAATATGCTGCTGCTTGCCATCTCACCACACAACCCGTCCGTTGACCGTCCCAGCTTATTCGGACAAACTGTCCGGAAAAGCAACTGTTAAAACACGACATTTCACAGGAGAACAGGACTATGGCGGTACAGCCAAAAGGATACGTGAACGGCGTTCGGAAGCTCTCATGCGAGATCATCGACGTCGACAAGCGCCTGGCTGGACATCTTTTGAAATCAACGCTCTTCCCCCGTCAGAGGGACGTGTCTCAGCAGCAGGTGGACCGCTACGTAAGCGAGATGCGTCACGGCTGGTGGATACCCGGCTCACCTCTGTTTTTTGCGGTCCTGCCGAACGACGACATGTTTCTCTTAAATGGCCAGCATTCTTTATCGGCCGTCGTCGCCTCGGGGATCAGCCAGCCCTTCACGGCCACGTTTTACGGTTGCCGCGACATGGATGAAGCCGGGCACCTCTACTCGCGATTTGATATCCATCGCCGCCGGAGCTGGAACGATGCCTATAAGGCGGCCGGCTTCCACGAGAAATTCAGCCTTCACAAAACCTGGATCGGCGCCTTTGGGTCGTCGATTCGGCTGCTGCTCGCCCGCTTCCGCCCATACGATCGGGAATTCAGCGAAATGCTGTACAGCCGCGAAATGCAGCTCCGGATCTTCGAGGGCTACATCCCGCACGCGAACGCCTACATCGACGCGTTGGCCCACACGACCGGCGTCCGGTCGCTGGTATGGCGCCGGTCCGGCGTGATGAGCGTCGCGATGGAGCTGTTCCGCTACCAGCCCAAGAAGGCGGCGGAGTTTTTCCGCCTCGCCTCGAACGACGATAGGCTGCCGAAGGGCGAAGGCCCCAAGGTGCTCCTCGACTATCTGAACTACACGAACGGCATGTCGTGGGAGAACCGCCAGCTCATGGCCTACACGACCATGCTGTGCTGGAACGCCTTTTGGCGCGGCGACCTGGTCGGCCAGGTGCAGCCTGGCCGCGTCACCGATATGAGGCTCCTCGGCACGCCCTGGTCGAAGGCGGGCTATGATCCTTTCGCCGGCCAGTTCGCCGAGCTGGAAAAGACCGTCAAGCCGGTAAAATACGAGAAGTTCACCACGGGCATGCTTTTCACCGGCCAGGGCGAGCGAATTCCGGTCACGCAGGCGGCCCAATGAATGATGTTTCTCAATGTGCTGATGGCGCTAAATTTCGGGCTATCGGCCGGCAACCTCTACCTGCTGCGCCAGAACCGGAAATTACATCTCGTTCTCAGTAATGAGATCGCCGCTTGGCAATCCATGAACAACGAAATGATCGGCACTCTCGCGGCGGAGCGCAGGCGAGCAAGCGACTCTCACCACGGAGCGGAATGAATGGCCTGGAAAGCAAGGACGGGACAGAGGATCGAGACGATCTATGCCTGGGTCGCAACCGAGCCTGACGGCGGCGAGGGCATCGTGGCGTCGAACTTCGGCGGCGGCACGATGTATCCGCTGATCGGCGCCGACACGGAGCGCATCGAAAGCATGCGGGAGGAAGCTCTCCGGATCGCGAAGCTGACCGGCTTTCCGATCAAGCTGGTCGAGTTCACAGCCCGGCGCGAGCTGGAGAGCCACGGGTGAGCTGGCACCCCTACATCATCCTCGCGATGAACATCGTTATCGTGATGCTGGCTGGGCTGCTGTGGATCAAGCGGCTCCGGCGCTGGCTCCACGCGATTGTTATCATCGTCAACCTCGGCTCGGCCTCACTGTTTTTGTACGAGATCTGGCCGAACGCATCGGCGGGCTGCTTCCCGTGGAGCCCGGCCGAGGTCGAGTTCTATCAGGGCATGACCCTCTGCCCGCACCAGCGGGCCCGCGTGACAATCCCCTTGGCGCTGCCATGGCCGAACACGTAAAAAATCAGCAAGAGATCATGCGGGCGATATGGCTCGTCATCGACTCCCAAAAGGAGGTCGGCGCCGACGCGCACACGATCCACGAGATGGCCCGCACGCCAGGCGCGCGCGGCGGCTTCCGTCCGATCGACTTTTCGGTTCTGATGTTCGTGCTCGGATTGATGCACGGGATGAACCGGATCGACTTCGCCGATCGCGACCAGCCTTGGACCGGGGAATGGTCGGACGTCCGATGGAAGACGGTCCCGCAGGCGGAGTGGCGCGAATGACCCTGCTGCATGTTGCCTGGATTCTCGACGCCGTCCTGTTGGCGCGATCGTGGGTCTATCTGGTCAACGTCACCGACCACTACGTGGTCGTGCAGGGCCGGAAGATTGCCGACAACAACACCGGCAAGCCGGTATGGCTGAAAGAGTATCCGCACCGTCGAGCGCGCGTGTGGAAGACTTGGCGAATTGTGAAAAAATAAAAGCCACGAAAAAGCCCCGGCCGGGTTGCTGCGCCTGGTCGGGGCTAAGGTTTCCATTGGGTATGGAAGTGATGCTGCGCCCGAGTCGCGGGCGCGTCAATACTATCCGTTGTCTCCCGGGTACTGCCCGTTCTGGAACAGTGCCAGCACCTCCGGCGGGAACGGGATCGGCGCGGTCGCCGGCAGATCCTGCGGCGTGCCCGTGATCACAACATTGCCGGTGAAGTCCGGCCGGGGCCCGATGAAGATCGGGTTGTTGAGCGTGATCGTGCGGCCGCCCTCGACCACGATGTGAGCGACCCCGACATAATTCACAAAGACCGGGCTATCGTCGAACCAATCCTGCTGCCAATCGCCGGCCTCGGCATCCTGGTCATGGGTGATGAAATTGTGGTTCGGGGCGCCGGCGCCCTTGATGTAGATATTGTTCTTCCCCTGCCATTTGCCGCCGTCTGAATTGTCGACGCACGCGCCGTTGCCGCCCAGCCCAGAGCCCGGGATCAGCCGCGAATCGAACACGCAGCCGGTCATGATGTGCGAACCGGCGCGGCTCTTGAATTCGTGGGCGTAAAGCGACTTCCGCCACACCGAATGAGTCGCGGTCACGACGTCGAGATCAGAGATCCCGCCGTCTTCGTTCAGGTACGTGTTGTGCGTGCAGCCGGTCGTCGAGCACGAGTCGGTGCCGTTGTGGTGGAAATGGGAGTTGAAGAAATTCACGTTGCCGCCGAGCCCGCGCGCGCCCTGCTGGCAGCCGTACACCTCGACGTGATCGAGGGTGTAGTCATAGGGCGCGGCCGGATGCCCGTGAGCGCCGTTGCACACACCCGCCGCGTTCTGCCCGTCGGCCTGCGACACGTCCCATTGCCGGATCGTGATGTTCGACAGTACCGCGCCGCCAGGCACCGAGGAGCCTTCGAACACAGCCATGGCCTTGCGGTAGATCGGCCGCTTTTTTGTGCCGTCAAAAATCGTCGCGGCCGCCGTGCCGACCTGGCACTCCATGCCGGCGCCGGTCACCTTGGCGTTGTTCGTGATGTCCATCACCTGCGTAAAGAGCCCGGACGGAATCACAGTGTCGACCGAGATCGGCCCGGTGTCCGGATTGGGCGGAACCGGCAGCACGGGGTTTGAATATTTCTGCTGGTCGGTCGATGTCGCGCTCGGCGTCGGCACCGGCATGAACGGCTGATCCGACGGCGCGGCCGTGCGCTGGACCCAATCCGCCGGCGGGGGCGGAGGCGGAGGCGACGGCGGCGAGACCGGGATGGCATGGATCGCCGCGAGCACCGAAGCGAACTGCGCGTCCATGTCCGCCTTCAATGCGGCGATGGCCTGCAGGATCGCCGGCTGGGTCGCAGCAGATATGTCGGCGGCGGAGGGGATCGACCCCGCAAGCGTGATCGGCTTGCCCTGAAATGTCCCCGTGAGAATGAGATTTTGCATGGGGCCTGCCCCCTCCTCCGGTTTTGGGCCTTTACGGGGTCGTGCCGGGCACGAAGGAGCCGAACTGGCCAGAGACCGGGCCACCAGCCACGCTTTGATCGGTGACGTCGGTCGTGAAGCTGAACGGGCCGTTGGCGCCGGTGCCGCTCCAGGTCAGCGTCGAGGTGATGTTGGCGGCCGTCATGGTGGCGTTGACCGCCTGGCCGTCGGCCGACAGCGCGACCTGCACGGTCGGGTCAGAAGACGAGACAGAGCCGCCGGCCGGGCCCGGAACGTTGTTGCCGTTTGCGTCCTGGAAAATCAGCGGACAGGTAAACGGCGTATTCACGGTGAGTTGTTGCATAGCCACGATGATCTCTCCTTTGGGGGTGGTGGTGTAAGCGCCGGCAAACCGCCCTCTCACAGGCGGGCCGAATTCTTCCGCAAGCAGGGCTTGGAGAAGCTCGATGATCAGTTTTTTGAACAGGCTCATGTCTTGCTCGTGAGCGTGACGGTCCAAAAATCCGCACAAAGATCGGAGTCGGTGATGTAGGTGTAGGGCATCCAGAAATGGCCGTTCAGCGTCGGGTCGCTCCAGCCGGTGCCCCAGCCCGTGCCCCAGCTATTGCGGCACAGGACGGCCTGCATTGCGTTGTCGTAGCCCACTGCGCACACGGCATGTCCGCCGATCGGTTCGTCCGCTGGATTCGGCAGCTCGACGATCGGGATCGTCGCCGGATCGATGTTCTCGAATTGCTGGAAGACGGAAAATCCGAACACGAACGGCAGACCGCTCGCCAGGCAGGTTTTCAAAACCGAGAGCGCCGTCCCGTCGATGCTGCGGTAGGCGTAGGCGCGGTGCTCCAGAGCGTTCGTGAAGTCACCGATCGGGGGCTCGTCCGCAAACTTCGTGATGTCGTAAGGCCAGTCCGCTTCCGTGCAGACGCCGTTCCAACCCAGCGTGTGCAGCCCGTCGCGGATCTCGGCGCCAGCATCGACCCCAACCGTGCCCTCGATGGCGCGCTCATTGAAATAGATGAACAGCCGAGACGGCGTGATGAACGGCAGACCTTCCTTGCCGCGTACGAAGTCGAAAGCGGCGGCGATGGCGTTGGCGGTGCAGCTCCCGAGCTGGCCTTGGTCGTAAATCGGCGGCGCCTTGGCGTGCAGATCGACGGCCGGCGGAAGCGCAATTGCTGTCGGCCGATACATGTAATCTCGATGATCGAGGCGATCACGGCGCCAGCCGTAGCGCGCGATCTTCATGGGCGGATGACCTGCATCGGCATGTTCGCCGGCATGACGATTGTCGGAACCGGCGGCACGACGTTCATGCCCTGCTTCACGTCGCATTGCGGGGAGACTTCGGTCGAGTTCTGGTTCACCCGATTCACGGTGATGTCCTCGAAAGCCGAATTGATGTGCACGCACCCGGTCGCCGTCACCGGCAGAGCGGCCGCGATTTTCGAGGCGTCGCTACAGCCGCCGCTGAGCCCGAGGGCACACATCAGGCCAACGAGCGCGAGCGCGCCCGAGATCGAGCGCCAGTTCATTGCCCACCAATCTGGTGCGGCGTGAAAAACACGGCGGCGGAAACGATGAGCGTCTGCAGCGCGCCGACCACCTCATTCGGGAGCTGGTGGCCGGAGTCGGCGACGTAGGTATCGAACAGATAGACGAGGATTATGGTCAGCGCGCCGGCCAGCGCGGAGGCGACCGTTTTCGCTACTCCAGGTGTCGGGTCGGCCATTTTTGCGGCCTCAATTTCGAAGGTTGATTTCGCGGCAACAATAACCGGACAGATCGTCCGGTTCAATTACTGTTTTTGCGGGAAATTCGCCAATAAAAGAAATGGATAATATTTTATGTGAGGTCATAGAATTGCTGTCGTCCGATCACCGCGAGCGGCTCGCGCGGCGGCAGCGGCCAATGCGCTGGCCACCCTTCCCAGTTCGCCTTGTAGCTTGTGGCTCCGTGGGTGATGTCGGCGAGGTCGCCCGAGATCGCCTCGGCCGCGATCGTCAGTGCTTCGGCGAACGTCGGATCGGTCTCGTCGACCTCTTCGAGCTGCTTGCGGTTCACGTCGTGCGGCATCCAGCAATCGAATTGCTCGCGCGCCAGGCATACCGAGATCACGTCGTGCCCCCACCAGGTCGGATCGGACACGCGGTTCATGACCACGTTGGCGACGGCCTGCATGCCGTCCCAACCGTCGCCGCGCGCCTCCCCCCAGATTGTGCGCGCAAGCACGTCACGAGGGTCGGCGAGATTCATTTGCCGAATAGCTTGGTCAGCACGAAGCCTATGGCGGTGCCGACCAGGCCGGCGATCCCGGTCCACCAGGCGCGATTGATCGAGCTGTGCAGCGCGCCGCGATCCTGTTCGCGCTCGACGGCGCGCAGCCGCCGCTCCCAATCGAGCCCATCGACCAACCGGTTTGATGCCTTGTAATCCGAGATGACGCTTTCAAGTGCGCGGAGCCGCTTTTCATATTCGATGTAATCGATCTGCAGCTTGTTCGCCCGCTCGTGATGTGCCGCGAAGCGGTCGTTCGTCGTCTCATTGAGCGAATCGTATTGTTGCTCCAGTCGTGTTAAGCGGTCGCGTTCTTCGGGCGTCATATCGGCATTCTGGCGGCCGGCAATCTCCACAACCTCCGCGACAGACATCCTAGCAGCCTCGCGCGAGTATTCGTCTCACGAATTTCGCCCCCGGTAGGCCACCCTTCATCGCATCGCCAGCCGCTTTGAGCGGAAGCTCGGGGCGGCAACGAGCGCCGAGTCCCATTCGGAATAGAGAGCTTGCATGAATTTGGAGCTGGGCTCGTTGTCGTTGGCCGGGTCGTTCATGCCCATGCCGCGCAAAAGCAGCCCGCCGCCGCCAAGGAATGTCCCGGGCGACTCCGCCATGATCGTCGCGATGTCGGTCACCAGCGCGCTTTCCTGCGTGCGGCGCAGATACCAGGCATTGCCCGACGGTGTCGCGTTGAAGCAGTTGTTGTTAACGGTGCAGCCGGTGACCGCGCCAATCACCTGCGTTGCGTTGTTGCCGCCAGCAACGACCATCCAGCCGCCCTTGCCGCTGAGACCCTGATATGCGTACTGGAACCAATAGGTCCAGAGGTCCCAGTACGTGCGATAGCAAGCCGCCGCCGGGAAGGACGAACAGCTTGAGCCGCCATGTCCGGCCGCCACTGCCTGGGACGAAGATTTCATCCCATCTTCGCCCGGCACTGTCGCCGCGTTCAGCGTGTTGACGAAGCCGCCGTAAATCCAGCCTTGGGAGGGGAACGGCACGGAGCCACCGGCCACAGGGTTCGTGTTCTCCACGCCGGAATAGACGCGCGGGCCGGTGTAATTCGAGGCCAGATTGTTCCAGTCGCTCGGGACCTGGCTGCAATTGTATTCGAGCCCAGTGCTCCAATACGCCGAGGTCGGCATATTGCATTGCATTAGGATGATGCCGGCGACATTCGCGTTGAGCGTCGACAGGTGATTCGTGACCAGCAGTTGGTCGATCGCCGACTGGCCACCATTGGCAAGCCAGACACCGGAGTTCGCCGCAATGATGTCGGCCCAAAGCCACTCGGCATCGGGATAGTTGCCGCGATCCGTGTTGGTCGTCACCGCCGAGAGGGTTGCTCCAGAACCGCCGCCGCTTAGAGAGGTAAGAGTGCAAGCGCTCGTGCAATTCGGCGCGGTCGAATAGCTGGATAGCTGCGTCATTTGCGCGAGCGTCGAGCCCCAATATTCGCGCATGGTGGCGATGCCAGTGTTCGCTCCGGCTGTCGTCGTCAAAACCTTCCACTGCTGCCGCTGCGTGGTGTCGTTGGTCTCCAGCGTGCCGCAATTCGTTCCGCCACACGACGCGCCTAGCTGAACGATGTCGCCGACGTTGTAGCCAGTCCCAGCGTTGCCGATGGTCCAGGCGGTGATTCCGACATCGGTCTTGTCCCAGGGCCGGAAATCGGTCTCGACGTTCCCGAACCCGTCATCGGTGTTGCCGTAGGCCGTGTTCGTACCCTGGTACGCACCGACCGGCACCCGCCCATCCAAGGCCCAATAATGCAGCAGCGCGCGGAAAGCGCTGGCGCACGCGACATTGCGCGCGTTCGAAGCCATCGACAGAAGCTGATTGGCGTTGCGATACACGCCGTCCGCCAAAATTTGGAACGTGATCCAGTCGTCCGCGTCCGAGCAGTCTTTCTCGAACATGATCTTTTGGTTTTGCGCTGGCGCGCTGAGCGTCGATCCGTTGTTCTGGTAGAACAGCGAGTGATACGTCAGCGCAATATCCAGCGGGAAATTCGACGACGGTCCGAGGCGCGAGGTGCTACCTTCCGGCCCATTTACGCTGTAGAGCGCGAGGTCCTGCCAAGTGACGGCAGTGCTGTTGTTCGCCTCGGCAATGATGACTGATGTGCCGCCATTCCAGCTCGCCGCGCCGGGGTTGCTGCCGCCGGTCAGGACTGCCGGAAACGCGGCGCCGTCCTGATAGAACGTGAAGTCGCTGCTGGTGCCGGTGCCGCCGCCATTGTCGCAGACTCCGATATGGTGCGGCGACGTGCCGACGAGGTTGGGTGAGTTCTGTGCGGCGAACGTGCCGCCAACGCCCGTAACCGTCGTCGGACTGAAGAATACGCGGACGTTCGTGCCGTCGATGTTTTCGACGCCGAAATACCAGGACGTGAAGTGCGGGGAGCCGGTGGTCAGTTCGTAAACCGCAATCGCGGCGTTGCCGGACGAGGGCAGCGCACCGGAGGGGACCTTAACCAGGACCTCCATGCACCAGCCTTTGTTGTAGTCGATGTTCGAGTATGCGCTCGATCCGGTGTTGGCGTTGGTCGTCCAGGTCGCTGCGTTCGTGACGCTGATTGCAGTCGGCGGCGACCCGCCACCCTCAAGCGCTGTCACGCCACACGTCGCGCCCGAGCCCGTCAGAGTCGCGGTGTACGCATTCGAGGAGCTGTCGTGCAGCGTCGTGCACGGACTCGCTGCTTCGTCGAATTTCCAGAGGCTGATGAGCGAGGACTGGCTGAGGATGTCCTGCTGGTAGTTGCTTGTGGCGCGCACCTCTCCGATCGCGAGAAGCGCGAGCAGCAACCCGAAAATCGCGCGACGCATCATCTTTTGGTTGCTCACGCCGATTTACTTATAGAGGAAATTCACAAGAAACGTGGTGGCCGCAGGGGCGCCCGTATCATTATCGGCGTAGCCCGTCGTCACGCAGGCCGTGATAGCCGTGGTGAATGTCACCCCCAAACCTGTCATCGAGACATAGCCGGCGCCGAGGCTTGATGCGTTCGCGGGAATCAACCCGCGCCACTTCGGCGTTCCGCTCCCACAGGTCGTCGACCCCTGTGAGGCATCATAGATCTTGATGTACGCCATCGTGGCGCCGTTGTTGAAGGTCTCAACGCCGTAAAGCTGACCAGGGCTCGCATCGACAGCGACAGACGTTGTGTTGTTTGCCACCTGCAGGCTTTTGACGCTGAGTCCGGTCGTCGTGCCCGGGATCGGCTGAACCTGATTGCCGAGATACGAAGCGGTGGCCGGGTGGGCCAGAAAAAGGAGCGCAAGGAGCGCGATCAGAATCTTCGTTTTCATCAGTTCACACTCCACTCAGTGCCGTTGTAGATGACGTCGATCGCGGCGTAGGGGCTGTTGATCACCGCCGTTGCGCCGCCGTCGATCGTGCCGGCGGCCGGCGTCACGGTGATGTTGTTGGTTGCCGCGTCGCCCTTGCAGTCCTTGATTTTGTAGTAGAGGCCGGTCGCCGGAGAGGACGGTAGGTTGACCGTCGTCGCCGCGCCGACCGTTTTGTTGATGCAGACGAAAAAATCCGTCGTCGCCGAAACCGTCACGGCGCCCGCCGCCGTCACGACACGCGTCGGCACCGATAGGCTGCCGGTGAACGTCGTCGTGCCGGAGTGCGAGACGTTGCCGGTGAAGGTCGACGTACCGGAATAGGTGTTGTTGCCGTTCAGCAGCGGGATCGTCGCGCCAGACGTGCCAGTGTTCTGCGTCGCGGCCGTGCCAAACGACACTCCGTTCGTCTTCGTGACGGTGAGCGCGCCAGTGCCGGTGTTCAGCGTGCCGTCGCCGCCAACCGTGAACCCACCGAACGCGCCAGCATTGTTGTACTGCACCTGCCCGGACGAACCGCCAGGCGTGCCGCCGCCACCGCCGCACGTCGAACCGTTGTCGATGAAATTGCCGCTCGCATCGATCTTCACGCAGTCGTTCGTGGTCAGCGATCCGGTCGTGGTGACGAACGTCGTGGTGTTGCCCGATCGCGTGCCAACCGAGGGGGCAACGCCGGCGCCGCCGCCGATCACCGGAGCGTTGGCTGTGAGCGCGGCCGACGAAGCCAATGTGCTCGCGCCAGAAAAATAGGGGATGCCGCCGCTGGTGCCGCTCGCCGTGACCGCTAGCGTGCCGGATGTCGTGATCGGGCTGCCGCCAACCGAGAAGATCCCGGGCATCGTCAGCGCGACCGACGTCACCGTGCCGCTGCCACCGCCGGCGCCGCAATCGCTACCGGTGCCTGAGAGGACACCCGACGTGTTGACGTGCAGACATTGCGTCGAGCCGGTGATGCCCGAGAACGTCGTACCGCCGAGCGTCACGCCACCGCTAAAGATGTTCGTGCCCGTGAAGGTGCTGTTGCTGCCCTGCAGCAGATTTGCGATGGCCTGCGTCGTGGTTTTCACCGCCGGATTGGCGGTCTGAAAGATCGGCACGCTTTCGGTGCCGGTGAGCGACGATGCCGATCCGAGCGCGTTGATCGTGGAGTCCGCAAAGGCGGGCCCGGCGATCAACATCAGAAGCGCGACAAGTATCTTTTTCATATATGCGGCCCCTTACTGGACAAGCATCTTGACGCCGGTGTTCACCAGCAGCGCGGAGCCGGTATCCACGAGCAGGACCGACGTGCCGCAGGCGCCGGCCTGCACAAGCATGTTGATCCCGGTGTTCACGAGCAGGTTGACCCCGGTGTTCACCAGCAGGACCGAGGCCGGAGAGCAGGTGCCGGCTGTGCGCGGGCCGCCGCCAACTTCGGGCAGCAAAAAGACGCTCTGTCCGATCGCGCCCTGAGACACGACCAGGGCGGCGACGATCAGCAGCAGAACGGCGGCGATACCCTTCATCGCGCCCTCGCCGACCTTTTGTGTTCGAGGAGATCGAGCCGCCGCTTGAGTTCGGCGTTCTCGGCCGAGAGCTGCTGGACGGATTTGATCAGCGGCCCGATCAGCTCGTCATAGGCCAGGCCATAGCGCTCATGGTCGTTGGCCGGCTTGTGCAGCCCGCCAAAATCTTCGCCGTCGAGCGCCGCGTCGAGCTGCTGTGCGATCAGCCCATAATGGCGGTGATGATCTTCACCTGTCCGCCACTGGAAGGAGACCGGGTTCAGTTTGTTGATAAAGGCGAGCCCGAGGTCGTCCGGCTGAATGTTTGTTTTGTCGCGACGATCCGACGTCTGGATCGTTCCGTTGACCGCCCACACGTCGATCCACCGATCGCCAGTGTTGCCGAGATGAGTTGCGTTGTCCGTTGTCGGCCCGAGCGTTGGCGTGTTGACGCCGACTGAGAACGAGCCCTTGAGCAACAGCGTCGTGCTGCCGGAGCTGCTGACCTGCGCGTTCGTGGCGCCGCCGAAATTGAGCGCGCCGCCGCCGGCAATCCACGCGTTGGCCCATTCCAGAGACGACGTGCCCAAGTCGTAAGTGTTGTCGGCGTTGGGCTCGATCGTCATGCCGGTTGCGAACTTCAAAGCCGCGCCGGTCAGCGTGACGGTCGAACCGTTGCCCGACAAAACCGCCGTGGCGCCGAGATCGATGTTGCCGTTGTTCGGCAGGGCCAGCCCGGGCGACCCATTTGCGGTGATCGTGCCCGAGAAGGTCGGGTTGCTGACGACGTTCAGCGTGCCGCTCCCGGTGATCGGGCTGCTCGGCGAGGCCGAGAGATTCGTGCCCGCCGCGATCGACGTCACCGTTCCACTGCCCGCCGAAGTCCACGACGGATCAGCGCTCGCGCCATTGCTGGTGAGCACTTGCCCGGCGGTCCCAGGGGCGAGCCAGGTCGGCGCCGGGTGGGCATAGAGGATGGCACCTTGCGAGCCAGGCGCGAGCTGGCTCCAGCCACCGACCGTCCGCTCGGCAATACCGCCGACGGTGCTGCCGAGGTCGTGATCGAGGACGCCGCCGATACCGGCCAAGCTCTGCATCGTCGGGGCCGCAGAGCCACCGCTGATATTGGCGAGCACCGTCGCGTCAGAGGCCGAGGCCATGGAAACGGTGACCGCGCCAGTGGTCGGGCTCGCCGACACGGCGCCGGAGCCGGTGACAGACGAGACGGCGCCACCAGATCCGCACGCGCTGCCCGTTCCGGAGAGAACGCCAGAGCTGTTCGCCTGCACGCACTGTGTGGAGCCGGTGATGTTGGTCGTGAGGTTGCCCGACAGCGTCTCGGTGACGGTGCGGACGTCCGAATACCGCAGCAGGTTTGTGCCGAGCGAGATCGTGTTGTCATTCACCGGATTGAGCGGCGCCTCGGCCAGGAGCTGCGTCGCGTTGATGCCGAGCTGGCGCGCGCCCAAATTGGCCCCGTCGCAGATCGTCGACCAACAAAGCTGATCGGCTGCCCCGAGGGCGATGTTCGCGTTGAACGTGTTCACGCCGCTCCAGGTATTTGTGCCGTTCAGGAGCGGAATGTTGGCGCCGGAGGTCCCCGTATTGTCGAAAGCAGCCGTCCCGAAAGCCGTGCCGTTCGACTTCGTGCAGACGATCACGCCGACAGTGATCGTGCAGTCACCGCTCATGGTGAAGCCGCCGAAAACGCCGCCGTTATTGTACTGAATTTGCCCGCTGCTGCCGCCAGGCGTTGAGCCCGAGCCGCCGCACACCGCGCCCGTCCCGGAGATCACGCCGGACGAGTTCACCTGCAGACACTGTGCCGTGCCGGTGATTCCCGTGGTGATGTTGCCGCTGAACGTCGCGGTGTTGACGTGAAAATCGGACCAACGAAGCGCGTTCGTCCCGAGCGTGAGCGTGTTGTCATTGACCGGGTTAAGGGCCGATTCGGCAAGAACCTGAGTGCTGCCGATGCCGAGCTGCCGCGCGCCGAGCGCCGCACCGTCACAGATCGTCAGCCAGCACGCTTGCTGACCGGAGCCGAAAGCGATGCCGGCATTGGCGGTGATCAGGCCCGAGAACGTTGGGTTGTTGACCACCGCGATCGTGCCGGTCCCGGTGATCGGATTCGGCGTCGCGGTGATGTTCGTGCTCTGGCTGATCGAGGTGATACCGCCACCGCCACCGCCGCCCTGGTTGCAGCCGATCAGCGTCATCGACTCGCCTTGGATGCCAGAGCAAAAGGCGAGGTTGGCGTTGCTGCCGATGACGATGCCGCCGACGTTATTGCTGCTGACGTCGACACCCTGGAACGTCAGCCCTGTTCCATTGAGCGCGCCGATCCCGTACGCCTGCGTCGTGGCGCCGGTGCGATTGGCGTAGCTGCCTCCCGTGATCAGACCGGTCAGAGTCGTGCCGATCGACAGACCATGATAGGTCGCGCCCGGCGTGGATTGGCCGTTCAGCTCGGAAATGTTCGCATTGGCTTCGAGGAAATTGAGCGCGCCGGACTGGATCGCGATGCCGTCTTTGGAGGCGCCCTCGATCACGTTCTGAACGAGCGAGAGCTTGTCGTTCTGGCCGGTGACGTTGATGCCGTTGCCAACGTGGGAGGCCGCCGTCGCTTGCGCGCGGCCGGTCGCGATGACCCCCTCAGAGCCCATCTGTGTGCTCGAAATCAGAATCGGCAGTTGGCCATAGCTGCTGATCTGGATCGAGTCGTTGCCGTCGCCGTTCAGGATGCCGTTGACGAGCTGGAAATTCTCGATCGCCTTGCCGGTCGATCCTGCGACCTGAATGCCGCCGCCGCTATTGGCGAATGTCGAGATGTTGTACCAGGGCAGCAGGTAGGACGGCCCGGTGAAATTGGTCGTGACCTGAACGCCCCAGCCATTATTGAACTGCGCGATGGAGTTCTGAAAATTCCATTGCATCGAACCCGAAAAGAACAGGTTCGTCATCAGGAAGCCGGCGTTGAAATTGCTGTCGGCTTCGAGACCGGAGGCGAACGACCAGGCGGACGGCCCCAGCAAAAACCCGTTGTACTGGTTGCGCGCCTTGAGGTCATAGAGCGTGAACTGATTGGTCACGCCCGCCATCGACAGGCCGATGGCGCCCGAAGTCGCGGGCGAGCCCGAGCGGTCGAACGTGATGCCCTGAATCAAGCCGTTGGTCGCGGCGTTGTTCAGCAGCACGTTGTTGGTGCCGGTCGCTTTGAGGGTCACAAGCGCGCTGCCGGCGCCGACGATCGTCGTGTTCGTGCAGGAGCCCGTCGTGAGGTTGCCGGCCACCTTGTACGTCCCGGGCGGGAGGTAAGCGGCGCACGTCGCAAGCGCGGTGTTGATCGGCGTCGTGCTGTCGGCGGCGCCGGTCGGATCGGCGCCCTCGGCGATCACGTTGTCCAGCGTCGACATCAGCGTGTTGATTTGCTCGGGCGTCATTGCCGCCGCCGGCGCCGTCACGCCGGAGATGTTGCCCAGCATCGTGTCGTTGGGGATCGATATGCTGCCGCCGCTGCCGCACGCCGCGCCCGCGTCGCCGATCGAGGAGGCGCCGGTCCAGGTCGCGCAGTGGCCGCTGGTCGGGGTGCCCGTGACGGTCACCAGCCCCGTGGTCGAGCCGCTGAGCGAAAGGACGGTGTTCCCGTCGACAACGATGTTCAGCGGCTCGGACGGCGCTCCGCCGAGCGCTTCAAGATCAAGGGTCGCGCCGCCGTTGGTCGTGGCGCCGATGCACAGCTCTTGATACGGGCCGGAGATCGGCCCGGAGTTGACGCAGATCGCCTTGCCGCCGTTTTTTGTGACCCCGAATTCGGTGGCGGCGCCGGCGGTCGCGGGCCCAGCGTCCATCAGCACGCCATCGGTGGCCCACATCCCGACATGACCGGGCGTCACATTGCCGGATTGAACGATGTATCCGGCTTCCGCCTCAAGCGAAAAAGAAATCGCAGCGATTAAGGCGACGAGCCACTTTTTCATGGCCCATCAAATAATACCCTTGCTCAAATACTAGCAAAGGACATCTTGTCCGGACGGAATTACCCGTAATGTTTTTGATTTAACTTATCGTCGTCTGAGCACGACGACGTTCACCGCGAGCACGAATAGCCCGTACATCCCGAGCGATAGAAGCTGGTTCATGTCGGGGTCGGGCGTCGAAAGCCAGAGCCAAAACATCGAGCCGACCGTCAGCAGCGTGAACAGGCTTGCGAGGGCGACTAGCGCCCGCTGCGACAGGCTCTTGAGCGCCAGAGCGAAGAGCTGCGCCGCACGATCGTCTTGAGACGACTCCGACAGAGTCGAACCGTCGGCCATCTCCGGGGTCGCTTCACGCTCTGCGACCAACTCGAAAGGCTTTGCCATGGCTGGACCTCATGCAACTTTCTGGATGCGTTTTTTCATAGCCGTAAATCCGCCGCCTGATCCTTCGTCGTCGCCGAGCTTGGCGTTCGCCTTACGCACCGCCGCGTCATAGCTCGCGAGGATGCGAAACGCCTCAAGTCGTTGATCGAGCGTGATATCGGGTTTTTCGAGATCGGCGGCGATTTTGTTCGCCAGGTCCGCGAGGACGTCGCTGATATCGGCCATGGCCGGACTATACGCACACCCGCAACCGGACAGCTAGTCCGGTTTTGGTTTGACGACCGGAAGGAAATAAAATAAAATATTGTGAATTAACGTTGGGTATGGAGAGGGACGATGGATGGTCGAATTCCGGCGAAAGCCCTGCCGCTGGTCGCGGTGTTATTCATGTTCGCCTTAGTAGCCGTCGGCGGCGGGCTTTACATGCTCCTCGACGCGCTCGGATTTCAGATCGGCGTGATCGGCTGAATATGCGCATCGTCGCCGGCGTGGTGCTGCTGACGATCGTGTTGTTTTTCTTGGCCCTGGTGTTCGGCGTGGGAGGCTGAGATGTACTGGAAATGGTCGGTTGGCACCGGATTTTTCGTGTTCCTCGCCACCTACGTCTATGCGATCTCGGCCTACGGGCTGTTGCTGGGCGGCGGCCTGGGGTGGTTTCCCGCGATCATCATCGCCGTGGTCGCCGGGGCCCTGTGGCCGGTCCTAGCTTTCGCGACCGTCATGGGCGCGCTGGTTACGGTGATCGTGACAATCCTGGCGATCCAGCCGCACTAACGGCCATATTGCTGTTTGGACCGGGTGCGCCAGTCTTCGGCCGGAGGTTTCTGTTCCCCTTGCTCTTGGTCGCCACCCGCGCTGTAGCTCGGGGTCAGCACCTGCCCGACGCCACCGCCGGCGCCGCCGGATTCCTGCAGGATGCGATTGAACTCCTGGCGCACCGTCTCCCGCTCCGCCGGCGCCCCATCGAGACCCTTCACCACCCATTTGATGAATGACGGGTGCGTGACCCCATAGGTCAGTGCCGCGTAGTATTTCGCGAGGATGAAGCGGCCGGCTGCATTGCCGCCTGGCAGGTGCGAGAGAAAGCTGATCGGACCGCTGGTGCCGAGCGTGCCCCAGGGGTGCAGCACGCGGCTCGCGGCCGCCATGGAGCCGCCGGTGTCGCCGCTCACCTCACCCGCGCTGCCCAGCAAGAAATTCATATCCTTTGCCAGCGCCACGGCCTCATCACGGGAGACGCCAGGGAACAGCAGCGCCTGCGTCTCCGGAGAGATCTTTTCACCGAACTCGGCCGCCAGATTTCCGGTCTTACCAAGCGGCCGCTGCAACAGCCGCAGCGCTCCGGTCTGACGAAGCAGCGTGAACTCTGGTGACGTCTCGCCGAAGCGACGCGCGGCCGCCATCATGAGATCTGGCGATTTGAGAATCTTGTCTGCCGATCGGATGGCGAGCGCGGTTGGCTGCGTCAAGAAATTGAGCGCGTCACGGTTTCGCGACTGCTGCAGGGCCGCGCGGTTGCGCGCGAACTCCTTGTCCATCTTGGACAGCTCGGATGTCAGGTTGCCCAGCGGGTCGCGCTCGGCGAGTGTCTTCACCGCCGCTTCCGCGTCTTCCGCCCGCTTAAGAAACGATGCGACGTCGTCGCCTGGCGTGTGCGCGATCGACAGCTTGCCCTCGATCATCATCACCCGCTGCGCCTGCTGCTGCAGCTTGCGCGCCGTGGCCGAATCGTACGCCGCGTCAAATATGCCGCTCTGCACGCGATCGAGCACCTCACGCGCGAATGTCGCAGGATCGACTTGCCCCGGCACAAGAGTCTTAGCGGAATCGAACATCGATTGGGTGTCGGCCGCCGTGACCGCGTTCCAAAGATTTTTGCCGACGATCTTTCGGATCTCGCGAATGCGCTCCGTCTGGTTCGGCTGCAAAATCATCTTGGCCAGCCCTTTGGGGTCGGCCGGCATGCCCGCGCGCAGCGCTTCGGTCATCCCGCGAATCGTCTCGTCACGGAAACGCGGCATGTTCTTGGCGTAATAGGCGTCCGCATGGTCGAGAATTTTAGCGGCGGCTTTCAGCTCGGGGTCTGCCTCGGCGTCATGCAGCACCGCATCGAGCTTGCCGGCAAAGAGCTTGTAAACGCCGTCCCGCTGCGATGGCGTGAGGTCGAACGGGTCGACATCTTGCCGGAACATGGACCGCAGACGCCGGAGCTGGCCGAACGTGGGCTGTGTCCCCGTCTTGTCGGGATCGCCGAGGGCTTCGAGCGCCTTCACGATATCCGGATGCTTCGCCTGGAACGGCTCGGGCAAACTTTCCCGCAGCGCCTTGGCGTCCTCGGTGAGCGCCGAGATATTGGGGTAGTGATCGCCAGCCGCCGCGTCGGCAGCGTCGTACATCTTGCCGGCGCGCGCCTTCACTGCACGGCTGAGTGTCTGCACCTTTTCCGCCGCCTGACGGAAAAGATCGCCCGGATTGCCGCCGCCTTTGACGGCCTGCACGAAGCCATCGACGTCAGCGCGGATCGCCTTGAATCCGTCATCGGTGATCTGCTGGGCCGCCTGCCGACTGCTGTCGGCCACCTTCACGAGCTGGTCGTGCGCGGCGGTGAGATCGGCCTGCGCTTCTTTCTGGCCGATGCCGAAGGCGCGCATGGTAGCTGCCTCGCGCGCGTGGCTCATGGCTTTATCCAGCTCGGCGTCTTCCTGCGCGATCGTCTCGTGGGCCCGGTCCATGAGGGCGCGGCCGGCCTTTTCGCTCGACGGCGGCGCCGTGGCGCCGGTCAGCGTCTCGCCGGCCGGACGCTCCACGCCCAGCTCGGACAGAATTCGGCTGCCTTCGCGCTCGTAATATTGCTCGGCCGACGTTTTGAGCACGTTCTGCTTGCGGAACGCAGGGTCGAATTGCTCGACCGCTTTGTGGATATACGGGGCTTCTGGCGCCCAAGCCGACGGCGGGACCTTCACGCCACGCTCGGCCAACCTCAAAGCCTCGCGCGCGGCGTCGGGCGTCTGGCTGGCCCCGAGGTAATCGGCAATAACGCTGGGTCCTTGTTCGGTGACGCGCCGAATGCCGGCCTTGACCGAGGGGATCGCCGCAGTCACCACGCGCCCGGCTCCCTCACCGACCGCCGATCCGGCGGCGGTTACCGCGAGGTTGCCGGCCTCCTGGCCGACCGAGCGGTCGTAAATGCCCGCCAGCTTGAGCACCAGGTCATTGAAAGCCTGGCCGCCTGCACCGCCTGCACCAGCGCCGCCAGCCGCGCCAGCGATCACGCCGGCGGGCCCACCGGCGGTGCCGAGAACGCCGCCGCCGATCCCGCCGAGCACAGCGCCAGCCGTGGGCGCCGCCTCTGACGCGACGAAGCCGCCGAGGGTGGCCAGCTTTCCGTGCCCGGGCTTGTAGCGCTTGCCATCTTTTTCGACGTAGAGATCGCCCGCCGGGTCTTCCTTGACGTTGGCGGCCCCATAGCCGGCGGCCAGCGCCTTGCGCCGCTCTTTGGGATTGAGCGACATGTCGTAAAGCGTCTGGGTTGTCAGATCGACGCCCTCGTACGTCGGCTTGAGGCGCACCTTCCCCTCGGGGTCGGTGTAATGGCTCCCTTCCGGCACGGCTTCATAGCTCTTCGCGTCAGTGACGGTGTACGCTTTGCGCCGCTTCTGGCCTTCGGGATCGAGATATTCCGCGCCCGCCTGGAGAGCGTCATATCCCGCCTGGTCAGCGATTTTGGGGAGGGCATTATCCAGCCCGCCGGGCATCATCATCATTTCCGGCACAACGGCCGGGCCGCCCTTCCGATATAGTCTCGATTCAGGAAGGGCCAGGTCGGACGTTTGAAGCTCGACCGGATCGGGCATTTTTCAGTGGCCTACTATCGGATCATTCGCCCAAGGCGTACCACCGGCCGGTGGCTGAGCGCCAGGCGCTGGAGCTGGCCCGCCGCCCAGCGGGGCGCCGCCGGGTTGGAAATCGCCTCCGAGAATACCCAACACATCCTGCCGATCGGACAAATACCAATCGCGCAGCGACTGCAGAGCGCGGATCGTGTTCGCCGTCGTGTCGCCGAGATTGAGGCCGGCGACCACGTCATTGACCTTGGCAGAATCGGCGGATAGCGGACGCCCGTCGGCGCCGGTGAGAAGCCTGCCGGCGCTCGCCTGCAGCGTTTCGATGTCGCGCCGAAACTGCACATAGTCGGTCGAATTGCTGCCTAGCAGATTGCCCACGACTTCGCCGAGCCGCTCGGCGCGACCCGACAGGCCGGCGGCGCCGACATGCGTCTGCAGCACGTTGAGTACCTGGTCGATCTTGTCGAGGTTCAGGTCGAGCTGCGAAATCTTCCCTTCGTATTTCGCCTTTACGTTGCCGGTTAGGCCGCCCTTCATGCCGTCATTGACGATCTGAGCTTCGACCTGCGCCGGCATTGTCTGTCCGGGGTGGTTCTTGCGCCAATCGTTCTTGAGATCCTCGATGACCTGGTATTTCTCGGCGTTCAGCGCCGACATGCGCCCTCCGTAGGGCGTCTGGATGATTCCCCACCGAACGGCCGCCTGCGCTTTTTGCGTGGAGTCACCGTCCTTCCAATCGGGATCGTTTAGCAGGCCGGTGTACTGGACATGCCGGCGTTCCAGCTCGGGCATGATGCCAAGCAGGCTGATCGCCGCATTCTGGCGGCCCTGCATGATGCTCTCATAGTCCTGGAGCATGCCGGACTGCCGCTGGAACAGCGCGATCTCATCGCCGTGGCGCGCGCCGAACATCGTCATTTCGGCGTCGTACGCGGACATATCGTCCTTGTTCTTGTCGCGGAGCGCTTGCCACTCCTCCATCATCGCTTTGTGCCGATCGAGCGCCAGCGCCGTGTTGTCTTTCCAGGCTGAATACGCGTCGTGATAGTTTTCGTAATCGTTTTGCTTGATCGCGTTCATTGCGGCCGCGCCGGCGTTGAGCGCGTTGATCATCGGCTGATGTGTGAACCCGGCCGCGATCTGGGCGAAGACCGACGCGAACGAGCCGAAGGCGCTCGCCGGATCGGTCATGTAGTCTTTTTTCTGGGGCTGCTCCGGGAATCTTAGCGGCTCAATGCGCTTGTAAAACTCGTCCTCTTGCTGCTGCGACTTGTCGAGCCGCTCGATGTATTTCTTGCGAACAGGCTCCATTTCGCGCTCGTACCGCGCGGTCTCTTCCTGGTCGCGCTTCATCAGCGCCATGATCGGCGCGGCCGAGGCGCCGCCGCCCTGCGCCTGCGCCATCAGCTTGTCGATGTCGAGCGACGTGTCCTTGGCGCCGCTGTCGGCGGTGGTCTGTGGATCAGCCATAGGTTTGGTTCTGGCGGCCGCCGCCGAGCGACGCGACGAAATTGGCTATCGCGCTGCCGGTCTCCGCGTCCTGCTTCTGGTTGATGCCGATGATCTGAGCCAGGATGTCGGCCGATATGCCCGTCTGCCGGACGCCGGTGTCCAGTAGGTCCTTCGCCATGGTGAACCGCTGCGCGTCGCTCGCGAGCTTGAGATTAGCGAGGTCCGTTGCCTCGGCCGAAGAACCCGACATGCCGAGGCCGGAATAGAACGACCGGACCCGCGCCTCGGCGCCCTTGTCCGCGAGCTGGAGCTGCGACTGCGCGCCGGGCGGCAGCGTGCCGTTTTGGATATAGCCCTGATTCGCGGTGCCTTGCGTGTTGAGCGTATTGGCCAGGCCCTTGAGGTTGTCGAGCCCAGGGATCGTGTTTCCCGCGAACAGGTTCTTCAACAGCAGCCCGCCGCTGAGCACGGGACCGGCGTTCGATTCGAGCGCCTTCCAACCGGTTTTCAGGCTCGGATCGGCGAGGAATTTATCGAATGTGCTGGTGCCACCGGCGCCACCGCTTCCGCCGACGCCATACGTCGCGGCGAGGTCGTTCATCGACGCGGCGTTGCCCGCAACGCTTCCCGCTGCGTTGGTCGGGTCCACCGCCGGAATACCAAAACCACCGCCAGCGTTACCGCCGCCCGCCGCCGCAAGGGTCTGATCGAGCTGACCGACACCGGACACGCCGGCGCCGTTCCCCGTGGGGTCGGTGACCAGGCTGAAATTCGTGGTGCCGCCGCCCGGCATCCCGGCGAGCGTGGGGTCCGGCACGGTGAGATTTGCCGTTCCGAGACCAGAAAAATCAGAGGTGACGGAGCCGCCGCCGGTGAGATCGACCGGAGCGCCCGACGCGCCACTGACCGGCGCCGCGCTCGCCGCCGACGCGCCGCCGCCCGTGGTTCCCGCGCCGCCAGCCGCACCGGCGCCGCTGAATGCCGAATTTGCCAACCCCGGAAGCGCCCCGAGCCCGGCAGAGATGAATGGGTTGGAGCCGGTGAACGCGCTGGATAGCGCGCCGCCCGCCGCGCCGCCGAGCGCCTCGCCGATTCCTGTCGAAACACCGAGATCGCCGGCAAACGCCCCGCCGGCGCCGAATCCTGCCCCACCGATCGCGCCGCCCAGCGCGCCGAGGCCGGGATCGCCACCCGTCGCCGCGCCCAACACAGCACCGCCGCCGGCGCCTAGCAGAGCATCGGCGCCGATCGCGCCGGCCGTGGCGCCCAACCCGATGTCGGTCGCGAGAAACGCGGCGATGCTTTCTGTGACCCCAAAAAACAGCTCGCGGCGCGCGCGGGCGTGTGCGTGATCGGAAAGAGCGAAACGCGGATCGGTTTTCATGGCCGGCTCACCTGGATTCGCCCTTCTACAAAGCGCAGCAAGCCGAGATCGAAGCGGATAACGGGCGGGTTTTCCTCGACGATCGAAATAACCTTATGGCGAGACACGACGGCCCAACGGTTATAGAGCGCGACGCCCTTTTTGAGCTGGCCGGCGATGATCATGGCGAGCGCGGCGCCGGCGTAGCGATTGTGATTTTCATCGTCCGTGTGTGCTGGCTCCTGCACATCGAGCCGCGCAGCCTCGCGCTGCAGCTCGGCGTGGAACCACATGCCCAGCTCGACCAGGCCGGGCGCCTGCCGCATCCAATCCTGGACGCGGAACGACATGATCTCCACCGGTCGCGTCTCGCCGAGGAATTTGCAGCCGTCGGGCCGCTGGAATTCCGGCATCATGCCGGCGGCAAGCGCCAACGCGCGGGCCGCGACGTGGCCCATCGGAACGCGGGTCAGGATGTCGTAACAGTCGGTCCGGGTGAACATCCAATCGCTGCCAGCGCGCACGAAGTCGAGCGACCACTTGCCCCGCCCCTCGGGCAGAACCTGCGTGTGAACCTCATAGACGCCCGGGAAGATCTGGAAACACATGCAGCCGCCGTACTTGCCCATCAGGAGCACGTTTCTCGGGTTGGCGACCTGCTGCGAGATGTCGATCTCGCCTTCGCTCATATCCGCGACCCAAGGCCGAATCTCTGGGTGGTTCAAAACCGCGTTGATCCGGCTCGCGTCATGCTCGCGCCAAAGAATTTTTGCCGAGGAGCCGTCCGGCATTTCCTAGCCCACCCTCACAATCGCAAGGTCGTAATCGGTCACCTTGCCGATCGCTTTCACGATCATGTCGCGCGGCACATCCGAGAAACGGTCGACCACCATTTCCGTGGCGCCGGCGCCCTTGGCCCAACTGTACATCGCCGAATAGAGCGCGGCGCCCTCTTCGAGTGCATCGTTGCGGCAAAGCACGAACACCTCTTCGAGATACGGCACCGGATCGAGCGGCCAGCGCGAGAGCTGCGCCAGGCACACCGCGTCATTCGTGCGCAAAAACAGCATGTCGTTCGAATTCATGAGCGAGCGCACCCAGCCGGAGAAAATGCGATCCGTCAGGTGCGGGAAATGCTTCACGAGCCGCTCGAACAGCCACATACCCATCGGCTCCATGTCGGCCAGGCCGAAGCGGCGGACATTCACATCCGGGGGCGAGATCGGCGGCGGACGGTTGGCGCGCGCCTCCTGCATCTGCCGCATACGCTCGCTGCGGCGCTTCCGTTCTTCCTCGCTGATGTTATAGGCCATCTTCAAACCCCCAGAATTTTGCTCACCTGCAGGTGCTCCTGGAAATTGAGCCAAATCCATTCCGCGCGCTGCGTGCGGTCCTGCCAATTGACGTCCGTTAAATCAAATCCGTCAATATTTAGAACGGCGTCCATCTGCTGGTGCATACTTTGATGGTTATACGCCCAGCCCCCCAAACTATACAGCGGCATTGGGTCGAGCTGATATTCGATTAAATAAATCTTATATATTTCTCGAATGCGCCGAATGATGTCGCGGTGGTGCGCCATGTGCGAGAACGCCCAGGTGTTCATCGCGGGCTGATCGTTGGGGATGTTGGCGATGCTGGCGACGCTCATCCGCGATAATTCCAGGCCACGTCGGTCATCATCACCGACACGAGCGACATGTCAGCCGCGTAGGTCTCAATCGTGACGCCGGTCAGCTCGCCCTGCTGACCGATCGCCTGCGGCTGGCTCACATAGGCGCCGGGAACCGGAACCGTCGGCGTGAGCGTGTAGACCTGCGTCGTGTCGCCGGTCTGATCGTCGACCGCGTCGATCGTCACGCTGATTTCCGGCGCCAGGTTGTCGTAATACTGCGCGAGCGCCCAGAGCCGGCTCGCCGTCTTGTTCAGGTGATAGCCGCCGGGCTCCTCCCACAACTTCGATTGCACAATCTTTTTGAAGCCCGTGGACGGCCTCGCGAACAGCGGCCGGATGTTGATCCCGTCCGTGCCATAGGCGGTGATGATCGAGTTCAGCTCCTGGTGCTGCACGAAGATCAGCGGGAAATCCTGGCTCGCCGCCCACCACCTTTTGCCGTCCCAGCACAGCAGCTTGTTCACCCGCACATTCGTTATCGGGTCGATGATCGGAAGCAGGAGGCACCAGATCTTGATGCCGAAATGGATGGCTTTGCAGGCTGACGGCGTGAAGCTGCCGAAGAACGGCACCGAGCTATAGACGCCGTCGAGCTGGTCAGAGACCTTCGTCACCGCGCCGCCATACGAGACATGCACGCCGAACAGGTTGGCGAGCACGATATTGCGGCTGAACACGTCGATCGTGTCCGGCCAGGCGGTGCCGATCTCGGGGTCCGCGTTCTGGTTCGTGTAGGTCGTCGTCGCCAAGCCGCTGGCGTTGTTGACCGTCGTGCTGACGCCGGAGATGTAATTGATCGAGCTGTCGGCGATCAGATAGAGAAAGCCGTTCGTCTGCAGCGGCTTCGTGAACGACACCCGCAGGAAGGAATCGAAGCTCTGCTGCACGCCCCCGCCGTCGGTGGCTGCGAAATCGGTCACGGACTCGGCGGCCGTGAACAGAAATTTGGGCCCGTCGGTGATCCACACGCGCGAGACATAGGTCTCGATTGCGGTCCCCTTCACGCCAAACGGCATCAGGCTCACGGTCGCGTCAGCCGCGTTGTTGCCGCCCGAGATCTGCACCTCGGCCTGCGTATAGCCGTTGCCAGGATTCACGACATTGATCGCGGTGACCGCGCCGCCGGCGATCTGCGCGACCGCCGTCGCGCCCGTCCCGTCGCCGACGATCGTCACGATCGGCGTCGAGGTGTAGCCGGAACCGCCGTCGCTGACGGCGATCGAGGCGATACCGCCGAACGCGATCTCGGTGTAGCCGGCGAACCCGGAGCCGTGCGGTGTCGCCGGATCGTTGAGCGAAATGGCCGGCGGCGAGGTGAAGCCATGCCCGGGGTTGATGATCGTGAACCCCGTCACCGTGCCGTTCTGCGCGTTGATGGAGGCCGAAAAGCCCGTACCGCCGCCACCGCCGGTGAGCACGATTGTCGTCTGCGCGGTGTAGCCGGCGCCGCCGTTCGTGACGACGACTCCGGAAATCCCGGCCGTCGTGTCGATCGTCGCCGTCGCTTTGGCGCTGTTGTCCGACCCGCCGCCCTGGATCGTCACGACCATGTCCTGGTCGGTCACCAGGTATCCGCTGCCCGGGTTGGTGACGTTGATCTCGCTGATCGCTCCGTTTTCGAGCGTCGCGGTGAATGTCGCGCCCGAGCCCGTGCCGCCGGCGACGGCGATTGTCGGTTGGCTCGTATAATTCTGTCCGGGATTCGTGACCGTCACGACCGGCCCGAGCGTGCCGGCGGTGAAAACATTCGTGCCGTCCCACAGCCAATATCCATTTGGCTGGTCGGCAACGAACAGCAAATATTTCGAGCCCCACTGGCTCAAACCCCATTCGCCCACCGCCGGGTTCTGGATCGCGCCGGCCGGCAGCACGTTCACCTCGACGTTCGTCTGCAGGTTGATCGCATCGATCGCGCCGTCGCTGCGCAGGACGACGCAATACGGGACCGAGCCGATGTTCCCAAAATCGAACGCGACGATCGTCAGCCCGTCTTCGATTTTGTAGACGCTGTCGCCCACACCCCACATGGCGCGGAGATTGTTCTTGCCGAACGGCATGAAGCCGTCGATCCAAAAGCACTCTTTCTCGTCGACACCAGGGCGAGACGGCTTCGTGTTCATCCCTTCGAATGAATCGAAGCGGAGCGGTTCCGGGCCCGGCGGAACCCACGGGCCCGATTGCTGGCCGGGAGCTTGCGGTGCGTCGAGCGGCATCGTTCAGCCCGCCCTAGAACCGACCGTAGGGGTTCGACCACCTTCCGGGGCGGGCGTAGGCGCCATATCGGGTCATGAAGCGATCGAACTCGCTCGACATGAAGCGCGCCGAGTTGAAGTTCTGCAGGTCCATGAAGGCGAAATAGGCCGCCATATACGGCACGCCGTCGGTCCACGGCCGGGGCAGCGCCTCGTAATCCTGGTCGCGGATCAGGTCACTCGGCAGGCACAGACAGTCCCATTCCATCTGATAGGGCTGCGAGGCGATCGGGTAGAAATAGATCGAGCCGTCGGTGCCTTGCCCATATTGAGCGCAGATCGTCGGGACATACTGATATTGGAACGGATACTGCCGAATATAGGCTTGATAAGTCGAAAAGCTGTATTGCGGCAGGCTGTAGCGGTAATTCGCGTAGATAATACTTACCGACAGCACTGCGAATATTGCATCGACGCCTGGCCACATCGACGTGTCGACCCCGGCGAACGGGTACACCTCCTGCCCCTCTTGCTGGAGGTTCATGAAGCTGAGATTGGGCGACAGGATCGCGCCGTTCCCCGTGGGATCGACGATCGACACGTTGGGCTGGAAATAGCCGGCGCCGCCGTAGGTCAGGTTGACGCTCGTGATCGATCCGCCGCCGAGGCTGCAAATCGCGGTGGCCTGCTTGCCGTTCGGGTTCGGCTGTGCGCCGGACGGAAAGTCGGGCGGCGTGATCAGCACCGACGGAGCTGTGTATCCCGAGCCGCCGGCGGTGACGTCGATCGATTTGATCGAGCCGGTGATCGGCGTCAGGCGGCGCAGGCATTGCGTCCGCATCGCGACCTCACGGCGCGAGCGGTTGACGTACTCGATCAGATCGGCCGGATCGAGCATCTCCATCTTGCCGTCGTGCAGCAGGCGCTGCGTCTGCTTGAGATATTCGAACAGCGTGCCGCGCGTAGGTGCGGTAGCTGGGCCGGCGTACGAGATCACGGTCCACCTCCGCCACCGCCGTTCGAGAGGCCGAGCTGGTTGTTCCGTACCGGGTTGCCGCTGTTTTCATAGATGAACGGCAGCACGTCCGCGTTCGACATCTTGCGCGCGCGATTCTGGAATTCCTGATAGCGCTGGAACATCCGGTTCGCATCGTCCTGGCGCGCGGCGCTCTGGGCCGACAGCAGCGCGTAATAGGCCGCGAAGAACGGCACGCAATCGGTCCACGGGTACGGGATCGCTTCCGGCGTTGCGTCGTCGACCAGCGGGATTGGATAACAGGCCGTGTCCATCAGCAGCGTTGTGTCGATGGCCGGCACCGGGTCGACATAGATTGTGCCGTCGGCGCCCTGGCCGTATTGCGACCATTCGGTGATCTCACCAGGCGCCGGCGCGGGATTGTTCAGCCGATAGAAGAAGAACCAGGAGTACGGGCGCGGCCGCAGCCAGATCATCCCGTTGCCGAGCGTCCAGCCCATTTGCCGGATGTTGAAGATCCCCGCCACCTTGGGGTTGATCGCCTGCACGGCTGCATTGGGAAACGCGAAGCTGCGCGTTCCCGCCGGCAGCAGGTACGTCGCCTGGACCCGAATACACTCGCCATCGCCGGCGGTCTGCCCGCGCGCCGTGTTGATAAAATTCGTGAGGTCCGCCGTCTTGTAGAGCGACTCAGGGGCCGGCGGATTCTGTAGAAGCTCTCGGGTCGCCGTCAGATAAGCGTTGAGCATTCATCCCCCGGCGATCGGGGCGGGGACCAGCCCCGCCCCATCGGACGTATTACGGGGCGGGCTGGAGGACGACCGTGTCGTTCACCGAGCCCAGGGTCAGCGTGACCGTGCCGCCGGTGCCAGCACCGACAACGAGCGCGGTCGGCGTGCCGGCGAACAAGCCACCGTCATAGATCGTGCCGAAGCCCGTGATCGAACCCGCCGACAGCGTTGCACCGATCGATGCCTTGCGCGGACGGTAGAGGTTGAATTCGAACGCCGGATTGACCCACTGCGGCGTGCCGGCAGGCTGTCCGCCAACCGTCGTGATCTCGGCGGCCGAGCCGTATCCGGAGCCCGCACCGGTGACCACCACGGACGTAACGGTGGTGAGCTGCACCGCGACGATCGACGCTGCGACCGTGCCGCCGCCCGCCGTCAGCGTGGGAAGCGAGGTCACGGGGCTGCCCGCGTTCGTGCAGAGCACGCCGGTAATCGAGCCCGCACCCACCAGGCCCAGCGTCACCGTCGGGTTGCTCGTGGGAGGAGACGGATCGTACGGGCTCGGCAAGATCAGCGCCGTCGGCGCCGTCGTGTAGCCCGCGCCGACATTGGTCAGCGACACACTGGACACCGTGCCGCCGGTCAGCAGCGCGACAGCAGTCGCGGGGATGCCAGGGCTCGGCGGTGCCGGGATGAACACGAGCGGCTGCTGCGTGTAGGTGAGCCCGGCCGCGCCGGTCACCGTGACGACGGAGCACTGTCCGCCGACGATCGGCTGCCAGGTCGAGTTACCGGCCGAAGCGGTCACCGTGGCCTTGGCCTGGGTGTAGCCCGAGCCGCCGGCGACGACGATCGCGCCGATCATGCAGCCCGTCAGGTTGGCGATGCGCGCGTTGAAGCCATCCGACTTCACGAACTGCATGCCGGTGCGCGCGCTCTCGTGGCCCCTCCACGTCCCGCTGATCGGGTCTTGGAACTGAACCATCGAGACGTTGCCGCTGCCGACGTACCAATCGCCGGCCGGAAGCGTTATCGCTTCGCCCGGCTCTAGCGTCAGCTCGTTGGTCGAGGTGTCGTACGGAGCGTTGTAAAGCTCGGACGGATAGAGATAGGTCGGGAGCGGAAGACCGTTGCCCGGGCCATTCAAGGGCTGTGGCATTTGTCAGTCCTCCTTACCAGGCGCTTCCGCCGATGTTGTACACCCACGCTCCAGAGTTCGACTTGGCGCAGACCAAGTTGTACCCAAGAACGACGATCCCCTGCTGGCCGATCTGGCCAAGAGGAACCAGAGAATAGAAGCCCGAGAAATCGAGATTCGCGTCCTCCGATATGTACATGTTGAAGTATTTGAGGTTCGGGACGAACATCGAGCCCTTTGGCACGAAGTGATCCGCGAAGATCGGCACGCCCGAGACATTGAGGTTCGGGAAGCTCGACCGCGCCGGCGTTGAAATCTCGTACTGATTGCCGGGCCTGACGAACTGCTGCTCGGTCCCGATGAAGTCGGCGTTGAGCGTGGCGTGATCGGCCGGGTTCATGACCCCGAAGGTCGGCGCCTCGCCACCGGCGTTGTCGGTGATGTATTCCAGGACCGCCGCCATGGCCTTGCGGTTGAAGCCCAGCGTGTTCACCGAATAGGTGGAGAACTGGGTGGCCATGTTGATGTACTGGCCCTGGAAAGCCGAATTGCCGGGCGCGTTGCGGTTGATGCCGCCGTAGGTCGGAACGTTCGTGCCGTTGTCGAACGCCTCGACGAAACCCTGCGGCAATTGCAAATTGTTCGAATTGTTCGTGAACATCAGCCGCGCCATGTTCTGGCGGGTGACGGCGTAGGCGTCGTTCATGCGGGCCTTAAGCAGCGAGATCTCTCGCTCCGTGGCCTGGATGACCGTTTCGCCGAACGGCAGCGGGATCGGCACGACCCAATAGGCTGTCGCCCATTGCCCGTTCTGTATGCCCGGCGTGATGACTGGCGAGTTGAACCCGCCGCCATAGCCGGTGAACTGGCCCTGCACCATCGACTGTCCCTGCATCGGGATCGTGATCTGGTTGAGGCCGCCGGCGGAACGCTGTGCGTTGCCAAGCAAATAGAAGAGGGTCGCCGAAGCGAAATAGATTTGGACGAACAGCTTGGGCACGAACGCGCGGCGTGTGACCGCCGTCAATTCGTTGTACAGCCCGCCGGTCGGAACTGCGCCAATACCTGGTAGCGGCATCTCGTGATCTCCCTTACTTACGGACGCCGCCGCGCAGCTCGGTCAGAGTGCCGTCGATCATGCGGCGAAGCGCGATTTCGTCTTCGCCCCGCGTGTCCAAGAGCTTCTTGAATTGCTCGTCGTCCCGCGACGTCGGCTCGAACAGATTCCAGCTCCCGTACCCGTTGGTCGGGGCGCTGACATCGGTCGGCGGATGACGTTTGCGGAACAGAGCCTCGGCCGCTTCGAGATCCGGAATGCCGCGCTCTTCGGCGAGCTTCTCGATCTCGGCAATGCCTTCGTCGGTGTAGCCCTCGGCCCGAAGTCCGGCCTTCTGCTTCTCCCAACTGTTGGCGAAAGCGTCGCGGCGGGATTGCGCCTCGCGCTCGGCCTTCTCGTCGGCGATCTGCTTTTCGAGGGCTAGACGCGCCTCGCGTTCCTTCGCGATCTCGTCGCGAATCTCCGCCTTGGCGTCTGTCAGTGGCGTGGCCGCGTTCGGGTCGATTTCCCGGATTGCAGCTTCGAGCTTCTCGCGCGATTTCGGATTGCGCAGGAGATTTCCATACAGCTCCCGCAGCTTTACATTCGCGACAAATTCGCTCTCTTCGATCTCGCGCGTCGCCATGGCTTAGGTCTTCGAGCCGGCGTTGGGGACGTGCTGGATCGACAGGTCGGGGCTTTTGCCCTGCGACGGAAGGTGATCCTTCCGGCCGCCGATCTCGTTCTCGTCCATGCGGACGCGGACGATCTGATCGTCCGACTTGGGCACCGTCTTGGTGCTGTCCTGGAAGATGTTAGCCATGTTGTGTCCTCACGCGGCGGTGGGCATCGGGCTCGGCGCGGGTCCACCGCCGCCGGCGCCTTGCTGCTGCGCCGCTCGCATTTGAGCGATCTGCGGACCGGCCGAGGCCGACCGCAGCATCATGTTTTGAAGCTGATTCTTTTCGGCCGCCGGGTTGAGCGTGCCGGGTGGCGCGTGCTTCGCCAGTCGGCCGATCGCCTGATGGACGTCTCGGCCGACTTCCGAAGCGGTCCCCACAAGGGGGAGCGCCCGCTCCAATATCTGGACCGCAAGAGCGACCTGCTTGATGCCGGCCATCTCCATGCCGCGATTTTGCGTCGGCTGCGTAGCCGGGGAGGAGCCCATAGGCGGCTGACCCGATTGCGCAGCGGCGCCGGGGGGCGAACCACCCGGAGTCGCGGCCGGAGGAGCACCGGCATTCATGGTCGCGCCGTCAGCCATCGGCTAACAGCGACCCTTTACGCTTTTTCATCCGATATCGGAGCATGGGGTTAGCGGTGCTTCCGACCGCGCCGACGATAGCGTACGTCCATGACGTGCCTCCGTGGGTTAAGGGTTGCGCAACGACCCGGGAACTCCTCGTTTCAACCGCCACCGGTCGGGCACACCCGAACCCGGAAGCAAATTGCCTGGGTCGTCTGCAATATTTACGGAGTGGCGTTATTGCCGAAGCTGGCGAAAGGTTGTAATTGACGCGTCGAGATGACTTACGCTGTTCATCACTCGACAGTGGCGGCGAAGAAAGAAATCAAATGGATTTCGCCGAAGCGCGCCGCGACCATTCTCGGTAAAACGGTCGAGTGGCTGATGCGGGCCCGAAAAAAAGGGAGCGGCCCGCCCTATTACAATTCCGGTGGTCGCATTCAGTACGATGAAGACGAAGTGATCGCGTTTCGGGATTCGTGGCGCCGCGAATGATCAGCGGCGGTGGCCGCCGCTCTTCTCCAGCAATTTGATGAAGCCTTCCGGGTCGGTCTTCTGCAGCTCGGCCATCATCTTCTGCTGCTGCTCCGCGCGCTTCTTGATGCTCGCGTGCAGTCTCTCCTTATTCGGGAACGGCAGATTGTCGACGGCATAATCCGGGTCGACGAACCCCGCCTTGAGACCGAACGCGATGAGCTGCTGATGATCGTCGGCGAAGATCGGCGAGCCCGAATGCCCATCGACGCAAACGCGGTAATCGACCGGCAGGTCAGACAGCGTGAAGCTGGTATCGTCGATCGTCTTGAGCGACGAACCGTCGGTCCAGAAATTTCGATTTTCCTTCGCCTCCATCATGCGCAACCGGAGATGCGCGGCCGAGGCGCATTGGCGCTCGACGATCAGCGACCGATCGCGCAGCGTCGGGCTGCCGGTTTTCAGGAGCGTGTTCGCATGGACGCCGGCGCGCACACCCTGCTCGCCCTTGCCCTGCATCAGCGCTTCGAAGCCGCCGAGGCTGTCGATCGCGCTCATGACCAGCTCCATGAGCGGGATGATCTCCGGCGGAAACTTCGGCGTCAGGTCCGACACGTTCGAGCCGGCGACGCCGTTGAAGAATCCAGCCGAGCGCATCTGGTCGTAAGTCTCGACCGTGATGCCGTCGAAGCCGGAGAACGCGAGGATCTTATCCACCTGCAGTCCTGCCAGGCGCATGATGTCGACGCAGATCGTCGACAGCCAACCCTGCGGCTCGATCAGATCGGTGATCTCGGAACGGCCCCAGATATAGCCGGTGACCGCGTTCGGCTGGATCAGCGTATAGGGATGCAGCCGGGTTTTGACCCGCGATCCCATCAGCAGATTTTCGCGCTTGTAGCGCGTGATCAGCACATCGGGTTCGATGATCTGGATCGTCTTGTAATCGCCGTCATCGCCCCACACCCACAGCTCGTGCATTTTCACGAGATCAACACCCACCTCGGGGCCCATGATCGCGTAGTTCGGATCGTTGTTGAGCTGCACGATGCCGCCGGGCACCGGCCGCGTCATGCCGACGTTGCCGGTGTTGAGCGTCGAGGTCGACAGCACCTGGTGCAAGAACGTGCTGAATTCGGTGTTCGTATTGCCGCGCTGCGCGTGATCCTTGATCCGCTTGAACAGCGTCGGCGCTTCCGGCATGTGGTAAACGCGCTTCCACACCTCAGGAAGCGACATAAGGGTCGTCTCGCACATGGCCGGCTGCTTGTCGAGGTCGGCCACGTCTTCGCGGTAGACGCCGAAATGCCATGGCATGACCAGGCGAGCGCTATAGGTCGGCTGGCCGTCGGGCTCCTTCTCCACCCATTGCTTGAGAATGGATGCGCCGTATTTCAGGCTTTCAAAAACACCCTGCGAAAAGGTGATGTCGGTGTTGTTGTGCTCCCAATCGCGCGACAGCACCTTTGCGACCACCGCGCCGCGCTTCAGAATTTCTTCCGGATATTCGTTCTCGAAATCCACAGCGAAGCGAAGATCGGTCGGCGAGAACAGGTGAGAGGCCGCGCGATCGACATGCTTGAAGAGCTTGTTGATCAGCGACCGCGTTCCGTCCTGGCGACCGGTCTCGACGATCGCGTTGATCTGCCGGCAGAACGCGGCGCGAATGCCCTGGCTGACCTGGCACGCCTCGATGTAATCGAGCGCTTCCTTGACGGCGCGGCGATTGTCGGGGGAGAGCGAGAGGACGGCGGCGACCATGATTACGATCCGGGTCCGGCGTTGCCGCGTCGCACGACTTCGAGCGCCGGGCTGTCCGTCACCAAGCCGCCCGCCGCAGCGTGAGCCCGTCGCAACATTTGGGATGTCCGCAGCCCGGCATACGGCTCGGGGCCCTGGCCGGTGGTTTGCGCATATGCCTCGCCGCCGGCGAACCCGACAGGCATGCCGCGCGCCTGCATCTCGGCCATGCGCCGTGTGACGTCGTTCGCCGGCATCGCTACAGCAGCGGTGTCGCCCTCGCGCAGATTGTCCTTGAGATCGGTGATCTTCATGTCGGCGAAGTCGGACTCCGGCTGGCCGGTCATCTCGGCGGCCGCCTCGATGCGCGACTGCGCCTCCGCCTCCATCATGCGGTATGTGGCATCGCCGGCTTTCGCCTTGTTCGTGCCGATCATCGGCGCGGTGATCGCGGGGCTGAACTCGGCGGCCCGCTCTTCGGACTGCGTGTCGTATCCGCACAGCGGACAGAAACGCGGCGGAGCTGTGTCGGTCGACGGGTGGTGGAGGTGCGAGAACTGGCCGCCACACTCCGGGCAATTATATGTGCGAAGTTTCGCCATCACCTGCGCCCTCTCCATTGAGCGCGCCGCATCATAGCGAGTTGTGCTTGGCGCGCGCCAGCTTTTGCTTTGAAAAATGAATCCAATTGAGTTTGATTGAACATCGTTATTTGGTCTTTGATTGTCAGCCGCTTCTTGGCTTCTTCCTGCGCGCGCGTGCGACGGAAGGTGACCATCTCCTTGCGGGCGCGCTCTTCCCAGCAGCGCACGCCGAGCGCGAGCGAGATCACGCGATCATCTTTGTTGTTCTGTGACGCCTCGATCGAATCGCCCTCGCGCTGGATCGTCTTCATCTCCTCGATCGTGTCGTGCGATCGCAGACGAAGCATGCCGTTCGCGGTGAAATCGCGGAGGCGTTCCATCACGGCGACCTTGAGCTGAGCGGTCGTCTTGAAGTGCCAATTGTGGCCGGCCCCCATCGAGTCCGAGCGGTTGTAAATGTACTCCCGCACGTTGAAGAAAATGTTGCGCAGCCCCTTCTCGTCGATCGGCTTGGGCTGATAGCCGACCTGGATCTGATGCTTGAGCGATCGCAGCTCGTTCATCACCGCTTCGCCGGGACCGTTGATCTCCAGGATGAAATAGACGGTCGCCTTCCCATTGCCGCCGACGGTCGAATAGTGGCCGAGCAAAGACGCGATCACCCACGCGAACTGCCGCGTGTTGACGAGCGGCCAGGCATATTCGGCGACCTGGTCCATGCCATCGGCGTAGCAGCGCAACACCTGGATCGCCGAGCGATCGTTGTTCTCGTTGGCGCCGAAGGCGGGATCGGCCGCGATCACATAGACCGCGTCGTTCTCCGGCTCTTCCCACACCTTGAGCTGCACCGATCGCGCGTTCGGCGCCGGATAGATGCTGGACTCGGCGAACTCGATTCCGGTGCCGTAGCTGTAGGTTTTGAATTTGTTGCTGACGTGATTGTTTTCCTGGTCGGTCAGAGATCCCGGATCGAAGAACGTGGCGCCGGTGACCTGGAAAGCCTCTTCCTCGGTCCACGGCTGTTCTTGGATTTCGAGCACGTCGCCCTCGAACTCCGCGTCGGCATCGCCGTCGGGCTCGGCGAGCGGGTCCATCTTCCAACGAATCCATGCGAGCTGTTCAGCCGTGACTTCCCAGCCGTAGCGATCGCGCACCTCGCGGATCTTCTGCAGCTCCTTGTCCGATGGCGGCTGCATGCCGTAGCGCAGGAAGTCGGGATGCTCGCGGGAGATGAACTGCGTGTCTTTGGCCCACCAGCCGATAAATATCGGGACCTGGTGCGAGGTGTCGGCTTTCGCCTCCCGCCACATCTTGTGCCACTGGTTGTAGCCGCGCGCCGTCGATTCCCAGAGATAGAGGCGATCGGGGTACTGGTCCGACAGCGAGTTCTCGAAGGCCGTCAGGCCCTCGGTATTGTCCCACGAGCACATCTCGCTCGCGTGAACGAAGTTGACACCGGCCGACCGACCGAGCACACCGGACGTCTTACCCGCACGCACGCCGGCCGAGGCGAAGTTGCAGATCGAATCGTTTTCGAGCTGCAGCATGGTCCGATTGTTCACGACGATGCCGGGGAAGTGCAGCGACTTCGGCAGGTTTTCCAGCATGACCGTCAGCTCGGTACGGGCGCGCTCTTTGTTGCCGTCGGTGTCGAACACCATGAAGCCGTTCAGGCCGTCATGGATGCCGATCCAGAACAGCGTGAGCGCGCGCGACAGCGTCGAGATTCCGAGCTGGCGAGATTTCAGAACCTTGAAATCGTGCTTGTCCTGGCTGAGCCCGGAAAAGATGCCGTCCAGCAATCGCTGCTGAGCACGGTAGACGTGCTCGCCTAAAATAATCTTTCCTAAATCTTTAGAGTTGACCTGGACGTACTGCAGGAAATTGAGGAATTCCTGTTCGAATATTTGAACCTTTTCTTTATTCCAGCCGCCGGTCAGCACATGGGGCTAATAGCGCCCGTATCCGCTTTGCGCAACCCGCTGTTTTTCCTCCAGCTCGGCGATCTGCATCTCGGCCGTGGTTTTCAGCAGCGACCAAAACATGGCTGGGCTTTTTTGATTGTTCAGCAACAGCAGCTCGACCGGATCGCCCTCGGGGGGCACGACGACGAAGGCGCCGGCGAACCCCTCTTGAGCGTTGAGGTCGACGCGATCGGCCATCTTGCGGAACGGCGCCGATCGCGCGGCCGCGTCGATGTCTTCAATCAGGTTGGTCACGATGTTGGCTCCGAATACCAGATGTCGACTATAGCCGAAGGGACGAACGCCCGGCGGGTCACGTTGCAAAGCGAGGCATAGACAGACACGGAGTCGCCGCGCGCGAGATCGACACTAATAAACGACTTGCCAATCTGCCGGGGCTTCATGATCAAAGCGGCAGGTGGGCTTAAGGCCGAGGTCGCAGCCAGCGCCGCGACTCCACGGAAGAAACCCCTGCGGTTTAGCTTTGTCATGGTGGCCTTTTATCGATGCCAGAGACCGAGTGGATGCAGCGGCATGTACTGCAGCAGCACCAACAGGAAGATGATCAGGAAGATGATGATCACGACGGTTTTGAAGGGCGGAGGCAGGGGGATCATGGTGATCACCGCGTAGATCAGCCCAAAAAACAAAACCAGCACGAGCAAGGTGATTAAAATATCCATTACGGCGTCCTCCATCACCAGAACTTCAAGATGAAATGGGTGTAGGCGACAAGGATACCAACGATGTAGATGCCAAGAAGAACGAACGCGCCCTTGACCAGCGGGGTCACAGCGCGATCCCCTTCATTTGCAACAGGCGCTCGTAGATCGAGAAATCCTTGCAGTGCGTCAGGTAATCGATCCCATAGGGGAAGGCGTGCGCCAGGTTGTTGACCGTCACCCGATCGAGGTCGTTGCGCAGCCCGCGCAGCGGCAGGATGAACAGCTCGTCGCCGATCAGCCTCTCGAAAATAACCTCAGGGATCGAGCCAGGCGTTAATGGCTCGTTTCCACGATTGGGCCAGTCGTATCGCTCGACGAAGCGTGATTTGCGCAGATAGGCGACGTCGAGGAACATCAGGCCGTTTTCGAGGAACTGATAGATCGGGTCCATCGGACACGCGGCGGCGATGCCGTGCCGAGCAAGCCTGTCGACGATCGGCGCGACCGGCCGCGTGAAGACGATATCGACATCCTTGTACGCGATGAAGTCGTATTCGTGCTCGATCGCTATCTCGATGCCCCTGCATAGCGCCCGCCCCCATCCGTCCCGTCGTGTCGTGTTTAGGTGGCCGATATTGTCGGCGAATTCATAAATAGAATATTTCCGATTTTCCCTTCCGGTCCATCGTTGAAAGCCGTAGGGCTCCAAAAAGTCACGGGGCGGGGTCGGCGACGCGCTGTCGACGATCAGGATGTCCGTGTCCGGATTGAGATGCTGCGCCAGCCGCGCCCACAGCGTGACGAGCTTGGCCCCATAGCCCTGCGCGCCCTCGCCGACATAGGACGTGCCCAGGATGAGCGTGCGGGGCTTAATATCCTGGGAGGTGGTCATACTTCCCCTCGATCTCCGTTGAAAGCGCCGTCCCCACCGAAGCTGAGTTCATGACCTGGTTGGCGAGCGCCTTGGGCACCCCGGCGTAGCGGGAAAATTTGCCGCTGATCCACATCACGACCAGCTCGCCGGTACTATCGTCCCAGCCGATTTTGCTTACGCGCTTGGAGAACACGTTGCGCATTTCCAAACTCATGGGCGCGCTCCTGTTCGGGATGGGCCATTATTGCGTCGATGTTCTGTCGCACCCACGCGAGGGTCGCCGGCAGCCCGGCCTGCCGGTAGTAGGCGAGCACGGTTTCAGACGCGATTTTGATCGGCGCGTAATTGAGGAGCTGACGCAGCTCCGGAGGGAGCTGATCGTGAGCGGCCATTCGGCCCTCGACGCCGGCCTGAACCATCTCATGCTCGGCCGACCTTCGGGGGCTCGACGCCGTAATTCTCGGCCGCGTCCTGCATCAGCTCATGCACGATCGGCCCAAGCACCGTGTCGTTGTCCTCGATCGTCTCGTCGGCGAACAGCAGCATGGGGATGCAGAGGATCGCGCCCTCCATCAGCCGCGAGCCGACCGGCACCTTCCACGCGATGATTCGCCGGCGCTCGGGATCATGCCCGCCGAGACCGCGGAACTCCTCCAGCCGCTCGCCGGGCGCCGGCATGCGGATACGAAACTGCCGATCCGGATGCTCCTGGAAAAAGATGTTGTCGGCGACCTGGGCAAGCGCGCTCATGTCGGACGCTCCTGCAAAATTTCCTTCGTGCGGTCCATCATGATCCGGCACCACCGCGCGGCCGCGTGCCATTCGTCATCACCGGTGACGAGCGCGCTCGCCCGGGCAACCTTGGCCAGACTTTGCGCCATAGCCTCGATCGTGTCTGTAATTTCGAGCTGCGCCCGCATATTGGCTGACCCGCGCTCGATCACCTCGCCAAGCGCGCGATCCACCTCCCGTTCCTGGCTCTCGTGCGCGTCGCGGCCGGCGTCGGTGATGACGTAATTGAACGCATCCAGCCCGTTCAGCAGGCCGCGCTGCGTGAGCGCGCGAACGGGCTTTTCCCATCGGCCGATCGGCGCGATCGAGCCGCCGCGCACGCAGATCTCCAGGACGGCCAGCTCGTCGGTCGTGAGCGGCTCGATGACTTCGCTCATACCAGAATCCTCTGCCTGATCGCCTCGATGACGCGGTCCAGCACCGGCCGCCAGGCGCGGCTGTCGTCCTGCATGAAGACGCGGTGTCGGGGATACCAGATCGCTCCATGCTTTTCGTCGCGGCCGATCCGGTAATCGTGGCCGTCCCGACTGTAGAGGACCCAGCACTCAACCTCGGCGGCGCCGCAGATATGGCCAAGCGACGTCTCGATCGTCACGACAAGGTCGAGATCGCGGACGATCTGCGCGGTATCGTGAGCGTCGCGGATGAAGGGCGCCAGGTCTTTGATCAACCCTTGGGCGCCGACGTCGTACAGGTCGCGCGCCCGCTCGCCGATCTGCAGGCTGTAGAGCTGCAACCCCGGGACCTTCGTCAGCTCCAGAAAGTCTGTGACCTTCATTGCCCGGTAACGTTCAAGGTCGTTGTTCGGGTCGCCCGCCCAACAGATTCCGACATGGAACTTGCGGCCCGGGAGCTTCCACGGGAACGTGGTTTCCAGGGGACGGTAAGGCACCGGCAAGCCTGGCGCCGTCTCGAACTCCTCGTCCGTCAGCCGATAGATCAGAGGCAGCGTCGTCAGCGAACACCAATAGTCGGCCGGCGGGATGTTTTGCTCCAAGGGCCCGATCAGCACGGTTTGCGTCTTGCCCATCAGCATGCCGGCGGCGAGCTTCATCAGCGGCGGGTGAAGCGTCAGGCACACCTGGCCACCATATTCGCCGATGCGCGGCACGAAGCGCAGATAGGAGAGCGCGTCGCCCATGCCTTGCTCGGCGGTCAGCAGCAACACCTTGCCGTCGAGCCGCTGCCCCTCCCATTTGGGATACGGCATTTGCCGGAAGTGGCGGTAGTTCCCTTGGCCGAAGCGGGACTCGAAATGCAGCAGGCCGCGCATCCATTGCCGATCGAACAGGCAGGCGAACGCAAGCGCGAGTTCCGTGTCATCGTCGCCGCCAAGCTCCCACGCGCGCTGCGCTGCGTCGCACGCCTCTCGCGTTCGGCCGGTGATGGACTCGACGAGAGACAGATTCGACCACGACAGCGGCAAGTCCGGCTCCGCCCGGATCGCGGCGCGCAGCACGGTCTCGGCTTCGGCATAGCGCGCGGCTTCATAGAGCCGGTAGCCGAGATTGCAAAGGCACCGACCCCAGGACGGGTCCAGCTCGATCGCCCGGCGATAACAGGCAATCGCGGCTTCGCGAAATCTGAGATCACCATTCGCGTTGCCCAGCTCGTACCAGCCCTCCTTGAAAGTCGGGTCGGTCTCGACGGCCGACGACAGGAGCCGATACGCGGTATGGCGATCGGCCTCCGCCAGCTCGACGCCCTTCTGGCGCATGACGACCGCCTGGTTGTGATACCAGATCGCGCGGTTGCGCGGCGTGTCGGGGATCTCGATTTGCTGGTCCGTCATGCGTGCAAATTCGGGGTTGGGAAATAGGTGAGAAACCGATCGTCCGAGTTCGGCCGAAGCGCTTTGATCTTGTCGACAATCTCGGCTTCCATATTCCAGGCGGGGATCAGGAACGCGATCTTGCCCATCTGATCGAGATGGCCGGGCGCCACGATCTCCGCGCCGCACGGGGCGATCTTGCCTTGCTTGAGCGGGTTGTCATCGAAGATGACGCCCAGCTCGACGCCGGCGAAATTCAGGAACGTCATGCCCTTTGCGGCCGCGCCGTAGCCCGCCGCGTCCCACCCTTCGCTTTCGAGCTTGACGAGCGTCGTGCGGACCCAATCGGCGGACTGCTGCGCACGCGTCTGCAGCGAATCGTAGATATCCACCTGGTAATAACCGCGCCCCTTCTCGGCGTGACCCAGCTCGTAATCCTCGGCCACCTGGATCTCGGCAGCGCCCGGCCGGTTGATCAGCTCGACCAGGTAAGACGTGCCGTGCACATCGACATGCGAGATCTTGTCGATGAACAAGCCGGCCCGCCGCGCGAGCGCGACCCACGAGCTGACGGTGAAGAACGATAAATGTTCGTGGTAGCAGGTGTCGAACTCGCCGCGCTCGATCATGCGGGCCTGGCTCGTCTGGATATAAATCCGCCCGCCGGGCGCGAGCACCTGTTTACAGAGCTGTAGAAAATTCAGTGGATTGGCGACGTGGCCGAGCACGTTCATCGCCACGACGACATCGTACGGCTCTTCGTCCGCGAGCAGCTCCACGACGCCGCGATGCCAATAATCGCAAATGGTCGGCACGTCGCCGCTGACCTTGAGGCCGATCGCAAGGTTCTGCGCAGGATCGACGCCCTGGACTTTGTGGCCGCGCGCCGCGAACGACCGCAACAACGTTCCGTCGTTGGACGCAATCTCCAGCACCCGGAACGGTTTATTAGGAGGAAATCCCTCCTCGACCCGGAAGACGAAGTCGGTGAAATAGTGCCTTAGGCTCGCGCTCGTTCCGCTGACATAGGGGTAGTCGCGGAACATCAGGTCGGGGTCGACAGACACCAGGTTCTGGCTGTGCCAGCACCGCACGCAGCGCTGCAGCCCGAGCGGGAAGGTCTTCAACGGCCCGTCGCCGCGCTCGCGGTAGGTGTTGGCGAGCGGCTGTTCGCCGAGATCGAGATACAGCACCAGATCGCCGGCGCCACAGGCGAGGCATTCGTCCAGACGGATGAACCCTCTCATGGCGCGAAACTCCCGAGCGGCTGTTCGCGATGCAGCTCGACCAGGCCATCGACGATCGAGGCTGGAGTGTCCACCGGTGGAAAACCAGGGATATAAGTCGGCTCCATCGTGAAATCGTATGTCGGCGTCGGATCGTGCGTTTCGATCCTGGCGTTCAGCCGAGCCGCGACGAAATTAGCGAGCTTGCCGATCTGCGCATTGAAGCTCACCAGGTTGATGATCCCCGGCTCGACCCCGCCGCCCAGCAGACCCTCGACGCCGCTGCAGAGATCGCGCACGCCGAGGATCGGCCGCATCGCCTCCAGGTTGGACGCGTGCACGACTCCCGTTTCCAGGGCGCTCTTGACCATCGCCTGGATCACCATGTCAGGCCGCAGGTTGGGCGCGGCGCCGCACACGGTTCCAAAGCGCAGAACGTAGGTGTTTTCATAGATCGGCGGGATCAGCATCTCGGCCGCGATCTTGGTCAGATCATAGATGTTGCTGGGCCCGCCGAGATCGCGCGACAGCACCGACGCCGACGACGCGAACAGCAGTGGCTGGCCTGTGAGACGTCTGGTGACGTCGGCCAGCTCGGACACATTCTCGCGCACGGCGCGCGCCGGCTCGGCGACCGCGCGCCTGACGCTCGATCGGCCGGCAACCCAGATCACGGCTTCTATCTCTTCGAAATCGAAAGCGCGCGTCGCGCTGCACGAGCACTTCACATTTTCGGGGTTGGTACGGTTGCCGCGCTCTTCGGTGTCGACCGTCTGGACATCATGACCGCAGTCGGTGAGGTGAGCGAAAAGTGCGCTGCCGACATAGCCGCAGCCGCCGATGATCAAGATCTTCACGGTGTCTCCCTGCCTAGACCGGCGGGAAGCTGCGAACTGCGGAACCATTCACAGACTTCCCGCCGGGCCGATCAGGAGCGGCACCAGATTGCATCCCTCGGCGGCGGAAAACGTACCGGACGATTTGTCCGGTGTGAAGAAGGATTTTTGCCCGATTTATGTCGAGATCGTGGATAACTCGGCGGACAAATCGTCCGGTTGGTCGAAGAGCGTGTCGGCCAGCTCCTCGCCGCGACGATAGACGGCCATGTCGAGATGACCAGCGCGAACCATCTGGCGCCGCTGGTTGCGCGTGAACCGGTTGCGGATTTTCAGAAAGGCTCGTCGACAATCGAATGAGCGGCAGATCACCGGGCGCTTGTCATAGATCGTGCAGCCGGCATCGCCGAGAAAGAAGCAATCGCCGTTCGGCTTGTGCTTGAGCACAGGAGCCAAGCCCGGACGTCTGGGGATGCCTTCTCTCACGCCGTCGCCATAGAGCGAAGGATCGTCGCCTTCGTCGATGTGCAGCGTGACGATCTCGTGCTTACAGCAGAGCGTGCAGCCGCCGCACGGAACGGCGGTCATGCGGCGCGCAGCGCCTCGGCCGACACCAGGAAATCCGCGAGCGTGACCCGCCGCAGGTTTTCCTGAAAATGTGACACGAGCTGCGGAAAGATCGGCTCCAACAGCGCGGCCGCATCGGCGTTCAGGCCAAGATCGCGATCGGGCCCGACCTCCGTCGTGTTGACGCATTCGAGCACGTCCAGCATCGAAATTTCGTTCGCCGCACGCGCCAGTTGATATCCGCCCATTGGTCCACGCAGGCCCTTGATCACGCCGCCCCGGGTCAAGCTCTGCAGCACCGGTTCGAGATAGCGGCGTTCGCTACCCATGAAGGCCATCAGCTCGGCCGCTTGGATCGACCGGCCCTCTTCCTGGCGCGCGATGTGGATCATCGCGACCAACGTCAGCGCGTATTTTCTCGACATCTGAAACAGCATCATCGGTCCTGTCTCCTTTCCCTCGGGATTTATGCGTGTCCGCCCTTTTTGTCGTCTGGCGTGCCAATCGTGTCGCGCATGATCTCCCAGGCGAGCGACATATTGAGCAGCGTCGCCATCGCCTCGGCGTCCAGCTCCTGCCAATCGCGCTCTTCGATCTTTCGCACCCGGATATCGTCGGTGAACACCAGGAACCCGCCGCACGAGATGCACATGGAGATGTCGCCCGGCCTCGGCTCTTTCTTTTCGCCCTCGGCCACGCTGGCGCGATCGAAGCCGTAGCCGCAATGCGGGCAGAGCGCCGTCGGCACCATGACGCCGGGATCTCGCTCGGTCACGCGGCCCCCGCCTGGTCAGAGACGGCGATCGGTTGCACGACGTTGATCGCGACGTCGCCCGGCCGATCCAGATTCTCAATCCACACCCGGCAGGCATGCAGCCCGTCCACGAAACCGAGTTCCTTGGCGACGGTCCACACTGCGATCTCGTTCGGCGATCGACCTTCCCGGTCCACGGACATGGACATATGTCGGCAGGTGCCCACGGGGTGGTTCAGCTCGATCGAGAACGTCACCCAATAGTCGAACGGGATTTTGATCGTCTGCCGGGTCATCTGTTCTTTGTGCGCGCGCTTGCCGGCCGCCGATTTGAGCCGCTCCATCAGCGGCAGCATGTCCACCGGATTCGCGGCCGCCAAGGTCCGCAGGCCCTCCAGCGCCAGCAGCTCGTCGCGGCCGATGAACATCGGCGTCCCGCCCATCAGCGCATCTCCCACAGCCGCGAGACCGCCTCGATCAGCGTCGGCGCCGTCGCCATGCTTTCAGCTCGGGCGCGCGCGATTCCGCCCCGCGCCGGCGAGACCATGTATCCGACGGGCTCATGCCCTTGGGCCGGATTGAGAGCGATCCCCATCCCTTCGAGCATGCGCACGATGTAGCCGATCGGCTGACCGTTCACCGTGACGTCGGCGCGATGCGTCGACACGGTCTGCAGCCTGATCCCGGGCATCTGGGTCAGCCGGTTCTGGCAATCATCGCAGACGACCGCGCAATCCTCGACATCGACGCCGGGGTATTTGCTCTCCAGCTCCGCGACCGCGTCGGCGTCTGACCACGCCTTGGGGAAGCTCTGTTCGCAGCCATCGCAGCGAAATGTGTCGGCCATCAGAGTCTCCCGCGCAGCCGGCGCACCAACAGCACGCCGGTTCCCCAAAACAAAAAACCGCTCAACGCGACGATCGCAGCCAGCATCAGCACGACGCCAGCCCCAATGATCAGGTGCGGCAGATCCATCTCTCCCCACCTCATCGTTTGGGTTTTACAGCTTCATCGACTTCGTCCATCAGCGCCCGCATCCGCATGGCGAGCCCGCGCACGCGCGGCCGAGCCTGGCCGCGCTGCAGGACGTAGCGCTCGATCGCAACCGACAGTTCAAGCGAGGCGCGCGCGACGTCGGCCGAAAGGCGGTGGAACATCAGAGAATCGTCGCTCACGATTGCCTCCCCTCGGCAGGGACTTCGATCTTGACCACCAGGCGCGCGAGCTGGCGGGCCAGGCTCTCGACCTCGCCCCGCACATAGGATTCGTCGCGATACACATCCCGATATTCGGGCGGGATCGCCACCTTGGGAAACGGGAGCCGGGGCAGCTCGCGCTTGATGGCCTCAAGGCCAGGCACGAGATCGAACGCGTGGCAGCAATCAAACCCAAACCACCAAAGATCCCCCTCGCCCTCCCACTGGGCGGCATAGGTCAGCCCGCCATGAACCTCGATGTCCTGGACCCGCTCACCGATTCCTGGCACCACCTCCGGCCGTTTGGTGGCCGGCCCATCGCCCGCCTTGAGCCGCGCAAGCGCCTTCCCCGATCGCATCTCGGCGCGGGACTCGTCCAGGTATTCCTCGAATTCCGAGGCAACGTTGCCATCGTAAGACAGCTCATAGGCTGGATGCTCGGGCCCCACGCCGACATAGCCGCACCAGCTCCCATGGGTCGCGTGCCGGTTCATCAGACATTCGAGACCGGTTTCCGGGTCGGTCCAGCGGACCCGGTCGGGCTCGCGTTGCCACGGCCCATCGCCCCAACGCGATTTGTCGATCATTGCGGAAAGACCCTCTGGCGCTGCGACGGGCTCATGAGCCGGGCCTGTTCGCTAACCATAGACTGCAGGAGGCCCGCCGCAGCGAGGAGAGAATGGACAAATTGTCCGGTCGGCGCAAGAGGGCAGAAAAGGAAAAGCCCGGCTGCGCGCTCGAAACAAGCAGCCGGGCTTCCCTTACGCCAAGGGCCCGGTCGATTTTGCTCGACCAGGCCCCCGACGAAGCAACGAACACAGCAGGGGAGGAAAAGACCTTTGAGGGGGCATCTTCCGAAACAGACTATACACTCAAATCGGCCGCGTGCACAGCCAATAGAAGCGCTTGCGCCGCCAGCCGCGCCCGGGCCCGCCCATCGCCTGCCGGAAGGTCACGACACCGGCTGCGTACAGCTCATTTAGGCAGACGTAGAGCGGCACCAGGCCGATGCCGGTTTTGCGGTAAAGGTCAACCGTCGACAGCTCCCGGTCGGTGTGCAGCAGCGCGATCACGATCGCGTCACGCGCCTTCTGCCCGCCGAAATGCCGCGACCACCACGACAGCTCAGCCATCGAAATCCCCGTCCATCGCCCGGGCGGCGATGTCATCCAGGCCCTCGGTGATCGCGTCGGCGACGAGCTGCATGATCGGGGTGGCGAGCGGCGAGGTGAAGTCGCCGTAAATTCCTTCCTTGGCCTGGTCGATCATCCACGCCGGCGCCTTGGCCGTCTCAAGCGCCTCGACCAGCCGGGCGCGCGCTTTGTCGCTGTCAGCTCTCATAATCCAAACGACTGCCGATGCTTGAACTGGGCGAGTCGGCGCCGCAGCTTTTCGATCTCTGCGGCCGCCTCGGCAAACAGCTCGCCGTGAAGGCTGCCCGATGCCCTGGCGTTCAGCCTGGCGACCAGGTCGGACGGCAGGCCCGGCATACGCTGACGATTTACCTTCAAACGACGATCTCCCGCCGGATCGACCACCCGGCCCCGCTTTGTCGCATCCACCCGACGCCCTCCGCAAACGTTGGTGCTGCGCCGACCATGGCCACATGAACCGAGAGGGATTTTCGGGTCAACACAACCGGCGCAGCGGCCAATCATTCGGACAAAATGTCCGGCGCGTCAACCGGGATCGCGACGCCGGCAGCTATCAGCTCGGGAAGATCACGCCGAAGCACACACAGACCGCACAGCTCCCGAACCCATTCGCCCGGCAGTTCGCCGGCGAGGGCCGCAACGACGTCACGGGCCAGCGTGAACCCATTGCACAGGCTGATCGGGCGTCCGCATTCGATGCAATGCCGCTTGCGTTCGGTCGTCATGAACGCGTGCCACCGCGTGCCATGAAAGCCTGCCTCGGCAGATTTCGCAGTGTGCGAAAGCTAGAAATCTGGGGTGAGAAATCTTGACAAATGCGACCGATCATCCTTGCCCCCGGAACCAGGTCAGCGCCTCGGGCATCACTTTGAAGATCCGGAACAGCGTGCCCGGCTGCATTCCCGAATCCATAATGAACGATACATCGATCAGCCTCACCCACTCCCGGAGCTGCAGCCGCTCCAGCGCCCGTTGCATCTCAGGCGAAAGCACCCCGAGCCCGATCGGCACCGCAAATTTGTGCGTGTCGTCGGTCATCACCTTCAACACCGAATATTCGTCGCGCTCGTCTTCCGTCATGCCGGCACCGGCCACGCAGAGTTCTCCGGCACACTGATGTTCGACCGGGTTTCGAACCAATCGCCGTTCGGACTCAGCCCCGGAGCGAGCACCAAAAACGCCTCCCACGAGCCGATGCGGACCAACGTCGCCATGCCGAACATCCGCGCGATCTCTTCGATCGCCCGCCGGACGATCGGCGCCCGGTAGGCGTTGGGAAAGCGCGGGTCGACCCAGAGCTGGATGACGCTGCGCTCCTGCGACTCCCCGGTCACATTGTTCCGGAGCGCGACCGAGTCGGTCATCATGTCGAAAATCACATGGCTGCGACGCGGCTGCAGCTCCTCAGGCCATTCCTTCGTCGCGGCCCACAGGCACGACCAGGCCGAGCACGAGAACGGTCGATCGGCATAGATCGCGCAGCCCTTGCCGCCCATCGCGTGCTGGCACCAGATCCCGGCTGGCTTCTCCAGCTCGGCGACCGGCAGCACCCGGCAGCACAGCGTACAATCACCGCACGGCCGCTGACTCGGATTGCCGACGACCTTGTGCTTGCCGGGCTTGGTCGGATGCGGCTCCAGGGTCAGGTTGAGCCACGGCGCCGCCGCCTTGTCACCGAATGCCATGCTCCCGGTCCACCTCTTCGAGTTTCGTCGCCGACGCGCCCAGCTCCGCATATTGCTGGCACCACCACGCCATCGCGCCGGCCTGCCGCGCCAGCGACAGCGAGGTCCGCATGAGCACCGTAATGGCGATTTCCGTGTAGCTCCGGTCGCCCTCGGCAAACCGCCGCACCGCCGCGAACAAGGCCGCGTTGCGCACCTCCCCCTCGGCATCCAGCAGCGACGCGAGGATAGGATCATCAGCCACCTCGGGTGTCGGCTCAGACATGGCAACGCCCGATCATCACGCCCACGCCCAGCAGGAAGCCGCCGAACATGAACCCGAACACCAGGGCCGCGACCTCCCAATCCTTCCATTCGCTCACCGGCGCCTCCACGGATAGTCCTTCGGGAACAGCACCGGATCGAGATACAGCAGCGCCGTCGACAGCGCCGGGCCCACCGCGATCAGCAGCACGACCTCCCAAAACGGCCAATGAAACCAGAAATTCGCCGCCGCCGGCGCGAAGGCCAGATAAGCGAGCCACATCCGATACCGTCGCCGCCGACAATAGCGCTCAAACCGCCGCGCGCTCTCGGCCGCGAGTTCCCACAGCTCCACGTTGGACGTCTCAGCCACCGCGCGCCTCCCGGACCCGGGCAGCTCACCACCGCCCGGGTCTCACTCCCAAAACGCCGCCAGGTGCGAGCGCGCGGTCTCGACGATCAGGGACACGACAAAGTCGTGCGCCAGATCCCCAGCAGCCGCCGCCGCATGAACCAGCAGCACATGCACATCATGGATCGCGGCCGCCACGATCGCCGTAACGGCCGCCCGCGCGCAGACCCGCGCGTAGCGAAACATCGTCATGGCAAACCGTCCGTGGCACGAAACCATCCCCGTCAGAAAAAGAAGTCGGATCGTTATTCGGACAAACTGTCCGCGTCAACATGCTTTCCGGGAATGGCTGGTGTTCATGGCCGACGAGCCCGCTCCTCAGGCGCCTCATCCGCCGCCGCCTCCGCCAACGCGATCAGCGCCTTGAGCCCCGTCGCCCATCGCCGCACCGCAGCCCGCGCGCCCGGCCCCCGGAACGACAGCCGCGACAGCTCAACCGTCAGCGCCAACGACGCCTGCCCAATCCGTTCCGCCAGCTCCTGCGGAAGCCGCCGCTTCTGGCTCGGCGTCAATCCCTTCGCCTTCCGCTTAAGCACATAGCATTTCCGCGTCATGTCGTACGCCATCAGGTTCGGCGACGCCGCCATCACCTTCCCGATATCGATCGACGCCTGAGGCCGCGAAATCCCAAACCGGTCCATCACGTCCGCCCGCCGAAGCGTCCCATGCTCGCGAACATGCGCCGCGATCCACGCCAGCCGCTCAATCTCCCCGTGCCTCAAAGCCGGCGCCGCCAAGCTCGGGCCGTCTCAGCCTCAAACCGCACCCATGGGTCCGGACCAAAATGCCGCCGCCTCATGAACACGACGCCAGGGTTCTCAAAAATAACATCCGTCCCCGCCACCTGACCGCGCGACCACCGATATCCGTACCGCGCCAAATCATTCACCGTCAGACGCCCCACGATCGCGGACAGCAGCTCAACCGCCGCCTTCCGGCTCGGCGCCGCCACCGCAATCTCAGGATGGCGCCCATGCATCAAAGTCGCGTGCACCTTCATCGACGTCCTTAATTCTAAACAGCCCCACCGCCTCGATAATAAATCGGTTCGATTTTCCGCGTCGACCCGATTTTTTCCTACAGCTCACGCGCGGGCGGGCGCAGGTCCAGCACGATCGGCTCCGTGTTCTGGCTCGTCGTGTGCCAGCAGTGGCAGACCGGGCACCGGTAAACCCGCTGACCATACCGCCGCGCCCACCGGTTCGCCTTCCGCTCCGGGCCGTCGCCCTAGCCTCACCAATTAAAGAAATGACGCCGATTAACCGCTCCGTCCAGATTTTTTCCTGGGGGGCGGAAGCGTTGGGCACACTTCGATTCGAACCGTCACGGTCCCGACGGGTGCGGAAAATGGCTCGGCTGGCCGGCCGGCGCCCGCTTTTCAACCCGTCCGCGCGGGTCTCGATGTGGTGAATCGTGTGGTGTGGGACCGGGCCCGCCTGTAATTCTAAGCACTTATGATCTGTTCAGCGGCGTTGCTGTATCGCCAGGACTATTCATTTCAGCCATCTTGCGGGCTTTTTGCGCCTGTGGAAAACCTCTCAGCCATGACTGACACAGCGGCGAATTCTCAAATAGAAAAGCGGCGATTTATTCGCGTGCCCCGAAAATTTGCGCGTTCCATTGTTCCCCGGAGAACTCCGACCCGGGATAATTTAATCAATCGGGCTCTTTTCCTTTTGCTGCCATGGGAGTTTCGGGACTATCCGGGCATTTACCGGGGATCGGCCGAGTTGCTCGGGATGACGGCTGATTCGATCCGGCAATATCGCAAGGGTCGGCGAGAAATATCGGGCCCGATGGCTCGCAAGCTGTCAGCGGCGATTAAGGCGCGTTTTTCTCAGGCGGAGAAAATTATCGCCGAGCTTGATGCTTATGCTGACGGTTGGCGAGATGGGCGGGGGCGACCTGCTGGGTTTTGCGTGGTTCGGGATCGCGGCGGGCTTATGACCGACGGGAGACCGAAGCGAGCGCCATTGAGGGAGCGTCGAGGGAAGGGCTAACGGGCCAAGCGGTTTCGCTTTCGCTGCACCGCAGGGTCTCGCTTTCGCTCGCATTTGGGCATAGGTCCCCAAAACCCCAGGAAATGAAGAGAAAAACGGGTGGCGCGGCTTCGATGCTACGTCGGTGACGGTGCCACCCGTTGGGTCCGGCTTCCGATCTGCTGAGATCGGCGAGGCGCCTCGCGGAGAAATGAATCTCTGGCGGGTCTAGCGCGCTCTGTCAGGGCCGGTATGTCGTGCCATCGAGCGATTGTAGCGGTCTGCGGCCGCCGCTTTTTTGTGCGTTCTTGTTTTATCGACTCGACAATGAGTGAAAGCCTTTTCAATCGATCCAAAGCCGGCTGCTCGGCGCGGCGGGCAGATTGTGATGTGCGGCGCCTGTCCGCTGATCCGGATCGGCTCCGGGTCGGCTTGGGGCGAGGCGAATTCGTGATACCGCTCGATATGAAGCCGAACGCGTTTGCGGCCGGCTTTGCCTCGGCAATCTTCGCCAGCGCCCGCCCGGCAATTCGGACAGGCTATGGAGTTGCGCACAAGGTCTCTGTTCGAGTGCGGCATGAGGGCGCCGATTTGGCGCCTGAAAAAAATGTTTGTCATCGGACAAGTTGTCCGGTATGGTCGGGCTTGGGTTTGGTCATGTGACCGACCCGACAGCGGCATTTTCGCCGCGCTTACACGGAGGGTATTCCGATGGCTCATCAAATCGATTTCTCGAACAATCGCGCTAACATTGCCTTTGTCGGCGAGACGCCATGGCACGGGCTCGGCGAGTGCTTGCCGGAAGGCGAGCCGATTGAGGTTTGGAAGGTCGCGGCGGGCATGAATTGGGAGATCCAGCGGGCGCCGGTTCAGTATCGAATCGATACGCCTGCCGGTAAGGCTTACGTGAAAATGCCAGAGCGGGATGTGCTCTATCGTTCCGACACGATGGCGGGCTTGGGCGTGGTTTCGGACAGCTACCAAATCGTTCAGCCTGGCGAGGTTCTCGAATTCTTCCGCGACCTGGTCACGGCATACGATTATCAATTGGAGGTCGCGGGCTGTCTGTTCGGGGGCAAGCGCTTTTGGGCGCTGGCGCGGACTCCCGACTCCGATTTCGTCGCTGATCGGCGCGACACGATGCGCAAGTATCTGCTGCTGTGCACTTCGGCCGATGGATCGCTCGCCACGGTCGGCGAGGACACATCCGTCCGCGTGGTCTGCAACAACACGCTGTCGCTTTCCTTGGGCGAGAAAAACGACTCCCGCATCAAGATCTCGCACCGGTCGGCGTTCAATGCCGATGAAGTAAAGCGGCGCCTCGGGATCTCGCGCGAGACGTTCGCCGAGTTCATGGACACCATGCGGACTCTTGCCGCGACTCCCGTCTCTCGCATCGTGGCAGCCAAGGCGACGGTTGAGCTGTTCCCGACGACGCGCAAGGACGTCGACCCGGTCTCGACGTTCCCGGTTCAGAGCGTGCTTTCGCTGTTCAACGGGAAGGCGCGCGGCTCGCAATTCTCAGGCGTGCAAGGCACCGCGTACGGCTGGCTTCAAGCCGTGACCGAATTCGTCGACCACCAGGCGCGCGCGCACAACAACGACAACCGGCTCAATAACGCGTGGTTCGGTCGCGGAAGCGATTTGAAGCGCGACGCGGTGCGCGTGATCACAGAGCTTGCGGCTTAGGCTGTCGGTTCGGTGGAGCGGGCGCCGCGAGCGCCCGCTCTGGGGCCAATCCTGACGGCCTTACTGGAGGGCCCTGACTCGCGTTCGGGCCCTCTGGCAAGCCCGGCTGTGGCTTGGAGCGGCAATCCCGCCGCGATGCACGGAGAGGAGTCCGATCATGTCCGCTTTTGTTGTCGGTCACGCGCACATCGATGCGCTGCTTACCTGGTCAATCGACAACCAGGTTAATTACTACGTGTCACCATTCCACGCGGGAAACCCGGGCGGGCTCCGCGTCACGATCACTGACGCGAATGCGAGCGAGGTAGGCCGGATATTGCTCGACGAGAACGAGCGTTCGGTGCGTTACCGCTACCCCGAGTGCAAGGACGATGACTTACCGGGAACGATCGGCGAGTCGTCGAGCAATTATGAGTTCCGGCGCTGGAATTCGCCGCTTGCCGCTCTGTCGATTTTGAAGGCGTGCGATTGCCTTGATTACCAGTGCTGTGAAACCGACACATGGGAGCAATCGCTTGCGTGGGCAGTGCTGCACGATATCCGTACGTTCGCGGTGCGTCGCCTGCCAGGCTATGACAACGCGCCCGGCTGGGAATTCGACCGGGAGAAACACGACAACCCGCACATAGTTCGGTTGTCCGGCCGCCATGCGCGCGGGTTTGCGCGCGGTCCGCGACACGCCAGAGGGTAAGTGATCATGGGCGCGCATCATTGGGGAAACCTCGATCCCATTGTGCATTGGGCGTTCCCGGCCGTCGTGGCGGTTGGAATCCTGGCGCTGGCCTGCGCTGCAATTTGGACGGAGGTTCGGCGCCAACGGTAAAGGCGAAACCGGACGCGCGTGCCCGCGCGCGTCCGGTCACGCGCGGGCAGTGCCGCGCGTCTGACGAGCCAGCTTGCCTAACCCAGCGGCCCGCGCGCCGCGCCACAAGGAGTCCGTCCTATGTCTCTAATCGAAATGCCACGGTTTGCCCGAACCGATTTCCCGGCCGGAGATTTGATGGCCCGCATTCGCGAGCTGGAAGCCGAGCTTGCGGCCGAAAGGGCAAAGAATGCCGAGCTGGCCACCCATACGCGCGTCGCGCGCGTCGCAACGCGGGCCCGCAAGGGGGCGCCGGATTGGCGCACGGCTGCCGAGTGCTGGCTTGCCGGCGAGCCCGTCGTGCGGCCGTCCCGCGCGGCCTACAAGCGATCCAAGGCGCCGCAAACGGTCCGCGTCGATTTTGCGGACGGAGAAAGCGTCCGGCTGTCGACCACGCTCGACGGGCCCGAGGGCATCGCCGAGTGCGTCCGCACCGCGCGCGCGTCGCGGCAAGGGCGCCCCCGAATGGTCGACAGATTGCGCGCCCGCGCGGCGAAAAATGAAACGAGCGGCGAATGGGTCCGCGACGCGGTCGGCCGCTGGAGATGCGTCGAGGTATGGCCGTGCCCGGCCGTTCTGTCGGCCGAATTTGTGGAGTGCGAATGATGTTCAAATCATCCGTTCAGCCGCTTTGCCGTTGCTGCGGCAAGCCGATCAAAAAATGGACGCGCCCTATATGGGTCCGACCCGAGCCGCGCGACACGCCTATGTCCGATCGAACCGTTGTTGGCCTGCTCCGGTCCAAAGAAGATTGCCAGCGGCTGACGAACGAAAAAGTGACAGCAGTCCGATACACCGATTATCCGGAGCATCTCGGGCGACACGCGGTCAGTTTCAACACTTGGGACGGCGAGAGCTACGAAAGCGAGTTTTTCTGTTCCGGCACCTGTGCGCAAAACTTCGGGTTGCTAGCGGCGAAGCTGAACCGGCTTACGACGCGCGCATACTCCGAGGCGATCGAAGAACGGAAGGATCGCGAGTGGCTTCGCAATCAACGGAGGGACAAGCCATGATCGCGCGGGCGCCGGATCTCTTCCCCGAGTCCCCGCGTCGGCCGCGTCGCGTCATGATGCACGTCGTCGATGCTGGCGAGGGCGGATGGTGCAAGGTGATCCACTTCAAATGTTCCACCTGCGGGTACGATGAGGGGTGGACCGAAGATCACCGGACGATCGGCGAGAACAAGCGCGGCCGTCCATGCCCGAGATGCAACACATGATCGCGCAATACAAGCTGGAGCATGCCGGGGGCGGGCGTTGGGTTCTCCTGACGCCCAACCTGGAGCACCTCGCCGGCGATCCCGCGCGCTGCGGCAAATGGGTTCGCATTTGGGAGGGCGTGGACGTCGATCAGGCGTTGAGCCGGGTCAAGGTGCTCCTGATGACCGAGATCGCGTCAGGCGGCGAAAAATTCATTGTCACCGTGGATTCTGGCGGCGATTCTTCCTGACATGTCCGAGTCGATGCCCCCCGAGACCTTTCGCGAGATTGTCCGCCTGCTATGGGGCGAGCGCTGGACCGAGCCCGCCTCGGAAGCGCTGGGCGGGGTCGGACCGCGCACCCTGCAACGATACGCGGCCGGCAAGATGCCGATTCCCGATTGGATGCCCGAGCGCCTCGCGGACGCAGTGGCAACCCGCGCTGAGGATCTGCAGCGGGTATACGATTTGCTAGGGGTGGAGAGCCCGATCGATAAGCAATTCTGGGACAGCCCGAACATTTAGAAGAACTCCGGCGCATGACTCGCGCGCGCGGGCGCGTCGCGCGGGCTCACGTCCTCGTCCGTGCAAGCATCGATGCGGTCGAGAGAAAGCGCGCTCAAATCGACCGAAACGCCAACCTTTCTGCCGGCTTCCATCACGAGATTTCGAGCCACAAAAACCGCCTCGACCGAATAGACCGGGTAATACTGATCGCCGAACTTCTCCCACGTCCCCGCGCCCGCGCGCGCGACCATCGCGTTGCGCATGATCAACCACGGGTCGGCCGCCGCGATGCGAGACAGCGCGTTGGCGAGCGCCACCAGCGGGTCCTCGGTGCTGTCCCATCGACAGAGCCGCCGCAGCTCGGGCAGCCGCGAATCCCACTTCCACGCGGCCGGCATCGCGGTCCAGTTCGGACCGCCGGTGATCTCTTCCGGCATGTGGCGCCGGATCACCGCCGGGGTCGGCCAGAACGGCCCTTCATACCCGCCGACAACGCGATCCATCGCCGCCTTGAGGCGCGCGGCCGGCGATTCGCGAAACGCTTCAAAATACGCTTCGCATGCCTTCGCGTACGATTTCGGTTCCTTCGCCGGGTTCTTGCGTGATGACCAAAGGCTCTCCATCCGGTCGATCACGATTTCCTGCACTTCGGTCCGGGTTGCCATTTTCTAGCCCCAAAAACGACGGTTGCTTGCGTTCGGCCTCTTGGCGATCGGCTTCGGCTGCTGCTGCGCGGACCGCCTCGCGTGTCAGCTCGCCGCGATCCACCGGCGAGGCTCGGGCATACGCACCCTCGCGCAGCTTGTGGAACGGCTCCGCTCGGATCACGAAATCGAAATCCGCTTTCCAGCCGCGATCGTTGTCGCCCAGCAGGAACGCGCTCTCCGGCACCCGCTCGATCGCCTGCAAAAAACCCTCGATCCCCACCTCGGCGAGCCTGGCGCGAAGGTGCGTCTTGCGCCCCTCGGTTAGCCGCTGAACGCTCGCCAGCCCGTGCGATTTAGCGAGCTTATTCCACCCATCTACGGCCTGCTTTTCGACGGAAATAACGCTTAAAGGGGTGGACCCTTTAGGGTCCGGGGTTTCATGGGTTTTAGATCTCGGTGTAACCTCAGACTCAGAACCAGAAGAGTTATCTACTACACGCACGCGTGAGGGCTTATTTTTGGCTCTGGATAAGGGTTTTCCGACCTTAATAAGCAGGCGGTCAGCTAACTTTAAGGGCTTAAATAAGCCGTCCTGCCGGCCAAATAAGCCTAATTCATCGAGCCGATTAAGCGCTATTTCGGCCTCATTTAAGGGCAATCTAAGCAAATAAGCGGCGTCATCTAAGCTCGGAATAAGGCCGCCGTACCGGTTAGAAATAGCGTTGAGATTGATCCAGATTTTGAACAGCTCGGCGGGCAGTCTTTGCACCTGTGGATCGTCGAGGATATCGCGACGCGTCACCCGGAACATGGCTCGACCCCCACGCCGGCCGGCGAGATGACCGTCTCGCAGCTTTGGCAGACCCAGCCGACCTTATCCTTCCACACGATCTTTTGATGGCGGGCGCCGCAATGCCGGCAGCGATCGAGCGTCGGACCGACCTTGCGGCTCATGGCGTGCGGTCCAACAACGGGGCCGGCGCGACGATCGCGAACCCCAGCTCCTCGGCGATCGTCCGACGGATCGAATGGACCCCGGAACCGTGTCCGGGCGGGATGGCGCATTCCTGGCCCTGAGGGGCGTTGCAAGCCGGGCATGGCACCGCCAAGCCGACCTCCTCCCAATCGCTACCCCGGCCGGCCCTCCAAACGACGGTCACAGCAGCCGCGCGGGATTGCCGATCGCCGTCCGCCGGGGCTCGCTGTTCGGGTAATAGGCATTGACCGCCCAGGCGAGCACGGCAGCGGCGTCCGCCGCGTTGTCGTCTGGCGGTTCCCAGCCCCGCCGCTCGCACTCCTGAATCACCCGGCCCTTGGCTCGTTTGTTTGACGAGCCATCGCCGATGAAGAATTTGCGGACGGTCGACACCGGCACCGACGCGACCGGAATGTGCAGCTCGGCCGACACAATCTCGGTCACGTAGGCGAAGCCCATGGCGATCGACGCCACGGCGGTTGAGCTTTGAAATTTGGGCGGCAACGGCCGCTCGTAGATCACACGCTCCGGGCCCCATGCGATCATTATCCCTCTTAGCCAGCGCATAAATTCGAGCCCTTGCGGGCCCGTCCGCGCCGTGTTGAAGCGCGGAAAATGCTTGGTCCCCAACAGAGGCGGCACCCCGGGAATCTCGATCGCGTATCCCACCCTAGAAGCGAGATCGAGAGCGAGAATCCCGGCCATCGCCTTGGTTTTCTTAGGCGGCTTGCTGGTCGCTCTCGTCTTGCTGCTTTTTGCCCGAGCCAGGCGGGCGGCCGCGACGCGGGACAAGCCCCTCCTCCATCTTCTGCCGCTGCTGGCGGTGTGCTTCGGCCCACGCCGAATGTGCCAGCGTGCCGGCGGTGAAGGGGTTGTTGCTTGCGGGCTCGTTGTTCTTGGCGGCGTTCAAGCCCTGCTGGCCGGCATCCCACGCGGCTTGCTCTTCCTTCGCTCGCTCGGACAGATCCACCGCCTTGTCCTGATCGTCGAGTAAGGAAAGTTGAGTGCCGATCGGCACCTGGAGCACGCGAGCGTAGTGAATGAAGGTTCGGAACTCTTCCCCAAGCTCGTCCTGGTCGCGGCGGGCAAACTCGATCACGCGATCGAGCTGCTTGATATCGATGCCCCAACTCTCGATTTTCTTGCCGCAGTTCCGGTAACGCGCTTTCGCCGTTTCCAGGGCGTCTTTTGCCTCTGCCCGCTCCCGGCGAGCGGTCAGAATCGTTTCAGGCGTAACGTTGGTCCGCGCAGCGTCTGCGGAGGCGCTTTCTGCCATTTATGATCTCCATGGCCATGTTTTGGCGCTCCGCTACGCCAGGTTGAGGTAAGACAGCCCTTCCATTTTTCCGAATACACCCGTATGTTACCCGTCCAGATTGGCCGCCGAGATTCTGGTTACTCGGCAGCCTCGGATTGGGGTGTTTCGGGGTCGGTTGTGGCTTGGGTTTTCAGGTTCTCAAAAAAGTCCATGGCGACCATGCGGCCGTGGCTAGCAAATTGCTTAATCAACGGAACGTGCCAGCGAAATGGAACGTTATTCCGCTCACGCCACTTTCGGACCGCCTCGGGATGGACGCCCAGCTCGCGGGCGCACGTTTCGATCAGTCCCCATGAACTCTCGTGAGATGCCATGGCCGGCACAATCGTACAATCTGTCCGGTCGGTCAATGGGGCCGCAAGAGAGCGGGCAAGCACAAGAGGGACGCCATTCAAATGAAAAAGGTCGTTCAGTTTCCGTTGGAGAAACCAATGCCGGATCGGGTTAGTCTCGAAAGACAATTCATCGCTCGAACTCGCGAGCTGCGTGAGCGCGCCCAGCTCACCCAGCGCGAGATCGCGAGCCTGCTGGGCTGCAATGAAGAGGCGTACCGAAAGTATGAAACGCGGTCGCCGCTGCCCGTGGTGCTGGTCGGCAAGTTTGCCGTCGCGGTCAAGGCGGATCTGCATTTCGTGGTGACCGGCTATCATCGGAAAGCGGAAAAGGCAGAGGTCGTGACGCGATTGCGAACGGCAGCAGCTCGTCGCTGAACGCAGCCGGCCCCGAGTCGGGGCGCTGTCAAATTAATTTTTTAAATTTAGAAATCCGGGCTTGACGTGACCGGACAATCTGTCCGATCTTGCCCGGATGGAAGCGACTTGTGCCCAGCGGGTCAGCGCTTTTCTGCGCTGCGGGCCCGCAAGCTTTTCTGAGATAATCAAATATTTAGGCGTCGATGACGAGACGCTACGCTTGTGTCTCGGGATCATGCTGCGAGCCGGCCAAATCGTCCGGGACGAAGCCGGCGAAATCCTCTACATGCTGCCCGGCGAAGCACGCCGGCGGACGGCCGCCGAATGAGCGACGAACTGATGACGCCGCTCGATCCGATCGCGGGCTCACCCGGCTTTTATAAAACCAGAAAAGTTCGGCATGGCGCATTCATCCCGGCGCGGCTCTGGACGGAAGAGACGCGCGACGAAGACGGCCATCTGATCGCCGACGTCCGCTATTGCGCCGAGATCGGGCTGGAGCCGGTCGACGCTTACGACCCGCCCGGCTGGCCCTGGGTCCGCATCACCGAGTCAGCCTGGCGCTATCTGCGCGCCGATCTCGAATATTGCTTGAAGCACGAGCGCGATCGGCCGATCGCCAACCCGCACAAGCCTGCCGGCGCCGCCCCACGCGAGGTGTGGTGATGGGACAGATGAAGGATGCCGCCGCGCGCGGCGAGGCGCCCAAGGATCGCCCGCCGTCGATCGGCCACAACCAGCCACCGCCCGACGATCCGCTGCGCGCCTATCTGGAGGATCTGGCTGAGGGCCTAGCGCCGACGCTGGAGCAGCTCAACAAGCTGGTGTCGACGTACAAGCCCAAATACGACACCGAGCGCCCGACACTGGCCGACAATGCGCAAGCCTGCAAAGCCGTCGAGATGGCGCTGTTCTTGCGTGATCTGCTGACGACGGTTGAGGCGCAGGTGAAGAGCCACCGCAAGCCGCTCGACGACATGTCGGATCTCATGAAAACCAACGGCGAGGCATGGACCGAGCCTGGCGCGGCGTTCGAGCAAGAAATGCGCGACCGCCTGTTCGCCTACATCAATGAACACGGCGAGGTGCGGACCGAGTACGGCTCGCTGGCCTTCATGCAGAATCCGTGGCGGTTCGAGATCACTGACCCGGACAAGGTGCCGCTGTCGCTGTGCTCGCCAGACGAAGGGCTGATCAAGGAGATGATCAAGGGCCGCGACCCGAACAGCGATCCGCCCGAGGTGCCGGGCGTCCGATTCTTCCGCAAGCCGATCCTGGTTTTGAAGGATGGGAAATCGTGAGCGAAAGAGCGCAACCATGAACGACATTATCGTCCGCGATACGGGCGCTTTTCAGCCTTCGAACGGCGGCCGCATCTTCCGGCCGACCGGCGGGATCATGATCAAGGGACTGACCCCGGCGCTCCCCGAGCGCGGCAAGATCAAGATCGGCATCAAGGGCGAGACGAAGCGTTCGCAGCGCGGAGTCGAATTCCAGCCGCCGGTGAAGCTCGACCATTTTGTGGTCACGACCTTGGAGCGCGACCGCAGCGGCAATTTCAAAATGGACTCCGACGTCCATAACCTTCTGGGCTCGCCGAAGCCGACCAAGATCCCGATCTCGCTGCTGTACGACGACCCGACGCTCAACTTCCCGACCCGCTACGGCTGCTATCACGGCCGCACGCTCTGGTGCTCGGGCGACGGCGAGGCGGCCATGCGGCTGGTCGACGAGAAATCCGACAAGCCGGATGCACCGCGCCATCAGGTCGAATGCCCGTGCCCGCGCAAGGAGCCCTATTACAAGGGCCAGGACCGTTGCAAGATGAACGGGGTCCTCTCCTGCCTGATCGATGGCGCCGGCGGCCTGGGCGGCGTCTGGAAGCTGCGCACGACGTCCTACAATACGATCGTCGGCATCCTCTCTTCGATGGCGTTTTTAAAGAGCATCACGGGCGGACCGCTCGCCGGCATCCCGTTCGACCTGGTGATCCGCCCCAAGCAGGTGGCCGATCCCGAAGGCCGTGCGCAGGTGGTCTATGTGGTCGGGCTCGAATACGCCGGCAACATGACCGAGCTGCGGGAGCGCGGCCGGCTGATCGCCCTCGATCGGGCCACAACCCACCTCTACATCGAGACGATCGAGGACCAGGCCCGGGCGGCGCTCAACGCCCATACCCCAACGGTGCCGCTGCCAGGTGATACCACCGACGAAATCGTGGAGGAATTTTATCCCGAGCAAGCTCAAGGGGATAGCGCGCCTGTTTCACATGAAACACCAACGGAGCGGCCGAAGCCGGAGGATTTTGAGCCTGCAAAGCCGGGCGACGGCGTCCCCATTACGGATGCGCCGGAGCCGGCGCCAGAGTCCGACCCGCCGAATCCGGTCTATGCCTTCGAGCTGGTCATGCCCGACGACGAGCGGTTGCCGTACGAAAATATGGCAGACTTTCGAGAGGCTTACGGCAAGCACTTGGAAGAGAGCTTCAAGCGGTTCGGCGTGGCCGGCGGCGAGGGATTTTTCGAGACCAATCGGCCGGCCTTTTTGAAATGGGCTGAGAAGGATCGCGCCGGAGCTGTTGAAATGGAACGGCTTTATATGGCCATGCGCAACACCATGCTGCTGCAGCCGCAGAACGACGCGCCGAATCCGCCCCCACCCAACGGGCAAAGGGAGATGTGGTGATGGGAGAGATCGGAATTCTGAATGTCGGCGCCGGCGACACGAAGATCACGTTCGACAAATCCAACCCGGCCGAGACGATCCGAGCTGGCCGCATCGTCCGCGACATGCTCCGGCGGGGCTACGCGCTGTTGGTCGAGGTCGACGTCAAAGGGGACAAGAAGGCTTTTCGGCGCGCGGAGGATTTCGACGAGAACACCGGCGAATACATCATCGCCGATTTCGATCCCGTAACGGCTGAGAAAGCGGACCAACAGGAGGCGGCGGCAAATGCGGAAGATGGCGGCGGCGAAGCGGCGGCGGCAGCAACAGCAGCAGAACCGCCAGCGGAAACGCCTCGCAAGCGCGGATACAAGCGGATCGCCGCGTCCTCAACCCGTGGGGTGGCCGTCGCACGGACAGCCGGCGGATAAGGTCGCTGTTCTCAACCAGCACGACAGCTTTTCGACGCTGCGAAATCGTCTCGGCCAGATCGCCGAGGTTCGGGAGCAATGGGCGGGGATTCCGATCCCGATCGAGGATGCACGCCTGGTGATCGAGCCGCGTTACGCCGAGCTGGCTGCGCTCAAAACGGTCGAAAGCGCCATTCATAAAGAACCTGAGGAAGACGACCATAAAGTCAAGCTACGCAACGTTTTTTACTCCACGAAATGGAAGTGCGACATTTACGTGTGGGAGGAGGATGGCAAGATCCATCACGGCAAGGTGCCGAAGGTCCACCACCTGTCGTACGACATGATGACGATGGGCTGCAGCGTCGTCTGGGGGATCGAGCAAGAGCATCGGGCTCTCAAGCTGCTAGGCACGCTGATACCGCACCACGCCTTCAAAAAGTACCTGCTGACGGGGATGTTTCTGGAGACCAGCAAGCGGAGCCGCCTCACCTACCTTTTCCGCAAGCTGAAACCGACCGTCGTCATCGATGCGCGCAGCAAGAGTTCAGATGAGAGCGCCCGCATCCTCTGTGCCCTCTGCATGCACCCGATCGCCTATTACGGCGGCTCGTGGGCGGGCGCCATGTGCCCGACGGACGACGTGATCGCCCACCTGATGCTGATGCGCGCGGACGAGCCGATGCTGTGGCGCCGCGCCAACCAGCACGCCCCCGACCGGCCGGAGGCGGGCCTATGAGCGACCTGCTCGGCGGCGCCGAGCCGCCGATCTCGCTCGACGACATGCGCCGCTGCGCGCGCCGCGAGCTGGCCTACCGCAACCGCGTGTACCCGCGCTGGGTGTCGGAAGGAAAGATGAAGGCCGGCATGGCCGAGCGCGAGCTGGCCGTGATGGGCGCGATCGTCGACACCCTGGATAAAATGGAGAAGCTGCCGTGATCCTACGCATCCCCGAGCGCGAAACCCCAGAAGGCCGCAAAATCACGGAGTTACTGATCGCAGCTCACATCGACGCGGAAGGCGTTTGGCACCAAATGGATTGTCCGAACATCGATTCGTCGCGGCGCCTGAACGCGATCGGCATGCTGCGGCTGGCACATGTCGCCATTCAGCGGGGAGCGGTCGCGCCATGAGCGAGCACGACGACACGAGCCGCGAGCTGCTCGAAACCCGCAAACGCTCGTTCGCGCACTTCATGGATCATCCGCTCGTCAGGGTGGCCATCCAATCTGTGTCGCAAGAGCAAGGCGACCGGATACGGGCCCTGCTGGAGACTGCCCACAAGTCAGGGTTTGTCGACGGCATAGGGGCCTGCCTGAACGCGATCGAGAGGCCCGCAAATGTCCCGCCCAACGCGGCTTGAAGACGTTCGGGCCTATCCGCTGCAATGGCCCGAGGAGCGGCCCCGGACGCCCCCTCGCCAGCGCAGGCTGTCCGAGTGGAACGTGGGAACGTTCGCCGGCGCCGTGCAGGATCTTCAGGTCGAGCTGCAAAGGGCTACCATCCACAACTGGATTCTCTCGACCGACGTCCGGCCACATTCCCGGCCGACGGACGCCGAGGACCCCGCGTGCGCCCTCTGGTTCAACCAACACGTTCGGGGCCGCTGGGTCCTCTCGGTGCTCGCCTGCGACCGCTATCAAAAGGTCTTCGGCAACGTGAAGGCCATCGCCATGACGGTGCAGCGGCTCCGGCTGATCGATCAATACGGCTGCTATTCGGTCAGCCAGGCGATCGAGGGCGCCGCCTACCTGGCCCTGCCCGGCCCCGAGACGCCGGCCGCCAGGCCCTGGCGCGAGGTGCTCAAGGTCGACGGGCTGGAGCCCAGCTCGATCGTCGACATCGATGCTCATTACCGATTCCTGGCCCGCCGGTTTGCCTCTGAGGGAAACCAGGCGGCCATGGTCGAGCTGAACGTCGCCCGCGACGCGGGCAAGAAGGAACTGAACGCCCATGCCCCAACCCCAACCAACTCTTGATCCGGTCGTCACGATCCCGGAAGCCTATGAGCTGCTGAAAGCGGCGGGCTACAAGGTCACCCTGCGATCAGTCCGGCGCATGGCCGGCGAGCGCAAATTGCCCTTCAAGCGAGGGCCCGACAACAAGACGCTCTACTGCAAAATGTCCGAGCTGCGAACGGCGCTCGACAAGGGGTTCGACCCATGAACGAAGCGCATGGTCGCTATATCCGGGTCCTGATCCGGATGGCCGGGACAGCCATGTATCGGTTCGACACGCTGGAGCAATTCGAGGCAGCGCTGGAGGCGATCCGGAAGCAATGGATCAACCCGCAAGGCACGGCTGAATTCGTCACGGCCGGCGGCGGCACTGTCATGCTACGCCCATTCGAGGTGCTGTCTCTCGACTGGGGCGATATGACCGGCAACCTCGACCCGCTCGTGGAGATCGGGATCTTGGATCAGGCCCGCGATCGGGAGTACGCCCGGAGGGTCGCGGACGCCGCAAATGAGCCGGTTGGATTCACCACATGACGCACCACAGGCTTATTCGGGCATGACCGGAAAACCCACGGAAATGTTCGGTCAGGATTTGTGATGCGCGTGTGGTGTTCCGGGTCTGTTTTGAGCCTGAAACCCGTAGAAATCCTAGGTTTTTTGGCTCAATAGTTTTGGCGCTGGTGTTGCGCCAGGCGACAATGTCTAAGGCATTGTCTCGACAGTGTCTTTAGCGGCCAAACGTGCCGCTCACCACATTTTCACCACGAGTTTGCTCGGCGGCTGGCGCCTCGCTGCCCGTAAACCGCCGGTCCATCTCCTCGGCGAACGCCACCGCCTGGTTGGCCTGTTTCTTCTTGTCGTACAGGTGGCCGTACGTGTTCATCGTGGTTTCAATCTTCTTGTGACCCATCGCGCGCTGGAGCTGCTTCGGGTTGGCGCCCATGTCGATCAGGTTGCTCGCATAGTTATGCCGGAGGGCGTAGGGCGTGTATTTGGGCAGCCCGGTCGCCGGGTCGATCAGCCCGCACCGCCGCATCAGCGGCACCCAGCAGTGACCCCGGAAATGGGAATAGAAGAGCGGCCCGCCGTTGTCGGTGCGAAACACCGGCGAGTCGTCGTCGGCCGGCGTGGCTTCCA
>Ga0070741_10001683_pt1 | contig 64753 bp, 66 predicted proteins | sample Coa_R1_4_FD_66440 | JGI IMG/M metagenome (GOLD analysis project Ga0070741, IMG submission 66440) | Surface soil microbial communities from Centralia Pennsylvania, which are recovering from an underground coalmine fire - Coalmine... | ecosystem: Environmental > Terrestrial > Soil > Unclassified ...
CACGGCAGGCTCTACGGCTTGTACCAGTGTGTACGCACCGGCGAGTGGGGGCAGCAGTTACGTCCAATTGCAAGGAACCACACCGGGGACGGCGCAGACGGGGAATTTTAATATTACGGGAACCGGAATAGCCGGAACGTTACAGGCAGCATCTCTAGATACTGCCTCAGCCGTAGCGCTCGGCATTGGGACGACAAACGCTACGCAGATTAACCTCAACCAAAATACCGTTATAGCGACGGGTAAGACCTTACAGGTTAAAGGACATAGCGGTTTTGGAAGCAACGGCAATCCAAGCTCCAATATTGTTGTCAATATAGACGAAACAATCAACCCTTCCGGATCAAACGCCTATGGCATATCGGACATCCTGCGCCTCAACCCAACTACAAGTGATGCAGGCTTCCATGCTGGTATCATCGGCCAAGCGCAAACCACGAGCGGCAATATTCAAAACTTTACCGGCGGACTCCGCGGCGTCACCTTCTTCGCTCAGCACAATGGAACCGGTACGCTTAACCAGGGATGGGGCGCTAACTTCTATGTACAAAATACATCGACTGGAACAATCACCGATGCGGAAGGCTTAGCCATCTCCTCCACAAGCAACTCAGGAGGTGGCGCTATCACAACCAACTATGGCATCAAGGTTGCTGACCAGACGGCTGGCACTACCAACTATGCGCTCTACACCGGGCTCGGTGCCGTACGCCTTGGTGATAATACAACCATTGCAGCCAACAAGTCCCTCACCGCCAACGGCGCAGCTACTTTTGCTGACGCAACGAATAGCACCACCGCCTTCCAAGTCCAAAACGCCAGCAGTACCAATATCTTTACGGTAGATACGACTAATACTGCCATAGTACTGGGTAATGATGGTACGCCGAGTGCATTGACCGTTCGTGGCGGTGCGGCAACAGGAACAAATGCAGCTGGCTCAAACCTGACCTTTGCAGCTTCCAACGGTACCGGAACTGGTGGATCGGGTGATCTTATCTTCCAGACGGCTGCCCCTGCCATCTCGACGCCGACTGACGACGGCAATGACAATACCGGTACTGCCAGTTCGGCAACCAGCCTGACGTTCTCGCATACGGTCGCCAGTAACGCCAACCGTATCATCGTCGTTGGTATCGGTACCGGATGTGGTTTTGGTAGTACTTGTGCAGCGACCGTCAGCTCCGTGACGTATGCAGGCGTCAGCTTATCCAAGCTCAGTAACGTGGACTGTACAACTGGCGCTGGACACTGCCATGTGGAGTTGTGGTACCTGGCTGGCTCTACCGTCGCAACCGGTGCGAACAATGTCGTCGTAACTACTAGCGCATCGACAAGCATCAAAGCTGGCGCATCGTCGTACTACAATGTCGATCCTACAACTCCATTCGGTACGGCCGCTACGGCTACAGGCAATGGTAATCCATCGTCGTTGAATGTATCCAGCAATACGAACCAACTGGTCGTCGATGTCATCACCAGCGATAACGTCATAAACTCTGTCTCGGCAGGACAGACCCAACGCTACAACGTCAATACGAACGGACCCATAGCTTCATCTACCAAGCCTGGTGCAGCAACGACTACCAACATGGGCTGGAGCGATGGATCGTCGAACTATGCGACCATCGGTGCAGGGCTTAACCCACCTGCAGGTACCAGTAGCGACTCGCTCCAGGATCGTCTCCACATCACTGCTGCCGGTAACGTAGGCATTAATACGGCGAGTCCGCAGTATACGTTGGATGTGGCGGGCTCCAGCAGGATTGCTTCAACCGTTAATACGACAACTGCGTTGCAAATTCAAAATGCTTCAAGCAGTACGCTGTTGACTGCAGACACGGTAAATATGCAGCTTATCATTGGCAGTGGTGCTAATACGATTACGCTTAATCCGACGACCGGTATCACACTTAGTGGTACGGCCCAGCGTACTAGATCTATCCTCCTGACCCCTGAATATGCCAACGCCGTTCTTGACGGGGTGACTGACACGGGCGGCACGGTGAATTGCTCGACAAATAATGTCGGTACTATGACTGCGGGCTTTCTGACAAGTACGCAGGATTCGACCTTGACCAGTATTGGCAATAAGACTCAAAGTTACTACCAGTGGACGACTACATCTGGCAGTAATCAATGTTATGACGTTGTCGTGCAGGTGCTTATACCAAGCGACTTCTCGTCATGGGCAAGCAGTACTCCGCTTAGTGTTACTGCCGAAACTACTGATACCACCAATGGCCTAGTAAACATCCAAGCCGTTGATACCGCAGGAACGACCGTAACTGGCTGTAACTATGTGAGCGTGACGCCCGGCTCTACGAATACATGGGCAACCAACGCTTCAGCCTGCAACTTAAGCACGGGGACATATACGGCGGGGCAATATATGACGCTGCGTATCCGTATGACCGCCCCGAATGGTGGTTTTACGAAGATTGGAAATCTTGCATTGAGCTATAAGAGTGCATTCTAAAGGTATAACCACTAACTTCTAATGCTTGTTTGCTATATAATTTGATAGATACATTTGGCTTTCGATGACTCAACGAAGCAGGGCAGAGATGGATGGCAATCACCAATATCGATCTAAGAAGTACGCAGACTATTACCATCCGAGTTTGTCTAACCGCGGCAAGGTGCACCTGCACAGGCGGCATGAGAGGAATGGCGGCTTTGAGACGGCTCAAGGGAAAGAGCTGGCACCCGTCCGACTAAGAATGCAACGAGTCTGGCCGCGCCTCCGGGGACCGCTTTTAAAAGTAGTCCATGGCATTCATCGCCAATACCAGAAAGGACGGAAAAGGGCTGCAGGTATGACGCTCCTTATTGCCGTGCTAGTTCTTGTCCTCCTAGCGAGTGTCTTGCTGCCAATAGTAGGGGGTGTGGTGACTAACGGGCGTTATGTGCTGGGACCTGCCACTGAGAACTTGACGGGAAGATCGACTCCTTACCTTCTGGACAAGCTGTCGTTTGATGTGCGGGACCAGACATTTCGATTCAACCAGTCTGGAATCAAGCAGGGGCAAGAGAATAATCCTATTGCACAGCTCAAGGCCCAGGTCGGAGGTGCTGACAAGAATAGTAAATCACTCTATTCGGTCGATGCTCCGGTCGATCTGAGCAGGGGTATTACTTATTACGACAATAACCTTAATCTTTCATTTAAGCTTGTACCCCAATTCGCTACCCTACCAGGTCGTGAAGAGCAGGGGAAGCTCGTATACCCATTGGCGAACGGCGGCCAGTTGATCTATAGTTTTCGGCCGAATGGGCTGAGAGAAGATATTGTCTTAGAAAGAGCTCCGTCTACGGGTCGGCTTGCGCTAAGTTATAAACTAAGCCTGCCCGACACACTGCAAGCAAAGCTGGTAACGGGCACCGGCGAAATAGGGGTATATTCTGCCGATCCTGCATTGTTCGGCAATATTTCATATGGATCAAACAAGGATCAGTCATCAGTAGAGCAGGCGCGTATTAGGAGTGCGAAAACGTACCTCGTCTTTGTTATGCCGCCGCCTACTATTATCCAAGGTGATAACACCTCGGCTTCAGACTTGGTGCACTTTACGCTTCGAGGGAATACCCTAGGCATCGCGTCGCAAAATATGAGCAGACTTAGCTATCCATTGACAGTGGACCCAAGTGTCGTGGTGACGAGCTCGTCAGACTTTAGCCTGAATGGCAATAATGAGGGCAACATATCGTTTCCCAGTAATCAGATAAGCCGGGGAGCTCTTAACGGGGGTAGTGTCAGCGGTGGGTGGAGTTCGGCAGGGACTGGTTTTACTACTGCCCGTGATGGGCCCGGAACGGTTGCGTACAACGGCTATCTCTATATATTTGGAGGTGAAAATGGTCCAACTAACACCGTGGACTATAATGACGTCCAATACGCCCCCATCAACGCCAACGGCACTATTGGAAGCTGGAACACCGCAGCTAGTTTCAACACCGCTCGCGATACATTCGGATATGCCGTCTACAATGGCTATTTATATATCCTAGGAGGTGAGCAGCCGAATGGCAGTGGGGGGTATAACCTCTTTAATGATGTGCAATATGCTAAGATCAGCTCCAACGGATCGCTCGTCAACAATCTATCCAGTTGTCCTGGGGGCGGCACGCTTACGAACAGTGCTTGGTGCACTACGACCAGTTTTACGACGGCACGAAATGGCCAAGCTGCTATAGCCTACAACGGCTATATGTATATTAGCGGCGGTTACAATGGATCGGCCTACCTAAATGACGTCCAATACGCCCCCATCAACGCCAACGGCACTATTGGAAGCTGGAACTCAACTAGTACTTTTACTAATGCACGCACGCTCCTCCATATAGAGACGTATAATGGCTACTTTTACGTCATGTTTGGCTACAGCTTTACGACTGGAAACAACTACTGGGCCGACGTCCAATACGCCCCCATCAACGCCAACGGCACACTTGGTACATTCGTATCTACCACCAGTGTTGCTACTGGCCGCAGCGCACCCGGGGTGATTCTTGCGAACGGTTACGTGTATGTAATGGGAGGCTATAATGGCTCGTTCTTACAGGACACCTGGTACGCCCCCATCAACGCCAACGGCACTATAGGCAAGTGGACGAGCACCAGTAACTTCACGGCTCCAGCTCGGGACGCTATGGGGACGGTCGCCTATAATGGATACTTATATATGACAGGAGGACACTCCGGCACGTCGAGCGGAGATTGTACAGTAGCTGGGGCTGGCGGAGGTGACGAATGCAACGGTGTGCAGTATGCTGCGCTTGATGCCGCAGGCATTGCCACAGCGTATACTACCAGCGGTAATGCTTTTACGACCACTCGAAACGGAGTAGAGGAAGTAGCGTACAACGGACACCTCTACGTTCTGGGCGGGTATAACGGCACGAACGCGCCAGTGGCCACCGTGTATCAGGCGACAATAAATGGCGATGGTACGATAGGCACGTTTGCTGCTACAACCTCGTTTACTACGGCGCGCGCATGGTTTGGCGCCGTTGCCTACAACGGCTATATGTATGTCATTGGCGGCTGTAGCAGTGCAAACGCATCATGCACGACTACAACAAATGATGTGGCAACGGTCTATAAGGCGCCGATCAATACAGATGGTACTATCGGAACCTGGACGAACACCAATATGGCAAGCCTTACTACGGGCATATATGGCCTTGCCGCCATTGCGTACAATGGCTACATGTACGTTGTGGGTGGCATTAACGGCAGCACGCTGCGCACCGCAATTTATTACCATGCGATTAGTACTACCGACGGGAGCATGTCCGCAGCCTGGAGTACTTCCGCGCGGACACTTTCGGCGGCAACTGCATACATGGGCCTGACTGCCTATGCGGGCAATGTATATATAGCAGGTGGCTGCACGGCTGGTGCTTTGACGTGTACCTCAGTAGTGAACAATGTTTACTATGCCACGTGCGGCAGTGGCGATTTGGGTGCGCTGACCGGCACCACTGCGTTCACTACGGCACGTGGCCAGCTTGGCCTTGTGGCCTCCAATAGCTACCTCTACGTCATGGGCGGGTGGAATGGCACTACCTACTACAGTGATACGCAGTACATAAAGATAAAAACGAACGGCAGCCTGGACACGAGCTGGAGTACTGCCAGCGGCTCAACACTTTCGAGTACCCGCAGAGGATTTGGCGCCGTTGCCTATAATGGCTACATCTATGTAGCTGGTGGCTATAACGGCACGACATATTACACCGATGTACAGTATGCGCAAGTTAATAATGGAGGGCAGGGCACGACGGCGTCGTGGGCCACCACCACTAATTTACCGACGACGGCGAGAGGATTTTTCCCTTCGGTCGCATATAACGGATATGTCTACGCGCTCGGTGGCTATAACGGCACGACATACTTGAATGACGTCCAATATGCCCCCTTGAACGCCAACGGCACTATTGGCACGTGGGCGTCGACCCACAGCTTTACTACTGCTCGTGAAGACTTTGCTGCCACTGTCTATAACGGATATATATATCTTATGGGAGGCAATGCGGGCGCAGGTGCCACGCGGATGGGTGACGTCCAATATGCGCTTATATGTACAGGCAACAACAGTGGTACAGGGGGCTGTACATCCACTGCAGGCACGGTGGGAACATGGAGCTCTACGTCCAGTATGATCGTGGCGCGGAGCGGCCTTGCCGCGGTTGCCAACGCTGGCTATATGTATATAGTCGCTGGAGAAGGCGTCTCCGCTTCTGGTGACTGCAATGGTACGAATGACAATTTCTGTAGCGGTGTCCAATACGCCCCCATCAACGCCAACGGCACTATTGGCACGTGGCACTTTACGCACGCTTCCACCGACGACAGCACCACATTTGTCTCAGGTTTTACGACAGGCCGTAATGATCCTGCTGCTAAGGTGTACAACGGCTACTTGTATGTTTTCGGTGGGTACAACGGCGACTCAAATACCTACTTTAATGACGTCCAATATGCCCCCTTGAACGCCAACGGCACTATTGGCACGTGGGCCTATACGACAAGTTTCAATACGGGCCGCGATGGTCCGGGCGCGGCAGTCTACAATGGCTACATATACATATCCGGCGGATCTGAAAGCTGGAGTGACGTCCAATACGCCCCCATCAACGCCAACGGCACTATTGGAAACTGGATGGGTACTGCAGCACAGACCGCATCTCATACCTACAGCGGTTCAGTGGTATATAACGGTTATATGTATGCGCTTGGAGGGATGAATAACAGTAGTGTTCCTATCCAGACAACTGAATACGCGCAGCTTAACTCTATTCCTCGTATCGGTAACTATAGTAAACTTCTTGACCTTGGCACCGCACAGCTCAGTAGTATTAGCTATGCTGGCACGGTGCCGGGTGGATTGGGTCAATTTAGCTATAAGATGGGTGCAAATGGGACAGGGGTGTTTGGCTCTGTGTCAAGTGCCAGCAGCCTTAGCGGGACCAGCGTAGCGTGCCCAGCCTCACCGGGTCGTTATGTGTGGCTGAGCATAGAGCTTGATGATACGCAGGACGGTGGCTTCCCGGACGTAGACGGTGCTGATGCCAATATAACCGACACCACCTTGAACTATACAACTCGTCATGCGCCACCAAATTTACGCTTGCGTGGCGGTGCTTTCTTTAGCGCCAATATCCTGCAGCCATTGGACGTGTGCGGACCGTAGTTACGCTTATTTACGTTATTATAGAAAGATGGTAGTCTTGAGAGAGACGAGGGTTTCCAATAATAAAAATGAGCCATATAATCGCAGTCCTAAACCAAAAAGGTGGAGTGGGCAAGACCACCACTGCTATTAATACTGCGGCGTATTTGGCAAAGCAGGGTAATTCAGTTCTCATCGTAGATCTTGATCCGCAGGCAAACAGTACGAGCGGCCTTGGTGTGGAAAAGACTGGCGCCGAGCCGGGTACCTATGAGGTGATGCTCGGTAATGTCGCTTTCGATGTCGCGCTGAAAGAGGCTTCTAAGAATCTGTACATTCTGCCGACTGATGGCCGTCTGGCTGCACTGGAGCTGGAACTCGCTACGACAGAACAGCGCGAGCATGTCTTGAAGCGTATGTTACAACTTGCCGACTACGACTACATTCTGATTGATTGCCCGCCAGCGCTGAGTCTTCTTACGGTCAACGCGCTGACCGCCGCCCACAGCTTGCTTATACCGGTGCAGGCGGAATATTATGCGCTTGAAGGCTTAAGCCAGCTATTGCAGGTCGTGCAGATGGTCCGCCAAGGCCTGAATCCACAGCTTGAGCTGCTTGGTGTGGTACTCACCATGTACGACAATAGGACTACGCTATCGAATCAGGTAAAAGAAGAAGTTGAGCGGCATTTTGGTGATAAGGTGTTCGATATCGTGATACCGCGGAATGTGCGGCTTGCAGAGGCGCCAAGCCATGGGCAATCTATCGCCGACTACGATCGGTGGAGCAAGGGCGCAAAGGCGTACAAACGGCTTGCAAAAGACGTACATCGCCGGGCGCAACAGATAAAGGAGAAGCGATAATGGCAAAGGCTGCACGAGGCTTAGGACGCGGATTTGATGCATTGATCCCTCAGGATTTCGACGCATCGATTTTAGTGCGTGAAGATGAACGGGTCCAGAAGATTGCCGTAGATGCCATCGTCCCACGAGCCGACCAGCCTCGCCGTCATTTCGACGAGACGGCATTGCAGGAATTGTCTGCATCTATACGGATGCATGGTGTATTGCTGCCGTTGGTCGTAACTCCTGCAGGAGACGGGGCGTACCAAATCATTGCCGGCGAGCGACGATGGCGTGCGGCGAAGATGGCTGAGCTAGCTACGCTTCCTGTAATAGTGCGTACTTTGAAAGAACTGGAGCAGCTGGAGATTGCGCTGGTCGAGAATGTTCAGCGCGTAGATCTGGCTCCGTTGGAACAGGCCGTTTCCATAGAGCGGCTGCACCAGCAGTTTGCCTTGTCGTATGATGATATCGCCAAGCGTCTGGGCAAAGCATCGTCCACGGTGGTCAATGTAGTTCGTCTGTTGCAGCTTCCCTCTAAGGCTCGCGAGGCCCTTGAAAGCGGTATTATAACAGAGGGTCATGCCAGGGCAGTCCTAGCCCTTAAGGAGTACCCCGATAAACAGACGGCATTATTGGAAAATATAGAGCGGCATAATTGGTCGGTCCGGCAGGCCGAGCGTTTTGTAACCAGCGTTAAGGCAGGCGTAAAGGATGAAGTTGCCGCGAAGCAGCGCGTATCCTTAGAGACACCGACGACAAAAGTTCTCAGTGAACGATTCCGGACACCAGTCTTTATACGACGGACTGCGCGCGGCGGTAAGCTTGAGATTACCTTCAAGTCCGATAGGGAGCTTGAACGTATCACCAAGCTGCTGAGTAGGTAAACAATCCTTCGAAGGAAAAGAGCACCAGGGGCGGTGCTCTTTTGAATAATATTCGTATCCGACGTTAGAACCGTTTGACGGTGCTGAGTGGGTACACACGAAGAACGAGTTTACCGACAACATTACCGAGGTTAACTGGACCGAATGCTCGCGAATCTAGGGAATCCGTGCGGTTGTCGCCGCAAACGAAAATTTCATTACTCCCAAGGGTTATGTCGGTATTGCCGTTGGTCACGGGGAAGCTGTGCTCTTTGCCGTATGGTAGTGTTGCGTCTGGATCAAAGCCGTTTGGATTTTGTTTGTTGTAGACGGTAATATGTCCGTTGGTGATAACGATGCGATCGCCCGGTAGGCCTACCACGCGCTTCACGAGCTGTTTCACGTTCGTCTGGCCAAATTCTGCTAAGTTGTCCTGATTGAATATAACTACATCACCGCGCTTGGGCACATAAGCATGATGTGTTATTCGGGCCCAGGTGCGAGGGACCTTCCATACGATGAGCCGGTCACTATTCTGAAGGGTAGTTTCCATACTTGGGCCATCTACCTGATAGGACTGAAAAACAAATGCGATAAGGCAGACGGCTAGCCCTAACGCTGCAACGACAGCGATAATCGTTGAGAGCAATTCACCAAAACGTGATGACCGTTTCTGGGAGGTGACGATTTCCTTCTCTGAGGATGTATCTTCGTCTGATGCTGATGGGGTTGGCGTATTTATAATGTCTGTCATTGCTGTGATTGTACCGTATTTCCCGAATGCTGCCTATCGGATAAGTGATGTTCGAATAAACTCACTTTGACTAAGTATGATCATCTAAGATGAGCAAGGGCTGAAAGTGCTGTACTGATTTCAAATAAGAGCAGTGTATAATGATGCATGACGATGATGAGACTTTTAGCTGCACGAATTAAGCCGGCGCATGGATTTGCGCATATCCTACATATTGCACTCCTCGCTGCCCTACCTGTCGTAACCTTGGCGCTGGTCCGGCTGCAGGGAGGGTTCACCGATTTGGCTTTAGCGCTTGTGCTGCTTAGCAAGTGGCGCATGCTTGCAGTGCGCCCACGGTTTTGGCCGGCTATGATACGGGCTAATTCTGTCGATATCGTCATCGGCTTGTCGCTCGTATTATTTATGGCAAATACCACAAGCGGCTACCTCCAGATATTATGGGCGATAATGTATGTCGTGTGGCTTATCGTTATCAAACCAGGGGCGGGAACGATTATGGTTGCCGCACAGGCGCTGCTAGCTCAGTTGTGTGGTCTGATGGCACTGTTTTTGGTATGGTCCGATGGCCCGCTCTACGGTCTTATTATAGTGGCGGGCGTTGTGTGCTATGTGGCGGCACGACACTTCTTTGACAATTTCGACGAGCCATATGCGAAGCTGCTCTCATATCTGTGGGCTTACTTTGGTGCGGCCCTTGTTTGGCTGTTAGGACATTGGCTGCTCTTTTATGGCTTTATCGCTCAGCCAACACTCATATTGAGTGTGGTAGGCTATGGCTTGGCGGTACTGTATTACCTGGACCATGCCGGCCGATTACAGGTTGGTTTACGGCGCCAGTTCGTATTCGTACTCATTGCCATTATCACTATTATTTTGGCGTTCTCTGATTGGGGCGACAAAGTGGTCTAGAGGAGGCATATGGAAGATACAGAGGCAAAAGATAAACAAAAAACACAAAACAATGCCGAAGCAGCTAAGCCTGATCGCGAATATTCTATATCTTCATCGAATGTATCATCTGCGCGCTTGCGACAGACACCCGTATTCGCAAGGCTAGCGCAAGCAATGCCCAAGTGGCGCCGCCGTATACGTCGTACTACCGTTGCCGCTTTGGCTGGCGTAGTCGTAGTGGGTGCCTTGGTGGGATATGCTGCAGGACGCTACGGCGCCGGGCAGGGAAATGACGGTCTTCTAACAGGTACCGTAGGCTCGCAGAAGCAGATTGTTACCAGCGAGAGCCAGTTAATCGGCAACATTGCCCGAACCGTAGGACCCAGTGTAGTATCCGTGAATGTAACCAGTACGTCGCAAAATACGGGAAATGTATTCGGCTATGGCCTGCCGCAGTCTTCGCAAAGCGCCGGGACGGGCATCATACTCACATCTTCCGGCCTTATCATAACGAATCGTCATGTCGTGCCCGAAGGTACGACGAGTGTAAGCGTTACATTGTCTGACGGTACGGAGATCAAAGACGTATCGGTAGTGGGCCGTACCAATCAGAGCAGCAGCCTAGATGTCGCCTTCCTAAAGATTAATAATCCAAATGGAAAGAAATTGACGCCTGCAGTATTAGGAGACTCGGCTAAAGTTCAGGTCGGTGACGACGTAGTTGCTATCGGCAATGCACTTGGTCAATTCCAGAATACAGTAACTTCTGGTATCATTTCTGGCTACGGACGAAGTGTGCAGGCTGGCAGTGCTGATGCGAGCCAAGGCACTGAAAACCTGGAGAATTTATTCCAGACAGATGCCGCTATTAACGAGGGCAACTCGGGCGGTCCGCTGGTGAACCTGAACGGCCAGGTAATTGGAATCAATACGGCTATTGCGGGCAATGCGCAGAGTATCGGCTTTGCAATTCCTATCAATGATGTGATCGGTCTGGTGCATCAGGCGGAAACTACGGGCAAACTCCAGCAGCCATACCTAGGCGTATACTACATACCCTTAACGGATGATATTGCACAGCAATATAGCTTGAGCACTAAGCGGGGTGCCTGGATACCTCCCATAGGTGTGCTTGGTCAAAACCCAATCATTTCTGGCGGGCCGGCCGATAATGCAGGGCTTCAGCCGGGTGACGTCATTACGAAAATTGATGGTACGGCCATAGGCCAGACGACAAGCCTTACGTCGGTGCTTGATAAAGACCAACCGGGTCAGAAGGTGACTCTTACCGTAGAGCGTCAGGGTAAGACGATCATGATTAAAGTTACCCTTGGGACTGCGCCTGCAAGCTCGGCGCAGTAGTGTAAGAAGTCCGTCGTACTGTTTTCATAAAACATTGAGCGAGGCCTTCGGTATCTGCAAGCGTGAAGCCGGCGGTCTTTGCTAACGCACTGAGCGCAGAATGCTGGAACTGAAGTGACTCAGTGATAATGCTGCACTGGTTCACCGGCTTGTGACTAAGTATGGCGAAGAGCTTTCTATATAGATCTAGTCCATCGCTGCCAGCAAATAGAGCAAGTTGTGGTTCATGCGTGGCATCGCTGTTGATCGGGTAGCTCGTTGGTATATAAGGTAAATTGCAGAGAAATACGAGTGGCCGGTCGTATATATCAGCAGGCAGCGTTTCGGCAAGGGACCCTTCTATAAAAGCGACATCAGCTTGGTGTAACTCAGCGTTCTGTTTTGCAATAGCAAGGCATGCGGGATCAATATCGGTAGCAATGACCTGCGCTTTTGGCAGAAGATGTTTCGCTGTTATGGCGAGAGCACCCGAGCCTGTGCCTATATCGATAATCACCATGCCATGAGGTAGTTGATGTCGCTGAAGGATGTTTATCATGGATTCGGATTCAGGGCGGGGCACTAGTACATGCTTGTCGACATTGAATGTGAGGCCGTAAAATTCAACATGGCCACGAATGTATGCGAGGGGTACGTGCAAAGAACGCCGCTGGATATTTTTGGTGATCACGTTGAGCGTCTTCTCTGGTATTTTCTGATCAGGGTAGGCGAGTAGGTGAGTACGATTTGTGTTCAATCCATCTTCTAGTATGATCAAACAGTCAAGTCGAGCTGTTTCTATACCGCAGCCGGCAAGGAATGCAGTATTTTTACTGATAAATTGTTGCGTGGTCACAGCGGTTTATTTGTTAGTTGCCTTGTGCAAGCAGTTCATGCTCGGCCGCTTGCAGGCTTTGAATGAGGTCGTCAATCTCGCCATTCAATGCGCCAGGGATGTTGCTCCGCGAGTATCCTATACGATGGTCGGTAATACGATCTTGCGGGAAGTTGTAAGTGCGTATCTTTTCGCTTCGCTCGCCAGAGCCGATGAGTTTTTTACGGGCTTCTGAAAGCTGCTTCTGATCATCTTCAATTTTTCGCTGCAGTAAGCGTGACCGCAGTACCGACATAGCCTTTTCTTTGTTCTTCGTCTGAGACTTTTCGTCTTGGCAGGTGACGATAAGGCCGGTGGGCAAGTGCGTTATACGTACTGCTGAGTCGGTTGTATTAACACTCTGTCCGCCGTGGCCGGAAGAACGATAGACGTCTATGCGCAGATCATTGGGACTGATCGCTATATCGGATTCTTCGGCTTCAGGGAGTACGGCTACAGTGATCGTAGAAGTATGGATACGGCCCTGACTTTCGGTAACGGGTACCCGCTGCACTCGATGTACGCCAGCCTCAAACTTAAGCTGTTTATATGCAGATACGCCCCGTACGCTAAAGATGATCTCTTTGAAGCCGCCGGCTTCTGACGGCGACTCGCTTATGAGTTCCAGCTTGAAGTCATGGTTTTCGGCCCAGCGCGCGTACATACGGTAAAGTTCCGCCGCAAACAGGCTCGCTTCATCGCCGCCGGCTGCGGCGCGAATCTCCATAATGACATCGCGATCATTGTTGGGATCCTGGGGAGTGAGGGCTTCTATGAGACGTTCCTCATTTTGGCTGAGTTTACCAGTGATTTCCTCCAGCTCAGCCCGGGCCATGTCTTGTAGTTCGGTATCGCCACCTTGAGCGAGCTCTTGAGCTGCGGCGCGATCTCGAAGTAAACGCGCGCGCTCATCGAACAGAGAGAGCGTATATTCAAGCTCACTGCGCCGTTTGGCTAATTTGGGGTACGATGGTGCACTGAAAATAGCGGGATCTTGCAGCCGCAGTTCGAGCTCGGTGAATTCAGTGCGTAGGAGTTGTTCTTTTTGTTCCATGTGTATGTCCTTAATATGGAAATTATACAAACAAAAAACCATCGCACATGAGTAACGGCGATGGTTTTTGAGACATAGGCGCTAGCGCTTGGTGTCGGCCTTTTTGCCTTCGGCCTTTTGGACTTTAGCAGATAGGCGAGCGGCACGCTTTTGGGCTGCGGCAGCACGCTTCTCACGAGCAGCTTCGCCGCTTGCGGCACGTGCCTTGAAGCGGTCAACGCGGCCTTCAACGTCCACGATTCGCTCTTCACCGGTGAAGAAGGGGTGCGAGCTGCCAGAAATATGAACCTTTACCAATGGGTATGTTGCGCCATTGAGCTCAATGGTTTCCTGGGTGGCAACCGTCGAGCGGGTCAGGTACGTCGTGCCGTTGTTGAGATCCTGGAACACAACAGGGCGGTAGGTCTTTGGATGTAAATCTTTCTTCATAGCTTCAGGTGATTATATCTGTTGTTCCCTTAATTGTCAAAAGGGAAATAGCCCACTTGTATATCTGGGGTGTATCTGTTACTATGAAAACGTTTTATTACTAAGCAGGCAGGACGGTAATCCTCCTCAGGACTTATCACTTGATGGTCATTGGGGTACCAACACCGGCAGCGGAGAAAAGCTGTGCCAGGTGCGTCCTCGCCGAAGAGAAAGGATTTATTAACGATATGTCTACCGTAAACGTAGATATCAAAAAGCTCTTTGAGTCCGGTGCTCACTTTGGGCACAAGACCAGCCGCTGGCACCCAAAGATGGCGCCATACATCCACAGTAAACGCAATGGTTCGCATATCATCGATCTTGTGCAAACTGTGGAGTATATGGAAAAGGCTTTGGATTTTATGGCTCAGACAGCTGCAGCTGGTAAGCAAGTGCTTTTTGTGGGCACGAAGCGCCAGGCTCAGGACGTGGTTAAGAAGCTCGCCGAGGATAGCGGCATGCCATATGTGACCGAGCGTTGGCTGGGTGGCATGCTGACTAACTGGAGTACTATTGGTGGCCGTGTGAAGCACCTCAAGGACCTCGAAGCGCGCATGGCTTCTGGCGAACTCGCCGGCAAGTATAACAAGCTTGAAGTGCAGCGCTTCCAGGAAGAGATCGATGGTATGAACGCAATTTATGGCGGTATCAAAGACATGAACAGCCGCCCGGGCGCTGTAGTCATCTTCGATGTGGTTGACGATGTGAACGCCGTTCGTGAAGCGCGCAAAATGCACGTTCCTGTCGTCGGTCTGGTTGATACGAATGCTGATCCATCGGCGGCTGATTACCCAATCCCCTGCAACGATGACGCCATAAAGGCGCTGCAGGTGGTGGCTGAATATATGGCGGCCGCAATTACTGAAGGTAAGGCGAAAGCTAAGAAAACTGCTGACGACAAAGAAAAAGTAGCGGCATAAGCAGACAAAGAGGGAGGAAGATATGGCGGTAGATATCGCACTAGTAAAGCGCTTGAAGGACCTGACTGGGGTTGGCCTGACCGATGCCAAGGGCGCCCTTGAAGAGGCGAATGGAGATTTTGATGCAGCGTTGGCTGCAATGCGCAAGAAAGGCATGACCAAGGCTGAAAAACGGGGTGAACGTGAAGCCCGCGCTGGCGTGATTGGTACCTACAACCACGATAATCGCATTGGTGTGCTGGTCGAAGTAAACTGCGAAACAGATTTTGTTGCCCGTAATGATATTTTTACGGCACTGGTCCGCGACCTGGCTATGCACATTGCGGCTAGCAGTCCGGAATTTGTGAGTGCAGATGACATCCCGGCAGAAGGACGTGACAAAGTTGCGGCTGAGTTCACCGAAAAAGCTACCGGCGAAGGCAAACCAGCCGACATGGTGGCCAAGATTGTAGAGGGCCAGGTGAAGAAATACTTTGCCGAGCGCTGCCTGCTTGATCAGCCGTTCGTGAAGAATCCCGACCAGACGGTCGGTGATTACGTGCGCGAGCACAATGCTCGCCTGGGCGAGAATATTGTCGTACGGCGCTTTAGCCGCATGGCTCTCGGTGAAGTAGCTTAAGAGTGTACAATGCGGGCATGAATGGCCCAGGTATGACTCCTCGTTTTCTTTTTGCGCTTGAGGTAGCGGCCCGTCTCTTCGACGGCCGCTACCGAGATATGGGTAATGTGCCGTATATCGCACACCTTACAGGTGTGTGTTTCATTGTACGGCAGTTTACGGATGATGAAGATGTATGTATAGCCGGGCTTTTACACGATGTCTTGGAGGACATTCCGCCGAATGTATATAGTGCTGTAAACATGGAGCGAGACTTTGGTGAACGCGTAACCATGCTGGTGAGAACCGTTAGCCACGATGAAGTCCGCCACGACAAAGACGAGGCGCGGCGGTATTACTTACGACAATTGCAAGATGGACCGGTGGAGGCTTGCCTAATCAGTGGCGCAGATATGTTCCATAATGGCCAAGATATAGTATCCTGGTGGAAACGTGACATTAGAGCGGCCAAGTGTCGTTTTACCGATGAAAGGGCGATAAGGCGCAGTTGGTTTTGGCATAGCCGTTTTACCATTATCTGTGAACGGCTGGGCGTGGATCATCCGCTGGTAGCAGAGGTACGGAGCCTATTTCGTAATATGGAAGCAATCGGCCAGATGCGTGTACAATATTATACGAAGGAGAAGTCATGAACCCGACGCAGATAGTGAACGATACCAAGCAAAAATTCTCAAACACCCTGACGCATTTTACCGGCGAGCTGAAGAAGCTGCGGACTGGGCGGGCGCATGCCAGCATGCTGGACGGCATTATGATTGAAGCCTACGGATCACCTATGCCGCTCAATCAGGTAGCCACCGTTGCTGCTGTGGATGCCCAATTGATCCAGATCACACCGTTTGACCCAAATAATCTCCAGGCAATTGCCAGCGCAATTCGCAATAATCCTTCCCTGGGGCTCAACCCCACCGACGATGGACGGGTAGTGCGGGTGCCTATCCCACCGCTGAACGAGGAGCGGCGCCGAGAGCTGGCCAAGACCATCGGACAGAAGCAAGAAGAGTGTATGGTAACTTTGCGCAATATTCGTCGAGAGGCTTTGGACGCCGTGGAAAGTGCCAAGAAAGATAAGCAGATCGGCGAGGACGATGCTAAGCGCCTGGAAAAGCAGGTAGAAGATAGCCTGAATGCTACCCGTACGGAAGTAGAGTCGGCTGCAAAGGCTAAAGAACAAGAGATAATGACCGTCTGATAAAGATGGAGGAGGAAATATGGGCGAGGTGAAGGCCGTAGTGCCGCAGCACCTAGGGCTTATCATCGACGGCAATCGCCGATGGGCACGTGAGCATGGGTTACCCGTCGCGGAGGGCCATAGGCAGGGCTACCTGAATGTACGCACTATAACGGCAGCCGCGATGCGGCGGGGGGTACGCTACCTGTCTGCGTATGTATTCTCAACGGAAAACTGGAAGCGGGACGAACAAGAGGTGCGCGATCTCATGAAGCTGCTGTCGTGGGTGCTCCGTCATGAAGTGCACCAGTTGCACAAAGAGGGCATCCGGCTCCGTATTGCTGGTTCGCGCCTGCGGCTTGGGGCCGCTATGGTGCGTGCTATTCTGCATGCAGAAGACCTAACGAAAAATAATACGCGCGGTACACTGCTGCTGTGCCTAGATTACGGTGGCCAGCAGGAGATCGTTGATGCGGTGAAACGCATCGCCGCATCCGGCGTAGAGCCGGAAGATATTACACCTGAGCTGATTACGCATCATCTTTACGCGCCAGATGTGCCTGCCCCGGACCTCATCATTCGAACATCGGGCGAACAGCGGTTAAGTAATTTTATGCTGTGGGGCTCTGCGTATAGTGAACTCGCATTTCCGGCAGTGAAATGGCCAGACTTCACGGAAGCCGAACTCGATAAAGTACTGGCGGACTATGCAAACCGCCAGCGAAGATTTGGAAAATGACGCCTATGCTTATGCATCGTTTACGGTATAATACCCACTAATATGTCAATTCTACTCTTGATTGTGGGGCTATTGCTCTTCGTTGGACTCGTCGTTGTTCACGAATGGGGACATTTTATTACGGCACGTCGAAGCGGTGTGGTAGTGGAAGAGTTCGGTGTAGGTTTTCCGCCCCGGTTGCTTAAGAATCGCACGAAGGGCGGTTGGCTATTTACGATAAACCTGTTGCCGCTTGGTGGTTTCGTGAAGCTGAAAGGTGAGCACGATAGCGATACGCAGAAAGGGAGTTTCGGCGCCGCAAGCGTTGCGGCCAAGACGCGAATTATGCTGGCCGGCGTCGGCATGAACCTGCTTGCGGCATATGTCCTGTTGATATGTTTGGCGCTTGCGGGCATGCCGCAGCTTATCGACGGTCAGTTTACCGTTGGTTCGAACAGTACGTATATACAACATGCTCGGCATTATGTGGCGGCAGGCAGCGTAGAGCCTGGTTCTCCGGCTGCATCTGCGGGTATCAAGCCAGACGACGAGCTGGTATTTTTCGGTGTGCCGGGCCACATAACTGAACTATGGTCGACGGACGCGCTGCCAAGGCTTACTAGCCAATATGCCGGCAGGTCAGTAGTAGTAACTTACCGCCATGGTCAGGGTGGCCCTTTACTTCAAAGGACTGTCAGCCTGCGGAGCGCTGCAGAAGTCGCTTCGGCGAAAGAATCGGGTAAGCAGATCGGCTACTTCGGCGTAAGCGTATATCCGGGACAGGCCGGCATGGATGTAATACGCTCGACATGGTCGGCCCCTATCGTGGCGGCCGGCGTTATAAAGCAGTATACGGTGCTGACGTTTGAGGGGCTAGGGAAAGCGCTGGCGGGGTTAGGCGGTACGATTGCTGGAGTGGTTACGGGCAATACACACGCACGGCAGGCCGCTCAAGCCGAGGCGTCCTCCCAAGTGACGGGACCAGTAGGTATATTCTTCGTACTGAAATATGGCAGCACGCTTGGGATTCGTTTCGTTCTGTTCATAGTGGCGATCATCTCGCTGACCTTGGCGATCATGAACGTGCTTCCTATCCCGGCACTTGATGGCGGTAGGCTGTGGCTGCTGCTCATTAGCCGTGCCGTGCGTCGCCCATTGAGCGCAAAGCGCGAAGAGAGTATCACGGCTGCCGGTTTTGCAATTTTGATGACGCTGGTTATACTGGTGACAATTGTTGATGTCAAACGATTCTTCTAATATCGAAGCGAGCCCGCAGCAGAGCCGGAAGGCTTGGATCGCTGTTGCTTCGGCTGTAGCCATAATAGTGTTATTTTTTGCGGCGCAGCTTATAGGCAGCCTCTTGGTGAGCCTTGTACCGGCCGCCAGGCACTGGTCGCATGCTCAATCAGATGCGTGGCTTACGAATTCAATCGCTGCGCAATTTGCATTTGTGGCCGTCAGTGACGGCTTGGTGGTCGTGGGTATCGCCTGGCTTTTGGGGGCGTTCCACTGGCAGTGGCAAGACATCGGGCTGCGATGGCCGAAAGTCTGGCACATCGTGGTGGGCATGGCGGCCGTAGTGCCGTACTACGTGCTGTATATTCTGCTGGTCCTATGTATAAAAACATTTGTTCATGGCTTGAATGTAGACCAGAAACAAGAAATAGGATTCAGCTCAGTCCATGGAGCAGTGGCATTCTGTATGACATTTGTAAGCTTGGTGGTGATACCGCCTATCGTTGAAGAAATTGCCATGCGCGGTTTCCTGTACACGGGCCTACGAAAATGGATGCCGCGTTTGGGCGCTGCGCTCGCCGTGAGTGCTCTTTTTGGGGCGGCTCATCTTATGGAGGGAGGCGCCGCGGGACCGCTGTGGATTGGTGCCGTGGACACTTTCACGCTGTCGCTGGTGCTTGTTTCGCTGCGCGAAATAACAGGCAACCTGTGGGCCGGCATAAGCTTGCACGCAGCCAAGAACGGCATCGCCTTTATACTTCTGTTCGTCATTGCTGGACGGTGATGGTACAATAGGGTTTAATGAGTTTAGAAAGACACGTACCAATTACAGCTGCGAAGACGCCGGCCGGCCGGCCGTATTGCTGTACTATGTATTAAGTGTTTTTATCATCAACCTGTTATGAGGAGAAGTCTCATGAAAATGAGCGAGTTGTTCACGAAGACAACAAAGACTATTCCTGCGGATGAAACTGCGAAGAATGCGCGGTTGCTTATTCAGGCAGGGTTCATCCATAAGGAGATGGCCGGGGTATATGCCTACTTGCCTTTAGGTCTGCGTGTGCTCGAAAACATCAAAGCTATCGTTCGCGAAGAGATGAATGCAATCGGTGGCCAGGAGATCATCATGACCAGTCTGCAGCGTCAGGAGCTGTGGGAGAAGACTGACCGTTGGGATGATGAAAAAGTAGACGTCTGGTTCAAATCCAAGCTAAAGAATGGCACGGAAGTGGGCTTTGGCTGGTCGCATGAAGAGCAAATCACGAATATGATGAAGAACTATATATCCAGCTATCGTGACTTGCCGGCGAACGTATATCAGTTCCAAACGAAGCTACGGAATGAACTGCGTGCAAAGAGCGGGATTATGCGCGGCCGCGAGTTCGTCATGAAAGATCTTTATTCGTACTCACGCAGCGAAGAAGAGCACCAGAAGTTCTACGATGCGGTTACGCAGGCGTATTTGCGGGTATTCGAACGCGTGGGCCTGGGTGACGTAACATTCGTTACTTTTGCCTCAGGCGGCGCATTTACGCAGTTCAGCCATGAATTTCAGACCATTAGTGATGCGGGCGAGGACACGATTTATCTTGATCGTGAGCGTAAGCTGGCGGTCAACGATGAAGTGTATACCGATGAGGTATTGGCTCAACTGAAACTCGATAAGTCGAAGCTTGAGAAAGTGCAGGCAGCGGAAGTGGGTAACATCTTTAGTTTCGGCGGTACGAAGTCAGAGCAGCTGGATTTGTACTTCACTGATGAAGACGGCGCTGATAAGCCTGTCGTCCTCGGCTCATATGGTATTGGCATCACGCGCTTGATGGGCGTAGTGGTGGAACACTTTTCTGATGAGAAAGGCATAATTTGGCCGGAGAACATTGCGCCAGCGCGAATGCACCTTATTCGTCTGGGCGATGGTGAGGCCACGGTGAAGCAGGCTGATGAGTTATATTCTGTATTGACAGCTGCCGGTATTTCTATATTATATGATAACCGTAACATGCGGCCCGGCGAGAAGTTTGCCGATGCTGACCTTATAGGTATTCCGCATAGAGTTGTCGTGAGCGAAAAAACGGCAGCAGCAGGGACCTATGAGTATAAAGCGCGGACAAGTGACAATTCGCAGCAACTATCGAAGGCACAATTGTTGAAGCTGTTTTCGCGTAAGTAATCGAGCGGACAGCTGCTGCGAAAATGATCGATTAAGCTAAAGGAGTGATAACCATGTTGAAGAAAATGTTTCGGCTGACACAGGAGGGGGCGGATGAGCTGCGCGAAGAACTGCAGCGACTTATCGCCGAACGAAGTGCCATTGCCGACCGGATTAAGACCGCACGTGAATTTGGTGACCTTTCGGAAAATGCTGAGTACCAATCGGCACAGGCTGAACAAGAAAAGAACGAACTGCGCATCAGTGAGATTGAGCATATCTTGCAGAACGTTGAGATCATCAAGTCGTCGAATGGTACCAGCAAGATCGTACAACTCGGTGCTCGCGTGAAACTAAAAAGTGCTGACGGTAAGCACAAAGCCTTTCAGGTCGTGGGTACTGTGGAAGCTGACCCATTGGAAGGTAAGATTTCCGACGAGTCACCGATTGGTAAATCTCTCCTTGGTAAGAGAGTTGGCGAACAAATAGAGATCAAGACGCCGACCGAAACGGCTGCCTATGAAATCGTCGAAATAGCCTAAATTGCAAGTAACTCCTTAGCTTGAAAGCAGCGCACCGTGCCAGATGCGCTGCTTTTCTATTCGCACTTGATTAGCGACTACTGTTACCGATACACTGGTAGCCATGGCAACACTGAAAGAACTCCGCGATGAGCGGCTGCGCAAACTTGGCGAGCTGAAAAAGCTCGGTATAAATCCATATCCGGCTCATGCTAAGCGAACGCAAACGCTGGGTGATGTATTGACGCACTTCGATGAACTCAACAGTAAAGAGGTGGCAGTAGTCGGCCGAATATTGGCCATCCGTAAATTCGGTAAAATTGCCTTCGTCGTTATCAAAGATGCTACCGGGCAATTGCAATTGTTTTTGAAGAGCGATACGGTAGCTCCTTTAGAGGTGGCCGAGAGCCGCTTGGGCTTCGAGCAACTGCCGCTTATGGATGTGGGCGATTTCATTGAAGCAACTGGACCAGTCATCAAGACGCAGACCGGTGAAGTATCGGTAGAAGTCCGTTCTTTGCGCCTGCTCGTAAAGAGCTTACGGCAAATGCCTACGACGCATGAAGGCTTTTCGAACAAAGAAGAGCGGCTACGCCGCCGGTACGTTGATATGAATGTGAACCGTGACGTATATGAACGCTTCGTGCGGCGCAGCAAATTCTGGCAAGCGACCAGGCAGTATCTGATAGATCATGGTTTCTTAGAGATAAACGTACCAGTGCTTGAGCATACAACCGGTGGGGCCGACGCCAACCCCTTCGTGACGCACATGGATGCCTTAGGCCAGGATTTTTATCTGCGTATTTCACACGAGTTGCCCTTGAAACGGCTTCTAGGAGCTGGATACGAAAAGGTGTTCGATATCGGCCCGCGTTTCCGTAACGAAAACTATTCCGACGAGCACTTGCCAGAGCATGTGGCTATGGAGTGGTATTGGGCATATGCGGATTGGCGTGACGGCATGCAGTTTATGACCGATATGTATCGTTATGTCCTTAAAGAGACCTTCGGTACGCTCAGATTCACTATGAATGGAATGGAAGTGGACCTGGAGAAACCCTGGGAAGAGTGGGATTATGCCGAGACTATCAAGAAGCGGTATAACCTTGACGTATATGCATGCACGTTGGATGAGGTGAAGAAAGCCCTGGCAGATAATAAGTTGGAGGTCGAGAAGACCGAAAACAAGGCGCGCGGCATCGACAAGCTATGGAAGCATATACGTAAGGACGTAGCCGGTCCCGTCTGGCTCGTCAATACGCCGCTATTCATCAGCCCGCTTGCCAAGAAGAACCCCGGTGATGAGAACACCGTACAGCGTTTTCAGCCGGTCATTGCAGGGTCAGAACTAGGGAACGGCTTTTCGGAGCTGAACGATCCGTTGGATCAGCTGAATCGCTTTGTGGAGCAACAACAGATGCGTGATGAGGGCGATGATGAGGCAATGATGTTGGACATTGATTTCGTAGAGATGCTGGAGTATGGAATGCCGCCAGCATGTGGCTGGGGATACAGTGAGCGCGTATTCTGGGTATTTGAGGGCGTGACTGCTCGTGAGGGCGTGCCATTCCCACAGCTGCGAAAAGACATCGACGACACTACTAAGTCGGTCTATCCGGAAGTCTTCGCAAAAAAGGCCGGGAAATAGCGCAGCGTTCATGGTTGCAGTAAGCGACAATCAGTTCCAGCAGTTTATCGATGGTGCCATGGCGACACTACCGAGCGAACATATGGCTCGTCTCCAAAATGTGGCGATCCTGTATGCTGACGAGCCTTTGCCTGAACAACGGAAGATGCTCCAGCTTCGGCACGATCAAACATTGTTCGGCCTCTATGAAGGTGTGCCACTGAGCCAGCGCCAGGGTATGGTGCGTGTACTTCCCGATAAAATAACGCTATTCAAGCTGCCGCTTTGTGCCAGCGTGCCGGACGAAACGGTGCTGTGTGAGCAAATCCGCCACACCTTATGGCACGAAATCGCCCACTATTTTGGACTGGACCACGACCGCATATATGAGCTTGAGCGTCCGAAGGCCTAGGGAGAGGCTTGTGCCTCGATGCGCTCGCCGGTAGTATAGAAGCATGGAAGAACCAATAACGCTTGCAGTGCTTGTCGGGACTACCCGGGAACGGCGTGAATCTATTAAGGCTGCGCATTACATTGCTGATCGCGCACGGCAGCTGCCTGGGGTGAAGGTAATTTTTGTTGATCCAAAGGATTTTACGTTTCCTGGTGATGGTAACGACCCAGAGGGTAAGGATGCGCGGTATACGGCCATTACGCAGGAGGCAGATGCTTTTTTCATCGTTACGCCCGAGTATAACCATAGTTTCCCTGGCTCGCTGAAACGCATGCTTGATAGCGAGCTCCAGACGTATAATCATAAGCCGGTAGCATTTGCAGGTTGCAGTAATGGCAGCTGGGGTGGAGTGCGTGCGGTAGAGGCGCTGGTGCCTGCTATCCGCGAAACGGGGCTGGTAGCGCTGTCGTGGGATGTGTATTTTCCTAGAGTGCAGGATGTGTTCGATGAGCAGGGGGTGATGAGGCCCGAGTACACCGCCCGTTACGAAAAGAGTCTTGGCAAACTGTTTGCAGAGTTGCTGTGGATGGCACGCTTATTCAAACATGGCCGGGCTCAGCTTGAACAAAAAGAAGGGCAGGAGAAATTATGAGAGCAGTATGGCGCGACACGGTCTTAGCTGAAGCACCGAAGGAAGACCTTATATACATTGAGCAGAACTGGTATTTTCCGCCAAGCAGTGTACGGCAAGAGCTCTTGCGTAAAAGTGACACGCCATATACTTGTCCATGGAAAGGCGTGTGCCAGTATTTTGACGTCGGTAAAGACAACGAATGGAGCAAGGACAGTGCCTGGAGCTACCCCAACCCTAAACCATCTGCAATAGAAATCGTAAAGAAGGACTTCTCTGGCTACATTGCATTCTGGCGGGATGTAACGATTCAGGAATAACGAGAGAGCTGTTACAAAAAAAACCGACCGTGCAAGCGGTCGGTTTTGGGTGAGAGACTTCTATATTATCGGTTTACGCGGCGCTTAATACCCAAGGCGAAAGCGGCATAGCCCAGCACGGCTGCAGCAGCTGCAACGATTGCGATCGTGCTGCCTGAGCCAGTATTTGGCAGCTGCGTCGGGGGCGTAGTGGGCACTGTCGAGAAGGTGACACTTGCCGCACAGGCATCACTCGTAGCCATTTTGTCGGCACCATTTACGGTAAAGTGGGCGGTAGCAACGATGCGATAGGTGCCGTCGGTTGTATATTGATGGGTCTGGCTGATAGGGCTGGTGCTGGTAAGTGGAGTCGTGCTGTCGCCCCAATCTATGACTACGTTCGAGAACGTAGCGCCATTCGCCATGGTCTTATTGAAATTGCTGATTGTTACCATGCGGTTGGCGTTGTCCTGAGTGACGCTCAGGAGGGTGCATGCGTAACTAGCCACACGGACCTTCACTACTACCGTCGAACAGCCAGACTGAGGATTGTCGTTGGCCAGGCTATTGCCAGTAAAGCAGGCCTGGTTGGTAATGACGTCGCCGTCGGTGGTGTCAGTGACTTTGACCTGGTATTGCTTAGTTACTGTATCACCGGGTACGATCGTGCCGATATTTTCAGTTATTTGGTGTTGCGAGGGGTTGCTAATGAGCTGGACGCCGTTCGGCAATGTATCAGTCATCACTGTGTGAGCCATGTCATTGTCATGGTTCGCCGCAGCATCGGCAGTATTGCTGACAGCCACGGTATACAGCAATGTATCACCGGGGGCTACAGTTAGCGCGCTGTCAGCGCTTGTGGCGCTGCTTGTTTGACTGTTGGTCGTTATATCCTGAACAGTTTTTGTTATCTGTCCATGTGGATGCCATGCAAATGCAGTGCCCGTCACACTTAATGCTGCTAGCACACTTACGATACCGGACGCGGCCACTATGCGCAGTCGTTTCATAAAATCTCCTTAGCTTACGGAAGTCTCTCAATCTTCCTATAAGTGTATATTATCACTTTTTCTTAAATTGTCAATATTACGTACCCCTGTTAGAGGTTGCAATAGGGCGCAGAGTGATCCAATACACATCATCTGGGGATGAGCGTGATATACTAGGATGGATAAAAGAGAACATTCTGGAGTGACGCGTTTTCTCAGCTTTGTAATTCTCTTGCTTCACTTATTATCAGACGTGAAGCGACGCGTAGCGCTGGCGACAACGGCTGCGATAGTTATGGCTATCGCGATGGTGGCAGTGGTGGGTACGGTAGCGACGGGCGCGAGTGCCGCCCCGCATGCAGGTGACTCGATGCCTACGTCACATGTAGCGCAGCCTGAGCCGCGTGCCATAGCGGCGGTGCCGCTGACATCGCGCCAGCAATCGCGCTTGCCGGTACTCGGGACGACGTCGAAAGCATCTAGTAGCATTGTGCCACCTCCGGTGGCCGCAAGTAGTTCATCTTTGGAAGCACAAAGCGTTACGTCAAGTGTCTCGTCCAACACTTCGGCTTCGTCCAGCGTGCATGCGACTCTGGCTCAGGTGGCACTGGGGCAAAATCAGGTACAATGTAAGCAAGGTCAACGGACGCTTACCGTCGCCGATGCAACCGTTACGCTCCAGCAGCCCGCTATTGCCGACGCCAAACTGGTTTGGAGCTGGGAGGTCCGTAGCGATGGTGGAGTGCCCCCCGATCAACCGCCAGTTGATAATACGCCCGTTAGCCAGCCTATCCATGCCGGAGACACCTCCGTATCTTTATTGCCGTCTGGTTCCATGCAACCCCTCCTAACGGCTGCCGTGAGTTCTACGTACAGCTATAGTATCCGCGTGTACGTGACGGGTTCGTTTGATGGGGTGTCTGACTGGCTGAGCGTGCCAGCCAATAGCTCGCCTTGCCCTGATGTGACACAATAGCCGTTTTTTATGCGCCGACGATGACTATCTCTTCTCCGCCCAGATGTTTGGCCGCATAACTATCATGACTGATGTAAAGTAGAGAGCCGTGATATGTGGCTAGTGCAGCTTCGAGCTCCTCGATGGAGGGTAGGTCAAGGTGGTTGGTCGGCTCATCCAAGATGATGAGATTGGGGTCGTTTGCAAATAGTTTTATGAGCTGTAAGCGCGCTTTTTGGCCGCCTGAAAGGTTGCGGACGGATTGCTCCCGATCTTCATATGGGTCAAAGAGGTAGTCGGATAACAGCTGCATGATACGTTCGTTGGACGCGTGCAGACCGTACAGGCTATACAGATGTTCGATGGCTCCAGAGAGTGTCATATCCAGCAAGATATCGGCGACTTCTTGGTCGTATGCGTTTATGCGTACCTTCGTATCAGTAGCAATGGTCCCACTTAATAGCGTCGGTGGCCTTGTGCCGTTCGCAACATCCATTATCGCACGAATCAGTGTGGTTTTGCCGACGCCATTACGGCCAACCAGACGAATTCGCTCACCGGTGATGATGCGTTTGGTGATAGGCACAAACAGTGGCCCCTCATCGTAGCCGACAGATACACTATCCAGAACTAGCAGTTCACGTTGCCGTTCGGCCTGGGAGCCGTGACGGATGCGGATAGTGCGGGCCTTGTGCTTTTGATAGCTGTTGGCAATGGTTGGCTTCAGATCAGTCACTGACTCTTGGTCTATCCAGAAGCTTGGGCGTTCAAGCGCTGTCAGCTCTGAAAGTTCTTTTAGAAGGCGGGTCTCCATAACGACGAACGGATTCTTTTTATCGGCTGTGCCTGTCCAGGAGCTCTTCTTGCTGCGTGCATATTGAATTTGTTTTTTGACATTAGCTATCCGTCGTTGTGTTGTCTCGTATTCGTGAAGGTCGCTGGTAGTGCGCTCGGCATTCTGGCGTAAATAGTCGTCGTAATTGCCGGGGAAGCTGAAGGCTGCCTGATCTTTTATCTCAATGATACGTGATGCTGCTTGTAGCAGGTCGCGGTCGTGCGTAATGGCAACAACTGCGTGTTTGACGCTCTTGTACCAGGCGATGAACGCCTCCTTTGCAACGTAATCCATATGGTTGGTGGGTTCGTCTATGAGCGCGATGTCTGCTGATGAATGCTCAATACGCACTAGTTCCGCCATGCGTTTTTGTCCGCCCGATAATCCCCGCATCGGCATATCTGCAGGTAGCTGGTAATCGGCGAAGGATTGCCGTACACGATCTTCAACAGTATGGTAGTCAAGTTGGGTAAACCGTTCCAGTGCTTCGCTGTACTGTTCGATTTTGCGCATATCGTCACCCATGGTGTCTGGATATGTTTCAATGATGTGCTGCAGGTGCGCATATTCCGGCAGGTTAGCGAGTATGTATGCAATAACGGTTTGGTCGCCAAGCCCATGGTGTTCTTGGCGGGTAGCGGTCACGCGAACTCCTTGACGGCTTGCGATATTGCCTGCGAAGTCGGTGTCTTCTCCGGTAAGCATGCGAAACAACGTGGTTTTGCCCACACCGTTGCGTCCGATAATGGCAACCTTCTCGTTAGCCTCAACGGTCAGTTTTAAGTTACGGAACAGCTCTTTATTGCCGATACTTTTTTGTTCAATATCTACGGTGAGTAACATAACCAATCCTTATGTGTATAAAAAATTAGAGAAGGGAGGACTGGCGATACATGGTGGTAAGTATACCAGGGTTGGTATACTAAAGATATGGAGATCGCCATTTGCGCAGCGGATATGGGTTTCGCCTAAATAGGAGGAATGTATGGACCAGGCAATATTTGCTGCCGGGTGTTTCTGGGGTGTGCAGTATTATTTCGATCAGGTGCCGGGCGTGGCGGAAACGGTGGTGGGGTATACGGGTGGCATCGTAGCCAACCCAACCTATGAACAGGTATGTGCCCATACGACAGGGCATGCTGAGGCGGTGCAGGTAACCTTCGACCCGAAAGCCGTTTCTTATGAAACGCTTGTGCGCCATTTTTTCCGGTTGCATGATCCGACCCAGCTCAATCGACAGGGCCCTGATGTCGGTTCAAACTATCGTTCGGCAATCTATTATGAAAATGAAGAGCAGAAGGTAGTGGCCGAACGGATCCTCGTTGAGGTGCAGTCAACATATTCGCAGCCAATCGTCACTGAAATTACGCCAGTCAGCACATTCTACCGCGCAGAGGAATACCACCAGAAGTATGCCGAGCGTACTGGCCGGGGTACATGCCACGTGACGTATGCGCCTATTGTGCCGGCTGAAGGTAAAAAATAGCCGGAATCCTCAGCGATACGTAGCCCTAGTTATGCTATAGTGACAACATGAAATTGCAGCCAAAACAGATATTTCGTCGCTGGTTTACCGGGGATGTGAACATTAGTAATGAATCTTTCAGACGATGGCACGTAGTACTCGCAGCTGTCGCAAGCATCCAGGCGGTGGCCGTGGTGTTGTTCGGAGCGCCCCATAATGTGGCGTTTATGGCGCAATACCTTACAAAAGACACGCTGCAGTCACAGCTGCTTCATCACACAGTCTTGGCTCCTGGCATACGCCAGTTGTTCACACTGAACATTGCATATATTTTGGCGGGATGTCTTTTGGTTCTGGCTGCTGCGCATACGCTTTTTGCTACGGTTTGCCGAACCCAATACGAAGCTTCCCTTAAGCAGCGCACTATGCGTTTCCGCTGGATCCTGTATGGGTTGACGTTTGCAGCAGTGATGACTTCCAGTGCATTGGTTGCCGGTGTCTACGACATCGAAGCGCTAGCTGCCGTGGTGGCATTCTGTCTTATTGCTGCACTATCTGCCTCGGTATTAGAGACTCTTGGATCATTGCCGGCCAAGCACCAGAGTCGGCTGTACGCCGGAGTGCTTGTAACGGCAGCGGGCGCCGTGGCCATGCCATTCGTCCTAATCATATGGTTTGTGCTTGTAACCGGTATGTTCGGCGATAGCTCGGCGGTGTGGTATGTATATGTCACGCTTGCTACTGCGGCAGTGTGGTCGGCTGCAGTAGCCGGCAACGCGTATCTTATTCAACAAAAGCGTGGAAAGTGGGTGAACTATGCGTATGGTGAGCGTTGGTACATGGTGCTTGCAATAGTACTGCAGTCGCTCGTAGTGTGGGAAGTATTTTTGGCGGTCCTGAAGCCGTAGCGGACTATGAGCAATGATAGGGTATCAGCCAAAGTAATTATCTTTGACTTCGATGGAACAATTGCCGACAGCTTTGTGGTCATGCTGCAAATCATCCATCAGCTGCTAAAACGGCCCTTAGCAAAGGAAGACATCAGTAAGCTTCGCGGCATGCGTAGTAGGGAGGTAATGCGTACACTGAGAATTTCTCCTTGGCGTGCCTTGTTCCTATCCGCCCGCGTACGACGGCTTATGAGTGGGCGCATGGGTGAGATTGTACTGATTCCCCGTATAGATGAGTCATTGCGTACATTAGCCAGGACACATCAGCTGTATATTTTAAGCGCGAATAGTCCCGCGAATGCGCAGGCATTCTTGGAGCGTAATCATATCGCCGGTGTTTTCAGCGGTATATATGGCAACGTGCAGCCATGGACGAAAGGGCGGGCTCTGAAAAAGATTGCCCGTGAACAGAAATTATCAGCGCAGGATACATGGTATGTCGGCGACGGCTACCTGGATATAAAAGCTGCGCACCACGCCGGCATGAAAGCCATGGCAGTAGCGTGGGGGTACAGCAATATCCATGTGCTTGAAGGCTGTAAGCCTGAGGCATTGGTGTTCAGCAGCGACGAACTAACTGCATATTTTGCAAAGGATGTATAACAATATGACCAACCCAGAACTCATTTCTAATCCAGTGCGTATCATAAAGATGGTATACGGCGGCCAAGCGCTTGGCGAGCTGCCCGACGGCAAGAAAGTATTTGTGTGGAATGCACTGCCGGGCGAAACCGTGCGTGCGCGCATCATCAAGCAGCGCCGCACATATGCCGAGGCTATCGCCGAGGAAATCGTTCAGGCATCGGCCGAACGCGTCGTGCCGAAAGAGACGAATTATCTTGCGACCAGTCCGTGGCAAATGATGACTTTTGCAGCCGAGAATACCTATAAAAGAGATATTGTTGCGGAACTGATGCAGCAACAAGGCGTGAATGTACCGGAGATCGGCGAAACCGTTCATGACAACCAAGAATACCACTACCGCAATAAGATGGAGTACAGCTTTTGGGGCGACGACGATGGCCTGCATTTGGCACTACACATGCGCGGCAGCCATGGTAAGCAGATAGTGCAGGGCAGCGTGCTGGCTATGTCCGCGCTCGATGCGGCAGCCGAGCTGGTGCGAAAGATGCTAAGCGATCTGCAGTGCCGCGCAGGTGATCTAAAGACTATCATTGTCCGCGTCAGTCAAAAAGGCGAGGCCGTGGCTAGCTTGTTTGTGAAGGTGGAAACATTTCCTACGTTGGCGTTGCCCAATGGGCTAAAGGGCCTACGGGTGTACTACTCCAATCCCAAGAGTCCAGCATCGGTGCCCACCCGGCTGGTGCAAGAGCTGGGCGACTGTCTGCTTACGGATACGCTACTGGGCAAATCATTTACGTACGACGGCGATTCATTCTTCCAGGTGAATATTCCAATATTCGAAAAAGCCCTGCAGGCGATTGCCGACAATGTACAAGAAGGTGAGCTGGTGGACATGTACGCTGGCGTAGGCAGTATTGGCCTGTCGGTGGCAAAACGAAAAGTTGACTTGGTAGAGTTGGATGCGGCCGCGGCCGCCATGGCACAGGTAAACGCCAAGGCGGCGGCAGTGCCAGCCGAGGTGATCGAGACGCCAGCAGAAAAATCATTAGAGTACATCACTAGCGACAAACCCGTTATATTCGATCCGCCGCGCGCAGGCCTGCACGATAAGGTGACCGACAAAGTTTTGGAGGCCCGCCCACCGCAAGTGATGTACCTCAGCTGCAACCCTGCAACTCAGGCACGCGATCTGGCAAAGCTGCAAGAAGCATACGACATTACGGCTATGACGGTATTCAATTTTTTCCCCCGTACCCCACATATTGAATGCCTGGCCGTCCTGAAACGTAAGAAGCTGATACAATAGACGGTAATGACATATTGGAGGGAGCGGAGCCAGCCGTACAAACCTGGCCAAAAGACGGCGTACAAGATATCACGCTCAAAGATTGAGCTGTTCATGCAGTGTCCGCGCTGCTTTTGGCTGGACGCCCGGCTCAAGATAAAGCGTCCGGACGGGCCGCCGTTCAACATTAACAAAGCCATCGACGAGTTATTCAAAAAAGAATTCGATAGCTATCGTATAAAAGGTGAGCCACACCCTCTAATGGTCGAATTCGGCGTGCCGGCGGTACCGTTCCAACACGATCAGTTGGACGTGTGGCGCGAGAACTTTACCGGTGTCATCGCCCTACACAAGCCGACCAACCTGCATGTTTTTGGGGCCGTGGACGACCTGTGGGTCAATGAGGCGGGCGAGGTGATAGTGGCCGACTACAAAGCAACCGCCAAAGACAAAGAGGTGGATATAAATTCCGAATGGCAGATCAGCTACAAGCGCCAGATGGAGGTATACCAGTGGCTGCTGCGCCAAAATGGACTAGCAGTAAATAACACGGGTTATTTTGTGTATGCCAACGGCCGGCTGGATTTGGACGGATTTTATGGCCGCATCGAGTTCCGCACCAAGCTGATACCGTATAGCGGTGATGACTCGTGGGTAGAGCCGACATTAGAAAAAATGAAGGCCTGCCTGGAGGGCGACATGCCTGCCGTAGGCAAGGCGGCAATGGGCGGTATGTGCGATTTCTGCAGCTATGCCAAAGAGCGCACCAAGCTGACGCTGGACGCGGTGGCCGCCGCCAAGACGGCCAAGAAGTAGCCGGGCAGTCTGCATCTGCTATAATTTGCTTATTATGATCCTGCGGGCAATGCGCACTAGCTCAGTTTCACGCCGCTCATCGGCTTCCAGCCGATAGTATTTTTATATTCCCATTTTTAGCACCGTAATAATAAGGATTCACCCATGCTCGACATCCAATATATCCGCGAAAATTCTGAGCTCGTCGCCACGAAAACCAAGCAAAAAGGTTATGACGCCGACATTCCAAAGCTGCTGGAGCTGGACGAACAGCGCCGTCAGTTTTTGAAACAAATAGAAGAGTTGCGCCAGCGCCGCAACGAACTAGCAGCCGCGCAAAAAGGCCAGAAAATGACCGAGGAACAGATTGCCGCCGGCCGTCAGCTGAAAGAACAGCTCAGTGGGCTGGAACAGCACCTGCGCGATGTCGATATCGAATATATGGCGATGCTGAAAAAAGTGCCCAATATGCCGGCCGACGACGTGCCTGTAGGCGCCAGTGAAGACGAAAACGTAGTAGCCAAAACCGTAGGCGAGCCCACCAAGTTCGATTTTGAGCCCAAGAACCACGCCCGGATTGCCGAACAGCACGGCTGGCTGGACAAAGAGCGTGCCGCCAAAGTAACCGGCGCCCGTTTTGCGTACCTAAAAGGCGACCTGGTTCGCCTGCAGTTTGCCATCATCCAATTTGTTATTGCCAAATTGACCGACCCGGCATTCTTGGATGAGGTGATTGCCGAAAACCATTTGACCGTCAGCAACAAGCCGTTCGTACCAGTTCTGCCGCCGCTGATGCTGCGCGAAACTATGTACGACGCCATGGACCGCTTGGAGCCGCGCGAAGACCGCTACAAGCTGGAGGGCGACGACGACTTGTGGCTGCAGGGCAGCGCTGAACACGTGTTGGGCAGCATGCACGCCGACGAAATCATCCCCGAAGAAGACTTGCCGCTGCGCTACCTGGGCTATGCCACCAGCTTCCGCCGCGAAGCCGGCACCTATGGCAAGGATATGGAAGGCATGTTCCGCATGCACCAGTTCGATAAGCTGGAAATGGAATCGCTGTGCCTGCCCGAAAGCGGCCTGCAGGAGCATCTACTGCTGGTGGGTATCCAGGAAAAGCTGATGCAGCTGTTAGGTATTCCATACCACGTACTGATGAAGTGCACCGCCGACATCGGCAAACCGAACGCCCGTGGTGTAGACATAGAGGCCTGGCTGCCCGGGCAGAGCAAATACCGCGAAACGCACACCGCCGACTACATGACCGATTACCAGGCGAGGCGCTTGAAAACGCGCGTTAAGCGCAAAGACGGCACCGTAGAACTGGTACATACCAATGATGCGACGGCGTTTGCGTTGAGCCGTGCGCCTATTGCTATTATCGAAAACTACCAGACTGCCGACGGTCATGTGCGCGTACCCGAGGCGCTACTGCCATTTATCGGCGGCCAAACCGTGCTGTAAGTTTTTTAGCATAAGCCCCGAGTAATCAGCGTTACTATCGCTGTAGGGCCTTGGCATGCGGGGCCGGCGTGACAGAGACCTTATTGCATGTCCCAGCCCGAAACAAAAGGAGGAAGCTCATGCTACAAAACATCGAACTGACGGGCCAGCACGTTGCCGTGCACGAACAGCTGAAGAAGTACATTACCCGAAAGCTGGCTAGTCTTGATCGATACATTCCGCGCCATGCGCGTGAGAGCGCTACGCTTACCGTGCGGCTTCGCGAGGTCACGAACGCAGGCAGGACTGAATATGAGTGTGAAGCGTCGCTGCGCATGCCCCGCCATATGTACACGGTGGTAGAACGGGGACATAATATTCATGTGGCGATAGACCACGCTGGCACCAACCTGCGACAGCAGATACATAAATATAAAGATACGTTCACGAATGACAAGCGCCGGCGGCATATATTCGGACGTCTGCGTCGTCGCATGCTCGGCGCACCGGGTTTCATGATGCAGTAGGTGCTAGTGCGCCCCCGGCGTCCTTGTTCTGCGTGTAAGCACGACGGCAAGGACGCCGTAGCGTGCTAACAGCGAAAAATGTTCGCATTCCCAGGTTGAAAAGGGTACAATAAATTTTGACTATTTGTCTGCAACTGAACCGGGAGAATATACATTAGGTATGAATACTATCTTCAAAAAAGTCCTAGGCGATCCACAGGCGAAAACCATCAAACGGCTCCGCAAGCGAGTGAAGGCGGTAAACGATCTTGAGGCTACCTACAAAGTCCTGAGCGACGCAGAACTCCGCAAGCAGACCGATGTGCTGAAAGGGCGTCTTGCCAAGGAATCGCTTGATACTATCCTGCCTGATGCCTTTGCGATAGTGCGCGAAGCAGCCAAGCGGACGTTGGGCCAGCGCCACTTTGATGTGCAGCTGATTGGCGGTATGGTGCTACACGAAGGCAACGTCGCCGAAATGAAAACTGGTGAGGGTAAGACGCTGGTGGCCACGCTGCCGCTGTATCTGAATGCGCTGACGGGCAAGGGTGCGCATCTGGTGACTGTGAACGATTATCTGGCGCAACTGCATGCCGGCTGGATGGGGAACGTGTATCACTTTTTGGGCCTTAGCACTGCTGTCATCATGGCGGACAAGTCGTTCATATTCGACCCCCAATACACTAACACCGAGCACGATGACGTACGTTTTTCTCACTTGAAGCCGTGTTCCCGCCGCGAGGCATATGAAGCAGATATCACGTATGGTACGAACAATGAGTTCGGCTTTGACTACCTGCGCGACAATATGGTGCGCGAGGTAGACCAGCTTCGTCAGCGTGACCTGCACTACGCCATCGTGGACGAAGTGGACTCTATCCTTATAGATGAAGCCCGCACACCACTGATCATTTCTGCACCAAGCGCCACATCTGGCACGGCCTATGCGCAGTTTGCAAAGGTGGTGCGCCAGCTAGCTAAAGATACCGACTACGAAACTGATGAGAAGCGTAAGACAGTCATTCTTACTGATGCGGGTGTAGAGAAGATTGAAAAAGCGCTGGCCATCGATAACCTCTACGGCAGCGAAAATATCCGCACCATTTACCATTTGCAGCAGGCTTTGCGTGCACATGCCCTGTTCAAGCGCGACAAAGACTATGTGGTCAGCAAAGATGGTGAGGTAGTAATCGTCGATGAATTTACCGGCCGCTTGCTGGCGGGGCGGCGCTATAACGAGGGGCTGCATCAGGCCATCGAAGCCAAAGAAGGCGTGGATGTAAAAGAAGAATCCATGACACTGGCGACCATCTCGTTCCAGAACTATTTCCGCCTGTACGAAAAGCTGGCCGGTATGACCGGTACTGCCATGACAGAAAGCGAAGAATTCCATCAGATTTATAAGCTGGACACCGTAGAGATTCCATCCAACCGCGCGCTGGCACGCGTGGACCGCTCCGACCGCATTTATCGCAACGAACACGGTAAGTTCCGCGCCATCGTACGCGAAGTTGCTATGCTGCACCAAAAGGGGCAACCTGTGTTGATCGGTACGGTATCTATTGAGAAGAATGAAGTCCTAAGCAGCATGCTTACCAAGGCGGGCATCCCACATGCGGTTCTGAATGCTAAGAATAACGAACGTGAAGCTGCTACCATTGCTAAGGCCGGCCAACGCGGTGCCGTGACACTGGCGACGAACATCGCCGGGCGCGGTACCGACATTATGTTAGGCGACGGCGTGAAAGAGCTGGGCGGACTGTTCGTATTGGGCAGTGAACGCCATGAATCACGGCGTATCGACAACCAGCTGCGTGGTCGCGCCGGTCGGCAGGGTGACCCGGGTGTTACGCAGTTCTTTGTGAGTACAGAAGACGACCTTATGCGTATTTTCGGTGGTGAGCGTGTGGCAGCCCTGATGGACCGCTTGCGCGTAGATGAGGATACGCCCATCGAGAACCGCCTTATTTCCCGCAGTCTGGAAGGCGCACAGAAGAAGGTGGAAGGTTTCCACTTCGACGCCCGCAAGCAGGTCGTGCAGTACGACGATGTCATGAATCGTCACCGTAAGGCTATTTATGCCATGCGCCGTGAAGTGCTTATGCAACCTGATATCAGCAAGCGCATCAAGGCTATGGTGCATGATGAAGCGCATCTGATGGCCGTATCTCCGCAGGCTGCTACCGAAGGTTTCGATGCGATAGTGCGCGAAACATTTCCGTTCGACGACGCCACGCTGGACCGCCTCTTCGATTCAGACACGCTGCAGTTTGAGGGCGTATTGAAGGCTGCTATCGACGAGCTGTACGCAGCGCGCGAGCTGGTATTCACACCTGATATCATGCGCAAGATTGAACGCGATATTTATCTGCAAGTACTGGATTCGCTGTGGATGCAGCACCTTGAAAATATGGACCACCTGAAAGAAGGGATCCACTGGATGTCAGTGGGGCAGCAGGATCCGCTGGTAGAATACCGGCGCCGTGGCCAGCTGTTGTTTGATGAACTGCAAAGCAACTTGCGCCACGAAGTGGTGCGTATGCTGTATCATGCCATGCCTATCGAAGCCGCCGAAGCAGAACAGCTGGCCGAAACAGAGCTGACGCGCGCTGCACGCCACTCGGTAGAGAATGCCAATGAGATTACTACCGCCGAAACAGAGTTTGAAGAAGCGGATTTTGCACGTGGTGCCGAGAGCCCTGAGCAGAAAAAGAAGACGAACGACAAGCGTAAAAAAGCCCGCAAGACCGAACGTAAACGAAAGACTGCCGGGCGCAGGCACAAGTAGCTAGGGTACGATGAAGCATACGGTAACAGAGCTGAAATTGAAGAACGGCGCCAAGGGCTTGCTAGTGCACATCCCTGATGCCAGCGTGATGACATATGATATCAATTTCCGTGCCGGTGAGTACCTGGTGCCCCGCCGTAAGTGGGAGGTCGCCCACATCATGGAGCATATGTTGCTGGGAGCGAATGAGCTTATACCGCGCTCGCGCGATTTCCAGGCGGAATTGGAAAAGAACGGCGCTTATAGTAATGCTTCTACGAGCGTGTACGACATTACTTATGAAGTGGAATGTGCTGACTTCGAGTGGGACCGGGCACTGGGTATGCTGCTGGTAGCCATCACCAAGCCATTGTTTTTGGAAGAAGAGTTCAAAGCAGAATACGGCAACGTCCAGGAAGAAATGATGTCGCGGACGAACAGTCATTTCCGGCGGCTTAGCCTGGAAATGCGCAAAGGATTTGGCCTTATCGCTAAGACCGATCAAGAGCGGTTGAAATTGATGTCAAACGTCACGCTGCAGGATATCCGTAAGCACTACTTCCATACGCACCATACATCAAATATGCGTTTTATCATTGCTGGCAATATTACGCCGGACCGCTATGCGAGTATCTCCAGTCAAATGGAAAATATTGAACTCGCCTCCCAGGGCAGGCGTTTTTCACTGCCCAACGAAGACGCCGCACATATGGAGCGAGTGGTATACATCCATAACGAAACCGTCGAGAACCTCTATTTCTACCTAGATACATTTTTGAAGCGCCGCCTGACTGAACGCGAAAATGATGCGCTCAATTTGCTGAATACCATGCTCACCGAAACGCTCTATTCCAAAATTCTAGGCACCGCCCGCGAGCGCGGGCTAGTATATAGCATGAGTTCAGGCGTGTCGCAGACCAAGCGGCTCAGCAACTGGTGGTTCGGTGCACAGGTGTCGGACAAGAATGCTCCAGCATTGTTCAATCTTATCGTGAAAGAAATTAGCAAAGTAACTGCCGGTACTATCGCCACGGAAGATATCGAAGCCACAAAGCAGTATGCACTCGGGCGTTTCCAGCGTAGTATGCAGACGGTGGGCGGTACTGCAGGAGGCTACGCCGGGCGATATTTCTTTGATGAAATCGTAGAGTCATATGACCGCGTACCAGAGCGCATCACGGCAATCCAGAAAGAGGATATTGTGGCAGTAGCACAGGCGATGCTTGCCGATAATGTATGGGGGTTAGGTGTACTGGGATACTGTGGCGAGGAATTTGCCGGTAAGCTGCGTGCTCAGCTTGAACCGTTGTGGCAAGGGAAGGTATAGACGGGTATGCATGATGAATTAGGCCGTGCACAGGTGCTACGGCCACAGGTTACGGATGCCATGGAGCGCCTGCATATCGATGAACTTCAGAAACGGCTGAGTGACCTGCGCACTGAAAGTGAATCGTCAGGTTTTTGGCAGGATACCCAGCATGCACAAGGTGTATCGAAACAAATCGCCAAGATTGAGGCACGCATCAACCCATGGCGGCAGCTGAGCACTGCGCTCGATGACTGTATCGCCCTTTGTGAGATGGACGATGCCAGTATGCAAGCCGAGCTACGCGACCAGTTGGCTAGTATTGAGACACAATTCGAGGAGCTGAAGGGTGCGCTACTCTTAAGCGGACCATACGATGATTACGAAGCGATTATGTCAATTCACGCTGGTGCTGGTGGCACCGATGCCCAGGATTGGGCTCAGATGTTGCTGCGCATGTATGTCCGGTGGGGGGAACAGCATAAGTTCAAGATAATGACGGTCGATGAATCTGCCGGTGACGAAGCAGGCATCAAGAGCGTTACCATAGAAGTTAGCGGCGCCTATGCCTACGGAAAGCTGAAGGGCGAGCACGGCGTACATCGGCTAGTGCGGCTCAGCCCGTTCAACGCCGATAATTTACGCCAGACCTCATTTGCAAAAGTTGAAGTCATGCCAAAAATTGAGAAGCCTGATGAAGTCGGTATAGATGAAAAGGACTTGAAGGTCGACGTATACCGAAGCGGCGGGCATGGCGGCCAGGGTGTTAATACTACCGATTCTGCTGTGCGTATCACGCACCTGCCAACCGGACTGGTAGTGGCCATCCAGAACGAGCGTTCGCAAACGCAGAATAAAGAGACCGCCATGACCATCCTGCGCTCCCGACTGGCACAGCTGCAACTGGAGCAGCATGCGGAACGGGTGTCGGAACTGAAGGGCCCGAACGAACAGGCGGCATGGGGCAACCAAATCCGCAGCTATGTATTGCACCCATACAAAATGGTGAAAGATTTGCGTACCCGTCATGAAACTAGCGATACCGACGGTGTGCTGAACGGTGATTTGGATCCATTCATTTCTGCCTACTTGGAATATACGCTGGGCTCGGGCGAACCGGTCAAATAGCCTGCTAAAGCCTGGCATCTGCCATTGAGGGGATGGTATACTAAAGCATAATGATTTTATTGGACCGGGTAACCAAGACGTATAACAAGCATCTGGGGGCGGCACTTGATCGCGTCAGTTTGCATGTGGAGGCGAATGAATTCGTCATCATTGTCGGCCAGAGCGGTGCCGGCAAGACGACGCTGATGCGCCTATTGACCCGAGAAGAGCGGCCGACCAGCGGTAAGATCATCATCGGCGGCATCGATTACGACAAGCTGAAGGACCGCGATATTCCGCTGCTTCGTCGCAAAATCGGCGTCGTATTTCAAGATTTCAAACTGCTGCCGAACAAAACTGTTTTTGAGAACGTCGCGTTCGCGCTTGAGATCGTAGGCATTTCACGTCGCGAAATTCAACATACTGTACCTAAGGTCCTGGACATCGTCAATCTTGCCGGCAAGGAAAAACGCATGCCTATGGAATTGTCGGGCGGCGAGCGCCAGCGCGTTGCCATAGCTCGTGCAATCGCACGGCAGCCAAAAATTCTTATCGCCGATGAGCCGACGGGTAATCTTGACCCAAAGCATGCCTGGGATATCATCCGGGTCCTCGAGAAGATCAACAAATATGGCACCACGGTGTTGCTAACCACGCACAACCAAGAAATCGTAAATACCCTGAAGCGCCGTGTGGTGACCATGCATCATGGCCGTGTCGCGAGTGACCGCGCGAACGCGCAATACGAAGAAGTGCCGGGTGGTGAAGCATGAAGCGTAAGTACACGACGTTCCTGCGTATTATCCGTACTGGCATGGCGAACTTTTTCCGCAATGCCAGCTTGGCTGTTGCTGCTATGGCGGTCATGGTCGTTACGCTTACTATCGTGTTATTTTCGCTTGTTACCAGTGCAACGCTTAACCACACTATCGCTCAGTTCGCCGACAAGATCAATATCTCTATTTACCTGAAGGATGATGTTACTGTCAGCCAACGCACCACCCTTATGCAAAGTTTACGCGGGCTGCCTGAGGTAAAGGGGGTGAGCTTCGTTTCTAAAGATCAGGCCTTGGCAACCTATAAAGCGGCCAATGCCAACAACAAGAACCTGCTAGTGGCGATAAATGAAACAGGCAATCCCTTGCCAGCTTCGGTGCAGGTCGATCCGGTAGACCCTTCTAAAATTGACCAGATCCAGCAGATTCTAAACTTGCCGACTACCAAGCAGCTCGAAGACCCGCAGGCAGGCACCTCTTATTCGGGCAATCGCAAGCAGGCAATCGACAGCATCGCGCGGGCTGCAAGTATCCTCAAGCGAGTCGGCGTGGTGGCGGTGATCATCTTTGCCATCGTTTCTATGCTCATTATTTTCAATACAATCCAAATGGCCATCTTCAACCGCCGCGACGAAATTACCATTATGCGCCTGCTCGGTGCCAGCACATCATTCATCCGTGGTCCGTTCGTTGTGGAAAGTGTTCTGTATGGCGTTATTTCGGCGCTGGTGTCCGTCGGTATCCTGGATGTCCTGTTCGTCGTGGCATCCAACGCGCTACAAGCAAGCAGCCTCGGTCTGCTTGATATCAGCTACGCCAGCTCATATTTTTATAGTCATTTTTTCCTACTTTTGACGCTGCAACTAGCTGCTGGTATAGTAATTGGTGCCGTATCATCGACCATAGCGACCCGACGGTATCTCAAGTTTAAGACGAAATAATCTTCCCGATTCGGCCGCGACCGTCATACTTTTCGGCCACACAATAAGCAAAGCGAGGGTAATATACAAATATGGCTGTATATGCTAGGCTACAAATAGACTTCAGTAAAACCAACATGAAAATGAAAAAAATACAACGATCTATCCGTAAAATCCGTGCGCTTAAACAGCTACCGGTACTTGCATTGGCTTTGGCCTTTCTTGTGGGCAGTCTGCCGGTCGCGCTTGTCCATGCCGACAGCGTTTCTCAGATGCAGGCACAAATTGAGGCGCTCAACTCACAAAATACACAGAGCAAGCAATCGTTGGTGGGGTTAGAAGCTCAGGCGAGCAGCTACCAACAGCAAATCGATCTGCTCGATTCACAAATCGCGAGCTTGCAGTCACAGATTAATGACAATCAGGCAAAGCAGTCACAGCTGCAGGCAGACATCCAAGCCAAGCAGGCTGAGCTTGACCGGCAAAAGGTCGCGCTTGGTGAAGACCTGAAGGCGATGTACGTGAGCGGACAGATGAGCACCATGGAGATGCTTGCCACCAGCAAGAACCTCAGTGATTACGTGGATGCTGCAACCTATAGTAATGCCGTTCAAAACAAGATCCAGGATACGCTCACTCAGATCACTGCTCTGAAGAATCAGCTTATGGAACAGCAGGCTCAGGTTCAGGCGCTTCTGGTGACGCTGAATTCGCAGCAAAAAGATTTGAGCGGGAAGCAGGCGCAGCAGAGCCAGCTGCTCGCTATGAACCAGGACCAGCAAGCATCCTACAATGCCCAAATCAATTCCAACCAAAGCCAGATCGCTGCGCTGCAGCAGAAGATTATTGCCGCGAACCTGCCCAAGGGCGGGAATGTATATTATGGGAGCGCTTGTGATTCGTCGCACGGTGATACGTATCCATCGCCCCTGTGTAATTCCGGGCAAGACTCTATCGTCGACCAGTGGGGTCTATACAACCGTGAATGTGTATCATACGTGGCGTGGAAAGAGTACAGCAACGGTAAGTACGTGCCATACGGCCTTGGTAACGCAGGGGACTGGCCGTCGAATGTCCCTAGCAGCTGGATCGACCCTAGCCCGCGCGAAGGCGATGCCGCCGTACGCCCGGCAATTCCTGGCTATGGATTCTGGGAGGGCGGCCAGTGGGTGGCCGACGTCGGGCACGTGATGTACATCGAGCATGTTAATAGTGACGGCACGCTTGCTATCAGCCAGTATAATGCCAGTTTGAATGGTACCTATAGCTATGTCCCGAACAGGTCGGCTTCCGGGCTTGAGTTCATACATTTCCCTGGCCGTTAAACTACAGTGGGCCCTCAGCTAAAATCGGCACAGTATCTAGTATAATGAGAGGCAATAAGCTAGATGGGGAGGATGGTGCCCGTGATTCAGACTGATTCAGACAAGGCAAAAGGGAAGGTGTGGCAGCTTGTGCCTAAACAGTGGGGACGTTTGGGCCTCGGCTTGATCGTTCTGGTTATGGTATTTGCACTGGGCCTAGAAGTAGGCGACGGTCAAATCCATCTTGCTTTTACGGCACCGACCGCGAGCGTGAACGGCTCACTGCCTGCCCAGTTGGACTATTCGAGCGTCACAAAGGTGTATCAGGCGCTTAAGGATAACTACAATGGCACACTAACGTCATCACAGCTTTTAGATGGTATGAAGGCTGGCCTTGCCGAGGCTACCCAAGACCCGTACACCGAATATTTTACGGCATCACAGGCAAAAGATTTTCAGAATGCGCTGAATAATTCGTTTTCAGGAATTGGCGCTGAGTTGGGCAAGGATGCCAGCGGTAACCTTATTGTAGTATCGCCCATCAAAGGCTTCCCGGCGGACAGGGCGGGGCTGAAGCCCAAAGATGCCATCGTGAGCATTAATGGCGAAGACACGAGTAATCTGACTGCCGATGTCGCCGCCGCGAAAATTCGCGGGCCGAAGGGCACTACGGTCACATTGAAGATAGTTCGTGACGACACGGATACGCTGTCGTTTACTATTACCCGGGAAGATATACAGCTTCCCAGCGTGACCACCAAGACGCTCGACGGCAATATAGGGTATATGCAAATTACATCCTTTGCTGATGACACGGCAACGCTTGCCGAAAAGGCGGCTGAATCATTTAAGCAGGCGGGTGTGAAAGGTATCATTCTGGACTTGCGCGGCAATCCGGGCGGCAGGCTCGACGCCGCAGTGGACGTTTCTAGCCTATGGTTACCGAGCGGAGATACCGTCGTGACCGAGAAGGGAACGAATGGGGGTGAGTCGCATACGGCCACTGGCGACAATCCACTGCTCAATATTCCAACGGTGGTACTTATTGATGGCGGTTCGGCATCGGCCAGCGAGATAACCGCTGGTGCGCTTCATGATAATAAGGCTGCGCATCTTATCGGTGTGCAGAGCTACGGCAAGGGTGTGGTGCAGCAATTGCTCGACCTTGGTGACGGTAGCGAGCTGAAGGTCACGATAGCCAGCTGGTACCGGCCAAATGGGCAGAATATCCAAAAGAAAGGTATTGCACCCGATCAAGCAGTTCAGATGAGCGATGCTGATGTAGCCGCACATAACGATACGCAATTGGCTGCTGCAGAAGCCTATCTGCAGCAATAACAACGGTAGAATTGTAAGAATTTTTACAATTGACTTGCCATAAGCGGTGCACTACTATTGAGGGTAGCGAAGTAAAAGAGGTGTGTAAGCGGTGGCCAAGCCGACTAAATATATTTTTGTTACTGGTGGTGTGCTTTCAGGACTAGGGAAGGGCATCGCCGCCGCCTCCATCGGAAATCTATTAAAGGCCAGCGGCCTCCGTGTTAATCTCCAAAAATGCGACCCGTATCTGAACACCGATGCGGGTCTCTTGAATCCGCGCGAGCATGGTGAATGCTTCGTTACCCGGGACGGTGCCGAAACCGACCTGGATCTGGGACATTACGAACGGTTCATAGACGAAGAGCTGACCCAGAAGAGCTCCCTTATGAGCGGTAGGGTCCTTTTAGATGTTATTCAAGCTGAGCGTATGGGTAAGTACGGCGGCCAATCGGTGCAGGTGGTGCCGCACGTTACCGGCGCGATCCAGCGGTATATTGCTGCCGCGGGTGAAGGCTTCGACGTACATATTGTGGAGATCGGCGGTACTGTCGGCGATTATGAAAGTCTAGCGTTTCTAGAAGCTATCCGCGAATTCGGTATGAGCGTAGGGCGCGAGAACTGTGCCTATGTGCACGTAGTGTACCTGCCGTACCTGGGGGCGAGTGCTGAAACGAAAACTAAGCCAGCGCAGAACTCGGTACGCGACATTCGCGGTCTGGGTATAATGCCGGATATCTTGCTGGCGCGGAGTGAAAAGCCCGCATCTGCCTCTGCCAAGCGTAAGCTGAGCCTATTTTGCGGTATCCCCGAAAGTGCCGTGGCGCTATTACCGAATGCGCGCACAGTCTATGAAGTGCCACTGACACTCGAGGAGTCTGGCATCTACGAGGTTCTGCAGGAACGCCTCGACCTTCCATGCGCTGCTAAGCCTGATATGAAATCATGGCGCACTATGGTTGGCCGTGCCACAAAGAAGCATGACGAGCAGGTAAGGGTAGGCATAGTCGCGAAGTACCTGGATAACGCCGATACATATTTATGTGTTTTTGAAGCGTTACGTGCTGCCGGTTGGGCGCATGATGTGGCCGTAGATATCCAGTGGATCGACGCTGAAAAGTTAGAAAGCGCAGATGACGCTGAGGTCGCCGAAATTCTCGGCAGTGTTGACGGTATCGTGGTGCCCGGTGGCTTTGGCAGCCGCGGCGTTGAGGGCAAGATTCGCGCCGCAACATATGCTTTGCAACATAAGCTTCCGTACCTAGGCTTATGCTATGGGCTACATATGGCTGTCATAGCCGCTGCACGCATGCACGGCCTGGCCGATGCTAATACGACCGAAGTCAATCCGCAGACGGCTTATCCTGTCATCGCAACGCTGCCAGGCCAGGAGGGCAAAGAGAACACGGGCGGCACCATGCGGCTGGGTGATTATGACTGTGTGCTTGCGCCGAATAGCATGGTGTCGCATCTGTATGACGCCGATAAGATCGTGGAGCGCCATCGCCATCGCTATGAATGCAACGCTGCTTATACGGAGCAGTATGAAGCATGGGGCATCCGTGCTGTTGGCCGTAACCCTGAGACCAGCCTTGTGGAGATTATCGAGGGAGTAAACCACCCGTTCTTTTTAGCCAGCCAGTTCCACCCCGAGTTCAAGTCGCGGCCGAACCGTCCGCATCCGATGTTCGACGGCTTTGTGCAGGCATGCCAAGTTGCAAAAAAGTAGCAAGTACGTTACCGTAAGCAGTATGGAACCGAAAGCTATGCCTCCCGCTCACCCTAAAAGAATTCTGCTGGTGGAGGACGACGATGCGATAGCGAGTGTCTATCAGCTCCGTTTGCAGGCCGAAGGTTTTGACGTCCGCCGTGTTGCCAACGGGGAAGACGCCCTTGCCACGGCGCTCAGTTATAAGCCGGATCTTGTTCTGCTCGACGTCATGATGCCCAAAGTCAGCGGCTTTGATGTCCTGGATATTTTACGCAATACCCCTGAAACTGCCAATCTGAAGATTATTATGCTGACCGCGCTCAGCCAGGAAAGTGACAAGGAGCGCGCCGAAAGTCTGGGCGTGGATGACTACCTCGTAAAGTCCCAGGTAGTTATCGCCGACGTCATCGCCCGCATCAAGTTCCATCTTGGCATAGCTGGTTGATTCCAGGACTTCTCGTGTGCGAACTGCTAAAATAGGTTTATGGCTGAAGCCGTTAATACGCAGATAATACCGGAAGAACGAAGTGAGGCTACAGTAGGTCTGCAGAATGAAGCCCAGATGCATCAAGCACATGAAGTGGAAGATTCCCGAGTAGCTTTTGCTCAGTTCCTTCATGACTCGAGCAGCATTCAGGAGATTGCTGTGAGCGGGCAGCATCTATTGCAAGCCGGAGGCGAACTGATACAAAGATACGGCATCAGGCCTGAATTTTTTTCAGATAGGTCGCGGAGTTTAGTCTTCTCGGCTATTACCCTGCGCAATATTAACGCACAATCTGATGTGGAGCGAGAGTTTCTGACGGCTGCGATTACGTTACTGGGTTATTCCTATAGTGATCGGCTCGGCGAAATCTTCAAGCAAAGCAGTGAGGGGCGGTCTAAGGTGGAGTATTCAGGCGACTACCTGCGTAGTGTCTACGACCGTTACACTGATGCAACGATGTCAGGTCGGCTGCAGGAGGCTATTAGTGCTGGCAGCTTATTGAATGATGTGAGGACTCGTTTGGGCATAACGGCTGCCAATGAGGACACTTTTTCAGTACGAGTACTAAGCATCGGGGACACCAATGCGCTCCACGGTTTCGAGCCGCCGCGATTGCCAAATTGGGACGATCTACCTGGTAGCTATCAGGACAAACAATGTGCAATAGCTGAGGCAAACGAGATCTATGATGACGTGAGATCTTGGAAGCGAGACTTGGTAGTGCGTCAAGAACAGTTCCGTAGGGAAACTGGATCGAATGCTGTTGCTCCGGCGTGGATCAGTAAAGAGGGCGGCGCAACGACACTATTTTTGCCATTACCACTTGCAGAAAAGTTACTCGATCAAGATGTGACTACTAATGCAGCTTATTATGATGAGGCGAGCGCTGCCCGCGATAGGGCGATGTTTGAGCACGAATTTGTCCATACACAAGGCGGGCTCAACCTTGATGGCGGTATTGATTTTGGCATAACCATTGAAGAGCTTCGCGCGGAGCACTTTTCTGGCAACAAACATGGCTACTTGGACGCTAAAGCTTTCGCGCGCGACATCGGTATAATAACGGGTAAGGATCTTACTGCATATTTTTCTGAAGGTGAGAAAGGCGGTTCTTCGTACGGCATATATATGGCTATCGCGGAAAAGGTTGGCCTGGAAAGAATGCTTGAAATAATTACAGTTCGTCCAGCCTCATATGATATCGAACAGGCAAATATTCTGAATCGTACTATCGCAGAGTATCTTGGCGGCTACGACGGCGTAGTCAGACGAGTCCTTGCGGATGGCTATGCGCGTGGTGAGGCATCTGCAATAGAGCAGCGTATATCTAGTGTTGCCCACAATCTGTCGGCATTCTCTGGCGCGGAAGACTACCTCGCATATCGTCGCAGGCAAGGCAATGTATTCATGACCGATAAGATTGAACAGCGGATGCAACAAATGCAAGACTCCCAATGATAGGTGTCTTGCATTTGCCGGATTAGCTTTATTCGACAGTGACTTCGGTGCGGCGGACAGACTTGTTGCTGAAGGTGCGCACCTTGCGGCTCTTGAAATTGACGACGCCGTCGCGGGTAGCGTGGATGGTGAAGTTGCGGCTAACCATGGTGCCTTTGCCGGCGCGCTTGGTAAGGCCGACCTGGCGGACAATGATTTGGCCAGTGCGGACCTTTTGGCCAGCATATAACTTAACGCCAAGGCGTTGACCCGGGCTATCATGAACGTTTTTGGCGACGCCGCCAGCTTTTACGTGTGACATGTAGTTATTTCCTTGTAATTATAAACAGCTGACGGGCAACAATTTGATCTGCTCGGTAGTAGAGGAGATCAGCGCCTCGCACGTGCTGAAAACTGACCTGATTATACCCCATATCAGATAGCTGGTCAATAAGAGGCAGGTGGCGAAATTGGCCGGGACGGATCTGCCAAGCAGGTATGGCAACACACAGGCGTGTGCCGGACGCAAGCTGGCCGTGGATATTGCGTAGAAACTTTTTGATAATGAGGTTGCAGTCGGCCATAGTCTGAGCCAGGACGTCTGGGGCTGGAGCGGCGGTGAATGGACGGCCGAGGTACGATTCGCAAGCCACGGCACTTACGGGCGTGTCCCATGTGGCAGCAGTGGCATCGCCTTGCTGTACCCGCCACGAATCAGCGCTAGTGTTGTAGATAGTATTGAGCCATTCCAAGTTGGCCTTAGTGTAGGCGACCATGCGGGGCTCAATGTCGGTGCCGTAGGCACGATAGCCCATCAGCAGCGCTTCTTGCAGTACGACGCCCGTACCACAGAAGGGGTCAAGGACGGTGGTGCTACTACGCCCGGCACGCATGGCGGTAGCGTCATCCGCCGACAAGCACACGTCACCGCTTAGGGATGGGGCGACGGCTTGGTATTCTGCAGTACCGATGGCTAGGTTGATAATAGTCTGTGCCAACTTGGGCGGTAGCATGCCCACCCGGGCGTCGCGTTTGGGACGTTCGCGGTCGCGCACGGTGTAATCGGCGATATCCTGGATGTCGGTAGTCTGAGCGACGATGGTACGGTTGCCGTCGCGCACGAACACCAGTTCCCATCCGTTAGGACGTGTCAGCTTATTGTGAATTACCTGGGCGGTGTTGAGCTCCGCACTTTTATTGGGGACGAGCCGGACGCTGCGGCCAGTATCTTTCTGAATTGCTTTTTTCAGCGAAAGGCCCAGCGCCAGCAGCTGTGCCGGTGAGACGTTCATGCCGTAGGCGCTGAGGCCAAGATGCATCTTACCTTCGGGCATCCGTTGGGTTTGGCCGGGGGCAACGCGCACCAGAAAACGTTGGATAGCATGCCAGTCGACTGTGTCTTGTGCGCTGAGCACCTTACAAAGTTTGATCACGCCGCCAAGGCGCGAAAAATCAATGGCGCAGGGTGCCAGGCTCAACTGTGCTGCCTGCGTTCCGATAGGACGGACAGCATCCGCGCCGTATAGGCTTTCGAGCTCAGCAAGGCCGAGTGCCGGCTGGCGGCCTAAGATAACAATGCTGTCATTCATGCTGCCCTTAGTATACGCGACTATCTGGAGCGCGCATAGTTACTCGCCGGAGAAATGGTTTTGTGCATATAATGAAGCGATGAATATAAAACGCTTCCTTAAACGTCGCTGGAAATTACTTCTTAATATTTTTACTATCGCTGCACTTGCGCTATTGGCGGTAGCGCTCCGCCATCAGCTGGCGACTACGCTGGATAACCTCACTAAGGTCAATGCGTGGGTGCTGTTACTGATCATCCCTATTGAGGCGTTGAACTATCACTCACAAACCAAGATGTATCAGGGTCTATTTGCGTCGGTAGACGAGAAATTGTCGTATGGTAACCTTATGCGGGCTTCACTGGAGCTCAACTTCGTAAATCATGTTTTTCCAAGTGGGGGCGTGTCTGGCATATCCTATTTCGGCTTCAAGATGCGCGAGTTCGGCGTAAGGGGGACTAAGGCAACTCTCGTCCAAACGATGAAGCTGCTCCTGCTATTCGTATCTTTTGAGATCTTGCTGCTGTTCGGAATGTTGGTTCTGGCAGTAAGCAACAAGGCGAACGATCTGACGATTCTGATCGGCGGCGGGCTGACCATGCTTGTGCTGTTCGGCACGCTCGTATTCATGTATGTCATCGGTAGCCGGGCGCGTATCCATGCGTTTTTTACGGGTTCAACAAAGATTTTGAACCGGGTGATCCATGTGGTGCGCCCGAAGCACCCTGAAACCATCAATATAGCAAAAGTCAGACAGACTTTTGAAGACTTCCATAATGATTACGTGCTGCTGAAATCCCGTTGGCGCCAACTGAAAGCGCCTTTCTGGTGGGCGTTTTTGGCGAACCTTACGGAAGTTCTGGTGGTGTATGTAGTCTATATCGCGTTTGGATCGTTCGTAAATATCGGTGCAGTAATCCTGGCGTACGCCGTGGCGAACTTTGCCGGGCTGGTATCGGTACTGCCAGGCGGCGTGGGTGTCTATGAGGCCTTGATGACTGCAGTGCTAGTGGCTGCCGGCGTGCCAGCACGTTTGAGTCTGCCCGTAACCGTAATGTACCGGGTATTGAATACGCTTCTGCAGCTGCCGCCCGGATATGTGCTGTATCATAAAACGCTGCAGCGCCATGGCAATACGCTTGACGAGGTGGCCGACGCAGAATGAGTGGCGCGCCGCTGTTCGGTGATATAGAACTGGGCGTCAGTGATTTTGTCGCACTCGTTAATCAGACCTTTGAGTATGCGTATCCCACGGTGACAATTCGGGGTGAGATCGCCAACTTCAAAGTGAGCAAGAACAGGTGGGTATATTTTGATCTGAAAGATGATGGGGCGATGGTCCGTTTCTTTGGTACGGTATATCAGCTGCCGGGGCCGCTGGAAGATGGCATGATTGCGGTGGTGCGGGGAACGCCCCGTTTACATCCGCGGTTCGGCTTCAGCGTCTCGGTCGCAGCGATGCGTCCGTCGGGCGAGGGCACCATCCGCCGTTCGGCGGAAATGCTGCAGGCGGCTCTAACAAAAGAAGGGCTGTTCGACGCATCCCGCAAGCGGCAGTTGCCGTATCCGCCCAATCGGATCGGGTTAATAACCTCCGTAGAGTCAGCGGCGTATGCTGACTTCATTAAAATTTTGAACGCACGGTGGCAGGGCATAGATGTGGACTGTATTGATGTCCAGGTGCAGGGCGAGAGTGCGCCGTCGCAGATTGTTGCCGCCGTCGAGACGTATAATCGCGCAGCTCAACCGCCTGACGTGCTGGTAATTATCCGTGGCGGCGGTAGCGCAGATGACCTCTATGCGTTTAGCACCGAAAGCGTCACCCGTGCCGTCGCGGCCAGCCGGGTCCCAACTCTCGTAGCCATCGGGCATGAGATAGATGTCAGCTTGGCTGAACTGGCTGCTGATCAGCGTGCAAGTACGCCGAGTAATGCTGCCGAACTTTTAGCGCCTGACCGCCGGGAAGTGCAGCGAGAGCTGACCGCGGCGCTGTCGCACATGCACGAGGCAGCTCTTCGCACGGTAGCGTTGAGTCAGAAAGAGCTTGCAATCCTGGGAGCGCACAATCAACGTGCCCTCGAGGAATGTGTAGCCCGTTCTGAGGCGGATATTTTGGCCGTACGTCGCCTCCTTATGGCGCTTGATCCTCGTGCTATCATGCGGCGTGGATATGCAATCGTGCGGATTCCGGGTGGCCGCGCAGTACGCCAAACGAACGAGGTGGTACAGGGTGCTATAGTAGATATTGAAGTAAGTGATGGCCATATCACTGCCCAAGTACGGTAGTCAGAAAGGAATTTTTATGCCAACGCCTACACGAACGTATGCCGCTATGATGTCGGAGCTTAGGAAAATTTTGGATGATATGCAGTCGGGTATGCTTGACGTGGACGAAACGATTGCCAAATACGAGCAGGGGCAGGCACTGGTCGGCGACCTGGAGGCATACTTGGAGGAAGCCAAGAATACCATTACGCAGCGTAAGCCTGAAGGGGTATAGGCGCACGGCGGAAATGCATGTAACGGATATCGTCTTTGGCACTATAGTTTTTATTACGTTTTGTTTTGTGTCCGTGCTGTTGTTTGGTGCGCCTTTTTTGCCGACGCTACAACCGCAAATTGGAACAGCATTGGACATGCTTGACCTTGCTCCTGGGCAGACGATGCTCGAACTAGGGTGCGGCGATGGCAGGGTATTGGTCGCCGCTGCACAACGTGGTTGGAAGGTGGTAGGGTATGAGCTGAATCCCATCTTGGCGGCGGTCTGCTGGCTGGTAACACGGCGGTATCGTCGCCAGGTCCGCATCGTATGGGGGGATTTTTGGCATGCGAAGTGGCCGGAAGCACAAGGAGTGTTTGGGTTTATACTTCCACGATATATGAGCAAATTGCACAAGAAAGTTATGCGATATACCTATCGTCCGCTACTAGTTGCCAGCTTTGCGTTCGCTATTCCTCAGAAGAAACCAATCGCGCAACGCGATGGCATATTCCTCTATGAGTACAAATAGTGTGTACCTGGTGCGGCCCTATTGGGTACTTGCAAAGGATGGGCAATTTCGAGTACCATTAGCGATATGAAGACGTCTACTATGCGGGGATTTAGCGTACTTGTTATTCCATTAGTCTTGTCGCTCGTGTTGCTCATCGGTGCGGCCGTATTCGGTGGCTGGGCCTATAGTAAGATGTTGGATTACAAGAATAACACCGACGCCAAGATCGCAGCTGCGGTGCAGGTAGCAAAGCAGCAGGAAGACGCCGTGAAGGATGCGGCATTTGCCCAAGCAGAGAAGAGTCCGCTCAGGACGTATACCGGTCCGTCAGCGTATGGCAGCGTAACGGTGAATTATCCAAAAACCTGGAGCGCTTTTGTAACCGACGACACCAACAGCTCACCGTACATTGATGGCTATTTCAATCCGGGGGTAGTACCAGATACGCGAGGACAAGTGTCGGCCTTTGCGCTTCGTGTACAGGTTATTCAGCAATCATACAGCAGTACGTTAGCGGCACTAACGAATTTCGTGCAGAATGGCGGCAGTACGGTGACGCCGTATCATATGCCCAAGGTTCCGAATGTTATTGGTGTACGGGTAGACGGCAAACTTGATACGCAGAAGAGCGGAAGCATGGTAATATTGCCGCTCCGCAACATGACGCTGAAGGTGTGGACCGAAACGCCTGATGGCAAGAATGACTTCAACAACATTATTCTTCCTAACTTCACGTTTGCTCCGTAGTACGTCTGCCGTACAATCCTAAGGTGCTATACTAAACCCTAGATGTAACGAGGGTAGAGCCAGGTGGCGCAGCAAAATCGTCAGACCGATCAACAATTTATGCTGACGCAGCAGCTTTTGCTTTCGGTGGTGGAGCAAATGAAGCTGCCATTGATGCAGATTGCACGGCAGACAGAACTGGGGCTATGTGACGGCGAGGGTCTAGAAACGATACGTCAAAGCACACAGGCAGGCTTGCGCCTACTAGAGAGCTATACATTGGGCGTGCGCTTGGCTCAGCAGCAGACGCCTCTGTTGGATATGGAGCCAGTTTCAGTGTCAGGAGTATTATACGATGTTGCGCAGCAACTACAGCCCTATGCCCGGGCGTATGGCGTGGCGCTTGAGCTATATGTAGACGGCCGGCATGGACCTGTTATGGCCCACCGGCAAGGATTGCAGGCAGCGCTGGTGTCGTTGGGTTCAGCGCTTATAGAGACGATTCCCGCTCATGAGCCGGCAGGCAATGCTCTGCGTCTTAGCGCACACCGTTGCCGTTATGGAGTCGTGGCGGGGGTGTATGGTAATTTACCGGGAATCACTACGCAGGCGCTTCGTACGGGCCGCCAATTATATGGCGATACGCGGCAACCGCTGAACGCTTTTTTGTACACAAGCGGTGCAGGCGTATTCGTAGCCGATGCCTTGCTGCAAGCAATGCGGTCACACTTAAGTGCCTCGCGGTATCAGCGTCAGTATGGGCTCGGCGCTATATTGCCGGTTAATCCGCAGCTCCGGCTGGTATAAATGGCCGTGATATTGCTGGTTGAACCTGATGCGGTTTTGGCGAGAACGTATCGCAGTGCGCTTGAGTCTTGCGGCCATGTGGTGCGAGTCGCAGTCTCGGCCCAAGCGGCTGTTGCTGCTGCGGACGAACAGCGTCCGGATATCGTCGTGCTGGAATTGCAGCTGCCGCGCCACAACGGCATAGAATTTTTGTATGAGTTCCGTTCGTATGTCGATTGGCAGCCTATTCCAGTAGTAGCACATACCATGGTGCCACCTGGTGATATAGCGATTGCACAGCCGGCGCTCAGAGAAGCACTCGGCGTAGGAGTGTATCTGTACAAACCTCAGACGACATTGCGCGAGCTGACGCAGAAGATCGCTGAAGCCCTGGAGGCATCATGAACCACATCGTGACCCAGGGAATCGTACTAGCTCGTACCGATTACGGTGAAGCTGATCGTATCCTTACGCTTATCACGCCCGACCAGGGCAAATTGCGCCTGATGGCCAAAGGTGTACGACGGGTACGCTCCAAGCTGGCTGGCGGTATAGAACTATTTAGCATCAGTGATGTTACGTTCATTCGGGGCCGCGGCGATATCGGCACGCTGGTATCCGCGCGGCTGATCCGGCACTATGGTGCTATCGTGACTGACCTGGCGCGGGTGCAGATGGGCTACGAACTTTTGCGTCTGCTGCACCGCAATACCGAGGATGAATCTGAAGCGGACTATTTTAGCCTGCTTGATCATGCGCTGGCAGCACTGAATGACTTCCCCGTAGATACGGTATTGATAGACCTATGGTTCCGTGCCCAGCTGTTGCGCCTGGGCGGCTTTGTACCTAATCTGCATGAGGATACTGACGGACGCAAGCTGGACGCATCGGGCAGCTATACGTTCAGTTTCGACGATATGGCATTTGCAGCCAACCCAAATGGCCGTTTTGGGGCTAATCACATAAAAGTATTACGTCTGCTATTCGGCAATTACACGCCTTCGGTACTGCAAAAGCTGCAGGGCGGGGCCGAGCTGCTGGCCGCCTGTGCGCCGCTGATACAGACTATGTTTACTACGTCACTGCGGGTATAGATGGCCCCGTGCATTCCGCTACAGGGAGGATGTAGTGTATAATGCAGGTCATATGAGCTCGCAACCTGCCATTATCAGTTACGGATCGGTTCGGGGTATTGGCGTAAGCCTGTACTAATTTTTCCTCACTCCTCCAACTATTTGTAACTTTGAAAGGTGATACCAATGAGCAACGTTTCTCTTGAAGATATCGTAAGCCTGTGTAAACGGCGTGGGTTTATATACCAGGGTAGTGAAGTGTACGGCGGACTGGCCGGCACGTGGGATTACGGCCCCCTGGGCGTGACGCTAAAGCGCAATATTATGCAGCTGTGGTGGAAGATGTTCGTGGACGACCTGGACGATATGTACGGCGTTGATGCTGCCATCCTGATGAACCAGAAAGTCTGGCAGGCCAGCGGGCACACCGAAACATTCACCGACCCGCTCGTAGAATGCAGTAACTGCCATGGCCGCTTCCGTGCCGACAAGATCGATACCAGCAAGTGTCCGACGTGCGGCATGAAAGGCACGTTCGGTGCGGTCAAGCAGTTCAATATGATGTTTAGAACTACCGTTGGGCCAGTAAGCCTTGATCCTCAGATTTCTTTTCCAAGCGCCAAAGAAGTGAAAATTAAAGAGCACAATTATATTTTTGATATCGACTGGTCAAGAGATGAACCCGAAGTAAAAGCAGCATCTAATGAAGAAGTCGCTCAAAGCACAAGCTACCTGCGGCCTGAGACAGCGCAGGGCATATTCACCAACTACAAGAACGTAGTAGACAGCTTCTATCCGGATATGCCGTTTGGTATCGCCCAACAGGGCAAGGCCTTCCGCAACGAGATCAGCCCGCGTGACTTCGTGTTCCGCTCGCGTGAATTTGAACAGATGGAAATAGAGTATTTCGTTCATCCGGACCAATGGGAAGATGCATTTGAACTATGGCGAAATCGAGTACATAATTGGTTCAAAGCCCTGGGCTTGCCGGAGGATATGCTGCACGAGCTGGAAGTACCTCAGGACGACCTGGCACACTACAGCAAACGCACTATAGACTTCGAGTTCGACTATCCCCACGGCCGCGACGAGATATTGGGCATGGCATACCGTACCAATTTTGACCTGAATAACATTCAGCGCGCCAGTGGCAAGAATATGGAATACCGGCCGAAAGACGGCGGGGAAGCATTCGTACCTCACGTGATAGAGCCCAGCTTTGGTGTGGAGCGCGCCATTATGGCGGTGCTGGTGGCGGCCTATACCGTAGACGAACTGCACGGCGAAAAACGTACGTTGCTGAAACTACCAAAGCACCTAGCACCCGTGCGTTGCGCGGTCAGCCCGCTACTGAAGAATAAGCCTGAGCTGGTAGGCAAAGCTCGCGAGGTATACGCGAGCCTGAAGAAAGAATTTGGCAACGTGATGTGGGACGACAACGGTAATATTGGTAAGCGCTACCGCCGCCAGGATGAAATCGGTACGCCGTACTGCGTAACCATCGACTTTCAAACCCTGGAAGACGACACCGTAACCGTCCGCGACCGCGACACCGCCGAACAGACACGCGTCGCGGTTGCTGAGCTATTGCCGGCACTGGCGTAGTCGAAAGACATATACAGAAAACGGGCCCCGCTTAGAGCCCGTTTTTTGTTTTAGGTCTTTTAGTTGATGGCGACGAGTTCGATATCGAAGACGAGGTCGGAGTCGGCAGGGATGCTGGGGCTAGGCGAGTGGGCGCCATACGCCTGTATGGCGGGGATAACCAAGCGGCGGACACCGCCGACCTTCATGCCGGGCACACCCTGTGTCCAGCCGGCGATAACACCGCTGAGCGGGAAGGTAATGGCCTCACCGAAGTCGTGCGAGCTTTGGAAAATTACGCCGTTAGCAGCTAAGGCGCCGGTGTAATGGGCGGTAATGGTAGCGCCTTGGGGCACGGTTTCGCCGCTACCTTCCGTAATGTCAATTATCTGTAGTGCGGGTACATTCTGTACCGGGGTAAAGTTGGCAAGCTTGCTGCCTTCGAGTGGGGTATTGGTTGGATTCATGCCCTTTAGTGTACCAGACTTTATACCAGTGCGCGGTATACTGGAGTGCATATGGATGTTCGGGTGTACGTAAAACCAGGTAGCAGCAAGGGACCGCTGGTACAGGTGGACGGCGATGGGCATCTGACAGTATATGTGCGCGAGCGCGCCATGGACGGCAAGGCTAATGAGGCGGTCGTTGCGGTTTTGGCTGAACATTATCAGGTGCCAAAATCCCGCGTGTCGCTAATACGTGGTGCGGCCTTGAGGCATAAAGTGCTGTGCATCGTGCTATAGTAGGGCGTACTAGGATAGATAGAAGCGAGGGAAAACTCTGTATGCGCATGTATTATACCGATGGCAGTGCCAGCCCTAATCCGGGCCCTGGAGGATTCGCCGTAATTTTGGATGGCAAACCAGCAGTCTTGGGCAGTGAGCCAGGTGGCGGTGCTACCACCAATATCCGTATGGAAGGCATGGCTATCAAGGCAGCACTAGAGCATGCTGCAGGCGAGTCCTGCGAGATTTATACCGACAGTGAGTTCTGGGTAAATGTGATTACCAAATGGTCCATACACTGGGAGCGCAACGGCTGGAAAAAGAAAGACGGCGAGATAAAAAACTTGGATATCGTGAAGGTAGTATGCCCGCTGTTTCGCAATAGCAAAGCCACGCTCAAATGGGTGCGCGGCCACAATAACCACGAGATGAACGAGCTCGCCGACCATTGGGCGAATGAGGCGCGCAAACAGTTCTTAGCTAGAAAGTAGCAAAGCTCTACGTATATACAAGAAGCGCCCAACCGGGCGCTTCTTGTGTCGTGACTAAGCTTGTGGGGGTACCGAGCCGTCTTTTGGCTTCTCGTCTTCTGACATTCCGGCCAATGGATCTTCTGGTGTGATAGATGCAGCAGGTACTTCCGGTGGAGCGGACGGTGGAGTTGTGTCACCAGAGCTGATAACCGTGCTCGTGCCAGGTGCTTGGGGCTCTGTCATCTCGGGCGTAATAGACGGCAAATCTGTGCTGTCGTTGGCAACCACAGTACTATTCGTGGGCGGTTCGGCAACGGGTACGGTGGATGGGTTGGATGGTGCCACATCGGGTGCGCTCGGCTGTATAGAGGGTTGGGTTGTATCATTTGGTGCAGCAGGCGCTGGGGCTGCCGGGGTTATAACGCCCGTAGGTGGTGGCGTGTCGGCGGGGTGTTTGTTGCCGCCCATCATCATTCGTAACGCATCAAATAGTCCCACGGTATCCTCCTGGTTGCATTATATGTTCATGTATTTTCATCATACTCTTTATGCTTGAAATGTACACCCATCCGATTTCAAAATAAAGCCCCGCAAATGATAGACTAGAAGTATGAAACAGGTAGACAATCCGCGCGTCTATGCATTTATCGATAGCCAAAACCTCAACATTGGTACGCAGAAGTTCGGCTGGAAGATGAACTGGGCACGTTTCCGCCAATTCCTTGCTGATGAGTTCGGTGTAGAGAAGGCGTATATGTTTATCGGCTACATTCCTGAGAATGAAGACCTGTATGAGAAAATGCATGAAGCTGGCTATATGATAGTATTGAAGCCTACGTCAGACCTCACGAAGCCGCGCATTGAGGGTGAGGATGCTAAAGAGGCTGAGGAAAAGCCGGTGAAGGGGAATATAGATGCCGATTTGGTGCTATGGGCAATGAAAGAAATGCCGAACTATCACCAGGCTATCATTGTATCGGGCGATGGTGATTTTTTCTCGTTGATTGAATACCTGGAAGGTAAGGGCAGGCTGAAGAATATCCTGACGCCTAGCGGCCATTATTCGCAGCTATACAATCAGTACGAAAAATATATTGTACGGTTGGATCAATTCCGACGTGACTTAGCGTATCGTGATCACAAAAAACGGGTGACGGCCAAGAAGTAGGCCTTTTTACGTGGGTAAGAAGGGTTTGAGCAAACGAGCAGGGTATAAAAGTAGCCTTTTGGACAATATCCTAGCTGCACAGACTGTGAAATAATACAAATATCATGAGGCAGCGGCAGGCACTACAGGTATTGCTGGATGGACGGTCGGTTTTTCTGACCGGCGCGCCCGGTGCCGGCAAAACATATCTGTTAAATGAGTTTATCCGTCGTGCACAGAAGCAGGGCAAGAACGTGGCGGTTACTGCCAGCACGGGCATTGCTGCTACACATATCGGCGGCTCCACCATTCATTCGTGGTCGGGCCTAGGCATTCGCGATGTGTTGACACCGTACGACAAAGACCGTCTGCGCAGTAATCCGGTATTGTTGAAGCGATTCGTGCACACTGATATTCTGATCATCGACGAAGTATCTATGCTTCATGGCAAGCGGTTGGATATGGTGAATGAAGTCTGTCAGATATTGCGCGGTAGCGATATGCCATTCGGCGGGCTGCAAGTCATTCTTGTAGGCGATTTATTCCAGCTGCCGCCGGTGAATCGCGGCAATGAACCGGTAGACTTTGTCCATACATCCGATGCTTGGGCGGCGCTACGGCCTGCAATTTGCTATCTGAGCGAACAGCATCGTCAAACGGGTGACCGACTGCTGGATGTGCTTGAGGCGATGCGCCGGGGCGTCATAGAAGAAGGGCATGTGGCTGCACTGCAAGAACGTCTGAACCAACAGCCAACAGAGGGGGAGGCGATTACCCGGCTGTACGCGCACAATATAGACGTGGACGGCATAAACCGGCGGCATTTAACGGCACTGCAAGCTGGTAGCGTGATATTCAAGATGGAATCGCACGGCAATGCGCGTCATGTGGAGGCACTGAAGCGTAGTGTGCTTGCGCCAGAAGTATTGGAGCTAAAAGTAGGCGCTGAAGTGATGTTCGTCGCAAATAATTTTGCACAAGGCTATGTGAACGGCAGCCGCGGGAGAGTGCTTGAGTTCCGCGATGGCCGACCGCTAGTGCGACTCACGCATGGCGGCAGGGTAGTGCGGGTAGAGCCTCATAGCTGGAGTGTACAAGAGGACGGCCGTAAACTGGCTGAAGTAGTGCAGATGCCACTGCGGCTAGCGTGGGCGATTACCATCCATAAAAGTCAGGGTATGAGCCTGGATGCCGCAGAGATAGACCTGAGCAAATCATTTACGCCGGGCATGGGATATGTAGCACTCAGCCGGGTTCGTTCGCTTGACGGGATATACCTGACCGGCTTGAATGCTATGGCTATGCGCCTGCATCCGGCTATCTTTGAATTCGATGGCGTACTGCGCGAGGCCTCGGCAGCGCTTGCAGCTATGACGGCCGATGCTCCGGACGAAGCACCGGAAACGGCGGAGGGTCAAGACGTTCGGTCGCCAGTCGTGAACGAGGAGTTGTTGACCAAGCTGAAGATGTGGCGACTACGCCGCGCGCAGACTGACGGTATGCCGCCGTATATCATCGCTCATGATTCACTTTTAGAAACCCTCAGTTCCCGCCCACCTAGAACCGAGCGGGAATTGCTGGCTGTGCCGGGCATAGGCGAACGTAAGCTGGCCCAATATGGCGCTGAAATTCTGGTGCTTACCACACCGTACGCGGTCGTGTAACCTGGCGCACATAATTCCTATGCCTCGTTGGTATACTGTGTTTGTTGGAGGCTTAGTTACGCTATGGTTATTACAAAGTTTGCGCATTCGTGTTTACTCGTTCAGACGCCAGCGCGAGCGGCTCTGTTCGACCCTGGGGTATATAGCACGTTCGTGGTTGGTGAGCTGCCCGAACTGCAGGATATTTTTATAACTCACGCTCATCCGGACCACATGGATATAGACCGGATGCGACAGTTACGGGCGCGTTTTCCGCTCGTGCGTATCACGGCGCCTGCCGATGCGGCTTCAATACTCACGAGCGGCGGTATTGCTGGCGTGCAGACTACGCCCGCAGACGGTGTGCGTTTGTTTGAGGCGCCGCACGAAACTATCAGGCCTTTTGCGGATGTCGATGAGCCGCAGGAGTACGGTTATCACTATTTGCGGCAATTGTCACACCCTGGCGACAGCCATAGTTTCGCTGAGAGCATGCCAATACTCGCGCTGCCCGTCCAGGGACCATGGGGGTCGACGGTGGCTGCCATGCGCACCGCGCTGTCGCTTGGCCCTAGGTACGTTATTCCTGTGCATGACTGGCACTGGAATGCTATGGCGAGAAAGCAGATGTACGAGCGCATGCAGGTGCGTTTCGCTGATGCGAATATTGCCTTTGTCGATATCGTCGACAATGCGCCAGTTACGCTTGACGTCGATAAATGATGTAGTTTTTGCATAGATGATAGAACGTCCGGCCGCGGGGTGTCCCGCGGCCGTTTCTGTGTAACGTGGTGTTCGCTACGAGTAGGACACCACCAGGTATTGTGTATAAGTTGGTTCTTCGGGGTTATCCTGTGGAAAACTAATAGAGGAGTAGCATGCGAAATGGGTCAAATTGGTATTGCAGTGGGTCGTTGTGGGTAGTATATTCATGGCAGTGGGTAAGGTAGGTAAGCAACCACTTAACTACTAAAAAACAAAAAACACCACTAGCAACTTAAGGAACGTCATGGCCACGGTAGACTATTTCGAACGAAAACTGGACGACAAGCGTCGGTTGACAATACCGACAGAACTTCGTGACAAGTTTTTGAGCGGGGCAGTAGTAACCAGAGGCTTTGGCAAGTATCTGCACCTCTACCCAAAAGATGTGTGGGACAACATGGTTGAGCCGCGCTTAGAAGGGGACATCCTGGACGAGCGGATTGCCGACCTGAACGTGCAGTTCAGAATGGGTAAGATCGAAATGCCGCTGGATGGCAAACAAGGCCGCGTGACGCTGGAACAGCATTTGCTGGACTATGCGGGCATCAACAGGGACGTTGTCGCCGTTGGGGTGGGTAGGTACTGGCGTCTGATGGCATCGGAGCAGCCCATGAAGTGATCCGAACGGTTGCGCGAAAAGCCCTTTAACAATTTAAGAATAATAGTCGATTAGTTACACCAAGAACGTCACCCTTTTCCTGTAGTCACGTAGTTTGTGGTTTCGGGAAGAGCAGCCCGAGCAAATGTATTCCATTTGCCCGGCGCGATGAGAAACCCCTACGGGGTGTCTCATTTGGGCGAGGTTAGCTAATCGGCAGCCAGCAAGTGGACCGGAGCGGGCACCACTATAAAAACCCATGTACATTACTCTAAACACCTCCCAAAACTCCACCTCACACATAAGTCTCTCAAACTTGAAACAAGCGGCTGTAAGAAGTTTTAAGATTTTTTAAATCTCGTTCTACTTGAACAACCTTCCTTGCATACCACCGTTTGTTTCACCACAAAAACAAAAACAACCAAAAAAACAAAAAGCTGACTGCTGATTAGGTGACCTTGCGGCGTACGTGCCAAAAAACAGCACGGGCGCTAGAAAAACAAAAATTTCCTGCTTGCACTTTACGGCGTAAGCAGCAAAAATAAAAAGCAAGATGCACCAAGATGATCATTCCATGCACCTTCCAGTGTTACTGCGCGAAGTACTGCAGTACCTTGAGCCACATCCGGGCGAATCATACCTGGATCTTACGGCGGGGTACGGCGGACACGCCAGCGCGGTGCTAGAGCGAACCGGCAGCGCGGACAAAGCGGTATTAGTAGACCGCGATCAGCGCGCCATAGATGTCCTGACCAAAAAGTTCGGCGAGGGCGGAGCAAGAATCATGCACGATGATTTTCTATCCGCATCGCAGGCGCTGGCGGGTGAGGGCAGGGGGTTCGACCTGATACTGGCAGACTTGGGTGTATCGTCACCGCACCTTAATGAAGCGGCTCGAGGGTTCTCGATAAGCGCTGACGGCCCGCTTGATATGCGGATGGATCAAACCCAGCAATTGACGGCTGCGGATGTCGTAAACCGATATTCACATGCCCAGCTGGCGGATATCCTAACGCAGTATGGCGAAGAGCCGAAGGCAAAGCGGATTGCGGCGTTGATCGTCGAAAACCGTCCTATCACAACCACCACCGAGCTCGCCCGCATCGCAAGCCGTGCCTGGCCAGGGCACAGCAAAGTACATCCTGCAACGCGTACATTTCAGGCGATCCGTATTGCCGTGAATGACGAGTTGGGCCTGCTGGCGCAAAGCCTGCCCCTATGGATGCAATTGCTGAATCCCGGTGGCCGCATTGCTGTCATCAGCTTCCACAGCCTGGAAGACCGTTTTGTCAAACAGGCGTTCGGTGAAGCTGGTGGCGACCGCTACGATGCGACACTTCGTTTGCTTACCAAACATCCTATCACGGCAGGCGAAGATGAAATAGTTTTTAACCCGCGTGCAAGGAGTGCAAAACTCCGCGCCGCAGCGAAAATAAAAAAATAAAACAAAGAAAGGAACAGCGACATGCCAATTCCAGTACAAGTCAAACGTTCCAGCTCGTTCAAAATCCACGTCCGCGTGGTTGAGTAGACGGCAACGGTACTAGCCGCCGGCACCCGCAAATAAAAGGGCGCCGGCGGCGAAAGCCGTTAAAACAAACATAAAAACAGAAAGATCTCGCTATGACCTATTCAAGTGCGCTCAGTATGAGCCGCGGCCAATATGCCGGCCGTAATCAAAACGTGGTAAGCTTTGGCGTACGCGAGCGTCGGCTTGGTCCTGTCAGCAACACTATTATTCTTATTGTTCTCACGTCGCTGGTGGGCTTATTGTATCTGACACAAGTTACCAAGACGAATGCCTACGGCTATCAGATCAACGGTTTGCAGGAAAAGCAAGCGCAGTTGCAGGCAGATCATGATAATCTGGAATTAGCTTCAGCACGTCTGCAGTCGTTAAGCCGCGTACAAAGCAGCCAGGTCGCCAGTGCTATGACCCGGGTTACGCCCAGCGGCACCGTGTCAAATTAACCGTCCGTACATTTCCGTTGCCTTTTTCTGTGGTGGCAGGGAGGAGCGGCAGGAGCTTGCAGCATATCCTCGATGAATCCAACACTTCGCACCCGTATACCAAATAGCAACCGTCCATCCCCTGATGCTGGCGGTGCGGCACATGCCACAGTTCGCGTGCATATTGTGTATGGTATTCTTTTGGCGCTTATCGCTTTGTTCGGTCTGCGATTGTTTTATGTGCAGATCATCCGATATGGGTATTATCGCGGTGCGGCACTGAGCGATCAGCTTAAACAGTATGACATTCCCGCGGCACGCGGTATCATTGAGGCGCATGATGGCAATCAGATCGTGCCCATCGTATTAAATCAGGAGCTGTTTACACTGTACGCGGATCCTACCTATGTAAAGCAGCCTGATCAGGCGGCTGAGAAAGTGGCCGCCATAATTGGTGGTGACGGCAGCAAGTATGCCAGCCTGATGCGCACGAAAGATACCCGCTATGTGGTGTTGGCCCGAAAGCTCACTGACACACAAAGCAAACAGATTTTAGGGCTGAAAATACCTGGGGTAGGGACGCAGGGGCAGGACTATCGTACATACCCGCAAGGGACGTTAGCCGCGCAGGTACTGGGTTTCGTGGATACCCAAGGCAGTGGCCAGTACGGGTTGGAGCAGGCTTTGAATGGGCAGCTCAGCGGGAAGTCTGGTAAGGTAAAGGCCGTGACCGACGTATATGGCGTGCCTCTGGCGGCTACGAAGGGCAATACCGAAACGGCCCCCGTAAATGGCGATACCATCGTTACTACGTTGAATTTACCGATGCAAGCTCATCTGGAGCAGATTTTGGCCGATGAGTATAAGAAGACGAAGTCGCAGGGCATCAGCGCGCTCATTATCGACCCAAATACAGGGCAGATAAAGGCTATGGCAAATTATCCTTCATATGACCCGGCGAATTACCAGGCGGTCACCGACCCCAATATATTCCAAAACGGCACGGTGGCAAACGCTATTGAGCCTGGCTCAATCATGAAGACGCTTACTACATCTGCTGCACTGGATCAGGAGGCGATCCAGCCGGACTCAACCTTTTACGATCCGGCACACTGGGTGATCGACGGCTTCAATATTACCGACATTGAAGAAGATGGTGGCGCGCGCCACCATCTTCTTCAATGTCGGTAATATTGAAGCCGTCGATCACCCAGTGTGCCGGA
>Ga0070741_10001684_pt1 | contig 64750 bp, 66 predicted proteins | sample Coa_R1_4_FD_66440 | JGI IMG/M metagenome (GOLD analysis project Ga0070741, IMG submission 66440) | Surface soil microbial communities from Centralia Pennsylvania, which are recovering from an underground coalmine fire - Coalmine... | ecosystem: Environmental > Terrestrial > Soil > Unclassified ...
GCCGCCGGTGGTCTCGACGCGAAGCGGGCGGGCGCCCCGGTCGATCGCCGTCACTGCGGTCCCGAACCGCGCCTTGACCGTCCGCGCATGGGCGGCGACGACCGCGCCGTAGCCGTCGGGCGTCCGCCAGTTCACGCCGCTATCGGCGTAGCGGGAAAAATCGCGGATCGAGATTCGGTCGAGCTCGACGCCGTTGACGTAGCTGCTTACGGCGTTGAGGAGCGGACGCCATCGTCCGGCATTCTCGACCAATGCCGAGGCGGGCGTATCGGGCTCCGGGTCGGTTTCGTGCAGCCGGCCGTAGAAGGCGATCAGCTCGGCGCGGAATTCCTGCTGCTCGGCCAGCGGGAAGCCGATCGGCGGCCCCGGCCGCATCCACGGCGGCGGCGTCCTGTCGATCGCGCGGCCCTGGGCCTCGGCGATCGTCACCCAGGGATTGACGTCGGCGGAGTGGAACCATCCGCAGCCGAGGTCGAGCGGGAAGGGCAGGCCGGCCTCCATCGTGAAGGCGCGTCCGCCGGGACGGTCGCGCGCCTCGACGACGAGGTGATCGACGTTGCTGTCAGCCAGCCTGCGGCCGGCGCCGATGCCGGCGGCGCCGGCGCCGACGATCAGGACGGAGGTGTGGTTCCGGGACACGCCATCACCATGCTACGAACCGGGATGAACCTGCGGAGAGACGCGGACGCCCTGCCGCGCCCCACAACATAGGCAGAAACGGGTGGACCAACACGACACTCTTCCCGAACGGGAGTCGATGGAATTCGACGTAGTGATCGTCGGCGCCGGTCCCGCCGGGCTGGCGGCGGCGATCCGGCTGAAGCAGGTCGATCCGGACCTCTCGGTGGTGGTCCTCGAAAAGGGCGCCGAGGTCGGGGCGCACATTCTCTCCGGCGCGGTGATCGACCCGATCGGGCTCGACCGGCTGTTGCCGGAATGGCGGAACGAGGACACGCCGCTGAGGACGCCGGTGACGGCGGACCATTTCCTCTGGCTCGGGCCCGCCGGCGCGTTGCGGCTGCCCGGGTTCCTCATGCCGCCGCTCCTCGGCAACCACGGCAACTACATCGCCTCGCTCGGCGATGTCTGCCGCTGGCTCGCGAAAAAGGCCGAAGCGCTCGGCGTCGAGATCTTTCCCGGCTTTGCGGGAGCGGAACTGCTCTACGCCGAGAGCGGCGCGGTGATCGGGGTCGCGACCGGCGAAATGGGGGTCGGCCGCGACGGCAGGCCGAAGGCGGGTTTCCAGCGCGGGATGGCGCTCCTCGCCAAGTACACGCTCATCGCGGAAGGGGCGCGAGGTTCGCTGGCCAAGCGGCTCATCGCGCGCTTTGGCCTCGGCGAGGGGCGCGAGCCGCAGAAGTACGGGATCGGCATCAAGGAGCTGTGGCAGGTGGCGCCGGAGCGGCACCGGCGCGGCCTGGTGCAGCACACGTTCGGCTGGCCGCTTGATGACAGGACAGGCGGCGGATCGTTCCTCTATCACCTCGACGACAGCCTCGTATCGGTCGGCTTCGTCGTCCACCTCAATTACCGCAATCCGCACCTCTCGCCCTTCGAGGAGTTCCAGCGCTTCAAGACCCACCCCGCGATTGCGCCGACCTTTGCCGGCGGCAAACGCCTCGCCTACGGCGCCCGGGCGATCACCGAGGGCGGATGGCAGTCGGTGCCGAAGCTCGCCTTTCCGGGCGGTGCGCTCGTCGGCTGTGCGGCGGGCTTCGTCAACGTGCCGCGGATCAAGGGAAGCCACAACGCGGTCCTCTCCGGGATTCTCGCGGCCGAACATGCCGCAGCCGCGATCGCCGCCGGACGGAGCCATGACGAGCTGGCCTCCTACGATGCCGCCTGGCGCCAGTCCGACATCGGGCGGGATCTGCGGCGGGTGCGCAACGTCAAGCCGCTATGGTCGCGGTTCGGAACCGTCCGCGGCATCGCGCTCGCCGGCCTCGACATGTGGACCAACACGTTCGGCTTCTCGCTCTTCGGCACGATGCGGCACGGCAAGCCGGATCACGCCGCGACGCGGCCCGCTGCTGACACGCGGCCGATTGCATATCCGAAAAGCGACGGCGCGCTGACCTTCGACCGCCTGTCCTCGGTGTTCGTCTCCAACACGCTCCACGAGGAGGATCAGCCGGTTCACCTCCGCGTCCACGACCCGGTCCTGCAGAAGACCTCGGAGCACGACGTCTATGGCGGCCCCTCGGCCCGCTACTGCCCGGCCGGCGTCTATGAGTGGATCGAGGAAGGGGAGGGCGCGCCGCGGCTCCAGATCAACGCCGCCAACTGCGTCCACTGCAAGACGTGCGACATCAAGGATCCCAACCAGAACATCGACTGGGTTCCGCCCGAGGGCGGCGGCGGACCGAACTATCCCAACATGTGACTAGTCATAGACTTCGCGTCGGCGGCCGACGGTCAGGACGAGAACCAGGAAACGGCCATCCTCGATCTTGGCGACGATGCGATAGTCGCCGACGCGGTAACGCCACAGGCCCTTGGGATCGTCCGGCAGCGCCTTGCCGAACCGGCGCGGGTCGTCGGCCACCGCAATGCGGGTCCGCAGATATTTGAGGATCGCCAGTTGGGCCGGGTGCCCGAGCTTGCGGAGATCGCGGGCCGCCGAGGCATCGAACTCGACCTGCCAGAGGCGCGCCGCCACGGGCGCGACCTCAGGTCAGTTCCGACTCCAGCTCTTCCAGCGTCACCGTCGGCCCGGCCCGCCGCAGGCGTTTCTCGGCAAGATGAAAATCCTCGAGATCTTCCAGGTGCCGCAGAATGGCCTCGCGGGCGTAGAAGCTCTTGGTCCGGCCGGTTTTCCGGGCCAGCTCGGCAAGGCGTTTCTCGATGTCGACGGGGAGGCGAAGGGCAAGCATGGTCCACTCCTTGCTATACATATATAGCGCTTGCCCGATGGGCACAACGAAGCCTGCGTGCTAGAAGCGGCGGCCAATTCGCATGAGTTACAAATGCCGGCCAATCCCGCTTCCATCGACGCCACGCTGAGCCTCCTCCGCGAAGGCGGCTATGTGCCCGACCGGGCGCTGGCGACCGTGCTCTTCCTGTCGCTGAAGATGGAGCGGCCGCTCTTTCTTGAAGGGGAGGCGGGTGTCGGCAAGACCGAGATCGCCAAGGTGCTGGCGAACCGCCTGGGGCGGCGGCTGATCCGCCTTCAATGCTACGAGGGGCTCGACGTGGCGAGCGCGGTCTACGAGTGGAACTATGCCGCGCAGATGATCGAAATCCGGGCGGCGGAAGCGGCGGGCACGGTCGACCGCGAGACGCTCGTCGGCGACGTCTTCAACGAGCGCTTCCTCATCCGCCGGCCATTGCTGCAGGCGCTCGACCCCGATCCGGCGGGCCCGCCGGTCCTGCTGATCGACGAACTCGACCGCGCCGACGAGGCGTTCGAGGCCTATCTCCTGGAAGTCCTCGCCGATCATCAGGTGACGATCCCCGAACTCGGGACCTTCCGGGCGGAGCGCCCGCCGATCGTGATCGTGACCACGAACCGGACGCGGGAGATTCATGACGCGCTGAAGCGGCGCTGCCTCTACCACTGGATCGACTACCCCGACGCGGCGCGCGAACTGGAGATCGTCCGGACCAAGGTTCCGCAAGCCGGAGAGCGGCTTGCGCGGGAAGTCGTGGCCTTCGTCCAGCGCCTCAGGCGGGAGGATTTGTTCAAGAATCCGGGGGTGGCGGAGACGCTGGACTGGGCGACGGCGCTCACCGAACTCGACCGGACGGCGCTCGATGCGGAGACCTTGTCGGCAACCCTCGGCGTCCTCCTCAAATACCAGGACGATATCGCGCGGATTGCCGGCGAACGGGCGGCGGCGCTGCTCGACGAGGCGCGGGCGGCGCCGATCGCGGCGGAATAGCCATGGCCGCGCCGCAGATGCCGCAGGAAAGCGGCATGCACCTTGCCGACAACGTCGTTCATTTCGCCCGCATCCTGCGCCGGGCGGGAATGGCGGTCGGGCCGGCGGCCGTGGTCGACGCGATTCGCGCGGTCGAGACGGCGGGCGTCACCCGGCGCGACGATTTCTTCTGGACGCTGCACGCCGTCTTCGTGACCCGGCGCGAGCAGATGCCGGTCTTCGACGAAGCGTTCGAACTGTTCTGGCGAAGCCGGAAGAGCCTCGCGCAGATGCTGCAGATGCCGGTCGTCGACAGCGATGGCAGCGCGGCGGCGCCGCCGCGCGCCGGATCGCGGCGCGTCGCCGAGGCGCTGCTCGCCGGGGCCGAGCCGGACATGCGCCCGCGTCCGGAGCGCGAGGCCAGCCTCCACCTCGCCGCCTCGGGTGAGGAAGTCCTGAAGCGGCGCGATTTCGCGCAGATGGACGCCGCCGAGATAGCCGAGGCGGAGCGGCGCATTGCCCGCCTGGTCCTGTCCGAGGAACTGATCGTCACCCGCCGGCTGAGGTCATCGCCGCCGCCGGGAATGGTCGACCTCCGGCGCACCCTTCGCTCGGGCCTGCGCACCGGCGGCGATATGCTTCTCCTGCAGCACCGGCGGCGGCGCGCCGTACCGGCGCCGGTCGTGGTGCTCTGCGACATTTCCGGGTCGATGGGTCAGTACACGCGCCTCTTCCTCCACTTCATCCACGCGCTCGGCCGGACGCGGCGGGTCTCGGCCTTTCTGTTCGGCACCCGGCTCACCAACGTGACGCGGGAGCTGCGCCGCCGGGATGTCGACGAGGCGCTCGCCGCCTGCTCGGCCGCGGTGCCGGACTGGTCCGGCGGCACCCGGATCGGCACCGCGATCTACGAATTCAACCGCCTCTGGTCGCGCCGGGTGCTCGGGCAGGGGGCGATGGTCCTCCTCCTCAGCGACGGGCTCGAACGGGACGGCGAGGAACGGCTGGCAGCCGAGATGGACCGACTGCACCGCTCCTGCCGGCGGCTGATCTGGCTCAATCCGCTGCTCGGCTACGACGGATTCCAGCCGCGGGCGCGCGGAATCCGGGCGATGCTGCCCCATGTCGACGAGTTTCGGCCGATCCATTCGCTGGAATCGATGGCCGAGCTCTGCGGGGCGCTCGGCGGAGAACCCGCGAGAACGGCCGACCCGCGCCGTCTCCTCCGCGCCGCCTAGCCTGCCTGCCCTTGGCGCCGGGGCGGCCGTCGTTATATTCAGCCGGAAAGATCGTGCGCTGGAGGCGAACATGGACGCTGCTTTGACCGAGCGCGACGTGCTGGCGACGGCGGAAGCCTGGCGGAAGGCCGGGCGGGGCGTCGCCATCGCAACAGTCGTCGAGACCTGGGGCTCGGCGCCGCGGCCGGTCGGCAGCCATCTCGTCGTCGACGGCGAAGGCAATTTCGAGGGATCGGTCTCGGGCGGCTGCGTCGAGGGCGCGGTCGTCGAGGAAGCCCTCGACGTGATCGGCGCCGGCACGCCGAAGATGCTCGAATTCGGCGTCGCCGACGAAACCGCCTGGCGGGTCGGCCTTTCCTGCGGCGGGCGCATCAAGGTCTATGTCGAAAAGCTCGACTAGCGGGGCGGCGCGCCCGCGGATCGCAAGCAAGCGGCCATGAATCTCGACCTCCTCCGCCGCCTCAACAGCGCGCGCGCCGCGCGCCATGCCGCTGTGCTCGTGACCGACACGGCGAGAGGCGAGGAGCGGCTGGTGGTCGAGCGGGACGGCTATGGCGGCGATCCGCTCGCCGCCGAGCTTGCCGGGCGCTTCCGGACCGGGGTCTCCGGGATGGCGGCGAACGGGACGACGTTCTTCACCGTCCATCTGCCGCCGCCCCGCTTCGTCATCATCGGCGCGGTCCATATCAGCCAGGCGCTGGCCCCGATGGCGAGGATCGCCGGCTTCGACGTGACAATCATCGACCCGCGCACCGCCTTCGCGACGCCGGACCGCTTTCCGGGCGTTCCGCTCATCGCCGAATGGCCGGATGTCGCGCTGGCGAAGCTCGGGCTCGACGCGTTCACGGCGCTGGCGGTTCTCACCCACGACCCGAAGATCGATGACCCGGCACTCCATGCTGCGCTCAAGGCCGAGTGCTTCTATATCGGCGCCCTGGGCAGCCGGAAGACGCATGCCCGCCGGCTGGAGCGGCTCCGCGCGGCGGGGTTCGACGAGCGCGCCCTTCAACGGATCGCCGCGCCCATCGGCCTTCCCATCCGCGCCCAGTCGCCGGCCGAGATCGCCGTCGCGATCCTGGCCCAGGTCGTCGCGGCGCTCCGCAGCCGCGGCCTTGCAGCGCCGGAGGCGGCGGCGTGAAGTTCGGGCCGGTCCCGCTGGCGGAGGCGAGCGGTGGAATTCTCGCGCATTCGGTGCGGCACGAGGGCGGCATGCTGCGGAAAGGCACATGGCTCGGCCTCGCCGAGATCGCGGCGCTTGGCGCGTCCGGGACGACCGAAGTCACGGTCGCGCGGCTCGAAGCCGGCGACGTCCACGAGGACGAGGCCGCGGAGCGCCTGGCGCGCGCGGTCGCGGGCGAGGGCATCCGGGTCGATCCGCCCTTCACCGGGCGCTCCAACCTTCACGCCGAGGCGGCGGGGGTGCTCGTCGTCGACCGCGGCGCCATCGACCGGATCAACCGCACCGACCCGGCGATCACGATCGCGACGCTGCCAGAATACGCCAGTGTCGAAGCCGGGCGGATGGTGGCGACCGTGAAAATCATCCCCTTCGCCGTGGCCGACGAAAGCCTCGCCCGTGCCGCCGCGGTCGGACGCTCGATCCGCGTGGCGCCGTTCCGCCCGATGAAAGTCGGGCTGGTGGCGACGATGCTGCCGTCGCTGAAGCAGTCCGTCCTCGACAAGACGCGCCGCCTCCTCGAGGCCCGGCTGGCGCCGGCCGGGGCAAGGCTGATCGGCGAGGAGCGCGTCGGCCACACCGCCGAAGCGGTGGCGCAGGCGCTCGCGCGATTGCGCAAGGCGGGCGCCGAGTTGTTCATCGTCTTCGGCGCATCGGCGGTGGTCGACACGGCGGATGTCGTACCGGCCGGGATCGTCGCCGCCGGCGGCGAGGTCCGGCATCTCGGCATGCCGGTCGATCCGGGCAACCTCCTCGTCCTCGGCGCCCTCGGCGATCTGCCGGTGATCGGCGCGCCGGGATGCGCGCGAAGCCCGAAGGAGAACGGCTTCGACTGGGTGCTCAACCGCCTGCTTGCCGGACTCGCCGTCACCCCCGGCGACATCAGCGGCCTCGGGGTAGGCGGGCTGCTCATGGAGATCGTTTCGCGGCCGCAGCCCCGCGAGGGCGGCGCGCCGGTCGAGGAAACCACACCCGGCAGGAAGGTCGCCGCGATCGTGCTCGCCGCAGGGCGGTCGAGCCGCATGGCCGGACCGCAGAAGCTGCTGGCGACGATCGGCGGTAAGCCGCTCGTCCGGATCGCGGCCGAGGCGGCGGTGATGAGCAATGCTTCGCCGGTGATCGTGGTCACCGGCGACCGCGCCGAGGAGGTCGGGCATGCGCTTGCCGGGCTGCCGGTGCGGCTGGCGCATAACCCGGCCTATGCCGGGGGACTGTCGACCTCGCTCCGGGCGGGTCTGGCGGCGTTGCCGAAGGACGCCGACGGCGCCGTCGTGCTGCTCGCCGACATGCCGGGGATCGATGCCGGCATGATCGATCGGGTGATTGCCGCCTTCGATCCGGCGGGCGGCGCGGGCATCGTCGTCTCGACGGTCGCCGGCAGGCGCGGGAACCCGGTACTGTGGTCGTCGCGCTACTTCCCCGAGCTTGCGGCCGTGGAGGGCGATGTCGGCGGGCGGAGCCTGATCGCCGCCCATGCCGATGCCGTGGCCGAGGTGGAGCTTGGCGAGGCGGCCGCCCGGGATATCGATACCGCCGCCGACCTCGCGGCCGCGGGCGGCGTGGTCGGCGGGACCTGACGTCACGCCACCCTTTCCCGACGGCGGCTCCGGACCCGCCGGGCTCGGCCTCCATCTCTCCGGCCGGTAGAGGCGATGCCAATGCGCTCGCCCGTGAGGTGACCCTGTCGCGAACGCTTCGCCGGCCCGTGCTATCAATTCCGGCGCCATAGCGGCTTGGAGATTCGATGCCGACCTGGATCGATGAACTGGTGGCGCCGGAGGCTCTTCTTCGGCACGTCTCGCTGCTCCTTCTCGTCGTCGGCATGGCGATGCCGACGGTGGCGCTCATCCGCGTGCTTACGCTCGCGTCCGGGGTCGTGACGATCATCTCGGCGACGCTGGTCGCGCACGACCCGGTCGGGCTGATCTGGTCGATGATTCTCGTCGGCGTGGTTGCGGCGCGCATCCTCATCCATAGCCTGCGTGTCTCGGATGAATCGCTGACGCCCGACGAACGCCTGTTCCAGACGCGCGTGGTGCCGTCGCTGACCGGCGGGCAGGTGCGCCGCCTGATGAGGGCCGGGCAGTGGCGCGAAGTGGCGGCGGGCACGACGCTGACCCGGCAGGGCGAGTTGATCCGCGAGCTCTGCTTCGTCGCGCGCGGGCTGATCGACATCATGGTCGACGGCGAGAAGATCGCGGAGGTCGCCTCGGGCTCGCTCCTCGGGGAACTGGGCCTCTCGACCGGCGACGCCGCGACGGCAACGGCGGTCTGCGCGTCGCCGGTCCGCTACCTCGCCTTCGATACCGACGAGCTGCGCGACCTGCTCGACCGCAACGCCGACCTCCAGGACGCGATGGACCTCGCCATCCATCGCAGCCTCCGGGCGAAACTGGTGCGGCAGAATCTCGATGCCGCACGGATGCGGGCGGCCCAGCCGTAGCTGTCAGCAGCCGCTTGGCTATGCTGCTAATCTATTGAATCCATGCTGCTTTTTCGTCGCAGCCGGTTGCACGCGGTGCCGGGAATCGGGAACCTCGGGCGGTGCGTCGCTGTTTAGCCTGTCGAAACGGCGATCGAGCTGAGGAGATGGCAAATGAGCCCGTCCGAGTTCAGATTGCAGCTCGAAGGTTATGGCCTGACGACTGCGAATATCCTCTACCGTCTGCCCGATCATCCCTCGTTCCTGCAGACCTATGTCTGGCAGGCCTACGACCTCGCCCCGCGCTTTCCAGGGCTGCACAAGTTCCTCGACTTCTGGGAGCGGGAACTGGAGGGGGCCCTCCATTCGGTGACCGTTGCGCACCGCAGGCTGATCGGGCCGGCGGAGATCGCCGCCGTCGGGACCGAGTTCCGCCTGCACTGATCCGGGTGCGTCAGCCACGCCCGACGAAGGGCATTTGCGTCGCCATCACGGTGATGGTGAGCACGTTAATGTCGAGCGGCAGGCCCGCCATATAGGCGATCGCCTCGGCGACCAATCGCTCTGCCGCGCAGGCTCGCGCTAAAGTTGCGTTTGTGAACCTTCGGCGCTTAGCATGTGGGCATGATTCAACCACGCCTGCCAAAGCGCCTCATAGTTTGCCTCGATGGGACCTGGAACGATGCCCGCGGTGCAACGCAGGTAACAAATGTCGTCCGTATCCGGGACGCATTGGTGTCCGGGGCCGACACGAACGGAGATATTCAGCAGCGCATCTACTACGACGAGGGCGTCGGCACCGGCGACGGACCGATCGACAAGGTCTTTGGCGGCGCGTTCGGCTCAGGCCTCTCCCGCAATATCCGGCAAGCGTACAAGTATCTCTGCCGGCACTACAACCCCGGCGATGACATTCACATCATCGGGTTTTCGCGCGGCTCATTCACAGCCCGAAGCCTGGCGGGAATGATCGGCGTATGCGGGCTTCTGCGCAAGGAAAGCTGCACGACCGAGAACGAGCACCTGGTTTGGTCCTACTATCACACCGATCGAAAGGACCGGTCGCCTGGCGACGAAAGCAAGTGGCGCGACGTAAGCTATAGTGACGTACCGATCAGAAGCGTTGCCGTATTCGATACGGTCGGCTCCCTCGGCATTCCCGACCGCTACTTGAACCAGATTCTTCACAGCCGTTTCGCGTTCCACGACACGCGCATCGGAACGGCGATCAAGAATGCGTTCCATGCCATCGCGATCGACGAGCGCCGGCGGCCATTCTCGCCAACGCTGTGGGAGCGGCCGTTCAACACACCGAAATACGGCAACGTTCAGCAGGTCTGGTTCCCCGGCGTCCATGCCGATGTCGGCGGTGGATATCCGGAAGCCGCCCTCAGCAGCATCGCGCTCGACTGGATCGTGAAGAAGCTGAAGAGCGTCGGCGTGGAGTTTGAGGAGGAGGAGTTAAAAAGCGCCGGCCTTGGTTCGGTGAGGGACGCCCCGGCAGGCACAATCCACGAATCGCGGTCGTGGTTATATCTGGCGGACCGCATGCGTCTGTATTTTCGCCGGATCACGCGCGATGGCGGCTTCGAGGCGGCGCGGGGCGACGACGAGCAGTTGCGCTATGATCCGCTGGACGAATCCATTCATTGTTCGGCACTCGAGAGGGCCGTGCGCGTGCCCGAGTACCGGCCGTTGAACCTCGGGGCGGTTCTCCACTTGATCGAAAAGGGCTGTCTCGGTGTCATCGACTGGGACGGCGGGCCGCTCAAGCCCGAGGATGCGAAAGGTCGACTGGAAGCGATATCGGACTGGAAGGCATGGTCTAGCCACGCCCGACGAATGGCATTTGCGTCGCCATCACCGTTATGGTGAGCACGTTCATGTCGAGCGGCAGGCCCGCCATATAGGCGATCGCCTCGGCGACCTTGTCGGTGTCGATCACCGGTTCGGGCGCGGTCGTGCCGTTCGCCTGGAGGACGCCCGCCGACATGCGCGCGGTCATGTCGGTGCGCGCGTTGCCGATGTCGATCTGGCCGCAGGCGATGTTGAACGGGCGCCCGTCGAGCGCGGTCGATTTGGTGAGGCCGGTGATGGCGTGCTTGGTCGCGGTATAGGCGACCGAATTGGGCCGCGGCGTATGCGCCGAGATCGAGCCGTTGTTGACGATGCGGCCGCCCTGCGGCGTCTGCGCCTTGAACATGCGCACCGCCTGCTGGGTGCAGAGAAAGGCGCCGGTGAGGTTGGTGTCGACCACGGCCTGCCATTGCGCCACGGTGAGGTCCTCCATCGGGACCGGCGGCGCCCCGGTGCCGGCATTGTTGAACAGGAAGTCGAGCCGGCCGAACTCCTCCCTGATCCGCGCGAAGAGGCCCGCGACGGAACGGGCGTCGGCGACGTCGGCCTGAACCCCGAGGCCCCTCGATCCGGCTGCCGCGATCGCCTTCACCGTCTCGTCGAGCATCGCCTGGCGGCGGCCGGTGACCACCACGGCGTAGCCGATCCGCGCCAGCGCCAGCGCCGCCGCCCTGCCGACGCCGCTGCCGCCGCCCGTGACGAGCGCAACCTTCCCCGCCATCTTCTTGTTCTCCGTTTTCTCTGAGGCGCGCGAGCCTAGCTCATTTTGGAGCGGTAGGGGGGCGTCGGAATCGCCAGGTGCGCGGCCCGCAGCGCCGCCGACCAGCGTTCGCGAAGGTCGTGGAAATAGGGCTCGGCGGCGTCGATGCGGTAGTTGACCTCGACCGAAAGTGCGTTGCGCCGGATGACGCAGAGGTCGATCGGCATGCCCACCGACAGGTTCGAGCGCATGGTCGAATCCATCGAGATGAGACCGAGCTTGAGCGCGTCGTAGATGTCGGACTGCTCGGTGATCGAGCGGTCTAGGATCGGCTTGCCGTATTTATGCTCGCCGATCTGCAGGTAGGGCGTATCGGCGGTCGCCTCGATGAAATTGCCGGCTGAGTAGAGCATGAACAGGCGCATGCCGCTGTTCCGGACCTGGCCGCCGAGCAGGATCGACACGTCGAAGCTGCCCTGCGCCTGTTCGAGGGCCGGCCCGTCGACGCGGTGGACCTCGCGGATCGCGCGGCCGACCAGATGCGCCGCCGCGAACATCGAGGGGACCGTCATGATGGTCTCCTTCTCGCCGGTTTCCGGATTGTCGCAGCCTTCGGTGATGAGCGAGACGACCGACTGGCTGACGGCGAGGTTGCCCGCGGTCGCGATGCCGATCGCCCGGTCGCCGGGCTTCTCGAAGACCTTCAGCTTGCGGAAGGTGGCGATGTTGTCGAGCCCGGCATTGGTGCGGGTATCGGCAATCATCACGAGGCCGTCGCGGACCAGGATTCCTACGCAATACGTCACGTCGCCAACCGCTCCCCCGGCCCCGCCCGGCGGCGGATTTCAGGCCAAAGCGGTACGAGTCGCAACCTAAAAAGACTCATCGCCCGGCGCGGCCTTCCTGTTTGACGACGACACGGACGGAAAGCGACTCGCCGGCGCCGCCATAGCGGGTGCCGCGGATCGGGGCCGCGCCGAGGTAGTCGAGGCCGGCCGCGACCCGGATATAGGCGTCGGTCGGGCAGACGACATTGGCGGGATCGAAGCCGACCCAGCCGACATTGTCGATGAGCGCCTCCGCCCAGGCGTGGCCGGCGCCCTGGTCGTCCTTGCGGAGCGGCATGTAGAGATAGCCGCCGACATAGCGCGCGGGACTGCCGAGATAACGGGCCGCGGCGATGAAGATATGGGCGAAGTCCTGGCAGACGCCGTGGCCGAGTTCGAAGGCCTCGCGGGCGCTGGTGCCGGTATTGGTGGCGTCGATGGTGAACTGGAGCCGGGCGTTGATCGCCCGCATCAGGGCGTGGCAGCGGGCGAGGCCGTCGCTCGAGGAAGCGGTCACCTCGTCGGTGAAGGCGCGGATCGCCGGCCCGGCGGCGGTCAGCGGCGTCTCGCGGAGGAACACCGCGGCGGGGAGGGGTTCGACCTGGCCGGTGACGATGCCCTTGGTGTCCTGCGTCTCGATTTCGCCGGTGGCGGTGACGGTAAGGCCGTCGAACGGGCCGTCGACGGTGAAATTGTGCATCGCGTTGCCGAACGGATCGGTGCCGGCGGAAAGACGGCAGTCGCGGTCGACCTCGATCCGCCAGTTGACGACGAACTGGCCGTCGTACCCGCGCGGCGTCAGGCGCAGGACCTCGATCGCGCGATGCGCGGGCGCGTCGTAGCGGTAGGAAGATTCGTGGAGGATGCGGAGACGCATGCCGGCCGGCTCAGGTCAGATACTGCTCGGCGATCGCCGAGCCAAGGCGTGCATTCTCGGAGATGAAGTCCTCGAGGAATTCGTGGAGCCCGGTCTTCTGGAAGATGTCGGTGATCGTCGAGTTCTGCAGGCGCGTGCGGACCGAGCGGGCGGTCCGCTGCGCCGGACCCTGGCGGCCGTAAGCGAGGGACAGCTCGTCGAGGTAGGCGGTGAGGTTCTCATAGCAGCTCGCCAGCGAGCGCGGCATCTGCTCGTTGAGGACGAGGAGGTCGGCGATCAGCCACGGCTTCAGGCTCTCGCGATAGACCCAGCGATAGGCGGTGAGCGCGGAGACCGAGCGCAGGATCGACGACCACTGGAAGTAGTCGAGGCCGCCGCCGACATTGGCCTGCGCCGGCAGGAGCACGTGGTACTTCACGTCGAGGATGCGGGCGGTATTGTCGGCGCGCTCGATGAAGACGCCGATCCGCGAGAAGAAATAGACGTCGTTGCGGAGCATCGTCCGATAGGCCGAGCCGTCGAAGCGCAGGCATGCCTCCTTCACGCGCGCGAGAAACTCGGCGAGCGTCGGCCTGTCCATGTGGGCGCCGTCGAAGCGGCGCAGCTCGAGCCAGCCGGCATTGATCGCCTCCCACATCTCGGCGGTCAGCGCCGTGCGGACGGCGCGGGCGTTGTGACGCGCCGTTTCGAGGCAGGCGCGGATGCTCGACGGGTTCTGCTGCGAGAAGGCGAGAAAATCGATGACCGCCTCGCGCGTCGCCTCGTCATGGTGCTCGTAGAATCCACGCAGCGCCCCCGCGGCGGCCAGCGCCGACTCCCACTCGTTGGACGTGCCGGCGTAGGAGATCGGCATCGCCGCCAGCCGGCTCGCGGCATCGATGATGCGCGCGGTATTGTCGGCGCGTTCGACGTAGCGCGACAGCCAGAAGAGGGAATCGGCGGTCCGGCTCAGCATGACGGCGGACTCATTCGTCGAGCACCCAGGTGTCCTTGGTGCCGCCGCCCTGGCTCGAATTGACGACCAGCGAGCCTTCCTTCAGCGCGACGCGGGTGAGGCCGCCCGGGACGATGCGGACGCGGTCGGCGCCGGAGAGGACGAAAGGCCGCAGGTCGACATGGCGGGGCGCGATGCCGGCGCCGACCAGCGTCGGCGAGGTGGAGAGCGCCAGCGTCGGCTGGGCGATGTAATTCTCCGGATTGGCGGTGATCTTGGCGGCGAAAGTGTCGCGCATCTCCCTGGTCGCGGCCGGGCCGATCAGCATGCCGTAGCCGCCCGAGCCGGAGACTTCCTTGACGACCAGTTCGTCGAGGCGGGCCAGCACGTAGTCGCGCGCGTTCGGCTCGCGGCACCGGTAGGTCGGCACGTTCTTCAGGATCGGCTCTTCGGAAAGGTAGAAGCGCACGATGTCGGGGACGTAGGAATAGACGGCCTTGTCGTCGGCGACGCCGGTGCCGACCGCATTGGCGAGCGTGATCGTGCCGGCGCGGTAGGCGTGCATCAGGCCGGGGACGCCGAGGGCCGAATCGGGCCGGAAGGTGAGCGGGTCGAGGAAATCGTCGTCGATGCGGCGGTAGAGCACGTCGACGCGTTTCAGCCCCTCGGTGGTGCGCATCAGCACCTCGTCGTCGCGGACGAGCAGGTCGCGGCCCTCGACCAGTTCGATGCCGAGCTTGTCGGCGAGGAACGAGTGCTCGTAGTAGGCGCTGTTGAAGGGGCCGGGGGTGAGGAGCGCCACGTTCGGGTCCTCCGGCGCCCCCTGCGGCGCGACCGACTTCAGCGTGGCGAGGAGTTCCTCCGGATAGTTCTCGACCGGGGCGATGCGGTGCTCCGAAAAGAGGTCGGGGAAGATGCGCATCATCACCTCCCGGTTCTCCAGCATGTAGGAGACGCCGGAGGGCGTGCGCGCATTGTCCTCGAGCACATAGAAATCATCTTCGTCGACGCGGACGATGTCGATGCCGGCGATATGGACGTAGATATCGTGCGGCAGCTTCACGCCGACCATCTCCGGGCGGAAATAGGGGTTGCGATAGACGAGGTCGGCCGGGATCTTCCCTTCCTTGAGGATGCGGGCCGGACCGTAGAGGTCGGTGAGAAACAGGTTGAGCGCGCGGGCGCGCTGTTCGAGGCCGCTGGCAAGGCGCGCCCATTCCTTCTTGGTCAGGATGCGCGGGATGATGTCGAACGGAATGATCCGCTCCTCGCCCTCGGTCTCGCCATAGACCGCAAAGGTGATGCCGATCCGCCGGAAAAGCAGCTCCGCTTCGGCCCGGCGATGCGCCAGGAGATCGGGCGGGGTTTCGTCCAGCCAGCGCTTCAGGATTTCGTATCCGGCCCGGCTTCTGCCGTCCGCCAGGACCATTTCGTCAAACGCGCCGGCCATCTTACTTTTCGCGCAGCCTCCCGCTTGGCGGCCATCCTAGACTGCCTTGCAAGATCGACGCCAATCCCGGCGGATTGCCGCCCGGCGATTGGCCGAATCCGGCCATTCCTGTTCCTCCAGACTGACGCAAAGCAAGGCGACAATGCCCGATCCAAATCCAGTCCGCTGGGGCATCATCGGTCCCGGCTCCATTGCCCGTACCTTTGCCTCCAACCTGCCGCATTCCGAGACCGGGAAACTGGTCGCCATCGCCTCGCGCAATCCCGCGCGGCCGGGGCTCGCCGAGGCCTTCCCGGGGGCGCGCATCCTCGCGGGTTATGAGGCCCTGCTCGACGATCCGGACGTCGAGGCGATCTACATCGCCACGCCGCACCCGGCGCACGGCGAATGGGCGATCAAGGCGGCGCGGGCCGGCAAGGCCGTGCTCGCCGAAAAGCCGATCGCGGTGAGCGCGCACGAGGCGGAGGCGATGTTCCACGCCGCCCGCCGGGAAGGCACTTTCCTCGGCGAAGGCTTCATGTACCGGTCGCACCCGCAGACGACGCGCCTCCTGCAACTGGTCGCCGAAGGCGCGGTCGGCGAGGTGCGGATGATCAAGGCATCGTTCGGCTTCAGGATGGGCAACCCGGACCCGAAGCACCGGCTGCTCGCCAACGACACCGCCGGCGGCGCCATCCTCGACATCTGCTGCTATCCGGTCTCGATGGCGCGGCTCCTCGCCGGCGCGGCGGCCGGCCGTCCTTTCCTCGATCCAGTGAGCGTGGCCGGCGTCGGGCACCTCGGCACGGCGACCGGCGTCGACGAATGGGCCTCGGCGGTGCTCAAGTTCCCGAACGAGATCGTGGCGGAGGTCTCGGGAAGCATTGCCGTCGCGCAGGACAACAAGGTCCGCATCTACGGCACGACCGGCTGGATCGAGGTGCAGTCGCCGTGGTTCTGCACCGGCCGGCAGGGCGGCAGCGCGGAAATCCTGATCCATCGCCCGGAAGGGCCGGTGGAGACGATCCGGATCGAGGAACCGCGCTGGCTCTACACGTTCGAGATCGACGCGGTGGCGAAGGCCATCCGCGCCGGCAGGACGGTGTTCGATCCGCCGGCAATGACGCCGGAGGACACGCTCGGCAACATGCGCGTCCTCGACAGGTGGCGGACCAATATCGGGCTCGTCTACGAGTTCGAGACGCCGCGGCGGCGGAAGAAGACGATCGCCGGTGCGCGCCTGAAACGCCCGAAAGTGATGATGGCGCAGAAGGCCATTCCCGGCCTCAGGCAGCCGGTCTCGGTGGTCGCCCTCGGCGGTGCCAATTTCGAGAACTACACGCAGGCGGCGATCCTGCTCGACGCCTACTACGAGCGCGGCGGCAATCTCGTCGATACGGCCTGGATGTACGGCATGGGCCGGATCGACCGGCTGCTCGGCGAATGGATGGCGAACCGCGGGGTGCGCGAGGAAACGGTGATCATCGGCAAGGGGGCGCATTCGCCGCTCGTCTATCCCGACGTGATCGGGCGGCAGCTCAGCGAGTCGCTCGACCGGCTGAAGACCGACCGGATCGACATCTACTTCATGCACCGCGACAATCCGGATGTGCCGGTCGGCGAATTCGTCGACGCGATGGATGCCGAGGCGCGGAAGGGCCGGATCGGCATCTACGGCGGCTCCAACTGGACGCGCCAGCGCATGGATGCGGCGATCGCCTATGCGCGGCGCAAGCGCCGCAGGCTGCCGATGGCGCTTTCCAACAATTTCTCGCTGGCCGAAATGGTCAACCCGGTATGGGGCGGCGTGCTGGCGGCTTCCGACGACGAATGGAAGGCGTGGCTGCGGCGGCGGAAGATCCCCGACTTCGCCTGGTCGGCGCAGGCGCGCGGCTTCTTCACCGACCGCGCCGGCGAGGACAAGCGCGACGACCCGGAAATGGTCAACGCCTGGTACAGCGCCAAGAACTTCGCGCGGCGCAGGCGCGCCTATGAAATGGCGGGACGGATCGGCAAGACCGCGCAGCAGGTCGCGCTCGCCTATTGCCTGGCCCAGGACTTCATCGTCATCCCGCTGATCGGGCCCCTGGCGATGAGCGAGCTCGATGATTCGCTGGGGGCGCTCGACATCGCCCTCACCCCGGAGGATGTGCGCTGGCTGGAGTCCGGGAAGGGGAGGCCCAGCCACTAGGCCGGCTAAAGCAGCTTCAGTCCCCTGAAGCTGGCATGGCCGCTCCGTCCGACGATGATGTGATCGTGGACGGTGAGGTTGAGAGGCTTGGCGATCTCGGCGAGCTGCCGCGTCATCTGGATGTCGGCCTGCGACGGGGTCGGATCGCCGGACGGGTGATTGTGGACGAGGATCAGGGCGGTGGCGGAGAGTTCCAGCGCCCGCTTGACCACCTCGCGCGGATAGACCGGCGTGTGGTCGACCGTGCCGGTCTGCTGGACTTCGTCAGCGATCAGCATGTTGCGCTTGTCGAGGAAGAGAATGCGGAACTGCTCGATGTTCTCGTAGGCCATCGCCGTCCGGCAATAGTCGATGACGGCCGACCATGAATCGAGGAGCGGGCGCCGGCGGATGCCGTCGCGGGCGAAGCGCTTGGCGGTCGCTTCGAGGAGCTTGAGGTGATGGGCGACGGCCTCGCCGACGCCCTGCACTTCCATGAGCTGCGCCTCGGGGGCGGAGAGGACCTCCGAGAAGGAGCCGAAGCGCTGCAGGAGGGCCTTGGCCAGCGGCTTGGTGTCCGCCTGGCGGATCACCTGGAAGAGGAGCAGTTCGAGCAGTTCGTAGTCGCGCAGCGACTCGCCGCCTTCCCGGCGGAAGCGTTCCTTGGCGCGCTCGCGGTGGCCGACATAGTGAGGCGGTTCGCCCGGCTTTTCGCCGAGGCCCTTCATGCGCCGTGGCGGGGCGACGCGGTGAAGATTTCGCAGCCGGTCGCGGTTACGCCGACGGTGTGTTCGTACTGGGCGGAGAGCGAACGGTCGCGGGTCACCGCCGTCCACCCGTCGGAGAGAATTTTCACCTGCGGCCGCCCGAGATTGATCATCGGCTCGACCGTGAAGATCATGCCCGGGCGCAGCTCGACCCCTTCGCCGGGGCTGCCGTAGTGGAGGATGTTCGGCGCGTCGTGAAACAGCCGGCCGACCCCGTGGCCGCAGAAGTCGCGCACGACGCTGCAGCGCTCGCGCTCGGCATATTCCTGGATGGCGTGGCCGATATCCCCGGTCGAGGCGCCCGGGCGGATCGCGGCAATGCCGCGCATCAGCGCCTCGTGGGTCACCTCGCAGAGCCGCTCGGCCGCACGCTTCACCGCGCCGATCTTGTACATCCGGCTCGAATCGCCGTGCCATCCGTCGAGGATGAGGGTCGCGTCGATGTTGACGATATCGCCGTCGCGGAGCGGCTTCTCGCCGGGGAAGCCGTGACAGACGACGTGATTGATCGAGGTGCAGCACGAGAACATGTAGCCCTTGTAGCCGAGCGTCGCCGGCAGGGCGCCGTGGGCCAGGGCGAAGTCGAAGATGAACCTGTCAATCTCGCGCGTCGGCAGGCCGGGATGGACGATGTCCTCGAGCGCGTCGAGGCATTCGGCGACCAGGCGGCCGGCCCGGCGCATGCCGGCAAAGGCCTCCGGCCCATGCAGCTTGATCTGCCCGTCATTCTTCTGGGGGACGAGGCCGGCTTCGACGTAGTTCACCATGGCGCCGAGGATATGACGATTTTCGCCCGGCGATACAAGATCGGGGAGGAGGGCGGCGTCCCGCCGCGGGCGAGTCGGCGGCGGCTTGCGGATCGGGCGAAAGGCGGGTCCAATACGAAGGAGTGCGGCGCGGAAATCGAGGGAGGGCCTGATGGCTTGGCGGAACTGGCTTGGCGCCGGCATGGCGGCGCTGGCGCTGGCGACGGCGGCCGGCGGAGCGTCGGCGGACGAGCGCTGGCATCACGGACCCGCGGCTCCGGTCATCGTCGCCGGGACGGCGGAAATCAATCCCGCCGCCTACGACTGGGTGAGCGATGCCGGCCGCCAGGCGTTGACCGATCTCGCCGCCCGCTTCAAGGCCGGCTCGGTGGCGGCCTATGCCTTCGCCGCGGCGCCGGGCGGGAATTTCTGGTCGCTGCGGAGCGCGGCCAAGGCAAGCGAGATCTACAACCTGCCCGATCTCGCGCGCGCCGCGCTGCAGAGCTGCGAGTATTTCGCGCATGTGCCCTGCTTCATCGTCTCGATCAGCGGCAAGGATGCGCGCGACGCCAATGGCGGCCTGCCGGTGCAGCCGGTTCAACTGACCGATCCGCCGGCGGAGTTCGATGCAACCGCGGTTCCGTTCGTCGGCAGCCTCGACCAGAACATGCTCGCCGGCTTCGGGCCGGAGCGGCGGCCGAAGGCGCTGGCGATCACGGTGAACGGCGGCTGGGCGTGGCGGACGGGGGACAATGTCCCGGCGGCGGTCGCGCAGACGATCGCGGATTGCCAGAAGGCCTATCCCAATCAGGTCTGCCTGCTCTACGCGGTCAACAACCGGGTCGTGTTTACCGCCTCGGGCCCGTACTAGGGCCCGGGCGTTCATCGGTGCCGGACGACGGGCTGGACATGGCCGCCGCAAAGGACGGAGCGGAGCGGATCGTCACCGCCGCGCTGCTCGTCATCGGCGACGAGATCCTTTCCGGCCGGACCAAGGACAAGAACATCGGCTACATCGCCGAGTACCTGACCGCGATCGGGATCGACCTCCGCGAGGTGCGGATCGTCCCCGACGTCGAGGAGGAAATCGTCGGCGCGGTGAACGCCCTCAGGCATCGCTACGACCATGTGTTGACGACCGGGGGCATCGGGCCGACGCATGACGACATCACGGCGGACGCGATCGCCAAGGCATTCGGCGTCGGCATCGACTTCGACCCGCGCGCGGTGGCGATCCTCGCCGAACGCTACGGAACGGCTGATCTCACCCAGGCGCGCATGCGCATGGCGCGGATTCCCGACGGGGCCGAACTGATCGCCAACCCGGTGTCGAAAGCGCCGGGCTTCTCGATCGGCAACGTGCATGTGATGGCGGGCGTGCCGGCGATCATGCAGGCGATGCTCGATGCGCTGGCGGAGCGGTTGCCGACCGGCCGGAAGATGCTGTCGCGCTCGGTTCCGGCGGGAATGGGCGAGGGAAGGATCGCGACGCCGCTCGGCGAAGTGCAGAAACGGTTTCCGGACGTGGCCATCGGCAGCTATCCGGGCTTCGACCCGGCAACCGGCTTCACCACCACTTTGGTGCTTCGCTCGCGCGACGAGACGCGGCTGGCGGAGGCCGAGGCGGCCGTCGTCGCGATGCTCGCCGAGGTGAGGGCCGCACGGGGCTGACGGGCGGTCTGCCGATATTACGGCAAACGCGTATCAGACGCCCTCGCCGGCGGCGGCCTCGGCGCGGAGCGCCGCCACCCGCCGCTCGCGGTAGAGCGTATAAACGCCGGTCGCGATGACGATCGCGGTTCCGGCCAGCATCGGCCATTCCGGGATATCGGCGAAAACGAAATAGCCGATGAGCATCGCCCAGACGATGGCCGTGTAGCGGAAGGGCGCCACCACCGAGATGTCGCCGTGGCGCATGAAGATGACCGACGTCAGGTAGCCGCCGATGAGGAAGAAGACCGCGCCGGCGATGAGAAGCAGGCCTTCGCCGTCCGGCGCCACCCAGACCTCGTCGAGGGCGAGGCCGACGGCCGGGCCGCTGAGGCCGACGGCAATCGCGGTGATGAAGGCGACCAGCATTGCGGTGAGGCCGCGCGGCATGATCCGCGAGCACACGTCGCGAAGCGCGATGAAGAAGACCGACCCCAGCGCCAGGAGCGAGTAGGCGTTGAAGCCGGCAAAACCGGGCCGGATCACGATGAGCACGCCGGCAAAGCCGATGCCGATCGCGGTCCACCGGCGCCAGCCGACGGTCTCGCCGAGAAAGAGGGCGCCGGCGGCGGTCAGCATCAGCGGCACGGTCTGCAGGATGGCGTTGATGTTGGCGAGCGGGATGTGGAAGAGGGCAAGCAGATAGAGCGCCGCCGAGACGATCTCGGCGACGGTGCGCCAGAACATCGGCCAGTTGGCGGCAAGCGCGAGTTGCCGGTGCTGCCCCGTCGCGACGATGAACGGCGTCAGCACGAGGGCCGCGAAGGCGCCGCGCAGGAGCAGGATCTCGCCGAGCGGCAGCGAGCGGCTGGCGAGCTTGATCAGCGTGTCGTTGCCGAGGAACAGCGCGTTGCAGGCGACAAGCGCGGAAATCCCGCGCAGATTCTCGGCGAAGGTTGTCATGGCTTCCGGCGACCGGTGGGCAGCCGGATGAATGTGAACCCTGGCCGGTCAGGCTGGCAATTCCCGCCAGGACTTATCCCGGTTCGAGGCGTCCCTTCGGATCGGCGATGTCGATGATGCGGCCAAGCAACGCTTCAATCTGACCAGCCCGCCTTTTCCGAGGTAGGCGGCATGTTCCTCCTCGAAGCCGGGCATGACCCGATGAACCTCAGAACCGGGCGAGCCGGAACATCCCGAGGTCGAACGCCGGCTTTCGCCCGCTGGCAAGGTCGGCGAGCACTTCTCCGATCACGGCGGCGAACTTGTAGCCGTGCCCGGAGCACGGCGAGGCAAGGATGATGTCCGGGTTGCCGGGGAGCGTATCGATGATGAAATGCTCGTCCGGCGTCACCGTATAGAAGCAGGGGCGGAGCGCCATCGTCGGCCCGTTGGCGTCGGGCAGGTAGCGCGCGATGCAGCGGCGGAGCGCCTCCTCGTCCGCGGCCTCCGCGTCGCGGGAAAGCGTGTCGACCGGGCCGCGCTGTCCGCGATGGTGATGGAGGCCGATCTTCACTCCCGGCCCGCCCCAGATCGGGAGCAGGTAGTAGGGGCCTTCCTCGACATCGAGGATGCTTACCGGAAAGCGGTCGGGCATGAAGTCGGCCGGTGTCCCCGGCTGGAACCAGCCGAGCACCTGCCGCTCCGGCACCGCGACCTTCTGAAGTTCCGGCACCAGTTCCCCCATCCACGCGCCCGCCGACAAGACCAGTCGCCCGGCCTCGTATCGGCCTCTGTCCGTCACGATCCGGACGCCCCCGCCGCCGATCGGATGCCATTCCAGAAGCCGTTCCCGTGCGTGGATCTCGGCGCCGGCGGCCTGCGCCAGCGTCGCATGCGCCACGATTGCCCGCTCCGAAGCAATGAAGCCGCCGTCCTTCTGGAACAGCCCGCGATGCCCCGGGGGCAGTCGAAAGGCCGGAAAACGGCGATTGATTTCAACGGCTTCGAGGATCTCATGCGGCAGATCATGTTCCTCGCATGCGGCGAGCGCCCCGGTGAAGAAGCCGCCGCCGCCCGGCCCCGCATCGAGCGAGCCGGTGGTGAACATCAGCGGCTCGCCATAGGCCGCCCCCGCCTCGCGCCACAGCACCATGGCCCGCTGCAAAAGCGGAACATATTCAAGTCCTTCGTGGTAGGCGAGGCGGATGATCCGGGTCAGCCCGTGCGACGAGCCCATCGCGTTCGGGATGTCGAAACGCTCGAGCCCGAGGACCCGCTGTCCCCGCTTCGCCAACTGCCAGCAGGCGGCGGAGCCCATGCCGCCTATTCCGGCGACGATGACGTCGTAGGTCCCTGCCGGCATCGTCGCCGACTAGCCGCCGGTGACGCTCATGTGGCGGGCGAGCGCCGGACCGCGGTGGGCGCGGTCGATGACGAAGTCGTGCCCCTTCGGCTTGCGCCCGATCGCGCGATCGATCGCCGCCTGCAGCAACCCGTCGTCTGCGGAGGCGCGAAGCGGCGCGCGGAGATCGACGGCATCCTCCTGGCCGAGGCACATGAACAAGGTGCCGGTGCAGGTGACGCGGACCCGGTTGCAGCTCTCACAGAAATTGTGCGTGAGGGGCGTGATGAAGCCGAGCCGTCCGCCGGTCTCGGCGACGCGCACGTAGCGGGCAGGGCCGCCGGTGGTGAGCGGAATGTCCTGCAGCGTCCAGCGTGCGGCGAGGTCGCGCCGGACAGCGGAGAGCGGGAGGTACTGGTCGGTGCGGTCGCCGGCAATGTCGCCGAGCGGCATCGTCTCGATCAGCGTCAGGTCCATGCCGCGGCCGTGCGCCCAGCGGATGAGGTCGTCGAACTCGGTCTCGTTGGCGCCCTTCAGCGCCACGGCGTTGATCTTGACCCGGATGCCCGCGGCCTGGGCCGCATCGATGCCGGCCATCACCTTGCCGAGGTCGCCCCAGCGCGTGATCGCGCGGAATTTCACCGGATCGAGCGTGTCGAGCGAGACGTTGATGCGCCGCACGCCGCAATCGGCGAGCTCGAAGGCGTAGCGGGCGAGCTGCGAGCCGTTGGTGGTCAGCGTCAGTTCATCGAGCGCGCCCGTGTCGAGGTGGCGCGACAGCGCGCGGACGAGCCACATGACATTCTTGCGGACAAGCGGCTCGCCGCCGGTGAGCCGCAGCTTGCGGACGCCGCGCGCGACAAAGGCCGAGGCAAGCCGGTCCAGCTCCTCCAGCGACAGGACATCCTGCTTGGGCAGGAACGTCATATCCTCCGCCATGCAATAGACGCAGCGGAAGTCGCAACGGTCCGTGACCGAAATCCGGACATAGGTGATGAGGCGCCCGAACGGATCGGCGAGAGGCGCGGGAACGGCGAGGGGGGCGGCGTCAAGCGGCATGTCCGAGCCATTCTGCCATCGAAATGGCCGGCAGACCATATCGACACACCATGTAGTGGCCTTCAGGCCGAATGCCAGGCGTGGCTTGCCCTTCCCGCGCCGCCGAACTAAGCCCTCCGCCATGCCCGACAAGCAGCCCTGGCCGATCGAAATCCGCGTCCGCAAGGACCGCCGCGCCCTCTCTATCCGCTTCGACGACGAGGTCGAGCACGAATTGCCGGCCGAGATGCTGCGCGTGATGAGTCCGTCTGCCGAGGTTCAGGGCCATAGCCGCGAACAGCGTGTTACCGTCGGCGGCAAACGCGACGTGGCCATTGCCGCGGTCGATTCGGTCGGCAACTACGCGCTGAAAATCACCTTCTCGGACGGACACAATACCGGGCTGTTCTCCTGGGCCTATCTCCGGAAGCTCGGCGACCAGCGTCCGGCGCTGTGGAACGAGTACCTTGCGGAGCTGAAAGCCAAGGGCCTCAGCCGCGATCCACCGCCGCGTTAGGTCAGTGGCTGGCCGGCGGCAGCGGGTCGGCGCCGGTCGCGGTGCCGTCGAGCAGAACCGGCTTTGCGGAGCCCGGACGGGCATCGGCGAGGGTGTCGCCTGACCCGGCCGGAACGGGGTCGGGGATCACGGTAGCCGCGTCGGTCTTTGCGGCATCCGGCTTCACGACGTCCTTGGCGACGACCTGGGCCGTCCCTGTCTTCGGCAGAATGGTCGTGACCGCGACCGAACGCGGCTTGCGCACCGTCACGCCCCCATCCTTGGCAGGCTCGGCCTTGGCGAGGACCTTCGGCAGCGGATTGAGGCGCGGTTTCGGCACGGTGCCCGGCGCCGCGGCGCTGGCCACGCCCGACATCGGCGATTTGAGGAGGACCACGACGCGGGTCCCCAGCCGCACGCGGTCGTAAAGGTCGATGATGTCCTCGTTGGTGAGCCGGATGCAGCCGGACGAGACCGCATGGCCGACGCTGCGCGGGTCGGTGGTCCCGTGAATGCGGTAGAAGCTGAAGCCGATATAGAGGGCGCGGGCGCCAAGCGGGTTGTCCAGGCCCCCGGGCATCGTTTCCTGAAGGATGTGCCCTTTGGCCTTCTCGCGGGCGATCATCTCGGCGGGCGGCTTCCAGGTCGGCCATTCGGCCTTGTTGGTGATCACGTCCGTGCCGGACCAGGTGTAGCCCTCGCGGCCGACGCCGATCGCGTACTTGATCGCCTTGCCGCCGGGGATCACGAAGTAGAGACGGCGCGCGTCCGTATCGACGATGATGGTGCCGGGCGGGTAGGCGCCGTCATAGGCAACCATCTCGCGCGGGATGCGGTCGCGCGAGGCCCGGCGGAATTCGCGCGATTTGTCGTCGGCGACGAGCCACTGTTTGGACGTGGCGTCCCAATAGGTGCGCATTTCCGCGCGGGCGGGCAGTGCTGCGATCGTTCCGGCAGCGATGACCAGGGCAAGAAGAATCCGAATCCGCATCGCAAATTCCCAACGCCGGCACGCCGGTCACGCGCCGTCCAGAGCCCCCTCCGCATTCCATGCAGGCTTTGTCGGACTCGGGCAAGCTTCAGCCGCGAGCCGCCGGAAGATTGCCCGGCGGGTGTTGTTGCGGCGCAACGTCCTGTCACACGATCGTGATCGTTTTCCCGGTTTTTCCCGATTCGAGCGCGAGGTCCAGCACCCGCTGGATGTCGGCGGCGCGCCGGAAATCCGGGTCGCCGTTCTTCCCGGCGGACAACGCTTGTGCGAACCGGTGGAACGTGGTCGGCGCCGGCGGGCAGCGGACTTTTCGCCAGATCTGCTTCTCGATATCCGCCCCGGCGCAAATCTCGAGCGAGGAGACCTTGCCGTTGGTATGGACGCGAAGCGCGCCGGCGTCGCCATAGAGCGAAAGGCGCAGTTCGTTGGAATTCCCGGTGGCGAAGCGCGTCGCCTGGATCGTTCCGATCGCCCCGTTGGCGAGTTCCGCGGTCATCGCGAAGGAGTCGTTGGCGTCGAGCCGGTATTCGCCGATCTGGTCGCCCGGGGCCTTGTGGAATGTCTTCACCCGGCTTGCCAGCGAAACCACGTCGCTCGCCGCACCGAAGCTGGCGAAATCGATGATGTGGATGCCGATATCGCCGACCACGCCGTTGCTGCCGTGCTTGGTTGACAGCCGCCACAGCCACTGGGGTCCCGTCCGCCAGTCTCCCCAGTGCCTGGAGACCAGCCAGCTCTGGAGGTAGGAAGCCTCGAAGTGCCGCAGGTTTCCGATCCTGCCGGACTTCACCCATTCGCGGGCCCGCTGCAGGGCGGGAGAGGCGCGGTAGGTGAGGTTCACCATGTTGATGAGGCCCGCCTTCTCCGCCGCGTCGGCCATTTCAAGCGCCAGCGGATAGACGGTGGCGAGCGGCTTCTCGCAAAGCACATGCTTGCCTGCCGCGATGAGCTTCATCGTCGTCGGGTGATGGACGGCGTCCGGCGTCACGTTGGTCGCGGCGTCGAACCTGCCCCAGTCGAGGGCGGCGTCGAGATCGGCAAACCGCTTCCGGATGCCGAACTCCTTTGCGAATGCGGCAAGCCGCTTCTTGTCGGGCTCGACCGCCGCGACGATTTCGATATCCGGCTCGGCAGCAAAAGCCGTCGCGTGCGACCGCGCCATCGCACCGGTGCCCAGGATGAGAAGCCGCGTCGTCATGACCGCGCCGCCACTAACGGCCGTGGCCGGCGGCGCTCAGCACCGGGCCCTTCACCGTGATCGGCTCATGCGCCTTGATGTTGCGCTGTTCCCACTGGTCCGCCGGGAAACGGTTCGGGTTGTAGGCCCATTTCACCGCATTGCGGAGCACGATCTGGACGTATTCGTTGTGATAGATCGGATAGACCTCGTGGCCGGGCGAGAAATAGAAGATGCTGCCGCCGCCGCGCCGGTAAGTGATGCCCGACCGGAAGACGTTGCCGCCGTCGTACCAGCTGATGAACACCGTCTCCATCGGTTCGGGGATCGAGAACGGCTCGCCGTACATTTCGGTCTCGGGAACCACGAAGGACGGTGGCAGGCCCTTCGCGATCGGGTGCGTGCGGTTGATCACCCAGACGCGCTCCTTCTCGCCCGCCTCGCGCCACTGCAGGGCGCAGGGCGTCCCCATCAGCTTCTTGAACAGCTTCGAGAAGTGGCCGGAGTGGAGGACGATGAGGCCCATGCCTTCCCAGACGCGCTGGGCGACGCGGTTGACGATCTCGTCGGCGACGAGGTCATGGCCGCGGTGACCCCACCAGGTGAGCACATCCGTCTCCTTCAGGCGCGCTTCGCTGAGGCCGTGCTCGGGCTGATCCAGCGTTGCGAGCGAGACCGAGATGTCCTTGTCGGCCGAAAGAGCGTCGGCAATCGCACCGTGCATGCCCTTGGGATAAATGCCGCGCACGGTTTCGTCCTCGCGGTCGTGAATATTCTCACCCCAAACCACCGTACGGATCGCCATTTCATCTCCTCCCGATGCTCGAAGCCAAAAGCGCGGCGAACCATAGCCCAAAGCGCTTTGGATTTGCATAGAGCGAGGCTAACGATTTTTCGATATTGGCCGGGAACGAACGTGCTAGGATTTGTCCATTGACTGGGAATGGAGCATGGGCGTGCGGTTGATGCTGCGGTTGGGTTCGAGCCTGCTCGCAGCTTGGGTTGTTGTCCTGGCCGCGGTGATCGCCGCTCCCGCCGCGAGCCTCAAGCATACGACCGTCTATCGCGATCACCGGATCCTTGGCACGACGCCCCGCGACATCTGGTCCTATATCATCGAGCATCCGATCAACGATCCGGACGACGGTCCCGCGATCGCCAACATCACCCACGATCACCAGCTGACCTTCAAGACCGGCACGGTCGACGGCGTCTGCAAGGTGAGCGACCTGACGTTCACCTGGAAATTCGTGATTACGCTGCCGAAGCTTGCTGAGCCGGCTAAGATCAGCCCGGCCACCGCGTCGATGTGGAAGGATTTCCTTGCCAAGGTGCGCTGGCACGAAGAAACCCGGCGCAAGATCTTCCTCGAATGCGGCAACGATTTCGTGCCGGCCGCCGAGAAGATCACCGGACCTGCCGGATGCGGCGGGGTCGAGCGCAAGGTGCGGAACTTCGTCGACGCGCAGTACACGCTCTGCATGAAGAAGCAGCGCGACTTCGGGAACGTGGATTCCCCGCGCGTCCTGGAGACGCGCCTGGTGAAGAGTGCGGAGTCGGGTGGGGCCGCCAGGTGAGCGAGGCGGGGTCGGAAATACCGGGGCGGGCGATGGACGGATCGAGGGAGCGGCCCTTGGACGCGAGGCCGGCCACGGCCGCGTCGGTCCTGCCAACCAGCGTCGAAATCCTCGAAAGCATGGAGGAGGCGTACTACGCGCTCGATCGCGGCTGGACGTTCCTCTACGTCAATCACAGTGCCGAGCGGTTCTGGGGCAAGTCGCGCGAGGAGCTGGTCGGGAAGCGGATCGTCGATGTCTTCCCGAGGTTTGCGAATTCCGAGCCGTACAAGATCCACGAGCGCGCCTTCGCATCGGGCGAGCCGCTGCATGTCGAGGTGGTTTCGACCGCGACCGACCACCCGGTCGAGCTTCACCTCTATCCGATCCGCGGCAATCTCTCCGTCTTCTTCCGCGATATCAGCGCCCGCAGGAAGCTCGAGCAGGAGATGCGCGAGCGCAGCGAGATACTCGACCTTGCCGAGCGTTCTGCCGGAATCGGCGTCTGGGACCTTGATCTCGCCACCAACGTCCTGCGCGGCACGCCGGAATTCTTCCGGATCATGGGACTGCCGTTCGAGCCGGAAGGCGTTCCGATCGAGGTGACGCGCAGCCTCCGCCACCCCGACGACCGCGAACGGGTGATCCACGGCTACCGCCAGGCGATCGCCGACGGCGCCGACACCTACGAGATCGAATACCGGATCATCCGTCCCGACGGACAGTTGCGCTGGATCTTCGGGCGCGGGCGGGTCATCCGAGACGCGCAGGGCAGGCCGGTTCGCTACGGCGGCGTCGATATCGACGTCACCGAACGGCGGAAGGGGGAGGAAGCCGTCGATCGGCTGGCGCGGATCGTCGAATCGTCCGACGACGCGATCATCGGCAAGGACCTGAACGGCGTCATTCAGAGCTGGAACCGCGGCGCGCAGAAGCTCTTCGGCTATGCCGCCGAAGAGATCGTGGGCAGGCCGATGACCACGCTCATGCCCGAGGAAAGCCAGGACGAGGAACCGGCGATCCTCGAGCGCATCCGCCGCGGCGAGACGATCGACCACTACCAGACCATCCGCAAGCGGAAGGACGGTTCGTTGGTCGACATCTCGCTCACGGTTTCGCCGATCAGGAACAGCGCCGGGCGGATTGTCGGCGCTTCCAACATCTCCCGCGACATCACGCTGCAGAAGCGCGCCGAGGAGCGGCAGCGGCTTCTTCTGCGCGAGATGCAGCACCGGGTGAAGAATCTGTTCGCCCTGGCGGGGGCGGTCGTGGCGCTGACGGCGCGCCATGCAACCTCGACCGAGGCGATGGCGGCCGCGATCCGCGAGCGCCTTGCCGCACTCGACCGGGCGCATGCGACCACGCTGCCCGTGGCCGGGGAGGACATCCAGACGCGTCCGGCGACGACGCTGATGCAGCTGCTCGCGACGATCGTATCGCCGCATCAGGACGAGATGGCCGCCGATCGGATCATGCTGTCGGGGCCCGAAGTCAATGTCGCTGGCGGTGCGGTGGCGAGTCTGGCGCTCCTTTTCCACGAGATCGCGACCAATGCCGCCAAGTATGGCGCTCTGTCCAACGCGGAAGGGCGGGTCCGGGCGAACTGGTCGGTCGAGGATGGCCGTCTGCGGTTCATGTGGATGGAGGAGGGCGGACCGGCCGTCGACGGAGAACCGCAGAGCGAAGGCTTCGGCTCGCGCCTTTCGAAGGCCACGGTGACCGGCCAGCTCGGCGGCGAGATCGAGCGGCGCTGGAGTCCGGGCGGCCTTACCGTCAGGGTGACCGTGCCGGTCGAAAGCCTCGAACAATAGGGTTGCCGGCCCTGTGAACGCCGTCACTGCCCCGGACAGGCAACCGGATCATGGTGCCGCCGCCGTTGACGGAGGCGACCATGGCCGCAAGTCTCACCCGCGTTGCTGCGTTTCTTGTGCTGAACGCCGCGCTGATCACGGTACTCGCGGCGCCCTATCTCTCGATCCGCTGAGGCGCTGATGGCGGCGGCGGGGCGCACGATTCCGGTGCATGCCCTCGGCGACGCGCGGGTGCATCTTGCACCGCCGCATCACAAGATGCTGAAGCTCGGGCGGCTGAAGACGCTGTGCGGGAAGCAGGCGGTGAGCGAAGTGCCGCTCTTTGCCGCCACCGCCGGGAAACCCTGCAAGACCTGCTTCGGCAAGGTCGACGAACACGGGTATCTGAAGGCAGGCTGAGCCCTGTCCGAACGCAGCCCCGATCCGTCCGACGCCGTGGCGATTGGCGGGCAGGCTTGGCTTGCGCACCGAAATCGTCGAGTGTTGGCACACGCTCCGACCTTGGGCGAGCAACAGAGCATGTCGTCGAGTGTGGCCAGCTTCGTTGATGCGGTTTCCCGGGCCCGGGAGCCCCGTGCGAGCTGGCAGGCGCTTGAGGATCTGGCGAGGGCCGAGGTCGGCCACCGGCTGTTCACGGTGATGGTCGTCGACATGCCCGCCGGTCTCGCGCGGCGCGCCTACAGCAACCGTCCGGCGGAATACCCGGTCTCCGGCACCAAGCCGATCCATCGCGACGCCTGGTTCGACGTGGTCCACGGAGAAAGGCGGAGCTTCGTCGCCAACACGATCGAGGATATCGCCAGGGTTTTTCCCGACCATGCGCTCATCGCCTCGCTCGGCTGCGGATCGGTCCTGAACATTCCGGTGGTTCTGGAAGGCGATCTGGTGGCAACGATCAACCTTCTCGACGCTGCCGGCTTCTACACGCCGGAACGGGTCGCCTCGGCCGAGGCCGGCCTCGCCGTCCCGGCGCGGCTCTGCTGCTCGCTTGCGCTTTACTTCGACGCCAGGCGAGCCGGGCCCGGCTGATGTCGACCACCGGCACCGCCGGCGTGTTTCTCGATCCGCCCCGCACCCACCTTGCGGCGGTGGTTCTCCGGCGCACCGGCTCGTTCCTCGCCAGCCTCGCGGCGACGTTCATCGGCCTGACGGCGGTCACCTTCTTCATCAGCCGGCTGACCAAGATCGACCCGGTGCTGGCGGTGGTCGGCGACAAGGCGACCAAGGCCGCCTACGACCGGGCCTACGAGGCGCTCGGCCTCGGCCAATCGATCTTCGTCCAGTACTTCATCTACCTGCGGCGGTTGCTGGGCGGCGATTTCGGCATGTCGGTTCTCACCGCCCGGCCGGTTCTGAGCGATCTCGTCCGCGTGTTTCCGGCGACCTTCGAACTGGCGACGATCGCGACGATCGTCGGCGTGCTGGTTGGCGTCCCCGCCGGCGTCCTGGCGGCCGCCCGCCAGGGGCGCTGGCCCGACCATGTCATCCGGGTCGTCGGCCTCTTCGGCTATTCGGTGCCGGTCTTCTGGCTGGGCCTCGTCGGGCTGTTCGTCTTTTACGGCAAGCTTGGCTGGGTGTCGGGCACCGGCCGGCTCGACGTCTTCTTCGACGACGTCGTGACCCCGCGCACCGGCGTCATCCTCATAGACTCGGCGCTCGACGGAAACTGGGAGATTTTCGCCAACGCGTTCAGCCACCTGATTCTGCCCGCCAGCATCCTCGGCTACTACTCGCTCGCCTACATCGCCCGCATGACGCGCAGCTTCATGATCGATCAGCTCAGTCAGGAATACGTCACTGCCGCCCGCATCAAGGGCAACTCCTTCTGGCGGGCGGTATGGCGGCACGCCTTCCCCAACATCATGGTGCCGCTGATCACGGTGATCGGCCTCAGCTACGCTTCGCTGCTCGAGGGCGCGGTCCTCACCGAAACCGTATTCGCCTGGCCGGGGCTTGGCCTCTACATCACGAACGCCCTCTTCAACAGCGACATGAACGCCGTGCTCGGCGGCACCGTTCTGGTGGGCGCCGTGTTCATCGGCATCAATCAGGTCTGCGACCTGCTCTACCGCCTTTTCGACCCGCGGCTGAGGGCGACGTGAGCACCGCGCTGGGGCAATGGCTGATGAGCGAGACGCCGACATCGCGGCGTCAGGCGATCCTCGGCAACGCCTATCGCGCCGTCCGGGCGATCGTCGCCAATCCGACGGCCTTGGCCGGCCTGGTCATCGTCGCCGTGCTCGTCCTGATGGCCGTCTTCGCGCCGCTGCTTGCCTTGGGCAAGTCGCCGCTTGACCAGGACCTCGCCGGCCGGCTCGCGCCGCCCTCGGCGGCGCACTGGTTCGGCACCGACGAACTCGGCCGCGATATCTTCGCGCGAACGCTCTTTGGCGCGCGGGTGACGCTGACCATCGTTCTCCTGGTCTCGGTGGTCGTCGCGCCGATCGGTCTCGCGGTCGGAACGGTCGCCGGTTACCTTGGCGGCTGGGTCGACACGGTGCTGATGCGGATCACCGACATCTTCCTCGCCTTTCCCCGCCTGGTTCTGGCCCTGGCCTTTGCCGCTGCCCTCGGGCCGGGGATCGAGAACGCCGTCATCGCCATCTCGCTCACCGCGTGGCCGGCCTATGCGCGCATCGCGCGCTCGGAAACGCTTGCCATCGCCCATAGCGACTTCATTCAGGCGGTCGTGCTGCAGGGCGCCTCGACCTGGCGCATCCTTTTCCGCCACATCGTGCCGCTCTGCCTGTCCTCGGTCATCGTGCGCCTGACGCTCGACATGGCCGGGATCATCCTGACCGCGGCGGGCCTCGGATTCCTCGGCCTCGGAGCCCAGCCGCCGGCGGCCGAATGGGGCGCGATGGTCTCCTCCGGGCGCGACGTCATCCTCGACCAGTGGTGGGTCGCGACCATCCCCGGCGTCGCCATCTTCATCGTCAGCCTCGGATTCAATCTGCTCGGCGACGGCCTCCGCGACGTGTTCGACCCGAAATCGGCATGAGCGGCGCGCTTCTCGTCGTCGAAGATCTGAACGTAACCTTCCCGGGGCGGACCGGCGCTACCCGCGCGGTGCGGAACGCCAGCTTCACCCTCGGCCGGGAGCGCCTGGGCATCGTCGGGGAATCCGGGTCGGGCAAGTCGACGACCGGGCGGGCGCTGCTCGGCCTCATCCCTCGGCCGGGCATCGTCACGGCCCGGACGATGACTTATGCCGGCGAGGACCTGCTCAAGTGCAGCGAACGCGATTGGCAGCGGCTGCGCGGCCGGCGCATGTCGATGGTGCTCCAGGATCCGAAATACTCGCTGAACCCGGTTCGAACCGTGGGCAGGCAGATCGCCGAAACCTGCCTCCTGCATTTGGGGACCAGCCACAGGGAAGCGGAGCGGCGGACCCTGGCGATGCTCGAGGCCGTCCGCATCCGCAATCCCGAGGTCGTCTATCACCTCCATCCGCATCAGCTCTCCGGCGGCATGGGCCAGCGCGTCATGATCGCCATGATGCTGATCGCCGAGCCGGATTTGCTGATTGCCGACGAGCCGACTTCCGCGCTCGACGTGACCGTCCAGAACGAGGTCCTGCGCATCCTCGATGACCTGGTAAGCGAGCGCGGCATGGGGCTGATCTTCATCAGCCACAACCTGACCGTGGTCTCGAGCTTCTGCGACCGGGTGCTCGTCATGTATGGCGGCAGGATCGTCGAGGAGATTGCGGCGCGCGATCTCCACAATGCCAGACACCCCTATACGCGCGCGCTGGTCGCCTCGGCGCCCTCGCTCGACGAACCTCGCGCCAAGCTCGCCACCGTTACCCGGGACCCCGCATGGCTGCGATGATCGCGGTTCGCGACCTCAGCGTCACGTTCAACATCGGCCGGCAGCACATCCATGCCGTTCAGGGCGTATCCTTCGAGGTCGCCGCGGGCGAGACCTACGGGATCGTCGGCGAATCGGGATCGGGCAAGTCGACGATACTCAAGGCGATCGCCGGCCTTCTTCCCTTCACCGCCGGCAGGCTCGAGATCGACGGCCGGCCGGCGGCGCGGCGGCGCAGCCGTGCGGACCGGCGGCTTCTGCAATTCGTCTTCCAGGACCCCTACGCTTCGCTCCACCCACGCCAGACGGTCGACGATATCCTGCGCGAGCCGCTGGTGATCCAGCGCATCGGCGGCATCGATGACAGGGTCGGGGCGGCGCTTGCCGATGTCGGCCTCCAGCCGATCCACCGGTTCCGCTATCCGCACCAGCTTTCGGGCGGCCAGCGCCAGCGCGTCGCCATTGCCCGGGCGCTGATCCTCAGGCCGCCGATCCTCCTCCTCGACGAGCCCACCTCGGCGCTCGATGTTTCCGTGCAGGCGGAGATCCTCAACCTCCTCGCCAAGCTTCGGCAGAGCTATGGTCTCACCGGCATCCTCGTCAGTCACGACCTCGCGGTCGTGGCCCATCTCTGCACGCGCATCGCGATCATGCAGCTGGGGAGACTGGTCGAGGAGGTCAGCGCCGCCGATCTGCGATCGGGCAGGGTGGCCGCCGATTACACGCGCGAACTTATCGCCGCCAGCCGCGGCTTCACCCGGGCCGCCTGAGAATCGCCAATGCCGGCCATGACCGGTCGGACGCAGAGAATTTCATTGTCTTGCCAGTCAGTTGCAAAAGGTCTCAAATCGCCTGGACTGCAAACCGACCTCATGGTCGCGCGCCTAACCCAGGCCAATTTCCGGGGAGAAATGTCATGTGGAAAGCCTTGAAATACGGAGCGCTGGCAGGAGCGCTCTTCGCACTGTCGCCGCAGGCGATGGCGGCGACGCCGGCCGATACGCTGGTGATCGCCAAGCAAATCGACGACCTGATCTCGCTCGACCCGGCGGAAGCCTACGAGCTCTCCGGGATCGAGGTGATCGCCAATTCCTATGACCGCATCATGCGGTTCGAGCCGACCGACATCAACAAGCTGGTGCCGGGCGTCGCCGAGAGCGTCGCGGTGAGCGACGACGGCAAGACCTTCACCTTCAAGATCCGCGCCGGCCAGAAATTCGCTTCCGGCAATCCGGTGACCGCGGCCGATGCCGCCTGGTCGCTGCAGCGGGTGATCAAGCTCGAAAAGACCCCGGTGTTCCTGCTCAGCCAGCTCGGCTGGGACAAGGACAACATCGACAAGATGGTGACCGCGCCCGATGACTCGACGCTGAAGGTGACCATCACCGCCAACTTCGCGCCGACCCTCGTCTATGCGCTTCTCGGGTCAGTGGTCGGCTCGGTCGTCGACATGAAGACGGCGATGTCGCACGAATCAAACGGCGACATGGGCAACGCCTGGCTGAAGACCAATTCGGCCGGCTCCGGCGCCTACATCATCAAGTCGTGGAAGGCGAACGACTCGGTGGTGCTCGAGGCCAACCCGAACTACCGCGGCGGGCCCGCCAAGCTGAAGCGGGTCGTCATCCGCCACATCAAGGAAGCATCGGCGCAGCGCCTGGCGCTCGAGAAGGGCGACGTCGATATCGCGGACAACCTCACGCCCGACCAGGTCGCCGCCATCGCCGGCAACAAGGACGTCAAGGTCACGACGGTGCCGCAGGCGCTCCTCTACTACATCGGCCTCAACCTCAAGACCAAGGAGCTCCAGGACCCGCGCGTCCGCCAGGCGCTCCGCTACCTGGTCGACTATGACGGGATGGCCAACTCCTTCCTGAAGGGCGCCGAGCAGGTCCACCAGTCGTTCTGGGCGTCCGGCTTCTGGGCCTCGTATGACGAGAATCCCTACAAGCTCGACCCGGCCAAGGCGAAGGAGCTTCTCACCGCCGCCGGCTACCCGAACGGCTTCTCGATCGACCTCGACGCGCCGAACTTCGCGCCCTTCACCAACATGGCCCAGTCGGTCCAGTCGACGATGGCGCAGGGCGGCATCAAGGTGAATATCGTCTCGGCAGAGATGAAGCCGCTTCTCACCAAATACCGTGCCCGGCAGCACCAGATGCTGATGGTCTACTGGGGCCCGGACTACATGGACCCGCACACCAATGCCGACGGCTTCATCACCAACACCGACAACTCCGACGGCGCCGCCGGGCATCCGCTCGCCTGGCGCAACACCTGGCAGGACGCGGACATGGTGAAGGCGGTGGCGGACGCGGCGAGCGAGCGCGACGAAGCCAAGCGCAAGGCCGACTATATCGAGCTGCAGAAGAAGCTGCTCGATGTCGGTCCCTACATCATCATGTTTCAGGAAACCGCGCAGCGCGCCGACCGCGCCAACGTGCAGGGGTACATCCAGGGACCGTCTGCCGACGTCGTCTACTACAACCTGACGAGCAAGTGAGGCGGCTGGCACGGTGCCGGGTTATCTCGACCGGCACCGCGCCGCGCGGCTGATGCGGGAACAGGGGCTCGACGCCCTGGTTCTTGCCCAGCCGGAAACCATCCGCTACGCGACCGGCGCGTTTCCAGGCGTTGCGACGTTCTGGAGGCGCGCCGGCGCCGCTTTTGTAATCGTCCCGGCGGACGAAGGTGGGCCGCTCGCGGCGATCGTCGGCGATTTGCAGGCAAGCGAATTCGCCGCGCACTCGGGCATAGCCGACGTCCGCAGCCACCCGATCTGGGTCGAAAGCGGGACCCATCCCCACGCGGATCCGTCGCGTCCGGCACGCGCGCCGCGTCCGGCGCAGTATGACCTGTCGCTGGCGCTCGACCTGCTCCGCGACGTGCTCGCAGAGCGGGGGCTGTTGACCGGCCGGATCGGTCTCGAACTCGGCTTCGTTCCCGCGGCCGATTATCCGGCCTTCGCCGCGCTCCCAGTCGCCTGGCAGGACTGCACGCGGCTGGTCGAGCGACTGCGCGCCGTCAAGGCGCCGGCGGAAATCGAGCACCTGCGGAATGCGGCGCTCTATGCGAGGGCCGGGATCGTCCATCTCGCCGGCTCGATCGAAGTGGGGATGGACGCCGCCCGGATGACCGAGATCTGGAAGGACGCTGCCTTCGCCGAGGCCGAGCGCCTTGGCCACCCTCCGCCGCAATCGGCCTGGGCCTACATCTCGGTTGCAGGCGACGGTTTCGCCCCCGGCGGCCCGGCCCGGCAGGGCGATCTCATCAAGGTCGACGTGGGCTGCGTCGTAGCCGGATATAGTTCGGACGGCGGGCGCACCTTCGTGCTGGGCAGTCCGCACCGCGATGCGGAGCGCATCTATTCCGCGCTCCGCCGCGCCTTCGATACGGGATTCGCCCTGCTCAAGCCCGGCATGCCGCTTGCCGACATCTATCGGGCAACGGCGACGTCCATGTGGGATCAGGGGTTCGACACCTATAACCGCGGCCATTTCGGTCACGGCGTCGGCGCCTCGATCTGGAGCGAGGAGTGGCCGTTCATTGCGGCCACGTCGGACGCGGTGCTGGAGCCCGGAATGGTCCTCGCCTTCGAGACGCCCTGGTACCTCGACGGCCTCGGCGGCTTCATCATCGAGGATCAGGTCCTCATCACCGAGACCGGCTGCGAGGTGATGGCGCCGCTGTCGCGTGATCTGCTCAGGATCAGCTGAGGGCCGCGCCGATCCGGCGGATCGCGTCGAGCGTCGCGACCGTCCAGGCGCGATTGACGAATTCGGGCCAGCTGGACAGCTTCACGACCACCGTCCTGGTCTCCCAGCTCACATGAATGAGCTGGCCGAACACGCCCCGCGCGATGAGGTTTCGGCTCCGGCGGTCCTCGATCCAGAACTGGTTGCGGTAGGCGCCGTCGGGCAGGACGCCGGTATAGGGCGGGCCGAACAGCGAATGGTCGCCCGACCGCGTCGCCGCGACCCACTCCGCCGGGACGATGCCGCCGCCATCGTCGAGAATCATCTGCCCGAACCGCCCGTAGTCGCGGAGACACGCGTTCAGCCCGCCATCGGCAAGCGCGAACCCGGTCGCATCGACGGTCATGCAGGCGTCCTCCTCCATGCCGAGCTTCTGCCAGATTCCTTCGGAGAGGAGATTGACAAAGGGTCTCCCGGCCGCACGCTCCAGCACAAGCGCCAGCACGTCGGTCTCGATCGAACGGTAGGAGAAGCGGCCGCCATGCTCGTGCTCGCGCTCGTCGAGGCTGAGGATGAGGTCGAACACGCTTTGCGGCCAGCGGAGACGCGCCTCCGCGCCGGGCGGAACCGGCTTCCAGCCCGAGGCCACGTCGAGGCGGCCGACGTCGGAGAACGGATCGTCGTAGTCCTCGGTGAAGCGGACGCCGCTCGCCATGTCGAGAAGGTGCCGGATCGTGGCACCGCGATAGGCGGTCGCGCCAAGCTCCGGAACGATGTCCGTGACCTCGGCGCTCACATCGAGGATGCCGCGCCCGGCGAGGATGCCGGCCAGCGCCCCTGCAAACGATTTCGACACGGACTGCGAAAGGTGGAGCGTGCGCTCGTCCATCCCGTTCAGGTAGCGTTCGTGGACGATCGCGCCGTCCCTGAGGACGAGGAAACCGTCCGTGCAGGTCTGATTGAGAAATGCCGCGAGCGTGGTCTCCTTTCCGTCGATACCCGCAACCGGCAAGTCGTCGAGTGGCCGCTCACGGCGGGGCAGGGCACGGACGGGTCCGGTCCCGCGGCGGACTGCCGCCGTTGGAAGGAAATCCCGGACGTGCTGGAATGACCAACGATTCCAGGGCGGCCGGTCCCAGTAAAGCTTCGGCGGCGGGCCTGGCGGCCGATGCTGCCGTGAACCGTCGTGGGAACCGCTCATCTCGCCGGGGCACCTCTGCGCCGGGTCGATCATAGGCACCGGGCACGGGGGAGGGCCAGCATGGGGCATCGGCACAAGCACAACCGGGTTGGAGCGAAGACCGCGCCGTGAGCGACCTCATCCGCTTCTTCGACGGCCACAACGACCTTCTCCTTCGCCTCTACAGCGCGCCGGAGAAGCGCGAGGAGATATGGCTCGGGTCGTCAGGCGCCGGGCACCTCGATCTGCAGCGGATGAAGCGGGCGGGCTTCGCCGGCGGCCTGTTCGCGATCTACGTGCCGTCGCCGGGCGAAGGGTCGATGGCCGACTTCATGGCGCTGATGGCGCATGCCCCTTTCGAAGTCCCCTTGCCGCCGCCGATCCCGCACGAGAAGGCGCAACCGGTGGCTCTCGGGATGGCCGGCCAACTCTATTGGATGGAGCGCGCTGCGCCGGACGATTTTGCCATTTGCCGCAGCGCGGCGGCGGTGCGCGCCGCCCTTGATGCGGGCCGGATTGCCGGCGTCATGCACATGGAGGGAGCCGAGGCGATCGGTCCCGATCTCGATGCGCTTTATCTCTTCCACGCGCTCGGTCTGCGCTCCCTCGGGCCCGTCTGGAGCCGGCCTACGGTCTTCGGCCACGGCGTGCCGTTCAAGTTCCCCGGCGATCCCGATATCGGTCCCGGCCTCACCGATCGCGGCAAGGAACTGGTCCGGCTCTGCAACCAGCTCGGCATCATGATCGATCTGTCGCACATGAACCGGGCGGGCTTTGACGACGTGGCCCGCCTGTCGACGGCCCCGCTTGTCGCGACCCATTCCAATGTCCATGCGCTTTGCCGGACGCCGCGCAATCTGACGGACCGCCAGCTCGCTCAGATCCGCGAATCATCGGGCATGGTCGGACTCAATTTCTCGACCTCGTTCCTCCGCGCGGACGGCATGGCCGCGACCGACATGACGCTCGACCCCATGCTGCGCCACATGGACTACCTGATCGAGAAGCTCGGCGAGGATCATGTCGGGCTCGGTTCGGACTTCGACGGCTGCACGCTTCCCGATCCGATCAAGGACGTGACCGGCGTCCCGACCCTTTTCCGCGCCCTGGCCGACCACGGCTACGACAACGCGCTTCTGGTCAAGCTGGCGCGTGACAACTGGCTCGATTGCCTCGACCGCAGCCTCAAGGGTTAGAGCGGGAATCCTCTTTTCGGAACCCCGAACCGGCACCCGTCAGGATCGGGCTGCCGGACGGGTTTGGCCCTGTCGCCGCATAGTCTCCGCCCCCGCGGCGGACCGGCCGATATTGAACAGATCGGCCTTTATCCTTCCGATAGGCTTTCCCGCCGGATGAAAGGGCGTTCACGGTATATTCGCGGATCAATATCCTTTGAGAAAGTCATATTGTGGTAAGGCGCCATAATGCATGCATCTTTTGATTGGTTTACTTGATGACCGGTAGGCGCTATGCGGGAAAACTCCTGAACGGAAAGCGGGCAAAAATGGCCAAGTTCAACCTGAATGCAATGACGGTTCCCGAATTGGTTTCGCTGCGGGACCAAATCAATAGTGCGCTCTCGAAAAAGATCGAGGCCGAGCGCGCCGAGCTCCAGAAGCGGATGGATGAGCTGAGCAATTTGCACGGGCATGCGGCCAACGGGCCGACGCCGCCCAAGCGGCGCGGTCGTCCGCCGGGCGTCGCGTCGGCCAAGCGGAGCCCGATCGCCGGAAAGAAAGTGGCCCCGAAGTATCGCGGCCCGGAGGGCGAACTTTGGACCGGCCGTGGTAACACGCCGCGCTGGCTGGTCGCGCTCGAGCAGGCCGGAAAGAAGCGCGAGAACTATCTCATCACGAATTAGCGGCGCTGCCGTCCCGGCGAACGGCACCGGCGCGGCTGAGCGCCGGTGCATTGACGAAAGTCCTCCCACGGATTCCGAAATCACCGCCCGGTCAGGACAACTGCCGGTTGCGGTGCTTTGCCTTAGCCGTCGAAATTCCTGTCCTGCGGAAACGAAGGTGTCCGGCGCTTGATCGCCGGGCCGGCCCGCGGTTTGTCCGGCGGTCGTGGAATATTGGGGCTTTCGATATCGCTGTCGTCCAGAACCCGGAGCGCGGCGCCATCGAGGTCCTCGTATTGCCCGTCGTTGAGCGTCCACAGGAAGGTCGCGAGCCAGATGGCACCGAGCAGCAATGCCCCCGGTATGAGATAGACAAGCACGGTCATGCGGGAGCCATTGCGGCGTGTTCGGCGAGGGCCGGCGGGCTGGGAGCACGCGGCAGCGCCCGCAACGCATTGATCGTCACGGCAACGGAGGATGCCGACATCGCGAGGGCGGCGACGAGCGGCGTCGCCAGCCCGGCGATCGCCAGCGGCACCGCGACCGTGTTGAAGATGACCGCGAACCAGAGGTTCTGGCTCATCAGGCGCCGCGCCCGGACGGCGATGTCGATCGCGCGGGCCACCGGAGAAAGCGCATCGCCGAGGAACACGGTGTCGGCATGTGCCTGTGCGAGATCGACGGCGCTGATCGGCGACAGCGAGACATGCGCGGCGGTGAGCGATGGCGCGTCGTTCAAGCCGTCGCCGACGAAGGCAACGCGGTGCCCCTTGGCTGCGAGGGCCTCCAGTCGGGCGACCTTGTCGGCCGGCCTGCAGTCGGCCTCGGCAATCGTGATCTGCAGCGCCGCCGCCACGGGCGCGACGGCCTCCGCGGAGTCACCCGACAGGATCGCGCAGGTCAGACCGCGGCGGCGGAGCGCGGCGATTGTTTCGACGGCGCCCGGACGGAGCCGCTGGCGCAGCCGGAAGACCGCGCTCGCCTCTCCGTAGCGCAGGGCCAGCACCGACTCGCCGGGACGATTGTCGGCGGCAACGCCGCAGAAGGATGGCGAGCCGAGCCGGGTTTCCACGCCGTCGACCGTCGCGGTGACGCCCCGACCCGGTGTCTCGACTGCGTCCGCGAAGGGCGTCTTGCCACCGGCGTGGACGGCCAGCGCCGCGGCGAGCGGATGGCGGCTGGAAAGCGCCATCCGCGTCGCGATGTCGAGGAGGGGCGGGGGAATCTCCGCGGTGTTGACGGTGCCGGAGTCGGGTAGGGTGAGCGTACCGGTCTTGTCGAAGACGACGGTATCCACTTCCGCCAGCCGCTCGATCGCGTCGCCGGCGTTGAGGAAAATGCCGCTGCGGAAGAGCGCGCCGGACGCCGCGACCTGCACGGCCGGAATCGCCAGCGCGATGGCGCATGGACAGGTGATGATGAGGACGGCCGTCGCCACCAGAAGCGATTGATGAATGCCGGCGCCGGCGACGAGCCAGCCGATCGCCGCCAGCAGGGCGGTGAGATGGACGACCGGCGCGTAAAGCCGGGCGGCCCGGTCCGTGAGCTGGACCCGCCTGGAGCGCGCTTCGACCGATTTGTCGAGAAGCTTCTGCACCGCGTCGACGAGGGCGTTGCCCTCCGGCGCCGTGACCGTCACGGTCAGCGCACCGCGCTGGTTGAGCGAACCGGCATAGACCGTGTCGCCCGGAAATACGGCCTTCGGCATGGTCTCGCCGGTGACGAGGCTCTGGTCGACCGCCGAGTTGCCGGCGACCACCGTGCCGTCCGCCGCAACGCGGTCCCCGGGCCTCACGAGAATCGTATCACCGACTTCGAGCCCGGCCGCCGGGACCGTCCTGATCGTTCCGTCGGGGCCTATCCGTTCGGCGGTTTCGGATCGCAGTGCCGCGAGGTTTCCGGCGAGCGCGCGGGTCTTCCTCCGCATGGCGAGGTCGAGCGCGCGCCCGGCGAGCAGGAAGAACAGAAGCATGACCGCGCTCTCGAAATAGACGATCCGCGCCGAGATCGCCGTTTCGTAGAGCGACACGCCGACCGCCATGAGCACGCCGAGCGAGATCGGGACGTCCATGTTGATCCGCCGCCCCTTGAGCGCGCGCCAGGCGCTCTCGAAGAACGGCAAGCCGGCATAGGCAACCGCCGGAAGGGCGATGAGCGCGGAGAACCAGTGGAAGAAGTCGCGGGTTTCCGGCGTGATGTCCGCAGCGTTGCCCGACCATACCGAGACCGAGAGCAGCATGATGTTCATGGCTGCGAATCCGGCGACGGCGAGGGAGCGTATGAGCCGCTTCATGGCGCGGGCAACCTCGGCTTCCTCGGCACCCATGCTGTAGGGGCGGGCCGGATAGCCGATCGCGGCGAGACGATCGAGGAGCGTTCCCGGCTCGATCTCTCCGCTCCGCCAGTCGACACCCACGCGGCGCAGCGTGAAGTTCACACGCACCCCCTCGACGCCCGGCACGGCCAGAAGGTCGTGCTCGATCGTGTGGATGCACGCCGCGCAATGGATGCCGTCGACGGCGAGGTCGACGTGGCAGGTGCCGTCGTCCGCCGAATGGATGAAATGACTGAGGTCGATCCCGTCCGGCCGTGTCCGGCCGGACGCCAGTTCCGCCGGCGGGCAACAGATCGCGGTCATGGTACGAGGATCCGGTTGCGCGAGCGGAAGACCTGCTCACCGCTGCGGTCGACCTGCAGTTCGAGCTGCCAGACCCCGGCGGCCACCAGGCCGCGGCCGCGATATACCCCGGACTCCTCTTCCGACATGGCAAGCTCGACGTCCTGCCGTTCATCGACGGGGTGGGCGAGCTTCGCCCGTACCTGGACACCCGTGATCGGGGTTCCGCCGGCATCGAGGATGCGGACGGTGAGCACGCGGTCGCCGCCGGCGGCCGAGAGATCCTCGTCGACCCGCCAGTCGCGGCCCGCCTGCGCCGCGGCTTTCGCGACTTCCTTCTCGAAGGCGCGGCCGGCCTCGTAGGAACTCGGCACATCGACGCCGCCGAAGGTCCGGATCGCCGCCGACATCATGAAGACGTTGATGACGATGACGACGCCGAAGAACGCCACGAGCAGCGCGAGAACATTGCGGCCGGTCAGTTGCCGGGCCGGCGCCAGCGCCAACCTGGGCAAACGAAAGCTCATCGAGGGCCTCCCGGCCCGCGGAAGTTGTCGGCAGCACTTACCAGGGCGCCGTCGTTCTGGTCCGCGATGGTGAAGCGGATCGGACGGCTGTCGCCGGTAGCGCGATCGACGCTGACGATTGCCCGAAGCTCCCGCGCCTGATCCGGCCCGACCTCGACAACCGGCTTTCCGTCCACGGGATCGGCTCCTACGACGTCGAGCCTGGCATCGGCGAGGTCGACGCCGATCGCAAAGCTGCGTGCCTCGGGATGCTTGTTGAGGATGCGCAGTGTGTAGGCGTTGCGAACGCCGCCGTCCGATAGGGTGACATATTCGGGGTTGCGGTCATGGATCACATTGAGCGCCGTGACCGCGCGGTTGGCGAGCGTCCAGAGCATCAGCCCGGCGACGACGACGATCGCGCCGGCGTAAAGCAGCGTGCGCGGCCGGACGATCCGCGCCGTCTGCGGCTTGCCCTCGATCCGCGCGCGGATGTTGAGGTCGGTATCATAGGCGATCAGCCGTGTCGGCCGCCCGACCTTGCTCATCACCGTATCGCAGGCGTCGATGCAGAGGCCGCACTGGATGCAGCCCAGACTCGGGCCGTTGCGGATGTCGACTCCGGTCGGGCAGACGGCAACGCACTGGTTGCAGTCGACGCAGTCGCCGGCCGGCTCTCCCCTGAGGCGCGCCGTGGCGGCCTTCTTGACCGACATGCGCGGCTCGCCGCGATCGAAGCGGTAGCTGACGTTGAAGGCATCCTCGTCGGTGAGCGCCGCCTGGATGCGCGGCCACGGGCACATATAGAGGCAGACCTGCTCGCGCATGTAGCCGGCGAGCGAATAGGTCGTGAAGGTCAGAATGCCGATCCAGATATAGGCGATGAGCGGCGCCTGAAGGGTGGCGAGATCGTGAACCAGCGTCGGGGCATCGGCAAAGTAGAGGACCCAGGCCCCGCCGGTCCACCACGCCGTCATCAGCCAGAGGAAATGCTTCAGCGACTTGCGCGCGACGAGCGCCGGCGTCCACGGCCCGGCGTCGTTCTTGATGCGCTCGCGCCGGTCTCCCTCCGTCCACCGCTCGATCGCGAGGAACAGATCGGTCCACACGGTCTGCGGGCAGAGGTAGCCGCACCAGATGCGGCCGGCCACGGCGTTGAGCAGGAACAGCGTCAGGGCAGCGAGCACGAGAAGGCCGGTGAGGTAGTAGACCTCCTGCGGCCAGATCTCGATGAAGAAGAAATAGAAGCGCCGGGCGGGCAGGTCGATGAGCACGGCCTGGTCGGGCGCTCCCGGTCCGCGGTCCCAGCGGATGAACGGCGTCAGGTAGTAGATGCCGAGCGTCACGACCAGCACCGCCCACTTGATGCGCCGGAAGGTGCCTTTGACGCTCTGCGGGTAGATCTTCTGGTGCGGCTCGTAGAACGGCGTCTCGTCGTCCTGACCGGCGATCGGCGTGACGGCGTTCATGGCCGCTACTCGCCCCCGCCGAGCGAGTGGACGTAAACCGCAAGTGCCTTGATCGTCGTCGGATCGAGGCGGGCGCTCCAGTCCGGCATCGACCCGCCACGCCCGTTGGTGATGGTGGCGACCAGCGTGTTGAAGTCCGATCCGTAGAGCCACACGGCGTCGGTCAGGTTCGCGGATCCGACGTCGCGCTTGCCCCGGCCGTCGGGGCCGTGACAGAGCACGCAATGCTGGACGAAGAGCGCCTTGCCGGCGGCGAGATCGGTGCCGGACGGCACCGGGAACCCCGCAAGGGACCGCACGTATTGAGCTACGGTGGCGATCTCAGGTGCGGTCAGCGTTCCGTCGCGGCCGAACGCGGGCATGCTGCCGGGGCGGCTGTCGGCATTCTCGTTGCGGACGCCGTGGGTGATCGTCGTCTCGATGGCGTCAAGCGTCCCGCCCCAGAGCCAGTCGTCATCGACCAGGTTCGGGTAGCCGCGCGCGCCGCCGCCCCCGGGCCCGTGGCAGGGGGCGCAGTTGTCCCCGAATGCCGCTCGTCCGTAGGCGAGCGTGAAATCGAAGAGGGCGGCATCGGAGCTCACCTTGTCGATCGGGACGCCGGCAAGCTGGGCGACCATCGGCGCCCGTGTCGCGCGCAGGGCCCCGACTTCCTCGACGACCGCGGCGCGCGAGTGCCATCCGAACACCCCGCCGACGGCGCCGCTGATCAGCGGCCAGGAAGGGTAGAGGATCCAATAGCCGAGCGCGAAGACGATCGTTCCGTAGAAGATCCACAGCCACCAGCGGGGAAGCGGATGGTTGAGTTCGGTTACGCCATCCCAGTCGTGACCGGTGGTTGCGATGCCGGTTACCGGGTCGATCTTGGGGGCTTCCTCGTCGCTCATCGGCCTACTCCTCGTCCTCGCGTAGCGGGATGAACGACGCATCGTCGAATTTCTTCTTGCGGCCGGGCCACAGGACGAAGGCAACGACGGCGCAGAAAACAACGAAGAAGTAGATGAGGCCCCATGACTGGGCGAACTCCGCGGCTGCGGTATAGGCGTCCATCTTCCGTCTCCTCAGCGCACGTTCGCTTTGTCGTCGTAAAGCTTGAAATCGACCGCGGTGCCGAGCGACTGCAGGTAGGCAATCAGCGCGTCGGCTTCGGTCAGCCGCCCGGTCGCGCGGTCGGTCTCGGTGAACGCGCGGACATTGGCCTTCGGGTAACGGTCGAGAAGCTTGGCCGCATCAGGCGCGTCCTGCGTTCCCTGGGTGACGGCGTCGGCGAGGGCATTGGCGATCATCTCGTCGGTGTAGGGGACGCCGAGATATTTCTGGACGCGGAGGTCGTCGGCGATGTGAGAGAGGTCGAGCGTCGTCCGGGCGAGCGTGCCGTAGGAGGGCATGATCGAGCCCGGCACCACCGAGCGCGGATCGTCGAGGTGGTCGAGGTGCCAGGCGTCGGAATACTTGCCGCCGACGCGCGCCAGGTCAGGTCCGGTCCGCTTCGAGCCCCACTGGAACGGGCGGTCGTACATCGACTCGGCGGCCAGCGAGTAGTGTCCGTAGCGCTCGACCTCGTCGCGGAGCGGGCGGATCATCTGCGAGTGGCAGTTGTAGCAGCCCTCGCGGACGTAGATGTTGCGGCCGGCGAGTTCGAGCGGCGTGTAGGGCCGCACGCCGTCGACCTTCTCGATCGTGTTCTTCAGGTAGAAGAGCGGCACGATCTCGACGATCCCGCCGATCGAGATGACCACCAGCGCCGCCAGCAGGAGGTAGATGGCGTTGGTCTCGAGGATCTTGTGCCGGGTCCAGAGCGACATGGATTGGAACTCCCTTACTCGGCCGCGACCGGAACGAGATTGGGCCGCGCCGCCGGCAGCGAGTCCGACTCCGGCACGGTGATCGTCTTCCAGATGTTGAAGGCCATGAGCAGCGCGCCGACGAGGAACATCGCGCCGCCGAGCGCCCGGATCAGGTAGAAGGGGTGCATCGCCTCGACGGTCTCGACGAATGAATATTGGAGGAAGCCGAACGAGGTGTAGGCGCGCCACATCAGGCCCTGGAGGATGCCCGCCACCCACATCGCGGTGATGTAGAGGACGATGCCGAGGCTGGAGATCCAGAAGTGCCAGCTCACCAGGCGGAGGGAATAGAGTCCCTTGCGGTTCCACAGCCACGGCACCAGGCAGTAGATCGCCCCGAAGGATACGTAGCCGACCCAGCCGAGCGCGCCGGAATGGACGTGGCCGATGGTCCAGTCGGTGTAGTGCGACAGCGAGTTGACGATCTTCACCGACATCATCGGCCCCTCGAAGGTCGACATGCCGTAGAAGGCGACCGAGACGACCATCATGCGGAGGACCGGATCGGTGCGGAGCTTGTCCCAGGCGCCCGACAGCGTCATCAGGCCGTTGATCATGCCGCCCCATGACGGCATCCAGAGCATGACCGAGAAGGTCATGCCGAGCGTCTGCGTCCAGTCGGGCAGGGCGGTATAGTGGAGGTGGTGCGGGCCGGCCCAGATGTAGAGGAAGATCAGGGCCCAGAAGTGGATGATCGAGAGCCGGTAGGAATAGACCGGCCGGTCGGCGCGCTTCGGGATGAAGTAGTACATGATCCCGAGGAAGCCGGCAGTCAGGAAGAAGCCGACGGCATTGTGGCCGTACCACCACTGCACCATCGCGTCCTGAACGCCCGACCAGACGATGTATGACTTCGGCGAGAAGATCGACAGCGGGACGGCGGCGTTGTTGCCGAGGTGCAGGACCGCGATCGTCAGGATGAAGGCGAGGAAGAACCAGTTCGCGACGTAGATGTGCGGTTCCTTGCGCCGGAACAGCGTCGCCAGATAGACGAGGAAATAGACCACCCAGACGATGGTGAGCCAGAGGTCGGCGTACCACTCGGGCTCGGCGTATTCCTTCGACTGGGTGATGCCGAGCAGGTAGCCGGTGCCGGCGATGACGATGAAGAAGTTGTAGCCGAGGACGACGAACCAGGGGGCAAGGTCGCCCGCCAGCCGCGCGCGCGAAGTGCGCTGGACGACGTAGAAGGAAGTCGCGATCAGAACGTTGCCGCCGAAGGCGAAAATCACCGCCGAGGTGTGCAGCGGGCGGAGGCGGCCGAAGGAAATCCACGGCAGGTCGAAATTGAGCGCCGGGAAGGACAGTTCGAGCGCGAGGTAGAGGCCGATGGTGAACCCGGCCACGCCCCAGAAGATCGCCGCGATCGTGGCGAACTTGATCGGTCCGTAGTTGTAGTTGGGCTTGCCGTCGATCTCGCGCGGCGGCGCTTCCGCCGGCCGGGTCATGTAGCGGTCGACGATCTTGAAGACCGCCAGACCGCTTGCCGCCGCGAACAGAAGCGCGTGAAACGAATAGGCGTCGGTCCAGGCCCTGCCGGCGACGACGAGCGATGTGATCGCCAGTGCGCTGAAGAAGAGCACCAATCCGGCTTCGCCGTTGGTGAACGTTTTTCTTGCAGAAATGGCCTGTGCCACGAATGTCGCCCCCTCGGCTGCGTCCTCAAGACAAGCGCGAGTCGAAGATCGGCTATCGGCGGCCGCTTCGATTTGACGGAGATCAATCCGGGGCGAGATTGACCGGGCGGCGGGGCCTTCGATCGCAGGGCCCCGCAACCGGGGCGCCAGTTATTGGGTTGGGAGCGCTGCTGACCCGAAGTGCCTGAAATGCCTCGCCGCAAGGACGGCAACGCCCAGCGCGATCACGAACCCGGTCAAGTTGGCGAGGAAGCCGCTTGCGGCCTCGATGTCGCGGCCGACGAAATAGCCAACTCCGAAGTAGGCCGCCGTCCAGAGGACCCGCCCGAGCGTGGCAAAGGCGAGGAAGGCGGCAAGGTCGTAGCCGGTGACGCCGGCGAGCAGACTCGCGACGGAGCTGAGATGGGATACGAGTGTCCTTGTAAGGAGTACCGTCGTGCCTCCCCAGCGGCTGAAGAGGCTTTCAATGCGCGCCTTGGCCTGGCCCGCATATCCGAAATACCGCCCATAGCGTTCGATGAACTGGGCATGCGCGAAGTACCCGATGGCGTAGCCGATCAGATCGCCCGCGACCGACGCCAGCACGGCGGTTGCGGATGCCAGGAACCAGTTCATAGATCCCTGCGAGGCAAGGACGCCGGCGAGGAGGGTGGTGAAACCTGTGGGAACGGGAGCTCCGACCGCTCCGAGGAGCAGGACCAGAGCGAGCGCCGGATAGGAGTATGACAGGACGTCGCCGAGGAAGGCGTCGCCGGATTCCGTGTTCGTTCCCGGCATATCCTCCGGCCGGGCATGAAGGTCCTTGGCCACGATCGACTGAACGTCCTGAATGAGTTCGACGTTCGACTCGCCGCGCTCTGCCGCAATTTCGGCAATCGGGACCGTCAGGTCGGTTTCGGCGGGCATGCCGATCGCAGCCGCCAGTTCCCGAGGCTGCAGGCCGTAGGTCCGCGCAATGTATTCAAGGCTCATCCAGGCTCTGATCGAACTCGTGGCGGGCGCGCCAAGCTCGTACGCGGAGCGAAAGACGAGGAAAGACCCATAGGTGCGCCATCCGAACTGGATGGCGCCGAACAGGCCCGCTGCAAGAAGGATCGCCGCGATTGCATTGCCGGCATTTCTGCCGATCCTGGTAGTCATGCGATCCCTTCTCGGCCGCTCTAGAGATGAAATCGTCGGCCCGCGTGACCGGGAGGAATAGGCCTTGAGGATGCGCGGGCGGCCCTGCTGCCGTCGACCCGCGGAGCCAATGGTGCGCGAGCGGGATGGTATGGTGGGCGCGACAGGGATTGAACCTGTGACCCCTCCCGTGTGAAGGGAGTGCTCTCCCGCTGAGCTACGCGCCCTCAAGGGCCGATGCCCTCGAAGCCGGGCGGATTTAAGGGACCGCGTCCGGCCAAGTCAAGGAAACGCGGCGAGGCCCGCGACGGCGGCGGCAAGTTCGTCGAAGTGGCCGATGGTCCGCTCGGGCTCCGTTTCGGGCCTGGGGCCATAGCCGAAAGTCGCAAAGACCATGGGCACGCCGGCCGCGACGGCAGTCGCGGCGTCGATGCTGGAATCCCCGACCATGACCGCCGCGTCGGATCGGCCCGACGCCCGCTCGATCGTGCGGAGAAGATGCCGCGGGTCGGGCTTGCGCACGCCGAAAGTGTCCTGCCCGGCGATGACGGCGAAGCGGTCGGCGAGGCCGAGTGCCGAGAGAAGGGCGCGGGCGGGCTTCTCCAGCTTGTTGGTGCAGACCGCCAGTCCCCACCCGTCGGCGACGAGCCGGTCAAGCGCCTCGGGGACGCCGGGATAGGGCCGGCTCTTGTCGGCGAGGTGGTCGGCGTAGTGCGCGAGAAACAACGCCATCAGCCGGTCGAGCCGGTCTTCGCTGGCTGCAACGCCGGCGGCGGCGAAGGCGGCCTTCAGCATCGCGCGGGCGCCGCTGCCGATCGAGGCTCTTGCCGCATCGAAGGGCATCGGCGCCATGCCCTCGCCCGCCAGAACCGCGTTGAGCGTATCGACAAGATCGCCCGCGGTATCGACGAGCGTTCCGTCGAGATCGAAGACGATCGTCCGTTTCACGCGCGTTTCAGATCGCGCCGTAGCGGACCATGGCCGCCGCGAAGATCAGGATGAGCGGCAGGAGAGCGGCCTCCGCCAGCATGAAGTTCCGCGCCCGGACGATATCCGCATTGGCCGGAACGAAGGACGGGTTGGCCCTGGCCGCGGCATTCCATCGCCGGATCGCCATGGTCGGCTGGATCGAGATGAGGGCGATCAGTACGAAGACGATCATCTTTCCCCAGAACCAGGGGTTGCCGAGGAAGAAGTCTGCGCCCTTGGCGCCCCAGATGAGCCGCGAGATGCCGGCGAGGATCACCAGCCCGGCGACGATGCCGTAGCCGGTGTCGAGCCTGGCGAGGTGGTCGATCTGGTCCGGCCGCATGTTCGGCCGGATCGCCGCGATTTCAGCCGAGAGCATGGCGACCAGCGAAAAGACCAGGAGATGATGGAGGATGGTGACGATCAGGTCGGTCATCGCTTGCTGGCTCCGGCGTGGGCGGGCATTGGCCGAATCGAAGGATAGCCGGGTTTTCCCGGCCTGCATAAGCGGCCCGGCCGGGCGGATCACCGGCCCCGCTCCGGTGGCGCCCGCGGGCGGCAAGTGCTAACAGACGCGCCTGAATTTGAGGCGCCCGATGCGACTTCGCGATCCCTCCCTTCTGCGTGAGCAATGTTTCGTCGGCGGGGCCTGGGTGGGTACGCCGGCAACCGCCGTGAACGACCCCGCAACCGGGGAACTGGTGGCGCGGGTGCCGCGCTTCGGCGCGGCCGAAACCCGCGATGCGGTGGAGAAGGCCGCGGCGGCGTTTCCGGCCTGGTCGAAGCTGACCGGCAAGGCGCGCGCCAAAATCCTGCGCGCCTGGTTCGATCTGATCATCGCCAACCGCGACGATCTTGCGCTCATCATGACCACGGAGCAGGGGAAGCCGCTTGCCGAGGCGGCGGGCGAGATCGACTACGCCGCCGGCTTCGTCGAATTCTCGGGCGAAGAGGCCAAACGGGTCTATGGCGAGACCAGCCTCAGCCATCGCGAGGACGCCCGGATCGTCGTCGTGAAGCAGCCGATCGGCGTCGTCGGCGCGATCACGCCGTGGAACTTCCCGGCGGCGATGATCACGCGGAAATGCGCTCCGGCGCTCGCCGCCGGCTGCACCGTGGTCTGCAAGCCCGCCGGACAGACGCCGTTCACGGCCCTGGCGCTCGCCGCACTTGCCGAGCGGGCCGGGATGCCGGCCGGCGTGTTTAACGTCCTCACCGGCAAGGCTTCGGAGATCGGCGGCGAGCTCACCGCCAATCCGCTCGTCCGCTGCATCGCCTTCACCGGCTCGACCGAGGTCGGCAAGCTCCTCATGCAGCAGGCCGCGGCGACCGTGAAGAAGGTGGCGCTGGAACTGGGCGGCAACGCGCCCTTCATCGTCTTTGACGATGCCGACCTCGACCAGGCGGTCGAAGGCGCGATCTTCTCGAAGTTCCGCAACATGGGCCAGACCTGCATCTGCGCCAACCGCATCTACGTCCAGGACAAGGTCTATGACCGTTTCGCCGAGAGGCTTGCCGCCGCGACGGCCAAGCTGAAAGTCGGGCGCGGAACCGAACCCGGCGTGATGCAGGGACCGCTCATCAACATGGACGCGGTGGAGAAGGTCGAGCACCACATCGCCGATGCGGTCGGAAAGGGCGCCAAGGTCGTGACCGGCGGCCATCGCCACAAACTGGGCGGCACCTTCTTCGAGCCGACGGTGCTCACCGGCCTCACCCGCGACATGCTGGTGACCCGCGAGGAGACGTTCGGGCCGGTGGCGCCGCTCTACCGGTTCCAGACGGAGAAGGAAGCGATCGAACTCGCCAACGATACCGAGTTCGGCCTCGCGGCCTATTTCTACGCGCGCGACATCGGACGCATCTGGCGCGTCGGCGAAGGCCTCGAATACGGGATGGTCGGTATCAACTCGGGAGCCATCTCGACCGAACTCGCCCCCTTCGGCGGGGTCAAGGAATCCGGCCTTGGCCGCGAGGGCTCGCACTACGGCGTCGAGGAGTTCGTCGAGGTCAAGTACATGCTGATGGGCGGGCTCGACCGCTGATGCAGGACAAGGCGCCCGGCGATGACGCGATGCGTATTGCAGCCGCCCGGGCGGCGCTGGACGAGGTGCGTCCCGGCATGAGGCTCGGCCTCGGCTCGGGCCGCACCGCCGAGCATTTCGTCCGGCTGCTCGGCGACAAGGTGAAAGCCGGCCTCCGCGTGGTCGGCGTGCCGACGTCCGAGCGGACCGCGGCCCTCGCCGTCTCGTCCGGCGTGCCGCTGACGACGCTCGACGAGACCCCGCATCTCGATCTTGCCGTCGACGGCGCCGACGAGATCGACCCCGGGCTGCGGTTGATCAAGGGCGGCGGCGGGGCGCTGCTTCGCGAGAAGATCGTTGCGGCCGCGGCGGAACGGATGCTCGTCGTTGCCGACGCCGGCAAGGTTGTGGACGTCCTCGGCAGGTTTCCGCTGCCGATCGAGGTGATCCCCTTCGGTCTTGGCGCGACCCGCGCCGCGATCGAGCGCGCGGCAGGCCGGCTCGGCCTCTCCGGGGCGCTCGTCCTCCGGCAGCGCGACGGCAAGACTTTCGAGACCGACGGCGGTCACTTCATCCTCGATGCATCCTTTGGCCGCATTCCCGATCCAGATGGCCTCGCGGCCACGCTCGACTCGCTTCCCGGAGTGGTCGAACATGGCCTTTTTATTGGCCTTGCAGAGGCCGCACTGATCGGGCGGGGAGGCGGTGTCGATCGCCTGCCGCCCGGAGGGTGAACGGAACATCATTGAACCGCGTTTGTGCTTGGCCGATGGTTGCGGCCCGCCAAATGCCTGCCAAGAACGGAGCCTGTCGCAACATGTTCGGTAAACGTCTGTCGCTTTTCGCGGGTGCCTTCGGCCTCGTCGTCATCCTCGCCTCGGCTTCCGGCCGGGCCGAGGAGATCACGCCGTCCCACCTCGCCGCGGCGAAGCAGGCCGTGAGCGTCACCAAGGCCGACCGCGGCTTCGAGGACCTGCTTCCCTCGGTCTCGCAGCAGGTCCAGAACCAGCTGATCACGCTCCGCCCCGACCTTTACGTCCAGATCACCGACGCGGTGAAGGCGATGGCGCTGACCGTCGTCAACCGCAGGGCCGATCTCGACAACGATATCGCGCGCATCTGGGCGCAGGCCTTCACCGAGGACGAGCTAAAGGCCATCACCGTCTTCTACCAGAGCCCCGCCGGTCAGAAATTCCTGACAACCGGACCGAAGGTCTTCGCCGACTCGGTGAACGCCGCCAAGGGCTGGTCCGATCGTGTCAGGGAAGAGCTGGCCGAGAAGTCGCGCGAGGAACTGAAGCGCCGGAACGTCGATTTCTGATCGCGTCCGAACCGCCCGGAAAGATCGATGAGCCGCTTCGACTATGACCTCTTCGTGATCGGCGGCGGCTCGGGCGGCGTAAGGGCCGCGCGGGTCGCGGCCGGCCACGGTGCGCGCGTCGCCCTGGCGGAAGAGAACAAGGTCGGCGGCACCTGTGTGCTGCGCGGCTGCGTTCCGAAGAAGCTCTTCGCCCACGCCGCGCATTTCTCGGAGGCGCTCGAGGACTCGGTCGGCTTTGGCTGGCGGACCGAGGGGGTCAGTTTCGACTGGCCGACGCTCGTCCGCAATGTCACCGCCGACACCGAGTGGCTGAGCACCGTCTATATCCGCAATCTGCAGAAGTCCGGCGTCGAGATTCACAATACCCGCGCGGTCATCGAAGACGCCAACCACGTCCGGCTGGTAGCCGACGGCCGGGTGGTATCGACGCGGTTCATCCTCGTTGCCACCGGCGGATCGCCCAAGATCGATGCCGGCGTGGCCGGGGTCGACCACACGATCGTTTCGGACGATGTGTTCAGGATGGCGCGCCTGCCGAAGCGGATCCTGATCGTCGGGGCAGGCTTCGTCGGCATCGAGTTCGCCGGCATTTTCAGCGCCCTCGGCGTCGAGACGACCGTGCTTTACCGCGGCGCGGAAATCCTGCGCGGTTTCGATCACGATGTCCGCAAAGCCGTCCACGCCGGGATGGAGGCGCGCGGGGTGACGATCATCACCGGCGATCATCTGGCGGCGGTCGAGAAATCGCCGGCGGGCCTCGTCGGCGTCACCCGGACCGGCCGCCGACTCGACGCCGACGCGGTCCTGATGGCGATCGGGAGAACGCCGAACGTCCTCGGATTCGGCCTGACCGAGGCCGGGGCGGCGCTGGACGGCAGGGGTGCGGTTGTGGTCGACCCGTTCTCGCAAACGACCGTGCCCGGCATCTATGCCGTCGGCGATGTCACCAACCGGCTTTGCCTGACGCCCGTCGCCATCCGCGAAGGGGAGGCGGTCGCCGACACGCTTTTCGGCGGCCGGGCCGTCGCGCTCGACTACACGTACGTCCCCGAGGCGGTGTTCTCCACGCCCGAGGTCGGCTCGGTCGGGTTGACCGAGGATGCCGCCAAGGGCCGCTTCCCGGCGCTCGATATCTATCGCACGTCGTTCAAGCCGCTTCCCAACCGGGTGGCCGGCCGCGAGGACCGGATGATGATGAAACTCGTCGTCGACGGAACGACCGACCGGGTGCTCGGCTGCCACATCGTCGGACCGAATGCGAGCGAGCTGATCCAGATGGTGGCGATCGCCGTCAGGATGGGCGCCACGAAGGCCGATTTCGACCAGACCGTGGCCCTCCACCCGACGATGGCCGAGGAGCTGGTGACGATGCGGAAGCCCGCGGAGCAATTCCGCCGCCAGGCGGCGGAATAGGCCCGATCTGCGCTGCCGGCAGGAGGCGTTGGCCGCCGGCGCACCGGCGTGTATAACCCGCGCGCGTTTCCTGGAGCGTAATCATGAAGAAGGCCTGGACCCCGGACAGCTGGCGCGCGAAACCGGTCGAGCAGATGCCGCGCTACGACGATTCGGAAGCTCTGGCTGCGGTCGAGCGGGAGCTCAGCATCTACCCGCCGATGATCTTCGCCGGCGAAGCACGCAACCTCAAGGATGCGCTGGCGCGCGTGGCGGCGGGCAAGGCCTTTCTGCTCCAGGGCGGCGATTGCGCCGAGAGCTTCACCGAGCATCAGGCGGTGAGCGGCAGCGCCTCCAACATCCGCGACTTCTTCCGCGTCTTCCTGCAGATGGCGGTGACGCTCACCTATGCCGCATCCGTCCCGGTGGTGAAGGTCGGTCGCATTGCCGGCCAGTTCGCCAAGCCGCGCTCGTCGCCGGTCGAGAAGGCGAACGGCATCGAGCTGCCGAGCTACCGCGGCGATATCGTCAACGGCATTGCTTTCACCGAGGCGGCGCGCCGGCCCGATCCGCGACGCCAGCTCGAGGCCTACCGCCACGCCGTCTCGACGCTCAACCTGCTCCGCGCGTTTGCGCAGGGCGGCTATGCCAGCCTCGGCCGCGTCCACCAGTGGATGCTCGGCTACGTCAAGGATTCCGCACCGTCGCGGGAATACGAGGAACTGGCCGACCGCATTTCGGAAGCGCTGAATTTCATGCGCGCCTGCGGTCTCGACCCGGACGACCACCCGGAACTGCGCGCCACCGACTTCTACACCAGCCACGAAGGCCTGCTGCTCGGCTACGAGCAGGCGATGACCCGGATCGATTCAACCTCGGGCGACTGGTACGACACTTCGGCCCACATGATCTGGATCGGCGACCGGACGCGCCAGCCGGATCACGCCCATGTCGAGTTCTTCCGCGGGATCAAGAACCCGATCGGGCTCAAATGCGGTCCGTCGCTGTCGGCGGACGGGCTCCTGGAACTGGCCGATATTCTCAATCCCGAGAACGAGCCCGGCCGGCTGACGCTCATCTGCCGCTTCGGCGCGGCCAAGGTCGGCGACCACCTGCCGCAGCTGATCCGAGCCATCCAGCGCGAAGGCCGCAACGTCGTCTGGCAATGCGATCCGATGCACGGCAACACCGTGACCTCGACCAGCGGCTACAAGACCCGCCGGTTCGACGCCATCCTCAACGAGGTGCGGAGCTTCTTCGAGGTGCACAACGCCGAAGGCACCTACGCCGGCGGCGTCCATCTCGAAATGACCGGCACCAACGTCACCGAATGCACGGGCGGCGCCAGGGCGATCACCGACGCGGACCTCAACGACCGCTATCACACGGTCTGCGATCCGCGGCTCAATGCCGACCAGTCGCTGGAACTCGCCTTCCTCGTCGCCGATCTCCTGAAGCGCTCCCGCCTCGGCCGGCGGCCGCTCGCGGCGAGCGCCTGAGAGAGGGATCTTCCGGCGCCGTACGATCAGGTCCGGTGCTTCTTCCGCTTGAACAGGGCGTCGAACAGGGAGCGAAGCACGCCGGGGTTGTCGCCGGCGTCGTGGATCGCCGGATCGTCGACGCCGCGATCGTCGGCGACATCGTGCGTCTCGGCCTCGTCCGCGCCGTTGTCGTCACCGGCGTCGTGATCTGGCCCGTCGTCCGCACCGCCGCTGCTCCTTCCGGAACTGCCCGAGCTTCCGCCACCCCCCGATCCGCCTTCGCTTGAGCCGCCGCCGCCCGATCCGCCATCCTTGGCCAGAGTGACCGCCGGCCAGAGGACCAGAGCGATGGCAGAACCCGCCATGAGACCGAGGGCCTGGCGGCGGCTGGACAGTCCAGACATGGGATCAACCTCCTTGATCGACGTATCGCCATAACCCGTGAGGGGCGGGTCCTATTCGCGGTGCAGTCCGCCCGCCGGAAAGCCGATGGCGCCAGAGCTAATCGTTGGTTTCCGCTGAAGCGCGATTTGCGGGCGTTGCGGGAACCATCCGAGCGCGGTTAGATGCATTCCCCGCCGCACAACTCCGCAACCAGGGACCGCCATGGGCGAAATGCTGACCTTGACGGCGAGCGACGGCGCCAAAATCGGCGGCAACGAGGCGAAGCCGGCCGGCAAGCCGCGTGGCGGTCTGGTCGTCGTCCAGGAAATCTTCGGCGTCAACGCGCACATCCGCTCGGTGGCGGACGGCTACGCCGCCGAGGGCTACCATGTGATCTCGCCGGCGATCTTCGACCGCGCCGAGCGGGGCGTCGAGCTCGGCTACGACAAACCGGACGCGGACCGCGGCGTGGCGTTGCGCGCGCGCATCCCGGTCGAGGAGACGCTGCGCGATATCGGCGCTGCGGTCGCCGCGCTCGGCGGGTCGGGCAAGACCGGCATCGTCGGCTACTGTTATGGCGGGTCGCTGGCGTGGATGTCGGCGGCGCGCGTGGACGGGCTATCCGCCGCGGTCGGCTATTACGGCAGCATGGTCGCGGCCAATCTCGGGCTGAAGCCGCGCTGCCCGGTCATGCTTCACTTCGGCGAGGAGGACAAAGGCATCCCGATGAGCGATATCGCGAGGATCCGGGCTGCGGTCGATCCGGCGATGGTGCAGGTATTCACGTATCCGGGCGCCGGACATGCCTTCAACCGGAAGGGCCATGCGCCCTGGCACGAGGCTAGCGCCAAGTTGGCCCTTGAGCGCACCCTCGAGTTCCTGCGTCGGCACGTCGGCTGATCGAGGCCGTCAGAAGCGGCCGGGCAAGCCCGGCCGCTTCCTCACACGGCGGCGACCGGCGTCAGACGGCCGCTTCCATGTTGATATGGCCTTCGGCGAGCTGGGTCAGTTTCTCGTCCGCGGCCTTCTCCTCTTCGAGGGTTTCCGCGAAGATGTCGGCGGCGTCCTGCCGCCCGATCTGCTTCGCCCACGCGATGAGCGTGCCGTAGCGGGTCATCTCGTAATGCTCGGCGGCCTGGCCGGCGGCGATGATGGCGGCATCGAGGACGTTCTTGTCCTCCACGTCGCCCATGATCTCGCTCGCCTCCTTGATGATGCCGTCGATCGCCGGGCAATCGATGGCGCTCGGCTCCTCGCCGATCATGTCGAAGACGCGTTCGAGCCGCTTCACGTGCTCGCGTGTTTCGGCGAGGTGCGAGGTGAGGCCCTGCTTGAGGTCAGGCGAGGTCGCCTTGTCGATCATTTTCGGCAGGGCTTTCACGAGCTGCCGCTCGGCATAGTAGATGTCGCGCAGCTGGTGGATGAAGAGATCGTTGAAAGTCCGGATGTCCTTGCTGAAGAGTCCCATTGGCGGTTCCTGTCGTGAATTCGTTTTGAATCGCGCCCGGGCGGCTCCGGCCAGCCGCCTCCGGCCCTGCGCTCTGAACGCATGGTGCCGGCCCTGGTTCCGTCCCGCTCCGGCCGATTGCCGGGACTGCGGTCGCAGGCTAAACCCCGCGGCATGACCAGCACGCTGAAGATCGCCGTAGCCCAGCTCGACTCGACCGTTGGCGACATCGACGGCAACCTCAAACGCGCCCGCTCCGCACGCGCCGAGGCGGCGCAGGCCGGCGCCGACCTGCTCGTCCTCTCGGAACTGTTCATCGCCGGCTATCCGCCGGAGGACCTCGTCCTGAAGCCGGCCTTCCAGGATGCCTGCCGCCGCGCCGTCGAGACTCTGGCGCTGGAGACCGCCGATGGCGGCCCGGGGGTCGTCGTCGGCACGCCCTGGCCGCAGGACGGCAAGGTCTACAACGCCGTCGCGCTCCTCGACCGCGGCGCGGTCGCGGGGCTTCGCTACAAGGTCGAACTGCCGAACTACGGGGTGTTCGACGAACTCCGCGTTTTTGCAAAGGGGCCGCTCCCCGGTCCGGTCGCCTTCCGCGGCATTCGCCTTGGCCTGCCGATCTGCGAGGACATCTGGTTCGAGCAGGTATGCGAGTGCCTTCTGGAGACGGGGGCCGAGATGCTCATCGTGCCCAACGGCTCCCCGTACTCGGTCGGCAAGGCCGAGACCCGGATGCAGGTTGCGGTCGCCCGCGTCGTCGCGACCGGCCTCCCGCTCGTCTATGTCAACCAGTGCAATGCGCAGGACGAACTGGTCTTCGACGGCGGCTCGTTCGGGCTGAACGGCGACCGCTCGCTGGCGTTTCAGCTTCCGCAGTTCGATCCGGGCGTGGCGCTCCTCACCTGGAGGAGGGGGGACGATGGCTGGCGCTGCGCCGACGGGCCCAAGGCCCTCCTGCCGGATGCGGAAGAGGCCAACTGGCGCGCCTGCGTCCTCGGCCTGCGCGACTATGTCGAGAAGAACGGCTTCCCCGGCGTGGTGCTCGGCCTTTCCGGCGGTATCGACTCGGCGGTCGTGGCGACGATGGCGGTCGACGCGCTCGGACCGAAGCGCGTCCACTGCGTCATGCTGCCCTATCGCTATACGTCGAACGAAAGCCTGAACGACGCCGCGGCGCTCGCCGAGCGCCTCGCCGTCAGGTACGACATCGTGCCGATCGAGCCGCCGGTTGCTGGGTTCGCCACGGCACTCCAGCCGATGTTCGCGGGAAGGTCGCCCGACATCACCGAGGAGAACCTCCAGTCGCGCACCCGCGGCACGATACTGATGGCGATCTCCAACAAGTTCGGTTCGATGGTTCTCACGACCGGCAACAAGTCCGAGGTCTCGGTCGGCTATGCGACGCTCTACGGCGACATGAACGGCGGCTTCAATCCGGTCAAGGACCTCTACAAGACCGAGGTCTATCGCCTCGCCAAGTGGCGGAACCGGAACCGGCCGCGCGGCTCGCTCGGCCCGGACGGACCGGTCATTCCGGAGAACATCATCACCCGGCCACCGACCGCGGAACTGCGCGAAAACCAGAAGGATCAGGACTCGCTGCCGCCCTACGACCAGCTCGACGATATCCTGCAGTGCCTGGTCGAGGGGGAGATGCGGGTGCGCGAGGTGGTGGCGCGCGGCCACGACGAGGCGACGGTGCGCAAGGTCGAGCGCCTTCTCTACATCGCCGAGTACAAGCGCCGGCAGGCGGCGCCGGGGGTGAAGATCACGCGGCGGAACTTCGGGCGGGACCGCCGCTACCCGATCACCAACAGGTTCCGGGACAGGGAATAGGTCAGGCCGCCTTGCGGTCGCGGCCGAACGGGTCGCCGAGCACGGACTCGGTATGGAGCGCGCAGCGCCAGCCGTCTCCGGTCCTCACCCAGGTCGATGCGTCGGCCGCCTCGAGTTTCATCGGCTTCCCGTCGACGATGAGGTCCTCCGTGACCTTGTAGGCGATGACTGCAACGTCTTTCGCAACCTGCTCGACGTTCACGTCCTTCAGGTGGAACGACTTCAGTTCCCAGGTCCCTGTCTCCATCATCCTGGTGAATTGCTCGCGGGTGATGCGCGAGGCTCCCTGCGCGCCGGTGACCAGACAGGCATCGGCGACGAGTTCGGCACTCCCGTCGGTATCCTTGTCGACCATGCTCTGCCAGAAGCGCTTTTCGAGCGCAGTGATTTCCTGGGTGATGTTCATTTCATCCTCCGAAGCGACGCGGTTCTGTCTGATATTTTTCGCCGGTCGCCCGACCGTCAAAGGACCGGTCCGGCGGCCATCAGGCGGAACGGCCGGCGTGGCGTCACGGTTCCGTCGATCCTGTTCCCCGTCATTTTGCCTACCGGGAAATGTACGCTATTCGTTCTCCATGCAATGGTCGCCCGAACAGGATCGCGCGCTGGCTGCCGTGGCGGCCTGGCTGAAGCAGCCCGAGCCGCAGGTCTTCCGGCTTTTCGGCTACGCGGGAACCGGCAAGACGACGCTCGCGCGTCATCTGGCGGAAGGCATTCGCGGCGGCGTGGTCTTTGCGGCCTTTACCGGCAAGGCGGCGCACGTCATGCGCAACAAGGGCTGCAAGGACGCCGGCACCATCCACAGCCTCATCTACCGCATGCGCGGGGAAACCGAGGAAGGGCCGGATTTCGTCCTCAACGCCGACAGCCCCGCCGGAAAGGCGGAGCTGATCGTCATCGACGAATGCTCGATGGTCGACGAGGAGATCGGGCGCGATCTCCTCTCCTTCGGTGTGAAGGTGCTGGTGCTGGGCGACCCCGCCCAGCTTCCGCCGGTCGCCGGCGGCGGCTTCTTCACCTCGGCGGAGCCCGACATCATGCTCACCGAGGTGCATCGCCAGGCGGCGGACGATCCGATCATTCGCCTGTCGATGGCCGTCCGCGACGGCGGCGACCTCGCCGAGGGCGAGTACGGCGAGAGCCGCGTCATCTCGCGCCGCGCGGTCGAACCCGCCGACATCCTTGCCGCCGACCAGGTGCTCGTCGGCCGCAACGCCACGCGGCGGAGCTATAACGGCCGCATCCGCGAACTGCTCGGCCGCAAGATCGAGACGCCGGCGGCGGGCGACAAGCTGGTGTGCCTGCGCAACGATCGGAAACGCGGCCTTCTCAACGGCAGCCTGTGGCGCGTCGACCGCATCCGCAAGCCGCGGAAGGGGCTTCTCCGCTACACGCTCTCGCCCGACCGCTACGAGTCGGGCAGTCCGCGGACCGTGGTCTCGATCAATCCGGCCTTCTTCGACGGGACGGCCGAGAATCTGCCGCTGCCGCAGCGCCGGCGCTCGGACGAGTTCGACTACGGCTATGTGCTCACCGTCCACAAGGCACAGGGCTCGCAGTGGGACGATGTCGTCCTGTTCGATGAGAGCTTCGTCTTCCGCGAGCATGCGCGGCGCTGGCTCTATACGGGCATCACCCGCGCCGCGACCAGGATCACCGTTGTCCGCTAGATTGTGGCCGCCACCTGCGCGCCGCTTGACGGCAGGACGATCACTTTGGTGCCTTCCGGCACCCGGGCGTACAGGTCGATTACGTCCTGGTTGAGCATCCGGATGCAGCCCGAGGAGACCGCCTTGCCGATGCTCGCCGGCTCGTTGGTGCCGTGGATGCGGTAGAGCGTGTCCTTGTCGCCCTGGTAGAGGTAGAGGGCGCGGGCGCCGAGCGGATTGTCGATCCCGCCGGGCTGGCCGTCGGCGAAGGGCGCGGCGCGGGGATCGCGCGCGACCATCTCGGCCGGAGGCGTCCAGGTCGGCCATTCCTGCTTGCGCTTCACCGTCGCGGTCCCGTGCCAGGCGAAGCCTTCGCGGCCGACGCCAATGCCGTAGCGGAGCGCCGTCCCGTTCTCGCGCACGAGATAGAGGAAACGGTTGTCCGGATCGACGACGATCGTGCCCGGCTGGGCGCTGATATTGGCGGGAAGCGCCACTTCCTGGCGCACGTATTCCGCGCCGACGACGCGGAGGTCGACCGCCGGAACGATGAAATCGCCGTCGGCCTCCTCGGCGTACATGGCGGCAACGGCCGGGTCGATCGTCCGCGCTTCAGGCGCGGTCAGATCGGCGCCACCCTGCGTCATGCAGCCGGCGAGACATAAGGCCGCCAGAAACGGCAGCGCCTTCAGCGCAAGGCCGCCAGAAACAAACCGTCGCATGAGGTATTCCCCGCAAACCGCTGGGTTCTCGGGAATAACGCGGATGGGCCGGTTTGGTTCGTTTTCCGCGTTACGCGGACGGATTCAGGGGGTCAGAGACTGCCCACCTTGACCGGATCGGTGCCCGGAACGACGGGGAGCGCTCCTGGAGCGGGGAGGACGATCACCTTCGTTCCGAGCGGGACGCGGTTATAGAGGTCGATCACGTCCTGGTTGAGCATGCGCACGCACCCGGATGAGACTGCTTGGCCGATGCTCGACGGGTCGTTGGTGCCGTGCAGGCGATAGAGCGTGTCCTTGTTGCCCTGCCAGATGTAAAGGGCGCGGGCGCCGAGCGGATTGCGGATGCCGCCGTCCATGCCGTCGGCATAGCGCGCGTATCTTGGCTCGCGGTCGATCATTTCCTTCGGCGGGAACCACTTCGGCCAGGCGGTCTTGTCGTGAATGGTTGCCGTGCCGGACCACAGGAATCCGTCGCGTCCGACGCCGATTCCATAGCGGATGGCCATGCCGCCCTGTTCGGTGAAGTAGAGGAAGCGGCTTGCGGGATCGACGACGATGACGCCCGGCTCCTTCGGCAACCCGGCCGGAATGGCCACCGTCTGGCGGTAATATTGCGGATCGATCGGATGGAGGTTGACGCCCGGCACGCGATAGGGCGGCTCGTCGACCGGCGCGTAGAGCGAGGCGATTGCCGGGTCGATGCCCTTGTTGAGGGGGGTAGTCGAATTGCAGGCAGCCAGAATCAGCGCCGGCAGCGCCACCGCGACCGCCGCCCGCACGCGGAGCCTTCGAGAATGGGTGTCAACCAGCAATGCCCTGTCCCCGCATCCTTCGCGGGGGGACTTTCGCAGCCCCGCGCGATTCCGCCTAGACCCTACCGGTAAAATTCTGAAGAGCCGGTGACCGCGGTCACTCCCGCTACTGTGCCACGTAGTAGGACGGCCCGACGATCCGCACGGCCTTGGCTGGCTCCCGCGGCTCGTCCGATGCCTCCGTCCGGCCGCCCGTCGGGTCGAGTTTTCCGGTCCGGTCGGCGAGCGTCTCGGGATCCTCGCCGGCACCGGGATCGGCGCGCAGCGCCGTCGGGTCGACCGGGGTCGCGGCCGGCGGCAGCGTCCCGGTGACCGGGCCTGTCGGATGGCAGGTGCAGGCCGCGACGAATTCCCGCCGGTAGCGGAAGGCCGCCGGCAGGGCGGAGTAGGGTTCCCCGTCCGGCGTCGTCATCGCGTCCGGGTCGCCGGAGGGGTTGGGCTGGACGTAAAGCGCGGTCGGCGCGCCGGGGCAGGCAGCCCGGCAGGCATCCGCATCGGCGGAAAAGCGCGACGCGATGCTCGCCTGGCTGATCGGGAAGAAGTAGCCGTCGCAGGTTCGCACGCAGACCGTCCGGTAGGTGCCGTAGGCGCCGGCGCCGGGATAGGTAAGCCCATCGCTGGTGTCGATCTCGGTCCGGATCCGCGGCGCGAAGAGGTTGGCGAGCATGCCGCGGAACGGCAGGACGCCGTAGGTGACGCGGCTGCCGCTGCAGTCGTTGAGCGACAGTTGGCGTAGGATCCGGTTGCGCTCGCGCTGCGCGGTGAACGGGTCGGGATCGGATCCCTGCTGCTCGGCCAGCATGCGGTCGAGGTTGGCGCGCATCCGGTCGATGTTGGTGAGGAGAATGGCGCAATCGGCCGAGCGGACTGCGGGCTCGGCCGAGAACAGGCTGGTCGTGCAATGGCTCCGGCGCGCCGTAACGGTGGCGCGGTCGAGGTCGTAGCGTTGGCGGAGGATGGCGCGGTCGAGGTCGGGATCGCGC
>Ga0070741_10001685_pt1 | contig 64747 bp, 55 predicted proteins | sample Coa_R1_4_FD_66440 | JGI IMG/M metagenome (GOLD analysis project Ga0070741, IMG submission 66440) | Surface soil microbial communities from Centralia Pennsylvania, which are recovering from an underground coalmine fire - Coalmine... | ecosystem: Environmental > Terrestrial > Soil > Unclassified ...
ATGATCTGGGTTACTTCGATTTGGAGACCAGAGTCTTGGAACCGCTCGAAAATCCATTCGGCCCAAAAGTGTTACCCATGTGACCGGTACATTCTGTAACCCATGTCTCCGGGCTGAACCTTGAGGTAATTGGTCGGGGAGAGAGGATTTGAACCTCCGACCCCCTGGTCCCGAACCAGGTGCTCTACCAGGCTGAGCCACTCCCCGACATGAGTTGCGCCTGCAACGGCGCGAGTGAGAGAAGGACGACTGTTGAGATTATACATCCCGTTACAAAGCGCGATTGCTCGCTGCCAGCCATGAATTTCGGCTACAGGCACTTTGACATGCCTGCTTGATGCGCCCGGTAAGGTAATTTCACGCGAGGAATGCCTCGATCCGCGGAATGCGTCATTAACTTCCATTCGCGCCAACCTGTACAAAAGGTGATGACCACCACGGCTCCATTTGGCGGAACTGCTCTATATCGGTTACAGGCGAAATCCCGCGCCGCGCCGCATGCGGTGTTGTTATACTGAGGAACTGACAACAGCCTGACGCAATGCCCGTTTTTTCCTCAAAGCTACTCTACACACCGCTTCGCATGATTGAAGACGCCGTTTTGTCTGTTGAGGACGGCAGCGTCATCAATTTGAGCACTCGCGAGAGCGCACGAGCCGCGCCAAATCAGCAGCTAACTGACTTTGGGGATTGCATCATTGTCCCCGGGTATTTCGATATTCACGTTCACGGCGGCGCTAACTGCGACGTAATGGGAGGCAGCTTAACCGATCTGAACCGCTTTGAAACATTTTTGGCGCAGCACGGTGTCACCAGTTACTACCCAACGACGGTGACGGCGGCTCTTGATGTGACCCTAACTGCTCTAGAGCAGTTGGCGAATGCGATCGAAGCGAAGGACGCGGGTCAAGGACGCGCACGGCCGCTCGGAATTCACCTGGAAGGCCCATTTCTAAGCCACAAACGCCGCGGCATGCATCCGCCTGAAGATTTGCTTCCGCCACGCGTCAGCACCTTCGACAAACTGTGGCAAGCCTCACGCGGACATGTGCGCCACATGACGATCGCCCCGGAGCTCGACGGTGCTGAAGACCTCATTGCAGATGCCAGCAGGCGCGGAGTCTGCATCAGCATCGGGCATTCAGATGCCACTCTCGAAGAGGCATTGGTTGGAGTGAAGGCTGGGGCCCGACATGCGACACACACCTTCAACGCTATGCGTCCGCTCGACCATCGAGACCCAGGAATTCTGGGCGAGGTGCTCACAAATGACGGGCTCACTGCCGAGGTGATCGCCGACGGAATTCACGTTGAACCTGAGATTGTGGATCTCTTGTTCCGGGCAAAGGGAGTCGACAACACGGTCCTGGTTACGGACGCAATCTCCGCGACCGGCATGCCTGACGGGCAATACCTACTGGGCACTGTCGAAGTACAAGTTAAGGATGGCAGGTGCATGCGTGACGGCAAACTCGCGGGAAGCGTTTTGACGATGGACCGCGCAGTGCGGAACGCGATGAAGTTTGCGCACCTGGATTTGCAGCAGGCAACCCGCGCCGCCAGCCTGAATCCGGCCAAAGTCGCCGGTTTCTCCAGGAAGGGAGTAATCGAAGTTGGGGCCGATGCTGACTTCGTCGTGCTAAGTTCGGAGGGAGAAGTCCGGGCGACAATCGTCGGAGGAGTGCTGGTCAGTAAACAATAAGGATGACGATGCCAGACAAGGGTTCATTTCCTCACTACATGCTTAAGGAGATTTTCGATCAGCCTCGCGGACTGACGGACACGATCGCTCCGCGCGTCTCGGTGGAAACCGGGGAGGTCCGAATTGCAGACGAAGTGCGAATCAGCACTGATGAACTGCGGACCTTGAAGCGCATAAATATTGTTGCTTCTGGCACCAGCCGCCACGCCGGCATGGTCGGGCAATTCATGTTCCAGGAATTGGTTCAGCTTCCTGTCGAAGTGGATTATGCGAGCGAATTTGAATACCGCAATCCTATGATTGGCAGCGGAGAGATCACGATTGTAATCACACAATCGGGAGAAACGGCGGACACGACTGCCGCGCAGCGCGAAGCCAAAGCCAAAGGTTCACGCACGATTGCGATCTCCAACGTTGTTGGATCGACAATTGCCCGCGAAGCTGACGGAGTACTGTACACCCATGCCGGTCCGGAGATTAGCATCGCCTCCACAAAGGCTTTCACGGCGCAGATGGCAGTTTTGTTCTTGCTGGCCGCTTATCTCGCGCAAGTCCGCGGAGGGCTTTCGAAAGCCGACCGGCGCAAATGGATTGAAGAACTTCTTGCTTTGCCGAAGAAAACTGAAACAGTGCTGGAGCATGCTGCCGAATGTCAACAGCTTGCGGACCGCTTTCACAAGTTCCAAGACTTTCTGTTCATGGGACGCGCGATCCATTATCCGATTGCGATGGATGGAGCACTGAAACTGAAAGAAGTTTCCTACATTCACGCCGAAGGGTATCCTACCGGCGAGACCAAGCATGGGCCAAACGCTCTAATCGACGAAAACCTGCCCATTGTGATTGTCGCAACTTGCGACCGCAGCGATCCCGGGTCAGTGCTGCGTTATGAGAAGAACGTGGCCAACATTCGTGGATTCAAGCAGCAGAACGCGCGGGTGATCGCGATTGCCAGCGAAGGCGATAACGAACTGGCCTCGGTTGCTGACCACACGATATTTTTGCCGAAAGCGCCGGAGTTACTTTCGCCAATTTTGGAAATAGTTCCTTTGCAGCTATTTGCTTATTACATGGCCGTACGCAAAGGATTGGACGTGGACCGTCCACGCAACTTGGTGAAGTCCGTGACTCTGGAGTAATACGGTTAGTTCGGCTTGCGGTTCTTTGAACTCGCAAAATGCCGAAGAAGAGCGGCTTCGCTGAGAGTGTTGTACTTACCAAGCGGCGAGTCTGGTTTCGGGCTATCTACCTTTTCTGCGAGGCGCAGCTGGCTTTCCACGGCTTCGGAACCGGTGGTCATTACCTGGACGTAAAACCACAGGAAATGCCGCATCTGGTCGAGAGCTGATTTGAGCATCTCGAGCGATTCAATTTCCGGTAAGCGCGCCAGGCTCTCCATCAATTCCGGATCGTTCGGCGCCTGCATGGCCGCACAGTTGAGTTCCTGCTGGATGGCGCGCAGGTCTTCGGTCACCCGCAGCATGCGCACGTGAACATCTTCGAGGTAGTCGTTGCTGGCCATCACTCGTCTCGAACGCATTCAACATCTCACCCAAGCTCGAAAGCTAGAAGATGTCCCATGTCCATGCGCTTTCGTAATTCGGGAAAGTATGAAGTCAAAAGCCTGCGAGTGCGCGCCGGGACTCTGCGAACTGTGCGCTGAAGATCGCGACCATGGGACTCCTTTCAATGTAGAATGAGTACAGGAATTCTGGCTGACCCTTGAATTCTCGACATCACTGGGCCCCATCTCGAACGATCTTGCGGTTTTGCAGGTGGAGCACCCGCTCATTTGCAAATACTCACAGAATCAACAGCTTATCAACAGCTTGCCTAACCGGGACTACAGGTTCCACTGTATGGACTGGCACGCTGGCGGCATCACACATGGTTGGATCCGGGCACATTAGGCCGCGAACCGGAGTGCACCACGAAATCAGCGTAGGAACTCCAGAGTACGTAAAGTAAGTACGCAAATTCCACGTGCTCGGAGACAGTTTGCTCTAGGCACTGCTGTTCACCATAGCAAAAGCAGTAAAGCTTGAGCATTTCAGTACTTGAGAATCTGCTCGCAATTTCGCGAGATCGCACGGCAGTCGCGGGTTACATACCACCAGTTACTAACGCATGGCATCCTGGCGATAATCCTCGCGGCGGGAATTCCATCAGGAGCAGATCATGGCACGAGCTTCATCAACCTCACGAGCATTGACCGATCATGACGAAATTCGCCGTTGGGCAGAAGAGCGCGACGCCAAACCTGCATGCGTGCGCGGCACCGGGGGCCGCGGCGATGTGGGCATGATTCGTCTTGATTTTCTCGGTTACAGCGGTGAAGGAAAATTGGAAGAGGTCTCATAGAACGAATGGTTCGATAAGTTCGACGAGAGCGGCCTGGCGCTGCTGGTGCAGGAAGAGACTGCTCGCGGCGACAGAAGCAACTTTAACAAGCTGGTGAGTAGAGAAACCGCGGGAGTAGCGGAAGGAAATAGACGCCCAAGCGGCTCGCGAATGCGCGAGAAGGGAAGCGAGTCACAGGATGAAGAGGAGTACGCCACGTCTGGTGAGGAGCTCGGCGAAGAGGACATCGGGGTCGGGGCGACGATTTACAAAGAAGATCTAGAGGAAGAAAGTGAGGCTCGAAGAGTCCAGGCCAGTGCGTGCACGGAGCATCGCCAGCGTCGGGAATCGCAAGCCGAAGCCGCAGCCAAAAATCGAAAAAATCTACAGCTTCAGCAGCATCTTCACGTAAGCGGGGCGAAGCAACACGGGGTGGCCGATCCAGCGGCAAGAAGCCTACGGCTGGTGCGAGCGGCAGAAGCTCGCGTTCCTCTCGTGGCGGCAGTTCTCGAAAACGCGCGGCGTAGAACCAGTGTTGCTCCGCTGGGATCCTCCCAAATAAGTTTTGAGTGCGGAGATCACGGCGGGGCGTCGGCAGGAAAGCTAGCCTGGATAGGTTCTCATTGTGTATGTTCCTGACGCAGCCAATCACTCTGATCCAGCCGCTCCGGACAACGGGCCTATATAGCTAAACCATCCAAACCTTCTCTTCGGAAAATCGGGCACGAAGATAGGCATTCGTTCGCGCTGCGATTTCCGCAAGACAAGTCGCTGATCCTTAAGCGGTTAGCTCACAAATGCCGCCGTAAGTGAGGTGGCGAAGCTATGAATCGGCCACGCTCGGACGCAGGCGGACCAAGGAAAAAGAACCTCAGGTCAATTGAGTCCCCCCAACAATAATCCGCTTCACGTAGTTCCGTCTCCGCCCGAAGTGGAGCCCGGGAATGGCCATCTTGGCGCAGTAACTTTGCCGCCGGAACAGCGAACGTCGCTCCTGTGGGCGCGTCTGCTTTGGCGCGAGCGAAGATGGTTATGGCGGGCGATGGTAATCGGGTTCGTTTTATTCGCATTGTTCGCATTCCTGATTCCGGTTCGTTATCAGTCGAAAGCTCGCTTGATGCCTCCGGATCAATCCGGCTCGGGGCTGGCGGCCATAGCCGCGTTGGCGAGGGGCGGAGGTGCAGGTGGCGGGGGTTTGGGGTCTTTAGGCGGCGGTCTGGGGGGTGTTGCCAGCGACTTGCTCGGACTGAAGACCTCGGGAGCGCTCTTCGTCGACATGCTCGAAGGCCCGACGATTCAGGACGACGTGATCAAGAAGTTCGATCTGCTGCATGAGTACAAAGAGCGATATTGGCAAGACGCTCGCAAAGACCTCAGCAAGCACACCGACATTAAAGAAGACCGCAAGAGCGGTGTAATCACCGTCGCAGTTGACGACCATGATCCGCACCGCGCCGAACAGATGGCGGAAACTTACGTCGAGGCATTGAACCGATTAGTTGCGCAGGTCTCCACTTCATCCGCTCGCAGGGAGCGGCAGTTTCTTGAACAGCGCCTCAAGACTGTGAAGCAGAACCTGGATAATGCTGCCGCTCAATTCAGCCAGTACTCGAGCAAAAATGGGACGCTCGATCTACCCTCCCAAAGCCGCGCCATGCTCGAAAGCGAAGCCACACTACAAGGACAACTGGTAGCGGCACAATCTGAACTGGAAGGCTTCGAGACAATCTACACCGACAACAACATTCGCATCCGTACGCTGCGTGCCAAAATTGCCGGCCTTAAACAGCAGATCGAAGCAATGAGCGGCAACAAAGCTAATTTGAATTCGGATCAATCGCAAATCGTCGGCGACCTTCCTTCCATCCGCAAGCTGCCTCTCGTGGGAGTGCAGTGGGCGAACTTATATCGTGAGGCGAAGATCCAGGAAACTGTCTACGAACTGCTCACACAGGAATACGAATTCGCCAAGGTCCAGGAAGCGAAGGAAATTCCAACCGTAAATGTGCTGGACGCGCCGCTGCTGCCTGAGAGGAAATCTTTTCCTCCACGTATTTTGATCACCATCATGGGAACGATCTTCTCCTTGTTACTGGCGTCGACGGTCATCATCGGCTTCGAGGTATGGAAGCAAAGCCAATCGCCGCACAAGGAATTCGCAACTGAGATCTGGGCGGAAATTGCGCCGGAAAATTCGAAGACACGAATCCTCGCGCATCAGGTTTGGAGCAAGCTGGGCGGCAGCAACGGCTCATCGACGCGAAAAAGCGCTTAACTTAATAAGCCCTCAGTCAATTAACTTACTAAGGACGTTTGGTTTTATGGCCAAGAAGGCTCTTATCACTGGAATTACTGGGCAGGATGGTTCATATCTGGCAGAATTTCTGCTGGAAAAGGGCTACTCCGTTTATGGCCTGGTGCGACGCAGCAGCACCATCAACTTCGAGCGTATTTCGCATTTGCAGGATCGATTGGAATTGATCCCGGGCGACTTGCTCGATCAAAGCTCATTGCTGGCGGCCCTCAACAAAGCTGAGCCGGATGAGGTTTATAATCTCGCCGCTCAGTCATTCGTGCCCACTTCATGGAGCCAGCCCGTCCTGACCGGGGAGTTCACAGCCTTAGGCGTCACACGGATGCTGGAAGCAATCCGAGTTGTGAATCCGGCAATTCGTTTCTACCAAGCTTCGTCGAGCGAAATGTTCGGTAAAGTTGAGGAGTCTCCCCAAAATGAGCGCACCCGCTTTTATCCGAGAAGTCCATATGGCGTCGCGAAATTGTATGGCCACTGGATCACCGTAAATGGTCGCGAAAGTTACAATCTGTTCGCCTGCTCTGGCATTCTGTTTAATCATGAGTCACCACGTCGCGGAGTTGAATTCGTGACTCGCAAGGTGAGTCACGGAGTGGCGAGAATAAAACTCGGGCTACAACGTAAGTTGCGAATGGGCAATCTTGACGTGGAACGAGACTGGGGCTTTGCCGGGGACTATGTTCGCGCTATGTGGCTCATGCTGCAGCAGGACGCGCCAGACGATTACGTGATTGCAAGCGGCGTGACGCATAGCGTGCGGCGCCTTGTCGAACTGGCATTCGCGCGCGTTGGTTTGGACTATCGTGAGCACGTGGAAATTGACCCGAGCTTGTTGCGGCCAGCGGAGGTCTATCATCTGCGCGGCGACTACAGCAAAGCGCGCGAACATTTCGGCTGGGAACCGGCAATGAGTTTTGAGCAATTGGTCGCGAACATGGTCGACAACGATGTGAACCTGCTTTCGAAAGCGCTGCCTCCTTCAATCTTGTCTGCGGCATGAGCAATCGCTTCCAATTGTGACAATTATGCGCAGAGCTCTCATAACCGGCGGAAGTGGCTTCGTTGGCAGGCATCTGATTCGATCACTTCAGAGTCGTGGATTCCAGCTTGCTGTGCTTGCGTCGGGTGAGTTCGAAAAGATTTCGGACGTGGCCAGCTATGAGGTAGACATTCGAGACGCGGAGCGGGTCCGCTCTGCCATACGCGACTTTCGACCGGACCACGTTTATCACTTGGCGGCGATTTCCTCCGTGGGCCTCTCCTGGAAGTCACCGCGGCTCACGTACGAAGTGAATGTATTCGGCACGTTGAATGTCATCGAAGCCGCAATGAGCCTGCCGGCCCCGCCGATGATCCTTAATGTGAGCACGGCGCAAGTCTACGCTCGCAGCTGGACAGCCCTCACCGAGTCCAGCCCGCTGGGACCGGATAACCCCTATGCGGCAAGCAAGGCGATGGCGGAATGGTTGAGCGTGCAATATCGCGCGCACTCGGACGTCAAAGTGATTACCGCGCGGTCGTTCAATCATGCCGGACCGGGACAGTCGACCGATTATGTGCTCTCTTCAATCGCGAAACAGTTCGCCGAAATCGAAGCACGGCTCCGCGAGCCGAAGCTCGTGCTGGGCAACATTCACGTGCAACGTGACTTTACTGACGTACGCGACGTAATCGGGGCGTATTGTCTGCTGCTTGAAAAGGGAATTGCGTACGAAACTTACAATGTGTGCAGCGGTCGTGCATGGTCGATTGGCGAAGTGGTTGAAAAGTTCCAGTCGATCTCTGGCGTACTGATAGACGTTGAGGTCGATTTTGCCAAGCTGCGGCCCGACGAAAATGAATTGGTTTGCGGAGACCACCAGAAAATCCGAGCCGCAACCGGATGGGCTCCGGCAATTCCATTGCACACCACATTAGAGGACATGCTCAACTATTGGCGGGCGGCGATCCGCAAGCAGTCCACCGAGACCAGCGAACTCGAACACTCCGCTCGATCACTCCACCTGCAAGAGAAGTAATCCGTAACGAACATCTTTTTCCCAAATGAAAATTGCATTTGATTTGCGCCGAATCGGCAATCCTGGGATTGGCCGATACATGAAGTGTTTGGTACAAGCAATTTTCAAACAGGAAACCGACCATGAGTATCTGCTGCTTCTTCCTGAACACGCTTCCGATGTGATCAGCTCAGATTGTTGCAAGGCGACAAGAATTACTGCTCGATCGCCTTACTACTCTATTCGCGAACAGATAGAACTGCCCCTGATTCTGCGCGAACACAAGGTCGACCTGCTTCATTCGCCGCACTTTGTATTACCTCTCTTCCGGCCCTGCCCCGCAGTTATCACGATCCATGACGTAATTTATCTCGCATGTCCGCAGGATCTGCCCTCGAAATTGGGCCGCACCTACTATGCCGCGATGATGCACGCTGCCGCACGGTCGGCAAATAGAATCATCACCGACTCCAATTTCTCGAAAAGAGAGATCGTCCATTACCTGCGCATTAACCCTGAAAAGATCGACGTTATCTATTGCGGAGTAGATCCTGGTTTCAGCCGGATATCCGATAGGGGGATTTTGCCGACTGTGCTGACAAAGTTTGGCATTGAACGCGACTACATTCTTTACACGGGTATTTATAAGGCACGAAAGAATCATGCCGGATTGCTAAGAGCATTCAAGGAAATAGTCGATACCGGAGTTGATACCCAATTAGTTATAGCCGGACCGATGAACGAAGGCGAGCCGCATTTGCGCAGTCTCGTGCACGAGCTGCAGTTAGACAATCGCGTCACTTTCACCGGCCGAGTCGAGGATTTGGAACTGCGTGCTCTCTACTCTGCTGCCCGGGTGTACGCCTGTCCGTCTTTATACGAAGGATTCGGATTCACGATCCTCGAAGCGATGGCGTGCGGCGTACCGGTAGTCTGCTCGCGGGCAGCATCGCTACCCGAAATCGGCGGAGACGCCGCACTCTATGCGAACGCAAGAAATCCAGAGGAGTTCGGAAGCGCGTTGTACCAGGCGTTTACAGATGAACCGCTCCGCCGCAGGCTTGTGGAAAGCGGTCTCAAAAATGTTAGTCGCTTCCGATGGAAACAAGCTGCGGGCTACCATCTGAACGTGTATCACAAGGTTATGGGCGTGGTAGTAGAACAGATTTCCTTCTCGCAAACTTCACGTGCCTGACCGTATGCCCTTCTATCCACACCACGATGGAACTCAACTTCAAGCCGCCATGCGCTGGTGGCGCGTGCTCGATTTCTTCTTCGCAATCGTCAGCATCGTGTCGTAAAGGTTGGTCTCAAATACTTTCTCGATGCCAACGCAGAAGTTGTAATAAATATGCTCGCGAAGCTTGCTCACTTGCTTAAGTCCGACGTAATGAGGGTCCGGTGTGTTTTTGATTACGTCGAAGCCGGAACGTCGGAGCAGACTGTCGAGAACTCGTGGAGTAAAGTGCGAAAGGTGAACTTCGCCTTTTTGATCTGTGAGCCGAATGGGTTGTATACAAAACCGACCGGCACCAGGATAGGGCTTCCGAAAACCCGCAGCAACAAGCTTTCTTCTTTTCCAATGCCGCAGACATGCAACATCGTTTGGTACGGCAACGAACAGCATGCCATTATCCGAAAGCAAAGAGTGGCAAATGCGAATGACCCGTACAGGGTCAGGCACATGCTCCAACACATGGATCAATGATATGTTGTCGTACACCTCAGCGCTTCGAGCAAATTCCTCGATCGTTCCCTGGAACAGATCCACTCCATATTTGTGCTTAGCTATCTGAATTGCGGTTGTGGAGACCTCTGTCCCATAAGTTTTTTCGTAGTAAGGCTGTGCAACAGCGAGAAACTGCCCAATACCGGCGCCGATGTCCAGCAAAGAACCTTTTTTTCGGAACGGCAATATCAGCTTCAGCCGGCGTATCCACATCATTTCTCGTTGTTCGATCTCGTCGAGCCATGAATCGTACTTCGAAGCGCCGGAATAGAATTTCACGAGTTCCGGCAATGTTGGCCTTGGATTATCGAACACATATTCGCAATTACGACATCGGGCGATGTTGCATTCCTTGTCCACGACCTCTATCGATTCGCTACCGCAGAGTAAGCATTGCGACAGTGCCTCAAGTTCGACCACAACACCCTCCGATCACATTTATCTCCGTGGCTATTGTAGATTTTGATGGCTTCCGCCCCTGGAGCGAAGCAAAGCGGTTGAACAGACCTCTAATCCCAAATACCGATGAGGATTCAAGATCAAAGGTTGGTTTCTAAATGATGCCGTCGTTCCTGAACAGCTTTTTTGATCGAGAACTAAGCAATTGCGGCGCGAGTCAGCAAAGACGCGACCGGAGCGCATCTTGAGTGGAGTTTTGAAATGCTGAAGGCAGACACCGCCGCAGGAGGCAAGCCAAGGCGAATCAGCATAGCTCGAAATACAATCTGGAACTTTGCCGGCCAGATATGTCCGATGTTGCTGGCTGCTGTTGCCATTCCGCTGTTGATTCACCATTTAGGTGTCGACCGATTCGGCATCCTTTCGCTTGTATGGATACTGGTGGGGTATTTCAGCCTATTCGATTTCGGTGTAGGGCGCGCCATTACCAAATTGCTGGCAGAGACAATTGCAATTGGGAAATGGGAACGAGCCTCCGGCCTGATTTACGCCGCAATACTCTCGATGATTCTTGTCGGGACGGTTTTTGGTGGTGCCTTGTTCGCAGTTGCACCTTGGCTCTCGCATTCAATTCTGAAGATTCCGCCTTATCTGCAAGACGAGACCATGCGAAGCCTCCCATGGCTGGCGATCACCGTCCCCTTCGTAACCGTAAGTTGTGGCTTCAAGGGCGTGCTGGAAGCACAGCAGCATTTTGCGTTGGTCAACTCCTTGCGCGCCGCTTTCGGAATTTTCAATTACCTCGGACCGCTGGCTGTTCTGCTTTTCTCACATAGCTTGGTACCGATTGTGATCGCTCAGGCAGCGGCGCGGATGATTAACTGCGGCCTGTATTTCTGGGCTTGCAAGCGAAGCATGCCGCACCTGTGGGACCACTTACGATGGAACGGCACAGCGTTTCACGCATTGTTCCGGTTCGGAAGTTGGTTGACCGTCAGTAACATCCTGAGTCCAATCATGGTTTACTTAGACCGGTTCCTGATTGGATCAATAGCCTCCGTTTCGTCGGTGGCGTACTACTCGGCCCCGTTCGATGCTGTGACTAAGTTATGGATGGTCCCATCTTCTCTCGAAGGCGTGCTGTTCCCGGCATTTTCGGAAGCAGACGCGCTGAAGGACCGGCAACGAGTGAATTCGCTATACCAGCGCAGTATTGCCGTGGCTGTTTCGGTTTTATTCCCGATAGTACTGGCGATCGTGCTCTTTGCCCCAGAGATTCTCCGGCTGTGGCTAGGCCAGAATTTTGCAGAGCACAGCAGCGCGGTCCTGCAGATTTTGGCTATTGGAGTGTTTACTAATAGCCTGGCGCATTTGCCATATTCATTGTTACAGGCGTCGGGCCGTCCTGATTTGACCGCCAAGCTTCATTTCGCGGAGGTCCCTTTCTACGTTGTGCTGCTGTATTACGGAGTTCGTTTGGGGGGGATCGAAGGCGCCGCTTTGGCTTGGACAGTTCGTCTGACCGTAGAATCAATGATTTTGTTCTTCATATTGAGACGCCTGCTGGCTCCGCGGTTCTGGATGAGCGCCGCCGCAGGTTTCGCGGCGTTGGTAGCCGCGTGCATAATGCCTACGCTCCTGGTTAAAAGTTTGTTTTTTGTGGCCTGTGTCGGCATATTCGCACGCGTTACCTGGCGCTGGACACTCGATGACTCCCTGCGCTTCCGAGTGCGTTCGTGGTTGAAAGCCGTTCCTGTCTTAAACAAAGCCAGCGCATGATCCGATATTTTTTGTTAATCGACCAGCTGTGAAGGGCATGTGAGCAGGTCAAATGGGAACCATCTCACGATTGCTTTCGATACGTGGCCCCTCATGGCGCGTCATCGAAACACCGGTATACATGTTTACGCGAAAAATCTGCTGTCGCGTTTTCGCGAGATCGCGAGCCCGCAATCTGTCGAGATCAGACCGTTGATCTCAGCCGCGGTATCGAGTGTCGCGAATGATTTTGAAGAGAACGAGGGATTTCGGCCACACCAGACCAGCCTGCTTCGCATCGGCCGCATCTGGCGCTATGGCGGTGCTTGTCTTTCTGCGTTGGCCAGCAAGGCAGATCTGTTATTTTGTCCATCCCCTACCACCATGCCCGTCGCTGGCTTAATTCCAATGGTCGCAACAATTCACGACATCATACCGGTGCTGTTTCCTACAGTTCCCAAAGCCCGCGGGTTGAGATTTGAATTTGCGAACGCCGCCCGATTCGCCCGCACAGTCATTACGGACTCCTTCTACTCGAAACAAGACCTGGTGAACCGGTTCAACTTGCCGCCTTCCAAAGTCCACGTAATATACCTCGCCTGCGATCAATCGGTTTTCAACGACGCACCTGCTGATCCTATGCTTCATGCCGAACTCCGGGAAAAGTTAGGCATCACCCGGCCTTATATTCTGCACCATGGCCGCGTTGAGGAACGCAAGAACCTCAAGAGACTCGTCGAAGCTTACCAGCTGGCGCTCACTCGAAACTCCAACCTTGAGTTCGACCTTGTGCTGGTGGGCGAATTCGGATGGAAGCATGCCGAGGTTGTGGCTGCTGCGCAATCTGTTCAAGCTCCAACGCGCGTGATTTTTTCTGGTCCGCTGCCCGACAAGCATCTGGCGATGCTCCTGAAAGGAGCAACGCTTGTTGTGATCCCGTCGTTGTATGAAGGATTCTGTCTGCCTTTGCTGGAAGCTATGTCTTGCGGCGTGGCGACCATATCATCGCAGAGCTCCTGCCTTCCTGAGATATCGGGCGGAGAACTTTCTTACTTCGATCCGTATTCGGTTGAAGAAATGGCGGCGTCGATTGAACAGGCCCTCGACAGCACTAGCCTTCGCAGCAAGCTTGCATTGAAAGGAAAAGAGCGGGCTTCGTCTTTCAGCTGGAACCGCTGTGCTGAAGAAACTCTTGGCGTCCTCAAAAAAGCGGGAGCATGAATTCAGCACGTCATCCGTAGTTCCGTTCTGCAGCTCTAATGACTGTTCTTGCGCAAGCGCAACATTCGGCCACGCTGACCAAAGCGCTCGCGATCAGCAGCATCGCCTGCATCTGCGCCTTTGCACTTATACTGGGCCTGCTCGGCGTGCCCCTGGTTCCTGCAGCTTTGGCTGCGTTAACAGCGGGACTGCTCTGGCTTGCATACCGATATCCGCTCAGTGGTATGGGTACGTGCCTTGCGTTCATGCCCGTTTACACACTGGCATATTTACTCGCAAGATTTTTCGGACCTTCTTACATCGGAATGCTGGAAGGATGTGACCGAGTTGCAATTCTTTTATTCGTCGTTATTTTGTGGAAACAAAATAGAGTCAAGCTCGAGCTTCCAGACTGGCTTCTCACCAGCTGCTTTGCAATTGCCGCAGTCCACCTTATTTTCGCCGGCAGTCTTATTGGCCTATTGACGGATTTCAACTTCATGATTGCTTACGCCGCAGGCCGGGTAACTATCCTGGATTCAGAGAAAGAACGGCTCTGGGCGAAGCGGGCCGTGTGGATTTTGGCGATTATTGCTGTGCTCGGAATGTTGGAAGTGTTCTGGATCGGCGAAGGCCCTCGAACCATGCTGTATGTTTCGCTGGGCGGGGCAGGAACGCAAAACGGAGCGCTCGACAACGCATTTCATGGAACCAGCTACACCGGTCTGCGTGAGTCCGCCACAATGTTTGGGCCGCTGCAGTTCGCACCTCTATGCATGGCTGCCCTGGTTATTTGGTGGGTGTATTCGCGTAACCCAATTCCAGGCGCGATGATCGCTGCTGGGCTGGTTTGCTCAGTCACGCGCTCCGCCTGGCTAGGCACCGCAGTCGCAATGACTGTACTCGCATTTCTGACGGACCAAACCAAACGCCTCTTGCGATGTGTCGCGCTCATGCTTGCCTTATTCGTGGCCGCGATTCCCATACTCGGCCTGAGCGATTACCTGACCTCGATAAAGAGTGGCGAGGATCCCTCCGCACAGGGGCACAGCATATCACTCCTGGAGGGACTCCAATTTGTCGCGCAGCATCCTATCGTCGGTACGGGACCCGCGACAGTTGGCAGATGGGCAGTGAAGGGCGACACAAATGCCCTGAGCATTGAAGACACCTACCTCACCATCGCAGCACAGTATGGAATTCCGGCGCTACTCTGCTTCCTTGGATTTCTAGGCTCCGCGCTGCGCATGCTGTGGCGCGAACGGACGCCGCGTTCCTATGCTGCGATCGGAATTATAACCGGGTTTGGAACAGTGATGACCTTTTCTGCACTTCACGACGTTTTCCCACTCGCCTGTTGGTTGTGGTTTCCTGTCGGCCTTGCAATCCGCTCTGTTTCCGAAAAGACGCATCCCATAACCGTCGCTCTCGAGACCGCGAAAAGTGAGGGCATGGCATGAGAATTGGATTCGATGCCCGCTGGTACAACGGGTCCGGCGTGGGCAAGTACGTCGAGGAGTTGATTAATGCTTTCGCGGGGTTCGAGAAACAATTAGACCTCGTAATCTTTGAAGACCCAGGAAAGCCCGTCCCAACGGCTGGAAATGTTCGCCCCAAGCGTGTTCAGGTGCGTTCCACCCGATTCTCACCCGCTAGTCATTTCGAGCTCCGCTCACTCTGTAAGCGGGAAAGCATCGACGTGTTTCACGTTCCATACCAATATGGCGTGCCGTTATTCCTGCCATGCCCGCTCGTCATTACTGTGCACGATTTGATTCCATTTCTTCTGCGAACCAGATCATGGCCCAAGCAGCTCGTCGCCATACCTTTTGTGAAGGCGGGGTACCGTGCCGGCGCATTTCGCGCGCAGCACATCATTGCCGATTCTGCAAACACGGCTGACGACGCGCAACGACTTCTCCGAATACCCCCCGAGCGAATCACTCCAATTCACCTTGCGGCCTCTCGCGAATTTTGCGCGAACCGAAAAACCCGCGAAGAGCGCGAAGTATTTTCGAAATATGGAATCAGCCCTCCTTACGCCGTTGTAAGCAGCGCCGGATGTAATTGGCGAACCAAAAATTTAGAAACTGCGTTGCGGGCCCTCGCTCTTGCGCACGAAATTTCCGGGATCAACTTCCAGACCGTTGCCTACGGTCCCGAGACAGGACTCGATGTGCTTGCGAAGCGACACCTTACCTTCGACTTAGACATTCGCCGCGCCGGTTACGCACCGGTAAGCGATCTGGTGGTGTTGTTCCGTAATGCTCACCTTTTCATTTTTACGTCTCTCTATGAAGGCTTCGGCCTTCCTATTCTTGAAGCCATGTCGTGCGGCTGCCCGGTCGTGAGCTCGAACGCCGGCTCGCTCGCGGAAGTCGCCGGCAATGGCGCGCAGATTTTCAGTCCAATGGATACCCGCGGAATGGCGCAAGCCGCAGCTTCACTGTTGCGGAGCCCCGAGCAACGCGATCAATGGCGTCAACGCGCCCTCGCGCGAGCATCAGACTTTTCCTGGCGACAAACCGCAGAACAGACGCTGGCCGTGTACCGCAACGTGCATGACTCCGTCCGCGGGCGAAAACCGGCGCTCGCCTATACGAATGAACCCGAACGCGCGTCTTATCAAAAGGCTTCTTGACGTAGCCGGATCTGCAGGGCTGCTGGTGTTACTTTCGCCGCTGATTGCCGCCTGCGCACTGCTCATCAAACTGCAGGACAGCGGCCCGGTACTTCACCGCCGGCGCGTGGTCGGGCCACATGGAGAATTTGATGCGTTCAAGCTGCGAACGATGTGTGAGAACGCCGATGCCATGCTGGAGCAAAATTCCCATCTTCGTAGCGAGTTCGCGGCCAACTCGAAAATCCGCAATGATCCCCGTATTACCCGCATCGGTGCTGTGCTTCGAAAGCTGAGCCTCGACGAATTGCCACAGCTCTGGAATGTGCTGCGCGGGGAAATGAGTCTCGTCGGTCCGCGCATGATAACGCCTGAAGAGTTGAAGCGCTACGGAGACGCCAGCTGGATTTTTCGCGCCACCAAGCCTGGCTTGACCGGCTTTTGGCAAGTGCAGGGACGGCAGGATGTTCCGTTCGAACAAAGGATCCAGATGGATTTGTTCTACGTTCAAAACTGGTCTTTGCGGCTCGACTGCAAAATTTTGCTGCGGACACCCCTGGTAGTAATGCGCGGCGTTGGAGCGTATTGAATGGCGAATGTGTTAGTCACCGGCGGCGCTGGTTACGTCGGGTCCGTTTGCTGCCGACAGTTGTTGGATCGCGGCCACAATGTAATTGTTATGGACGATCTCTCTACCGGACACGCTGAAGCAGTCCCTGCGCGCGCGAGCTTTCACCGACTCGACTACGGTGATCGAACAGGCGTGTCACAACTGCTGCGAACAACCACCGTGGATGCCGTATTTCATTTCGCCGCAAAGGCGCTCATTCCTGAGTCGGTGTCGAATCCCGGCATATTTTTCGACGTGAATGTGGCGTCTGGTATCGCGTTACTCGAGACTCTTCGCAAATGCGGAGTGAAGCGATTCGTGTTCTCGTCGTCGGCGGCAGTTTACGGCTCGCCGCAAGCGGTGCCTATCGACGAGGACCAGCCGAAATGCCCGGTGAACTCCTATGGCGAAACAAAACTGATGTTTGAACGCGTTCTCGAATGGTACGCGAGAGCGTATGGCTGGACGGCTGTTGCTTTTCGCTACTTCAATGCCTCCGGTGCGGTAGGCGATGCAGGGGAAAACCATCAGCCGGAAACTCACATCATTCCGCTACTGTTACAGACTGCACTTGGCGAGCGAAAACATTTCGATGTTTTTGGAGACGACTATCCAACTCCCGATGGAACCTGCGTTCGTGACTACGTTCACGTTGCTGATATCGCCTCAGCACACTTGCGCGCACTTGATGTGCCCCAGAGATCCGGGTTTTCCGCCTACAACATTGGTACAGGAAAAGCCTATTCGGTTCGCGAACTGATCGATGGAGTCGAGCGAATTACAAAGAGGCATGTCGCAGTACGTAACTCAGCACGCCGCGCGGGTGATCCCGCGGTGCTATGTGCCAGTCCTGCAAAATTAATGCGGGAACTCGCCTGGCAGCCTCTCAATTCTGATCTTGAAACAATCATTCACAGCGCGTGGGAGTGGAAGTTGCAGACGACCGCGTTAACGCAGACGACAACTCAACAGGACGCGCGCAGAATCGCGTGAGAGTTTAGTTCTGCTTCACGCAGAATGAACGAAACGTTCCGCCTCGCTCAGAACTTCCTGGACCAATTCAGGAGATGCTGCCTCCGCGTACACGCGCAACAGCGGCTCGGTTCCCGAGGCTCGAAACAATACCCACGCTTCCGCCCCAGTGCCATCATTTGGCGCGTCAAGAAAGAATTTAATTCCATCCAGCCCTTCTTTCTTGGTCACCCTAAAGTCGCCAAGCTTCGTGGTTCCGTCCGCGCGCGCGCGCTTGATGGCGCCGAACTTCACGTCATCAGCGATGTGAAGGTCGCGTCGGCCGTAGAAGTGCCGGCCGAATTCCTCCTGAAGCCCGGCCACTAGCTCCCCAAGCGGCTTTTTCTCTTCCGCCATCACATTCGCTAGCAGCAGAGAATTCAAGATTCCGTCGCGCTCCGGAAGGTATCGCGAGTATCCGATCCCGCCGGATTCTTCTCCGCCGATTACGATTTCGCGTTCCATCATCAAATCCGCGATGTGCTTAAAGCCGATCGGCACCTCGTGCAACCTGCGTCCGTGCTTGGCAGCGATGCGGTCCAGCATGCGCGTGGTGTTGAAGGCGCGTACCACTTCGCCCGGCCATTGCTTCCGTCGCAGCAACCAATCGAGAAGTACCGAAAAAATCTTATGAGAATCTACAAAGCTTCCGTCTTCTGCCACGGCTCCGATACGATCCGCATCGCCATCGGTGGCGAAGCCTGCATAGCAATGCTCGCGAACGACTGTCTCCTGGAGCATTCGCACGTGCGGCTCGATCGGTTCGGGATTGATCTCCGGAAACAAGGGATTCACTTCCTGGCGAATCGCCACGAAATCAATTCCATGCTCCCTGAAGATCTGGGCCAAAATGCCGCGTCCGGAACCATACATCGAGTCAATTGCAAACTTGAACTTGGCTTTCGCAACTAACTCGAGATCGGCGAATCTGCAGATTGCTCGAATGTACGCCGGTTTGAGATCAACTTCCTCGATGGCCGCGCGCTCGCCGCTCGGCATTGCTCCTGCCGCGGTTTCTTGCTCGATTAGTTTCATGATCGACGGAGTTGCCGACCCGCCGAAGTTCCCCTTGAATTTAACTCCGTTCCAATTCCAGGGATTGTGGCTCGATGTGATAACAACGCCGCCTGCAGCACCGGTATTTTTCACTGCATAAGAAATCGAGGGAGTTGGCGAGTAGTCGCTTGCGAGTCGTATTGGAATTCCCGCGCCAGCCAGCACCTCTGCCGCAGCGCGGGCGAATCGTGGCGATCCAAAACGCGTGTCGTAGCCGACGATGAGGCCGCGCGACGGATCTTCATGTTTCAGCACATAGGAAGCGATTGCACCCGCTACCCGCCGCACATTCTCGTATGTGAAGTCATCTGCAATAACCGCGCGCCAGCCATCGGTACCGAATTTGATGGGAGTCGTGGGCCCTTGGTCGTTGGTCGCTGGCTTTGCAAAGTCTGCTGCTGGAATTTCTGTTTCGGTCGCCATGATAAATTCCCTAGTCCAACTTCGAACAGTTTTGTACTCGGCCAATCACGAACGGCCAATGGCCAACCACGATCTTCACACCAAAGCCTTCAATTTCTTCTCATCCAGATACTTCACGACTTTTCCTACATCCTGTGAGTTAGCCCGGGTTGTCACCAGCAAGGCGTCCTCGGTTTCCACCACGACGATGTCGTCCACGCCGACGACCGCCACAAACTTCTCAGGCGAATAGACGTAGTTCCCACTCGCGTTAAAAGTGAAGATGCCCTGAGCTGAAATCAGGTTGCCGTCTGCGGGCGTGGTCTTCGCAACATGATGCTCGTGCAGAGCCGTCCACGATCCGAGGTCGTTCCATCCAAAATCGGCGCGAAGACAATAAATTCTCGATTCCTGCTCGCCCTTCGCGGAACGCGGCTCGAGCACAGCATAGTCGACGCTTATGTCCTCACACTTGGGATACAATCGCCGGAACGTTTTAGCGAACTTCTGTGTGCCAAAATCTGTCGCGATTTGTTCGAGCACGGCCGCAGTTTTAGGCAAGTGCTCATTTAAGGCGTTGGACAGCGTCTTCGCGCTCCACAAAAACATTCCGCTGTTCCAGTAAAAATTTCCCGAGCGGACGAACTCGGCGGCACGCTCAGCATTCGGCTTTTCCGTGAAGCGCCGCACGTGGCGCGCATTTCCAGCCGAAAGCGATCCGGCCTCAATGTAGCCATAACCGGTTTCTGCGCGCGAGGGCTCAATTCCGAGAACGACGACGTTCTCGCCATCTGACGCAATTGCGATCCCCTCGTTCAGAACTTCCCGGAAGCGTGTCTCGTTTTCGACAACATGGTCCGAAGGAAAAAGCCCGATGACAGCATCAGGGTCTGTGCGGCGCAAGATGAACGCAGCAAGTCCGATTGCTGGCGCTGTGTTGCGGCCCACGGGCTCGGCAAGGATGTGATCAGGTCGAAGCTTCCGTAGTTGCTTGGCAATTTCCGGACGCAAATCGTCGTTGGTGATGATCCAAAACTGCTTTGCCGCCGCGAGCGGCAGGAGACGCGCGACGGTCTGCTGAATCATCGTCTGCTTGCCGTTTAACGCAAGCAGTTGTTTCGCACGTTTTTTGCGGCTGAGCGGCCAGAAACGTGTGCCGCGGCCGCCGGCGAGAATCACAGGATAAAAGTTGCCAGGCATGTAGATTTAATATTGCATTTGAGATTGAAAATTCGTCGTTCTGAATCAGCTACGCACTCCTTGACCGCTGTTCAGTCCGAAATCTTCAATCTGATGTCTTCAATATAAAAATTCGAATTCAAAATACTTCCGGCGGCGGAACGTTCTCTTCGGGTACCGATGATTTCAGGATTTCGATCTCCTGCCGTGGCCGGACCTCAAATTGCCGAATGCACGCCGGAATAACCAAGGCGTCGCCTCTTCCGAACTCTACCGGCTTGCATCCAGGGGTATGAACCGAAGCCGAACCTCGTACTGCAACAAGAATCTGTGCCGAAGTCTGTGCGCCCGATTCGAACCACTGAACCCCATCCAACGCGAATTGTTCGACGGTGAAATAAGGAGAAGCAACCAATCTCTGTCCGAGGTTGCCGTTGCTGCCAAATTTTGAAAAAGGTTGTGGACGGACTTTGCCGGATGCCGCCTGTTCCTTGATCACCCGCAGGCCATCCTTTAAATGCAGCTCGCGTGGACGCCCATAATCGTAAAGACGAAATGTCGTATCAGATTGCTGCTGAGTTTCTACTATGATTGCTCCCGGCCCCAGCGTGTGGACTGTGCCACCCGCGACGTAAATCATGTCGCCCTTCCAAACCTTGATCCAATTCAGCAATTCTTCAGCGCGATTTTCGTGAATCGACTTCTCGAAATCGGCCCGTGTTGTGCCCTGTTTCAGTCCCAGTCCGATCTCCGCGCCAGGTTTCGCGTCGGCCACGTACCAGCACTCGGTTTTCCCCCAGGGCTGGCCGATCGCGCGCGCGTCGCGATCGTCAGGATGCACTTGAACCGATAATTTTTCGTGTGGAAATAAAAACTTTGCTAATAAGGGAAATCGATCGGCGTTCGGTGCCGCGTCTCCGACCAACGCTCGCTGATACTGCAACGAGACCTCCGATAACGATTTTCCGGCGAGCGACCCATTCTGTATTTTGCAATGGTCGCCGGTGAGCCAGGATTCACCTATTCTCTCTGTGAACTGCCTGGGGTAAATCGGCGAAAGGTCATTCGCTCCCCATGGCCGGGGATCGAATAAGGGCTGCATCAATAATGGATAGAGGCCCGACATTCTGAGTTGCGCGTTGCATTAGAAGCGTAACTCACGAGAGAGGCTGCCCGCAAAGAACCGTCGCCTGGAAAGAATAATCCCGGGGGCCTCACCCTTGTCGCATTCTTTGCGACAGGGTGGGTCTTTTGACTTCCAACTAAAGAGAAGCCACGAACTTCCTTAGCCTTTCCAGCCCGCGATCCAGCTCCTTCTGAGAAGTGGCATAGGAAATGCGAACATGCTCTTGAGTTCCGAAGCCTTCGCCGGGGACCGTGGCTACGTGCACGTCATTCAGAAGTTTGCGGGCGAATTCCGCAGGAGACTTGACCGACCTACCAAGAAATGACGAGATGTTCGGGTACACGTAGAACGCACCTTCCGGCCGTGCGCAGGTAATTCCCTCAATCTCGCTCAGCCCGTTCAATATATGGTCGCGAAGCTGAGTGTATTCCTTGCGCATTTCCGCAACGCAGTCCTGCGATCCCTTCAGGGCCGCGACCGCCGCCTTCTGCACAATCGACGTTGGGTTCGAGGTCGACTGGCTTTGCAGCTTCTGCATCGCAGAGATCACCGGCGCCGGAGCGAGGGCATATCCCATGCGCCAGCCGGTCATCGCGTATGTCTTTGAGAGTGAGCCGACTACGATCAATCGGTCCCGGTATTCGTTCAACGATCCCACGGAAAACTCACGGCCGGTGTAGTTCAAATACACATAGCACTCGTCCGACATCACCCAGATGCCCCGCTCTGAAGCGAAGCGCACGACTTCGGTCATGTCCTCAGGCGACATAACCGCGCCGGATGGATTTGAAGGCGAGTTCAGGATAATGAGCTTCGTTCGCGGCGTGACCAGCCGCGAAACCATATCGGCGGTGACACGGAAGCCGTCGTTTTCGTCGCCTTCGAGCAATACACAATTTCCGCCGGCGTATCGAACAATGTCCTTAAACGAAACCCAATAGGGAACCGGCAGAATGACTTCGTCCCCATGATCGACCAGCACTTGCATCGCATTGAACAGCACATGCTTTCCGCCCACCGAGGCCATCGTTTCTTCGCGCTTGTAGCGGGAGCCGAAGTCCTGGGCGTGACGCTGAATGATCGCATCCTTTAATTCGACTGTGCCGCCGACCGCCGTGTAGCGCGTGAAGTTGGCGTTAATCGCCGCAATCGCAGCATCCTTAATATGCTGCGGAGTCGAAAAATGCGGCTCGCCAACGGTCCAGTCCACCACATCCACTCCGCTTTGGCGCAACTTGTCAGCTTCTGCCGCTACGGCCATTGTGGCCGAAACTTCAATGCGGTTGATGCGATCGGTCAATTTCAACGCTACAGGTGCTGCGGTCACTGTACTCATGCTCTCCCTACCTTTGTTTTTCGATTCGAAAGCTTGTATGCGGGATCAAGTTTTTCCTTGAGCCGCTGCTCAACGAGTTCCGGCACGAGCTTGCTGACGTCTCCGCCGAGCCGTGCAACTTCGCGCACCAGGCGCGAGCTGAGATACGAATATTTCTCTGCTGGCATCATAAATACCGTCTCAAGCTCCGGCCGCAGCTTGCGATTCATGAGTGCCATCTGCAGCTCATATTCGTAGTCACTGAGAGCCCGAATGCCCCGCAAAACAGCGCTGGCTTTGACCTTCGCGGCGTAATCAACTGTGAGACCGTCGAAGGTATCCACGCGGACGTTCTTGAATTCTTCCGTCAAATCTTCCAGCATCTTGCGTCGCTCGCCCACCGTGAATAACGGACTTTTGTCCGGGTTCCGCAAAATCGCCACCATCAGCTCGTCGAAGATCTTGCTGCCTCGCTCGATCAGGTCCAAATGCCCGTTCGTCGGCGGATCAAAGGACCCGGGATAGATGGCGGTAACTTTCTTCAATAAGCCTCAGTTTGAAAGGGCACGACTTTAGTCGTGCCGCTCGTTTTCCTCAATTCTGTCATTCCAAGCGAAGCATCATCTTTCGGAAAGTGAAAGATCATGCACATTCGAGGAACCTGCTTTTGTTATCCGCATTGAAAAGCTGGTGTGATATATCGATTTTAGTGGGCTGGAGTAAAGAATGGCAACGCGGATATCTGTGTCCATCTGGGATTCCTATAAATGACCAGAGGACACAGATTCGCGTAGAAGGAGAACTCACCGTCTCGGCGCCGGCTTCCCTTCCGTGCCCGTCGGCATGGCTGTAACTTTCGAGCTTTGTCCCGCCGCTGCCCCTTGGGCTGCGCCCTGCGCCTGCGCCGCAGGTTGCGCGGAAACTAAGCCGAGCGCCTTGCGAACTTCGGCTTCCAGGCGCGCCATCACATCCTTATTGTCTTTCAGGAATTGCCGGGCATTCTCGCGGCCTTGGCCAATGCGTTCGCCCTTGTAGCTGAACCACGAACCGGATTTTTCGAGAATGTTCTGGTTCACTGCTAGATCAAGCAGATCGCCTTCCCGCGAAATCCCTTCCCCATACATAATGTCGAACTCGGCGTCGCGGAAAGGCGCGGCGACTTTGTTCTTTACGATTTTGACCTTGGTGCGGGAGCCGGTAACTACGTCCCCTTCTTTGATCGCAGCAATGCGGCGAATGTCGACGCGAACGGAAGCATAGAACTTAAGGGCGCGGCCGCCCGTCGTGGTTTCGGGATTGCCGAACATGACACCGATCTTTTCGCGGATCTGATTAATGAAGATGAGGCAGGTGCGCGATTTTGAGACGGTTCCCGTCAGCTTGCGGAGCGCCTGCGACATCAGCCGCGCTTGCAGGCCCATGTGACTGTCGCCCATTTCGCCGTCGAGTTCGGCCTTCGGAACCAGCGCAGCAACAGAGTCCACCACGAGGACATCGATTGCGCCCGAGCGGACCAACTGCTCCGTGATCTCAAGCGCCTGCTCGCCATAATCCGGCTGCGAGACCAGAAGATTGTCGACATCGACGCCGAGCTTTTTCGCATAAGTAGGATCGAGCGCGTGTTCCGCGTCCACGAAGGCCGCCATGCCACCGGCTTTTTGCGCCTCGGCAATAATTTGAAGCGTAATCGTTGTTTTGCCCGACGACTCAGGCCCGAAGATCTCGACCACGCGGCCTCGCGGAACGCCGCCAACGCCGAGTGCGGCGTCAAATGAAATTGCGCCGGTCGAGATCACGGAAATCGGGACAATCGCCTCCTTCGACCCCAACCGCATGATTGAGCCCTTGCCAAACTGTTTTTCGATCTGCGCAAATGCCAAGTCAATCGCCCGGCTCCGCTCGTCGGCCATGAAGAATTCTCCTGAGAGTAGGCGGGGGTGCTCCGCCTGAATGGTTGAACTGGCTGGAGTATATCGTGTATTGCAAGCGAAGAAAAGGCGAATTTCAACAGCATTTGTGCCAGAGTTCCCAAAAGAGAACGGCCAAACCTTTTTCGCCGTAGAGTACGTCCGCTCTGAGATGCTGAAATTGCGTCATCCTGATCGAGGCCCGTTCTTCAGAGGGACCGAAGTATGCGGCGCGCACCACCAATCATCCGTCCACGCCAGATCCCTCGCCCCGATGGTGAAAGCGCGTGGCATCGGAATGACGTCTCTTAAACATCCAACATGCCAGACTCTGTGAATCTCCGTGCGAATTTCCTCGTACTTGGCCGTGCTACAATGAGCCACTCTTGAAGTTTTCTCCGAAGCAGTAGGTTCCCGCGCAACCGAACAGAACCGTGGCACCGAATCCTCCCAAAACCATTACCTACGCCGACGCAGGCGTGAACATCGACCAGGCGAATCGCACCAAGCAGCGCATCAAGTACCTGGCGCACAAGACCTTCAACAAAGGTGTGCTCAGCGAAATCGGCGGCTTCGGCGGCCTTTTCGCGATTGACAAGACGAAGTACATCGATCCCATTCTTGTCTCGAGCGTGGATGGCGTCGGCACAAAGCTCAAACTCGCTTTCGAGATGAGCGTCCACCACACCGTCGGGGCCGATCTGGTGAATCATTGCGTGAATGACATCGCGGTGCAAGGCGCGGCGCCAATGTTCTTCATGGACTACCTCGCCGTTGGCAAACTCGATCGCGCCATTGCGGAAAAAGTGATTGAAGGCCTAGCCGAAGCCTGCAAGCACAACGGCTGCGCGCTGATTGGCGGCGAGACCGCGGAGATGCCCGGCTTTTATCCCGAAGGCGAATATGACCTTGCCGGATTCATCGTTGGCGTAGTCGAGCGCGACAGGATCATTACCGGCAAAACAGTCGAGCCAGGCGACATTATTCTTGGACTTCCCTCAACTGGCCTGCATACAAATGGATATTCGCTCGCCCGCAAGCTTTTGTTCGAAGTTGCGAAATATGAGCCGGAGACGTACGTCAACGAACTCAAAGGCAAGGTCGGCAATGAGCTGATGCAAACTCACCGCAGCTATTGGCCGATCATCAAGAAGCTCGTCGCCGCTGATTGCGTCTCAGCGATGGCGCACGTCACGGGCGGCGGTATAACAGAAAACCTGCCGCGCGTGCTGCCGCGGGGGACAGCTGCCGTGATTGAATACGGCGCATGGCCGGTGCTCCCGATTTTTACTCACCTTCAATACCTCGGGAATGTGCCGCAGGATGACATGATGCGCACGTTCAATATGGGCATTGGCATGTTGATCGTGGTGCCTTCGAAAAAATTCAAGAAGGCGGAAGGCGTTCTCGATCGCGCCAGTGAAAAATACTACGCCGTCGGACGCATCGTGAAGGGCGAGCGCAAGGTCAGTTACAGCTGACCCATCCAGACACACCAGCATTCTCGCCGGCTGTCCGCGCCTTGTATTGAAGATGTGTCGACGGCTAGGCCGTGCGGATAACTTCAGACCGGTGGGAAAAGTAGACAGTTTTGTTTGAGAGGGGATGGGGCCTTGCGGCCCCGTTTCCTCACAACGCGGCCAGTATTTGATTCAGCAGAGTCTGCAACTGCGTCAAAAGCGAACTCAGCGCGCCGCCACCATTCAGTAGGTTCGCGACATCGCACAGCAGGTTCCCGAGAAGATTGCCGGCACCGGGTACCGCTGTGATATTGAGCACGACCTGATTCAGGTGCACCGTGAGCCCAAGAAGGTTCAGGTCCAAAGGCCCGAGTACAAGATTCAGAATTTGGCAGTTGGGGTCAATTCCAGCAACAGGCATAGTGACGGCCTGACCCGCAATGCTATTCACCGTTCCATCAACCTTCGTCAATGTGCCATTCAAAAGGCCTTGAGCTACCAGTTGATTTTTTACGATGGCGAAGCTTGTAATCGTCACCACTCCACTGAACGCGTCTCCTGCAGCATCGGTACCCTGCACAAACGAATTCGCAGTATGCCGAGCTCTATGAGATTGCGGCTGTGCTACCGCACTCGTCGAAGCCATCGTTAGCATGAAAAACGACAGAAGAGCAACAATTGTGGTGATACGTAGTTTTAGACTTGCGTGGTTCATTGGTTTAATTCTCCTGATTATTTTGGCTGGATCGTGCGTTTACAAAGAGTTCTACGGGCGAGAGGACACGTAAGAACTAGGAAGGGCCCACGCAGGGAACCCGCAAACTTCGTTTTCTGATGCCGACCCGGAAAGCTGAGGTTGCGAGGACTTGTGTACTGACGCGTTTTTCGCGAGTCACTCAAATTCAACCGAAGTCTCGGCCCAGGTGAAACGTCGTCTTGGTTCGATATCGCACCAACCCAGCGCTATGATGGAGCACGCCTGCTCAGATCAGCGTTGTTGGAAAGACTCAGGCGAGAATGGAAGCGAGTTGCCGATTGAGCTTAGCGTGGCAACATGTCTCGATTGTGAATTGATGTTAGGACCGAGTTGCTCAGCAGAGAGGCGGAGAATCGCATGCAGAAAAATGCTGTCGAGACGATCGCTCTAACATTTGTTGTTCTACTTATCTTTTCTGGCGCAGTGCCACACGCGCGTGCGCAAAACACCAGCAATCCGGACCCAAGCAATCCGTATCCAACCATGGCCCCGCTAAGCGCGTATCTGATGCCTCAGAACTCGGAAGTCGCACTCGCTCGCAGCGCCGCTCCCAAGTCAATTTCCTACGGGGCCGAAGTGATGGCGTTGGGACACGACGGATATACCACCGCCGCAAAGGGCACCAACGGTTTTCTCTGCATCGTCGAGCGGTCGTGGGGAGCCGCGACAACTGAGAAGTTCTTTTGGAATTCCAAAATCCGCGCGCCTATTTGTTTCAATGCCGCAGCAGCACGAACTTTTGCGCCGATTTATCTGATGAAGACCAGGCTGGTGCTGGCGGCGAAATCGAAGGCGGAAATCGTTCAAGCGACTGACTCCGCATTCGAGAGTAAGCAACTCCCGGCGCTTGAGCCTGGCGCAATGTGCTACATGCTCTCGAAGCAGCAATACCTGAACGACCAAGGCAAGAACTGGCATCCTCACCTGATGTTTTTCGTCTCGGGCGACGTCGGCAAAAGCTGGGGAGCCGATCTGCCGGGCTCACCTGTGATTTCGGCCAATGACCCTGAAGAACGCGTGACGATTTTTATGCTCTGGGTCAGCAAGTGGTCCGATGGAACGCCGGCTCCGATGATGGCGAAGTAAGGAACGATTGATTCGCGTCACCCTTTACAAAAGCGCAAGGTGGCAGCCCCAGTTGCGTTGCGGTGAAAAGGCCAGCCCGCCAGATCAGAAGTATTAGACTTGAACGCTGCTCGTGCATTTATATTTACGGAGAATACGATGGCGCTTGATGACGAGATTGGTGAGAAACGAAAAGAGATCCGAACCGATGGATATCCCGTGTCGATTGGGGAATGGATCAGCTTGTATCAGAATAACGAGATTGACATCCATCCGGAGTTCCAGCGGTTCTTTCGATGGACAGCGGCGCAGAAGACTAACCTGATCGAGTCCATCCTCCTCGGGATTCCGATACCACCGATTTTCGTGAGCCAACGCAAGGATGGAGTATGGGACGTGGTCGATGGTCTGCAGCGACTCTCTACGATTTACCAATTTCTCGGCATCCTGAAAGACGAAGATGGAAAACTTATTGATCCTCTCGTGCTCGAATCCACAAAGTACCTCCCATCTCTTGGAGGCAAGCGATGGGAAGACTTAACCTTTGTGACGAACTCGCTATCGCCCGAGAGTCGCCTGCTAATTAAACGATCAAAAATCGAGGCCAGCATTATTTTGCGCGAGAGTGATGCCACGGCGAAGTATGACCTTTTCCAGCGTCTGAACACGGGAGGCTCGCAGCTTAGTCCTCAGGAAGTTCGTAACTGCATTCTCGTAATGCTGAATCGAGACCTTTACTGGTGGCTTCGGGCCTTGGCTAACCACAAATCGTTTGTGAGTTGCACCGCTCTCAGCGAGCATCCGGTCCAGGAAGCTTATGACATCGAGTTGGTCCTACGATTCGTCATCTTTTCACGAATTGCCTTAGAAGATGTAGCCCAGGTCGGGGACGTCGGAGTCTTTTTAACCGAACGCATGCGCAAAATCGCCAGCGATGCAACATTTAGCCAAGCGGTTTACGAGAACTCGTTCAAGAGCACGTTCGACATGTTAGATCGAACCGTTGGATCGGACGCATTCAAACGTTACGACGTTGACAAAAAGAAGCACGCGGGGGGGTTCCTGTTATCGCAGTATGAAGTGGTGGCGTTCGGCTTGGGTTACAACATTGACAACCCTGTCACCGAAACCAATATTCCGGAAATCATATCTTCTATATGGTCGACCGCGGATTACACCAAGTGGTCAGGTGCGGGGATGACCGCGACAAGAAGGCTGCCGAAGCTAATTCCGCTCGGGCGTAAGCTGTTTGCGAAGTGAGAATCAGGACTACAGAACAACTCGTTGACGCTATGTCGGCCGAGATCAGCTGGCGGCGGAAGGAGCTTACAGATCTGCGGTATCTCGTCCAGCAGGCTGTTGGACACACTCGTCAACGCGTAATGACGCGGGCCGGGGTCGCGCTTCTGTATGCTCATTGGGAGGGCTTCATTAAAGCGGCAGCCGAAATATATCTGGAATTTGTTTGTATGCAGCGCTGCAAGAACTCGGAGTTAGCTGCGAGCATGCTCGCCATAATGGTCAGGTCAAAGTTGCATGCCGCTCACGCATCCAAGAAGATCGCGGCGCATCTGGAACTTGTAGATTTCTTTCGTGAGCAAATGGAGGAGCGAAGTACGCTCCCCCACAAGAACGTTATACGCACGGACGCAAATGTTTCCTCGACAGTCTTGTTAGAGATACTAGGCACTTTGGGCCTTGATAGCGACCAGTATGAAGCGAAGGCTCACATGATAGACAACCAACTTCTTGCGAAGCGAAACCACATTGCCCATGGCAGCGACTTGGATGTGGACGGAAATGACTACCTACGCCTACACGAAGAAATGCTGTCTCTAATGGACCTGCTTCGAAACCAGATCGAGAACGCTGCGATAATGAAACAATACCTTGCGCCGGTAATCCCGATTGTGCGATGACCTTACTGCAGCCTACTCCACCTTTCGCAGTTTTCGAAAGGCTGGCGGGTGGCCCATTCAAGCCTGACGTTGGCTTGACTGGGGATGTCCATACGTCACAGACATCAACTGAGAGTCAGCGACCTACCGCCACTTGCGCTCAAAACAGTGACAGCAACAGCTCGCGCTCGTTCAATGCCTGAAGGAGCCTGTCGAGCAGCATGCGTACTCGATTCGTATCCCGCTCTTCGGCAACGGCCTTGCACAACTCGCGTACTTCGGAAGTAATCGCGGATTCCATCGTTCCTCCTACGCGGCGCGCTAAAGAGACAAACCCCGGAAGACGCTAACAGTTGCTGCCAAAATTCAAGGCTTAACTGTGATGGGTGACTGTGATGTGCAATCGTGACGGGATTGCAATTTGTTACCGTCCTCGACTCCCCATTCCAGAGAAAGTCCCGCCCACACTGGCCCCTCTAGGTGCTCAATTTAAGATCATCAGATCACCAGACCAGCCCGATCCTGCGATCTTCTTCCCACTTTTTACTTTTCTGGTTCTTGGCACGTTCGGTTCGGGGCCGAACGATGACCTGGGGCAACGCCCTGAACAGAACTTTTATATCGGAGAAGAGTGTCCGACCACTGTAGCGCTGCAAGGTGCCGGTTTTTAAAACATCCGATCACCAGATGATCCGATCAACCGATGTTCCTTCCCACTTATTACTATTCTGATTCTTGCGGTGTTCGGTTCGAGATCACCCGATGATTCCGCTCGTCAGATCTCCCTCGATAGCATTTCGAATATGCGATCGAAGTCGGCCAGGCTTTCGTAGCGGATCACAACCTGCCCCTTATTTCCCTGATATGCGAGCACCCGCACTCGCATTCCCAGGGCCTCTCGAAGCCGCCGCTCTGCGTCCCGCACATTGGGATCGAGCGCCTTTTGTTTGGGAGGTTCAGGAGCGTTCAGTTCGGGATTAACGATGCGATCCACCTGCAATTTCAGGTGCCTCACCGTTAAGTTTCCGTCCGCCGCCGAACGTGCCATCAGCTCGATCGCGCTAGGGGTCGTGTGAGGCAGTGCCTCGAGCAGCACGCGCGCCTCACTGAAGCCGAGCCTCCCTTCACCAACAAGGTCGAGCACACCTTGCGGCAGTTTTAGCAGGCGCATGTAGTTCGCGACCGACTCGCGCGAAGAGCCGACTCGCTTTGCGATCTGCTCCTGCGTCAGGTTGAATTCGCGGCTCAGGCGGGCGAAGGCTTGCGCCTGCTCCAGGCAATTTAGATCCTGGCGCTGCAGGTTTTCGACGATGGTCATTTCCGCGGCCTGTTCATTGCCGAGTGGCCGAACAATAGCTGGAACGGACGTCTTGCCGGCCAGCTTCGAGGCGCGGCATCGGCGTTCGCCGAGGACGAGAACGTAGCGGCCATCACTGCCGGGACGTACGACTACTGGCTGCGCTAGCCCGTTCGCCTTAATTGACTCCGCTAATTCTTTGAGCGCCGCTTCATCGAACGTCTTCCGCGTCTGATATGGATTCTCGTCGATCAGATCAAGCGGGATCTGCTCGATGATGTCGGCGGGATGCCCCGCTTCTCGCTGCTTTTGCGAGAAATGGGAACTGGCATGGATTTCAGCAATTTCTGCTCCGTGAGAATCCGTAGGGGTCGTGTACTCCTGATCTGGTGCAACGACGGGAGCTGCCGATCCCGAAACCACAGGCGGCGTAGTTGCAGTTGGAATCACAATCGGCGATGGCACGGACGGACCATGTGGCTCGGAAGTTGCTGTCCGAGGCGGATTCGCGGGAACCGGAGGCGAAACAACTCGCGGTCCCGACGGCAAAAGCGAATCCAATCCGCGACCCAACGCACGCCGCTTCTCTGCTGGCTTGTGTTCTTCAATCGCCGCCATTTGAAGCCCTCCAAATATATCGTTATACGATATTATCGTGTTTAGTACACATCGATGCCGGTCGTTCGTCCTTGGTCGCTGGCACAGTCGGGAAGGGCACGACTTCAGTCGTGCCGAACCAGAATCTCGCAAATCTCGCGGCTTTAGCCGCTGAGGTTTTGGCCAATGACCAACGACGAACGACCAACGACAGCCTTATTTCAAACCAATCGTCACCAGCTTGTTCCGATCACGCCAGCGCCGCCAACGCGGAGTGCTCGCTTGGTTCTCTGCTCCGGCCGCTACCTGCTGCACGACAACTTCCTCTTCCTTCTTCGGCTCCGGAAAAGCGACAAATCCTGGGACATGCTTGGGAATAATTTCTTTCGCGAGCTGAATGTAGCTTTCCGCACCGCGAGATTTTGGATCATATAAAAGCACCGGCTTGCCATGGCTTGGCGCTTCTGCCAAACGAACGTTACGCGGGATTGTCGTCGTGAACAGCTTGTCGCCGAAAAACTTCTTCAGCTCGGCCGTGACTTGCTGCGAGAGGTTGGTCCGATCATCGAACATCGTCAGCAGAACGCCTTCAATTTCGATCTTGGGATTGAAGGCACCGCGAATTCGCTCGATTGTGTCGAGCAGCTCCGAAATTCCCTCGAGCGCGAAATATTCCGCCTGCATGGTTATGAGAACCGAATCGGCTGCGACCAAGGAGTTCAGCGTGAGCAAATCCAGAGCTGGCGGGCAATCAATAATGATGAAGTTGAATTTCTCGCCCAGCGGCGTAAGCGCGTCGCGCAGTTTGAATTCCCGGCCTTCGGCATCGATCAGCTCGAAATTGACGCCGACCAGGTTCTTGTGCGCAGGAATAACGAAAAGATGGTCGAGCTCGGTCTTCTGCAAAGAAGAGAGCGCGTCGCACTCTCCCATCAGCAATTTATAAGTGCTGTTTCGGTCGGCGTCTTTGCCAAGGCCAACACCGCTGGTGGCATTGGCTTGTGCGTCACAATCGACGAGCAGGGTGTTCAGCTTGGTTGAAGCGATCGAGGCGGCAAGATTAATGGCAGTCGTAGTCTTCCCGACGCCGCCCTTCTGATTGGCGACAGCAATAATTCGGGCCATTTAGTTTTTGGGAGATACCAGAGGCTTGAGCGCAGCATAGTTCGAAATGCTGTCGTTTGCAATGCCGAATTCATGTGCAGGCACTAAAGAATCATTTCGGCTTGGAAATACAGGAGAACTGCGCGGTTTCAAGCTTGGTTTCCACACCCGCGATGTTCCACGTGGAACAAAATCGCTCAACAGAAAACTTTGGCAATTTCCTCAAAATGTTCCACGTGGAACAGTCGAAAACCAGTTCTACTTAGTGCCTGTTAGCAACACGCGACTGCGGGAATTTGGAACCGCGACAGGAAATTGCCACTTCACTTCCGGCAAAAGCGCTCGGGCCTGTTCAACTTGAACTGAGCCAATCAGAATGGCAATTCGGCCCTTCGGTTTTGTAAGGGAGTGGGCAATTGGCAGAACGCGTTCAAAGGTTTCGACCGCGCGAAGGGTCACGAGATCCGCGTGAGCCGGGATTCGCTCTGCGCGTTCGGTCCGAACTGAAACTGATTTTAGTTCTAAGGTTCTCACAACTTCACGGAGGAAAGTTGCCTTGCGATGGTTTGATTCGACAAGCGTAAAATCGAGCCGCTCTGCCCAGAGTTTGATTGGCAAGCCAGGGAAGCCTGGGCCAGAGCCAATGTCGATCGCGCTCTGGGTTGAATCTCCGTCGGGGAAAAGCTGATGTGCTGCGAACAAAGATTCACCGAAGTGGCGCGTGATGATTTCTTCTGGATCGCGCACCGCGGTCAGATTCATTTTTGAATTCCACTTCAGGAGCAGATCGAGATAAGTTTTGATCGAGGTAAGATGTTTACTACCGAGTAATCTCGACGGAATGAATGGTGCCAACAGTTCCGCGATGCGTTCCGGCGTCATTGAGCTTGCACTCCAGAACACCGCATGATCACGAGAATCAAAATCGTTAATAAGTGCCAGGGAACCAACATGATAAATAGGTGGGAAGAATCCTTACTCCCCAGTCTTATTTAAAGTGAATTTATGTCACTTTAGGTTATCAAGTGGTAAATACCACGCTACTACTTTGCCCAAGCGAGCCCGTCGGCGCTCTTGCCAGCATCGATCGATTTTACTTTCCAATCAGCCAAGCTAATGGCAGCCACTTTTTGACTCTGATCACACGAAACATATGCGACCTGACCATCGGGCCGAATCAGTACTTCCTGCGGCGCAGCAGGCACGTTGATCGTTTTCGCCACCTTCAAGTTCGCCAAATCGATTACGGCGACGCCATTTGCATTCGGCATGGCGATCAGCAGCCATTTGCCATCGGGAGTCGATGCGCTGCCGTAGCCTTCGCCGGGCAGATCGATCCAACGGTCAACCTTATTAGTATTCGCATCGATGACTGCCAAGCGCGGCTTCTCAGTGTCTGAAGTAAAAACCCACCGACTGTCGGGCGAAACAGATATGCGCTGCACATGGTTCGCAACCGGAATTACAGTGATCGTTTTTCGCGCAGCCATATCGAGGACCGAAACCGAGCCTGGGCCCACGTTCGCGGTATAGCCGCGGCGGCCATCTGGGCTGATGGCGAGCATATGCGACTCTTTCGCGCCGGTGGGAAGCTTGCCGATAATCTTGAAGGTGTGCGGATCGATGAGGGTTATGGCCTTGTCGAGTTCAGTTGTTACGTATAAAAGTCCGTCCTTCGGGCCAAAGATGGGACAATGCGGCCGCACGCCGCGTCCGAAATCTATCGTATGGATGATACGTTTTTGAGTCAGGTCGATGACGTCGAGTGTGCTTCCATCCGTTCCCGGCTGGCCCACGCCGGAGTTACCGTAAATTGGCACGAAGGCGAGTTTGCCGTCAGGAGATGCGATCACTTCGTGCCCGGTGATGCCGGTTTCAGTAATGGTCGCGATCTGCCGCGCCGATGCCGGATCAATGATTCCGAGCGTGTGTTCGCCTTTGTTGGCAACCAGAAGCAGGCCGGACTGCGGAGCCGATGCAAAGAGCGAAATGCCAGCGAGAGAAATCCCAATTACTGCCGCTAATGACAGCAGAGCTCGATCCATGAAAGTTGCTCCTTGTAGTTCTGTCGAGACGTCCTCAACAGCGCGGCGCAATTATTTCACAGACGCGGCGGTGCGGATGGACTTCGATTCGTCGGCCAGCATTTCAGCTGAGACGGCCTGATGCGATTCGATCCACGCGGGAGCGACTTCCCGCTCCTCATCGGGCCGGTTCATGGCGAAGGCTGCCACGACTTGCTTCTGACGGAGCCACCAAGCGCTGAAGCTTTTTGTCGAAACATCGCCGCGATGGATGATCTGCTCTGCGCCGGACGAGTCGCCCCAATATTCATAGGAGAGGTCGAAAACGTCGGAGAAGAAATAAGGCACGTGCTTGAATGGAGCCTTCTCGCCCATCAGTGACCGAGCGCAATACTGCCCCTGGCTTACCGCATTATCCCAATGCTCGACGCGACGCCGCTTTCCGAAGACGACGTCTTGATAGTTGGCCACATCGCCTGCAGCGAACACATCCGCGTCGCCGGTCTGCAGGTACTCGTTCACGAGAACACCGTTGTCGATTTCGAGACCGCTTTCAGAGAGGAAGTCGGTGACAGGCTCAACCCCAATGCCGGCAACCACCAAATCGCACCCCACAGATTGACCGTCTTCGAGCATCGCTGAGCTCACAGCTGCATTGCCGCGGAGCTCTCTTACAGAAGTCGATTTCACTAGGCGAACTCCGCGCGACGTGTAGTAACTCTCAAAGAATTTCGACATCTCAGGCGAGAAGAAACGCTTCCAGATGCGCTCTTCATTCAGCACCATGGTGACTGAAATTTGTTTTTGCGCGAGAACGGCGGCTACTTCCATCCCGATAAATCCGCCGCCGATGACCAGGGCCTGCTTCGCGGCACTAGCCGCGTTGCGAATGGCTTTCGAGTCGCTCAGGCTACGGAGGTAAAAAACATTACGAAGATTCGCACCGGGAACCTTCAACGTCCGCGGACTGGCGCCGGTCGCGATGACCAACCTTTCAAATGCGAGTCCACCGCCGCCATCAAGCTCCAGGCGCTTGCCTTTGAGATCGACGCGGGTAACCTTGCATTCGACCCGCAGCTCAATTCCATGCTGCCGGTAGAAATCTTCGGCGTTGATGCGGATGGATTCTTCACTGTCTTTGCCGGCGAGGAAACCCTTCGAAAGCGGCGGGCGTTCGTAGGGAACGGCGTTGTCTGCGGAAAGAATTGTCAGCTGGCCTTGGGTCAACCCGAGCTCAACCAGTTGTTTGGCAGCATAGCCGGCTACCATCCCGCCTCCAAGAATTACGAACTTCGATTGATTCATGTTTGCTCCGACACTTAGACGCGCAATCGCTGATACGCGCCTTTGGGTTTCTGTGGTGAGAGAAAGCCTCTACCACAGAGAGCCCGAAGCCGCGCAGAGGTTACACCAGAGCTGCAACTTGCCTTCCGGCCACGCCGTCGGGAAATCACACTTATGGAGGGCAGTCGATCTGATTATCGAAAGTGTCAGAGCAGAGCAAATCAGCGCGCCGGATCGAACTCGGTCTTATATGCCTGCCAGCGGTCGCGAATTCCAGCCATGATTGATTGATACTCGGGGTCGCTGCGCAAGCTGTCGTAGTTCTTGTCGCGCTCGAACCAGGGATAGTTGACGTCGCCGAGTTCTGCGGTTCGCTTCAGCCATTCGAGTGCTTGCTTCTTTTCTCCAAGCAAGGCATACATTCCGCCGAGCCAATACGCCTCATCCCCATCAATTACTTGCTCAGGCCGATAGCGAAAGAGCCTGGGATCTATTTTCGCCCGCTCATTTCGAGAGGCAAACACAAACGCTGCGTAAAGTCGCGCGGCATCGTCGGTGGAGTTGGTGGCTAGTTGCAGTGCCCGATCTAAAACCGATTCCGCCTCGTCTGCTTTTCCTTCGTAATAAAGTATGTTGCCGAGGTGCGCCAGCGCTTTAAATTGGTCCGGTGTCTTGGCCGTTGCCTCCCGCATTTCCTGCTCGGCCTCGGGAGCGCGCCCTGAGTATAAGAGCATTCGGGCGTGCATCCAGTGACTACGAGGAGGCAGCGGATTCAGTTCAACCACGCGCCGATAACCTTGCTCCGCGAGTTCGTTCAGGCCGGCATAGTAATAGGCATAAGCAAGCAGGTCCCATGCATACACATCGTTCGGTGCTAATAGGGTAGCCTGCCTCAGCGTGTTTATCGCGTCACGCTCACGCCCTCCTTCGGCGTATGCGGCTCCGAGCGCACTCATTCCTTCTACTGATCGCGGATTAATTCCCAGCGCCTTCTGAGCGGCGGCTTCACCGCGCTTCAGGTTAGCCGCACTGTCAGCCACAAAGTTTGCGGACTGAAACATGTACAGTTTGGCGAGCAGCGCGTAAGCTTCAGCGAAGTTGTTATCCAGTGAGATGGCATGCAGCAGCAGCCGTTCGCCGTTTTCAAGGTTGCTCAAATTTGAGTCAACTGCATATTCGTTCGAATAAAAACGCACCTGCAAGTAGTCGTCATATGCTTCCACGTTCGTTGTGGCGGGGCGTTCCATGGATTGTTCTTCAGCTGGAGAAATTTCGATTTGCAGACCTGTTACCACCTTGCCGGCGATTTCGTCTTCGAAGCTCAGAATATCCGCACTGCGCAGGTCGTACCGTTGTGACCATTTGGTGTTTCCCGTGCTGCCGTCGATGAGCTGAACGGTGACGCGAGTCACGCCGGAAGCCTTTTGGTATGTACCTTCAAGGATGCTTTGGACGCCTAATGTTTTCGCCACTTCCGCCGGATCGGGAGTTTCTTTTGCATATTTCAAGACTGATGTCGTCGGGCGCACGGCTAGATTTTGCAATGAAGTAAGGCGGCTGATGATCGCGTCAGTAATTCCAATTGCCCAACTGTCGCTCTCTGAAGCCGAAATATCGTGAAAGGGAAGAACGGCAATGGTTTCGAGCGAAGGCTTTGTAGCGAGGGCATTAGTTGTTGGCTGTGCCGGGTGGGAGGGAAATATGTAATTGCGCGCAAGGATGGCGCCGGAAATTACGATGAGTAGTGCCGCCAAAGTTAGGATCACAGGCAAGCGATGACGGCGCAACCACGAGCCTTCTTTTGGAACCGCAGTGGCTACGGAGATCCGCTGTGAATCGCTGTCGCGCTTCAGCCGCTTCAGGTCGGCTTTTAAATCGGTCGCTGACTGATACCGAATGTCACGATCTTTTTCGAGCGCCTTGCTGATTACGTCTTCAAGTTTGGGCGGAAGATCGGGATTCAGCCGCACCGGAGGAACCGGGGCTTTATTAAGTACCGAATCGAAGATTGCGCCGGAAGTTTCACCGCGAAAAGGAAGCGTGCCGGTTGCCATTTCGTAAAGCACCACTCCAAACGAGAACAGGTCGGTGCGGCCGTCGAGTTCCTTGCCTCTGACCTGCTCGGGCGACATATAGGCAACTGTGCCAACGGTGCTACCCGGGCTGGTCAGGTGCTCTTCGGCAACCGCGGTTGCAGTGGCATCAAGGCCTATGGCGGCGGGCTCGCGGCTGGTTACTTTGGCCAAGCCGAAGTCGAGAATCTTCGCGTGGCCTCGCTTCGTAATAAAGATATTGGCCGGCTTAATGTCTCGATGGACGATGCCTTGCGCGTGGGCCGCGTCAAGCGCGTCGGCGACTTCAATGCCAAGATCGAGCACGCGATCGAGCTCCAGCGGACGATTGCCGATGACGTGCTTGAGGGTCGTGCCATCGAGAAATTCCATGGCAATGAAAGCCTGGCCGTCTTCTTCACCTATGTCGTAGATGGTGCAGATGTTGGGATGGTTCAAGGCAGAAGCGGCTTTCGCCTCTCGCCGAAAGCGGGTTAACGCTTGTGGATCGCGGGCGACGTCGTCAGGTAGAAATTTTAGGGCGACGAAACGATCGAGCCGCGTGTCTTCCGCCTTGTAAACAACTCCCATGCCGCCGCCACCGAGCTTCTCAAGGATCCGGTAATGCGAGACAGTTTGGCCGTTATGTTTGGAGGGACTAGACACTTGGCGTGATGTTATGAGTTGGCGTGAGCGGAGTCAAACAAAGGTGCGGGCTGGCCAAGAGCATTGAGATTGGATCTGCGAAGAGTGCTACGCGAAGTTCATTGGGAATGATTTTTTCTGGTCGGCGTGTTCGGAACTAACTTGAGTTGAGCGCGGTTTCCACACGGGTCGGGACGCCCGTCCCCCTCTGGCACTCAAGCCAAGGCTAGCGACGTCTTTGGCCGACCGCGGGTTTGTAGTCCTTGGGATAGAGCACCACGGACCGTCGCATGCCCTCGCCGGCGCTTTCGGTCAAGAGATCCTGTTCATCTCGCAGTGCCAAGTGCAAAATGCGGCGCTCGCGCGAAGACATGGGAGCGAAATGATAAGGACTTCCTGTTTCCCGGACCTTATCCGCGGCGACGCGAGCGGATAAGCGCAGTTCTTCCAGACGGGCCTTGCGATGGCCCATGCAGTCGAAGCTGATTTTTTCGTGCTCGTTGCCCGGGAGGTGAAGCATCTCCATGGCAAGCAGTTCGAGTGAGCGAAGCAGTTCCGCGCCGCGCTCGAGCAAGAGAGACGCATCCGGGCCGGCGAATTCGACGAGAATATCGGGGCGTTCCCAATCGCGGTCATCAGCGATTTGCGGATCAACAATGATTCGATACTTGACCTTGAGGCCGGCGTGCTTCACCACGCCGTTCAGGAATCCATTGAGCTGGTTGGCAGATTGAACTTTATCCATAAAGAAGCTGTGAGCATTGGGCTACGAGCTATATGTAAGTGAGCCGGCGTTAAGAGTTCGCCTGCCCATACTCGCGCTCGCGGTTCAAGGCTTTTTATCTTTCTTTCTCGCTCTTTTCGCTGCGATCTCGCGCATTTCGCGACCGAGCTTAGTCTGGTTCATGACCCATTGCTGACCGATCATAATTATGTTGCTTTCGGCATAGTACAGGTTCAATCCGGCAGCAAGATTGTAAAAGATGAAGCCCATGAATGCGGGCATCATAATGTTCATCATGCGCTGCTGGGTGGGATCCATGCCAGCCTGCGGCATCATCTTCTGCATGATGAACATGCTGATGACCATAATGATGGGAAGAATCAAATAGGGATCGCGCGCTGAAAGGTCGTGTATCCAAAGCCAGTGCGCCTGGCGCAGGTCGATGACCGCGGGAAGCATCCGGTAATAGGCCCACAAAAACGGCAATTGCACGAGCATTGGCAGGCAGCCGCCGACCGGGTTCACGCCTTCGCGTTTGTATAGCTCGCCGATCTCCTTTTGCATGTCCTGCTTGCGCGGATCGCGCATGCTGTACTTTTTGTATTTTTCCTGGATGGCCTTCATCTGCGGCTGCACGCGCTGCATCTTGAGCGTGGATTTAATTTGCGAGATGCGCAGCGGAAACAGCGCCAGGGTGATGATCAGCGTCTGAAGAACGATGGACCAGCCCCAGTTGTGAACATATTGATTGGTCCAGCGCAGCCAGATGAAGAGTGGCCGCGCGATAAGGCTGAAATAACCGAAGTTCAGGGAGCTGCGCAGGTCTTTGTCAGCGCCGTTGATGGTGGGAACGGAAACTGCTTCGAGCACTTCGAGCGACTTTGGGCCTACGAACAGGCGTTCATTGGTTTCACCTGGCTGGCCGACAGCGGCACCGAGGGCGTCGGCCGGCTTGGTCTGATTGCTGCCGGCGCTGGAGGGGGCATCGACCGTGTTGCGGAGAGAAACTACGTTTTGATTCTCAGGATTATTGGGAATGAAAATGGCAGCAAAGTATTGGCTGCTCGCACCCGCCCAGTCAAAACTGCCGCGCAGTGTATTTCCGTTTGAAACCTTTTTGTACGAGAGATGCTCGGTCTTGCTGTTGTATTGATATTCGAATTGGCCGAGCCCATAAGCGTATACCGTGTTCTGGTCGCCAAACCCCGCGGGCCACGCAGGAAATGCGTAAACCGGATTTCCGTTCTGAAATACAGACGTTTGAACTTTTATGACGTAGCTCTTGTCAAATTGCAACGACTTTTTAACTACAAGGCCGCCGTCGGAATACTCGAACGTCAAAATGGTGGGGGTGGTTTTATCTCCGGTTTCAGAGGCAAGGTACAGCGCCGAATTGAGTTTGTTGCGAACGGATTCGTCGTAGGTATACAGCGAGAGCGGGTATCCGTATTTCGCGGCTGCTGTTTGATTCACAAGGTCGAGCGGATGACCCTCGTCGTCTTGATACTTCTTGAGAATCCACGACTTGGTCTGTGCGCCGCGGTTGCTGAATGTGATCCGGTAGAGATCATTCTCAATTACAGTTTCGGATTCGGATTGCGCTTCTTTGGTAGCTGCCGGTTGCGGCGCGGGTGCGTGCTTTTTGGACCTGGGCTGTACCGCCTGCTGCTGTGAAGTGGAGGGCGGCGGCGCCGGGGAACTTGGGGCTGGCGTCGACTGGGTGGGCTGGTTGGGACGAGCCGAGCTCTTTTGCTCTGGCCCGTATTTCTTCATGTACCACTGCGCGCCGAAAATAGCGATTGCCATGAGCAAGAACACCAGCAGGAATTTCTGCTCCATGCCGGGCTCGGATTGTGGACTCTTGTACTCTGGCATTGGCTAGTGGTTGCAAACGGCGGCGTGTCGAGAGTCGTGCGTCGTGGGTAGTGGGTCGTGGGTTCTGAAATTCGGCACCGGATCAAAACCACCCTTCGCAAATGGATTGCACCGGAGCAATCGCAACACTGCCATCATGCTTCCCCGCACAGCGCCGTGTTTTGCGATTGCTTCTGCGGCGTACTCAGAGCATGTCGGCACGTAGCGGCAGGCGGGCAGGAAAAAAGGCGAGATCAAGCGTTTGTATAAATGCAACGCGATAAGCAAAATCGCGCTCGGCAGCTCAGCGATGAGCTGAAGCCTGGAGCCTAAAGTGTGAGGCCGATTCGTCACTGCTGCTTGCTTTTCTCCATCGCTCTTGCGATCGTCTCGAATGCCTTCGCTACCTCGCCCTGTAAGTCTGAAAAATCCATTGTAAGTACAGATCGCTTGGGATTGATTACTACGTCAACAGCAAGGCCTGCTTCAAAGCCGTTCAATCGAACCGCTTCGCGCAAACGACGCTTGATTCGATTCCGCTGCACAGCCCCGCCCAGCGCTTTTCCTACTGTAAATCCAATACGCGGCCCGGCTGCTTCCTGTTCCTTCTGGCCGAGATAAAAGACAGTTATATGCGTCGCGAAGTGCCGTCGCCCCTGCTTGTAAACTCGTTCGAAGTCCGCGTGCCGCAACAAATGCCGGCTCTTCGGAAAACTTTTCTTTGCGGATTGCGGAGCGAGATCCGTCAACAATCGGCTCCAGTTTCAGGCTCAGGCGTTTAAGCCCCAGGGCTGATCAGTAATATGATTTTGCTAAAAGCCCGGGCGCGCTGAAGCCAAAAGCCGGCCTACTTTCGAAATCTTTATTCTCTAAACCTTTATTCTCTAAACCCGGGTTTAACGGAAACTCGTTTGCGGCCTTTTGCCCTGCGCCGCGAGATGACCTTCCGACCGCCCTGGGTCTTCATCCGCGTGCGGAAGCCGTGCGTCTTTGAACGGCGGCGGCGGTTCGGCTGGAATGTACGTTTCGGCATGAAAAGTCTTGCGCTCCTGTCCTCAGCAAATGCCTTGCCTGTATTTTGTTGAAGGAGAAGTATAAATGACGGCTTGCGGGGCCGTAAACCGCGAGGGGGTAGTATGTAGCGACGGGAAAAACGGCTTGCCGTTGAACAGAGGTATTGCATCTCAGCTTACGAATCTAATTTGGACAGTCAATTCCAGCGAATCAGGCTTAACGGCCTTTGCGCGAATAATTTTTATGTCGTTCTCACGAACGCTTTCGATAAACGAAAGGATGTATTGCCGGTGGATGGCCCAGCTTTGACTCTGGCGAACAATACAAGAACGGCTGCCCCAGTCTTCGTGGTTTTCGAAGGCTGGGCACCACTGACCTCTGCGCAACGTCATTCGTCACAGCCATGACCTTGCTGTTGGCGAACCGCACTATAGTCGGCAACCATTAATTTAATTCTTTCGGGCGGCGGGTTCCATGGCGCTTGCAGGCAACAACCCCAGTTGCACTAATTCCTCGCGCAGCGAAGCCGGATCGGTGAACCGGATCGCGTGCATCCCAAGCTTGCCGGCCGCTTCCACGTTGCGCGGCAGGTCATCAACGTAGATGATTTGGTCAGGAAGTAGAGCAAATCTTTCCCAGAAGCGTTGAAAGATTCGTGGATCGGGTTTAACCAGGCGCACTTCGGCGGAGAGGAAGATTCCACGAAACCATTGCAGAAACTCGAATCGTCTCTGGGCGAAAGGAAAGGTTTCTGCTGACCAGTTGCTCAAGGCGTAGATAGGAACTTCCTGCGCCCGCAGTTCAGCGAGAATATCGACGGTACCCGCGATCGGTCCTGCCATCGTTTCATCGAAGCGTTCAAACCAGGCGTCGATCATTTGGGAGCTTCCAGGGTGTTCGCGCTTTAGTGCCGCGCAAGCTTCTGCAAACGTTCGCCCGCCATCTTGCTGCAGGTTCCAGTCTGACGTGCAAACGGTCGCCAGGAAATGCTCCATCTCGGCTTCATCCTGGAACAATTTGCGAAAAAGGTAGCGTGGGTTCCAATCGATGAGTACGCCTCCGAGGTCGAACACGACTGCAGTGCGGGCACCTGTCATGCAGTGATTCTAGCGAATGAAAAAGCGCAAGAGTGCAGCCACTTCAAAGAGCGAACGCCCAGTAACAGCAAACCGAAGGGCGATTTCAATACACCGTTCTGAAATCCGACGCCCACTTCAGTACCCATGACAATAAACGCTAGTTTTCACAAGCTTGAGATAACGATTTTGTAAATAGGTAGTTGTTCCGTCCCGCCCAATGTTCATGAAGCCAGTAGCTCACAAGGCTGAGGCCCACCGAGGCGGTGGCTGGAATGAACTCCTCTGGGGCAGCGTAGAACGAAACTCCGGCTCCGTTGCGAATTACGATGGGTTCTCCCGTCAGCTTGCAGTAAGCCATTTTGCGCGCCATCCCCAGGGCAGTCCGGAGGCCATGGGTCCGGTACAGATGCGAGAGGGTTTCGCGTGCAGTATCAAAATGTCGCTCGGGTGGCGGACCAGGGACGAAGGGAATTTCACCTAAATAAACCCTGGCTCCGGGCCTGGCAATCCGGTAGATTTCGCGAAGACTCGGCAGAATCTGTTCTCTTGGAACGATAAGAAGCACATTGTTGCAGACCACCACCGAGGCGCAGGCGTTCTCGAGAGGTAGCCGATGGCTTAACCCCTGGCGTGCATCAAGCCCCATTCGGCGAACAATAGCGGCTTCTTCGTCGGTGGCGTGCAACCCAATTGCGCTGTTAACCCCGAGGGTATGAGCGATGCGTAGCAGCGTGCCGTCGCCACAACCGATCTCGACAAGGTCGTCGTCAGGACTAAGTTTCACGGCGCGCGCTATGTCTTCGTGAACGATGCGGGTGATTCTGTGCTTATCGCGACCGCGCAGGGCAAGATCGTGAGGATCGCGAAGTTCCCGGGCAGTCTGACGGCAATACTCGACGTAGTTGTCAATGTGGGTGATCATCGCTTTAGGCCGATCTTAGCCTGAAAGCTTTGCGAAAATGCACCCATCGATTGACTGCATTGGTTCCATCAGTCTCTTGCTTGCCTTTCGCTCGATTGTTGCACTCGTCAGGTCATTCGAACCGCAGCGCGACCATGGGTTCGATGCCAGCAGCGCGCTGCGCAGGCAGAACGGCGGCGACGAATGCCGCAAGACCAAGGATGACCGCAGTCTCGACGAGGACGACAGGATCCCAAGGCTTGACGCCGTATAACTGCCCGGCCATGAAGTGGCCCGCGAGGACCGCCGCAGGCACCCCAATCAGGAGACCGATACCGGCCTGAAGGAATGCGCCGCGCAGGACCATCTTCAGAATTCCACCGCGGTCGGCGCCAAGAGCCATGCGGACGCCGATTTCGTTTGTGCGTTGTGCGACCGAGTAAGCAGTGACGCCGTAGAGACCGATTGCGGCCAAGACGAGTGCCAGGATTCCGAAGATGGAGGTGAGCTGGACGAGCAGCTCCTGTTGCATAAATTGATCGCGCACCTGTCCGGCAAAGCTATCGAAAGTGAGGATGGTGAGGCTGGGATTGATCTGCATGAGCGCGCGTCGGACTTGAGCTTCGAGTCCGGGCATTTGCGCCGCTGTTCGAATCTCGATGGCACCCATCTCGAGATGCGAGACGTTTTCAAACATTATTTGTGACTTGTCGTCGTATTTCGCCCACTGCGCCGCTGGCAAAAAGAACATGGGACGGATGGGCTCGGTGGGATCCCAATACTGCGTGTCCTCGGTCACTCCGACGATTTCAAAATTACCTGCGTATTTCTGGTCGAGGTCGCCAAAGTGGTGGCCAATGGCATCGCCATTCTTAAAGTGTTTGCGGGCGAAGGTCTGATTGACAACGGCGACCAGGCGCGCGGAGGCATCGTCTTGCTCGGTAAAAGCGCGGCCGGCGACGATTTTCGTGCCGATCGTGTCAAAGTACTCGGGACTGACACGATCCCAGGAGGAGCCGTTTTCGTTGCTGCCGGGGGGCGGCGGCGCCTGGCCTTCGATGTAGACGCCGTTGCCCCAGTTATCACCCTCCATGGGGCTATAAAGCGAGTAGCTGACCTGTTTGACGCCGGGAATGGCGGCGAGTGTGTCATGAAGCTGGCGGAAGAAAACGTCCGCTTGTGAAGCCTGGTAGCCGGCCATTTGCGGGTCGATGTGGACGATATAACGGTTTTGCGTTTCGAAGCCGAAGTGCTGGTGCTGAAGGTTATTGAGGGAGCGTATGAGTAGCGCAGCAGCACACAGCAGGGCGAGCGAAACGGCAGCTTGCATGATCACGAGAATTTTCTGTGTCCAGAGGCCACTTGCGCGAGTGGACCGGTTCGCGCCGCGCAACGCGTCGATGGGATTAGCATGCGCTGTTACCAATGCGGGGGCGACGCCGAACAGCACACCTGTAACGAGCGAGACGCCGAAAGCGAAGCCAAGCACAGCCAGCGAAGGCGTGGCCTGGATGGGCAAATAACTTTTTCCAGCGACCAGGTGCAAGATCAGACGCGCGCCTCCGTAGGCGACGGCCAAGCCCGCAAGTCCACCGAAAACTGCGAGAACGACGCTTTCTATGAAAGCCTGACGTGCGAGCATGGCGCGGGATGCTCCGAGGGCGGAGCGGACCGATACTTGAGGTTTACGCGCCGCGGCGCGGACAAGCATCAGGTTGGCGAGGTTGGCGCACGCGATAAGCAGGACGAAGGTGGAAATCCACATGAGCAAATGAAGCCCGGACTTGTATGAATCCTGCATCTGCTGCACACCGCCACCTCCCGGAGAGAGGTGCAGCGTCTGTTTCGGAATTAAACTCTGATCGCGTTTCTCAACCTTACTAATAGGGCTGAGCAGGAACTGGCGCAGCTCAACCTGCAAATGAGCTTCAATTTGTTTCAAGTTCGCGCCGGGCCGGATGCGGCCGATCACGTTAAGCCACTGGAGTTCTGGGCTATCGAGAACGTCGAAGCTGCCGGACTGGATGAGCGGGGAGTCGCTAAGCGGAAGCCAGAAAGCGGCGGGATCGGCGGTAAGCCGTTCGCCGAAGAAACCAGGCGGCGCGATGCCGACAATCGTAAAGGCCTTGCCGTTGATAAGAAAGGAGGCTCCAACAACCGAACGGTCCTGATCGAATTTCTGACGCCAAGTGCGATAGCTGATGACGGCTACTGGCGTCGCGCCCTTCTGATCGTCAGATGGTTCGATCAGACGGCCTGACCACGCGCGAAGTCCGAAAGTATCAAAAGCATTGCCGGAGACGAATTCAGCCCCGAAGGGTTCCGACGGATGGTTAGTGCCGGCACGACGGACGCCGATCTGACTACGTCCAGCTTGAAAAGCGGCGAGCGAGAGAAATCCCGGAGTGTGGTCGCGGAACTCTCGATATTGCTCTGTAGAGAACAGTGACCAATCATCCTGCATGCCACCGTTAATGCAGCAGTTCTCGTTGTTGCCAATGCGAATGAGCTCGCTGGGACGGCTGACGGGAAGCGACTTGAGCAGCACGGCGTGGACGAGGGTGAAGATGGCGGTGGTTGCGCCTATGCCCAGCGCAAGCGTGAGAATTGCTGTAATCGTAAAGCCGGGAGTTTTGATGAATTGCCGGATCGAATAGCGAATGTTCTCAAGCATTAGACGCCCAACCTCTACAAATGAGACGAACCACCCCCACAATCGTTATACGAAATTCCGTCCCACGGGTTCCGAATTTTTTTAGGACCGAATCGCCTCACCCTGTCCGATCCCGAACGTCTATGTTCAGTAACGGACGTAGTCGTCGAAACGGGTTGTTGTGAGCACAGAACTTTTCCTTTGTGTTGAACGGAACGCTGCATGCTGAATTGTTCCCGAATGTGAGGTGACGAGTGAGAAGAACTGAGCGGGTACGACAGATGGTTTCGGGTCGGCTGGAATTAACCGATCTCCAACAACGGACTGAGGAAGGCTGGAAGCTGGTTGCGATTGAATGGGAGCGGGATGTCGAAACGGGTGACGATCAGTTATTGACTGAGGTGCCCTTCGGACTCCGTGTCGCTCCGGATGCTCAGGGACTGGAACAGAATCCGGCAGAACGGGAAATTCTGTTGCAGTTGATGGAACTCATCGTTCAAGAAGGTTCCTACGCCCATATTGCAGACGAAATCAATCGCCGGGGCCTTCGTACGCGACAAGGTGAGAAGTGGACCCCGGTTTCCGTTTTCGAAATGCTGCCTCGCCTTATTGAGGTTGGCCCGCAGTTATTCGAGAGCGAGGAGTGGCAGAGACGGCGTCAGCACATTACGCAGGAATGCTAGCAGGAACGTACAGTAATAAGGTTGGTTTGTGTCACACCCGAAAGATCATCACTTCGGTGGATTTGATGAGGGCGGCAGCAGTCTGACCCGGCTTTAGATTCATTTCGCGGGCCGATCGGGCTGTAATGATCGATGTGATCTGCTGGTCTCCGATCGAAATCACCACCTCAGCCATGAGGCCGCTGATCTGCACACTTTCAACTCTTCCCACTAATTGGTTTCTGCCGCTAAGCCGACGTGCTAAAAGCGCTCGCTCCGGCACGGTTTTTCCCCTCGTCCGATACAGCAGCCGATCTACTTCGCTTTGAGGGATACGGTGATGTCCGCCGGCGGTCCGTACGCTTCGAATTTTGCGTTTGTAGATCCATTGCTTGATGGTCGGAAAACTGACACATAGCTCCAGAGCAGCCTCGCGAAGCTTGAGTAATGGTTCAGCCGGCTGCTTAGGAAGTTTGCGGGGCCTGACCATAGGAAGCGAATCGTATCGCGCAAAGTGGCAGCGGTCAAACGAGAATCCGCGAGTGGCTCGCCGTCATCGACTCTTCCGAATCTTCCCTAAGTCAAGTATAGTCGCGTCGTATTCCACCTCATATCCATCTCTGCTATACACTTTTATCCAGTCGAATCCTCATTGCGCTGAGAGGAATAAATGCCTCGTCATGTCCGTGAACTCTCGAAGTTGGCGGCCGCACTGCCATTTTTCGGATTTCATTCCGTGCCTGGGATCTACACGTCCTTTTTAAGCTTTGTGTTGCTCAGTTTCTGCGTATGCGTCCCCTTTAGCAGTGCCCAGGTTTCGGCGAAGCTCTCCGGAGTTGTCGCCGACCAATCCGGGGCCTCCGTCCCCGGAGCAAAAGTCACGGTGAAGAACCTTGATACAGGGTTCTCCCGAGGTGCTTTGACGGACCAGAGTGGTCGGTACAGGTTCTTTGCTTTGCCCGTGGGTGCCTACGAAATCATGGTGACGAAGGAGGGATTCGCCGAGCGAGTTCGATCGGGGATTCGGCTTGTAGTCGGACAAGATGCAAATGCCGACGTGACTCTTCCGGTAGGCCAAGTGGATGAACGGATCCAGGTAGAGGAAGACGCTCCAGTAGTCAATGTCACGACGCAGGACATCTCAGGCCTAGTAGGAGCAAGGCAGATTAGAGACTTGCCTTTGAACGGGCGCAGCTACGATCTGCTCCTTACGCTTAACCCAGGCGTCGTGAATTTTTCCTGGGAGAAGACCGGCGGCATTGGTGTTTCGAATTCAACCACAGGCAATGACTTCGCGGTGTCCGGAAATCGTCCTCAGCAGAATCTATTCCTACTAAACGGCGTCGAGTTCACCGGAGCTGCGGAAAACAATATGCAGCCGGGCGGCACAAGTGGTCAATTGCTCGGCGTAGACGCGGTGCGAGAATTCAACGTTCTTCGCGACACCTACGGCCCCGAATACGGCAAGCATCCGGGCGGACAAGTAAATATTGTTACTCAGTCTGGGACGAACCAGTTGCATGGAAGCGTGTACGAATTTCTGCGGAACAACATGCTGGATGCGCCGAATTATTTCGATCAGGGTTCAGCGCCGCCGTTCCAGAGGAACCAATTCGGAGCGGCCCTCGGCGGTCCCATCCAAACTGACAAGACGTTCATCTTCGGAAATTACGAGGGATTGAGACAGCATTTGCATCAGACGTCGGTGGCTTTTGTCCCGGACGATGCTTCGCGTGCAGCTGCGGTTCCAGCGGTTCAGCCTCTATTGAGCCTGTGGCCGCAATCGCCAATCGAGGCTTGCAATCCAGCGTGCGGAATCGCACAGTACTCGAGTAGTCCGTTGCAGACTATTCGCGAGGATTTCGGAACCCTGAGGCTCGATCACAATGTTTCGTCACGAGATTCCCTGTCCGCCGTTTACACCATCGATGACGGAGATGACTTCACCGAAACCGTGGCTGATCCGTACAGCTCGGACATTATGACGTTGCGCGAACAAGTTTTCAGCATGGATGAGACACATTCGTTTTCAGGCTCAACGGTCAACGTCGCAAGAGTCGGCTATTCGCGGGCCGGGTATTTCTTTACTGGTGAGCCGACTCCGGGAACGCCTGCCGCGAATGTTTCTGGCTTTTTAAGCGGGCTTCCGGTGGGGGCTGTTGTCGTAGGCGGGAGTGCCGCATCAAACCCGCAGGCAGCGATCGGGCTCGGCGGCAGCAATAACGGAAGCAATCTTCGTATCGCCCGCAATCTATATTCCTTCGAAGATCGTGTAGCGATGTCGCGGGGACGCCATCAACTGACATTCGGCGCATGGTTTCAGCCATTCCAATCGAACGAAAACATCGCTCTCAGTCAGTACGGGCAGGCGTCATTCTCAAGCCTCACAAATTTTCTTCAAGGAAATATGACCAGTTTTCTTTGGGACCCATCATCCACTGAAATGAACTGGCGGTCGCTGTTTGGAGCATGGTATGCGCAAGATATGATTCGGGTATTTCCGCGAATGACGATCTCGCTAGGTTTCCGCGACGAATTTACAACTGGTTGGAACGAGGCAAATGGCCGGGCGGCAGACTACACATTCACCAACGGGATCATTTCAAGCACTCCGCACGTTGGCGATTCTTTGTTCACTACCAACAACGCGAAATTTCTCCCACAGCCTCGCATCGGATTAGCGTGGAGTCCATTCAGCGACAAGACGGTGTTCCGCGCGGGCCTTGGAATGTACAACGACCTTCAAGACGCACTAGGATATCGTACCGACCAGAACGCGCCGTTCAATCCAACTTACAGCGTTGGCAGCGCTACGACTCCATTTCCAATTACGTCGTTACCGATTAATCCTTCTGTTCTACCGCCGGCCGGTGCAAAGCTTGTGGCGGGCGGAGTTCAGCCGGACATGAAAACGCCTACTCTTATTTCATGGTCGCTAAGGATTGAGCAGGAAATCACACCCGACACTTCGTTAACAGTCGGATATGTCGGAAGCCATGGCTATCACGAAATGATTGGCATCGATGCGAACGAGCCGTTTCCGGTGATTTGTCCAGCGGCGCCATGTCCGGCGATCTATCCCGCTACATTCCCGGCACCGCTCGCGGGTTCGCCGGTTCCGGTGAGAACGTATTACATTCCAAGCAACGTCAGACCTAATCCTACCCTTGCAAATACGTGGACGTGGTTTTCTTTAGGAAGCAGCAATTACAACGCATTGCAGATCGATGCGAACCGAAGGCTTAAAAATGGATTTTCGTTGCGCGGCGTTTACACGTGGTCGAAGGCGCTCGATGATGGCGACTCGTTGAACGCCACCGCCGCGGCAAATGCTCCAGGGCTAGTGTCTAATCCGTTCAACTTGCCTGCGGACTATGGCCTGGCCACGTACGACATTCGAAATGCTGGCGGTATCAACGCGGTATATACGTTGCCATTTGGGAAGGGCCAGCCACTCGCGAGCAATGTTGAGGGTTGGACTACTGCGCTTATAAGCGGCTGGTCGGTAAACAGCATTCTGACGGTCCAATCGGGATTTCCGTTTACGCCGCAGCTCAGCTATAACCCATCGAATAACGGAGACACGCGAAACCCGGTGAGACCGTTCATTAATCCTGATTTCACCGGTCCCGTGATTCTAGGCAAGCCTTCTCAGTGGTTCAATCCAAACGCATTCTTGGCGCCGCCGCCGAACAGTGGTTTTTACGGCAATTTACGAAGAGACACCTTGATCGGTCCGGGGCTCGCGACCTGGGATTTCTCAGCATTTAAAACTACGGCGTTACATGAACGAATCGCTCTCCAATTTCGCGCCGAGATTTTCAATTTGCTGAATCGCGCTAATTTCAACACCCCGAATCTCATTACATTTACCGCTTCGGGTACCAGCACGAAAACGTCCGGCACGGCCGGGTCAATCACCAGCACGTCCACAAGCTCGCGGCAAGTTCAGTTTGGATTGAAGCTGATCTGGTAACCGGGAGGCGTTGCCCCAAGGGGAGGGCATGCAGAGACTGCCTGCGTCAGTGGACGACTATGATCGGCTCATTATTAGTTGGCGCTGAGTGGCCGGATTTGGGGAAAATTTCGATATGGCTGTTATCTATGCTTTTGGTCTTTAAATCGAGGACTCCAATGACTCGAACCTTGTCGCCGGCGTAAAGGTCGATCCCGGCCTGATTCTTCAGCCGATACACATCATCTCCGGCACGTAAAACCCATTCGCCTCCCCGGCGTATACAAGCTTTCGCGCAAGATGCCGCATCGGTCCCCAGTGTGCTGCTCTTAATCATCTCCTCATGCGAACGGCTGAGCGAGTGCACGTTCATGGCACACTGCGAGTCTGAGATTTCTCCCAGAAACACATTCTTGCTCCCCGCAAAAGCAGAAAGCGTAAGCGCAAGCACGACGGTCGCAACTTTCAATGAATTCATATCTTTATTCCTTCGCAATTTTTCTGTTGGCGGTCACAATTAACGTGAACTTCATGCCATCATGCATGTCACTGCAAATGATTGTGCACACCGCGGTATAACGTCCCGGCTCATCTGGCGCGGTCACCGCGAGCTCCTGCGCTCCGGGGTGAAGATAGAAGCGCCAGCCAGGTACCGGGTCCTGATCCTTATTCAGAAGAACCAGACCATGAACGCTGCCATCGCGAGCAACTTCTTTGGCGCGCGAGGCGGTGATGCGCAAAATCAGAGGCTCCCCGGGACTTACTTCAATCGTGGGGGCAACCTTCCCGTTCGACCGATAACGGCTATCGTGATCGGCGGTCATTACGATCACTCGTGGGGAAGCAGCAGCGCCGGTTTGCGCATGACAAACTGAGAGCGCAACAAATGCCAACAACGCGATTCGCCGGCGATTTCTCATTGGTGAGTAACGTAGTAAAGGACGTAGTCCATGTCTTGCTGGGTCAGCATCGCGCGCACGCGCATGTGCCGCACCGCCATCGACATTTCACGCGGGGAAAAAAGATGCGGCGACTGATGGCAGCGTCCACAATTGGTAAGGAATCTCTTCTGGCCTTCGATCATCCACTTGTCGTTTGTAGAGTCCGAAGGCGCTTCTTGAGACGAATGTTGTGCCGGCTTTGCGGCCTCACGGGCTAAGACACCTGTCACGCCACAGGTCAGAACGAACGTGAGATAGATCATGCGAACGATTTTCATCGCATGCCTCCCAGTGGAAATACGAATCTGTAGGTCATGCCCACGGTCCAGATACTGCTGTTGCCATGCGCCGTGAAAGTTCGACCGTAACTGGCCAGAGCCTTCCACCCATCATTCAGGTAATAGTTGATTCCACCTTCAGTGCGCTTCGTGTCACTCGCCGGGAGATCCTCGTTCAGAGCGGTAAGCGTGCTTGCATAAAACGCCTGGGTGCGCGCCACGAGTTGAACTCGGCGCAACATCTCGGGCCCGGCGTTGCGAAAGCGGTATGCGCCCTCTACCCACAGTCCATTGCCTTCTTCCCGCGAATAGGCTCCCTCGGCACGAAGGTCAAATGGAATGCGCCGCGGCTGCCATTCGAGATAGCTCCCGTAACGATTCAGCCGAGCATCCTGCAATTCGTGCTGAACGCTTCCGCCGATCTCCAAGCGTTCGCGCGGAAAAAAGATTCCCGCTCTCATGCCGGCGTGGCGCTCCGATTCCAAATGATTCGTATTCGAGAGCGCGGAGAAATAAACCGCGTAATTTAGCGTGACATTCTTCTGAACTTCGAGGCCGCCGCGCAGCATGATTCCATTGTCACTGCCGGTGCCGATCGGATAAATCAGCGGATCGCTTTGCGTGTTCCGGATCCAGTTGGGATAGAGCCGTTCGTTAAAGATGTTGAATGGCGTAAGGAATCTGCCGGCTGTAATCGTGATGTATCGGTTCCCGATATAGTCCAGTTGCGCGTATTCGAGTTCCTTATCAATCGCGCCGGTGAAGTCTCCGGAGTTGCCACTGCGGCGCACGAAGTCGCCTTCAAACTCGGCACGCGACTCAAACACAAAATTATTTCCGAGCGGCACCAGAACAACCGGCGAGACGATTGAAACCAGCGTGGGACCACCGCCCTCCCATGTAGGAACAAATGCAACTCCTCCGGAAAGAACCGGCGTAGGCTTCGCGTCCATGAGAACGCTCGGCGGGGCATCTTGCTGCGCCACGAGCGCCGTACACAGCCCGACGCACGCTGCCGCCAGCAAAGACGCATTGGCAAAGGTCTTTTTCATTTCCCATGCGTATGTTCCTCGAACTGGAAACTTCGGTTGTTAAGGCAGTGTCAATGCGGGTTACGCGAGTAACCAGGGTGCGTACTCGAAGGTGTGGGATTACACGACTGAAGCGAATTGGTTGGAGTCGGCGCGGCTGTGCATTGGCGGGTTCTGGGGTGTCCACCGATGAACATTCGTGTTCAGGTTCGAACAGGACAGGAACTCAGTACTAAGGAAAAACTCTCGCATGCTCAATGACGCAGATCGATCGCGATCTGGGTGTTAAATTGCTCAGAACCACTCGTCCGTGCCCCTGTTGGAGGACGCGATACTACATGACCGCCACGATCAACGATTTCAGATATGCAATACGCCAACTGAAAAAAACTAGCGGACTAACGGCGATCTGCGTTGCGACGCTAGCTCTTGGCATCGGCGCAAATACAGCTGTGTTCAGTGCAATGAATGCTGTGTTGCTGAAGTCTCTGCCGGTTGCGGATCCCGAGCGGGTGGTGTATTTGCGAACTTCTGGAGCGCCGGAACGAACCGGAACGATCGACTCACAGGAGACGTTTCCTTATACGGTGTATGACGCTCTTCGGAAGCAGCACGGCCCACTGTCGCAGGTGATCGCGTATGTTCCTCTTTCTACCGGCAAGGTGGCAGTGCGGTACGGATCGCAACCCGAAGAGGCGGAAGGCGACATGGTCAGTGGCCAGTTCTTCTCGGGTCTGGGAGTGAAGTTCGCTCGCGGTCACGGCTTCACTGAACAGGACGAATCCGACCACGCGCCGATCGCGGTCATCAGCTTTAACTACTGGCGTCGGCGTTTCGCACAAAATGCGGATGTTTTGGGAAAGACCTTGTATGTAAACAGCGTTCCTATCACGATTGTGGGGGTATCCGCGAAGGGCTTCGAGGGCCTGGAGGCGGGGCACTCGACCGATTTCTGGATTCCTCTACAGAGCCGCGCCGAGCTCAATGCTTGGGGAAACCCACCGGAAGACGGCAAGACGTACATTGCAAATCCGAAATGGTGGTGCCTGCGCCTTATTGGCAGGCTTGCTCCTGGGGTGAGTAAAACTCAGGCAGCCGCACAATTGCAGCCGTTGTTTCAAACGGCCGCATACATTGGATTGGGTTCGCCACTTGCTGGAGAAAAGCCGCCAACCATTAGCTTGCAGGAAGCGAAAAGTTTCCCGGGATACGACATTGAATATGGCCGCCCTCTGCGAATGATGATGATGATGGTGGGCTTGGTTCTGCTGATCGCGCTGAGCAATGTCGCCATGCTGCTGATGGCGCGCAACGCGACGCGACAGCGGGAGTTCTCTCTTCGCGTGGCATTGGGTTCAGGCCGGTGGGAACTCTTTCGCCAACTGTTGATCGAGAGCCTTTTACTGGTATCGATGGGCGGCGTTGCGGCGTGGTTGTTTGCCAACATGGCAACCGGGGCATTGGGAAAATGGGCGGAGATCGAATCCACGCTGGCGCCAGATTATCGAGTTCTCGGTTTCACTTTAGTCATCCTGGTGCTCGCCACGCTGCTGCTTGGAGTGGCTCCGTTGCGCCTCGCCCTGGCTGCGGGACCGAAACTCGTTCTTAAAACTTCCGCGGCAACGTCGTACACAGACCGGAGCATATCCCGCACTGGCCGGACCATTGTTGCGATTCAGATGGCTCTCTGTGTGGTGCTGCTTCTGGGCGGCATCCTTCTTGTCCGGACCCTTCGCAATCTCGAGAACACTCCCCTCGGCATGCGGGTTGATGGGCTGGTGGTGTTTGGCGTGACGCCGCAGAACATTCATTCGATTCCCGCGAACACCGCCTTTTATCAGGAACTGCTATCAAAGTTGCGAGTGCTACCTGGCGTTGAGTCAGCGACGGTCATGGAAGAGCGAATCGGGTCCGGTTGGTCCAACAACCGCCCCATGATGGTGGATGGGAGGGTTGACTCAGGTCCGAACGCGACGGTCCGTAGCAATGTGATAGGGGCGGACTTCTTTCGCACGCTGGGAGTACCGATTCTAGCGGGCCGCGAATTCAATGACTCGGACACGGCGACATCTCCTCATGTCGGCATCATCAATGAACTGTTTGCGCAACGTTTTCTGCCGAATCAGAACCCGCTCGGACACACCATTGGGACTGAGCATGGCGAATTTCAAATGACAGTCATCGGCGTGGTGAAAAACCACAAGTATCGCGGCATCAAGGAAGATCCCATTCCAATGGCGTGGTACATGTACGCGCAGATACCAGTGGCAGCGAAGATGAATGTGGAGCTGCGAGTGGATGGCGAACCTTTGGCGATTCTGCCGTCGGTACGCAGGGTGGTTCAGCAGATGGACCCCGACTTGCCGCTCATTCAACCTATGACTCAGCGCGCACAATTCGACACGACCATTTCTCAGCAACTTCTATTTGCTCGCCTTGCAGGATTCTTCGCGATCCTCGCGGTCGTGCTGGTGGCAACAGGCTTGTACGGAACTCTGATCTATCGCGTGAACAATCGTATGGTGGAGATCGGTGTACGCATGGCGGTGGGTGCACAGCGAGGACAAGTGGTTTGGATGGTGCTCCGGGATAGTCTCATGCTGACCGCGGTCGGAGCCGCCATTGGAGTTCCCCTCGCTCTTCTCACGGGCAAGGCGCTGGCGTCTGTGCTGTACGGACTAAAGCCAAGCGACTTCACCAGCATGGCGTTCGCACTGGCAGGCGTTGCGCTCGTGGCTTTACTAGCTAGTCTGGTTCCGGCGCGCCGCGCGGCAGGAATCGATCCATTAACGGCCTTGCGAATGGAATAGTTAGCTGCGGCACGCCGCTGACTCGAAAATACTTCGGAGTACTTCAGTAGCGCCTGGAGCACTTTGCCGCTTGCTTCACCCACATTCGATTTCGAATTCCGCTATCAGTGGCAAATGGTCGGAGGCGATCAGGGCAGTTCGGCTGCGATGCAAACGGAAGCTTCGAAGCGAAAGCTGTTTGTCGTAGTAGAAATGATCTAAATGCAGGAGTGGCAAAATGCCGGGATATGTGCGCGAGTAGCGCATGAAGCTGCGTGGATTAATTGTTTCAAATGCGTCGGCCATGGAGCGCGAGACCAGCCCGCGCGTCCACTCGTTGAAATCTCCGACGACAATTCGCGCCCCCCGGTAGTCTCGGCGGCTCAACACCTGATTGCTTAACAACTTTCTGCCCTGATGCCGTCTTTCGAAAAAGCTGGTTCCTAAATGCACATTGAATATGTGCAGCACCATTCCCGGCGCGAGGAGAACATCAGTTCGAAGGCAGCCGCGCCTCTCGCGATCCCGCCAGGTAAGGTCGTAATTTTGCGAGAACTTCACCGGCAAACGGCTGAGGGTCATGTTGCCGTACGGGCCGCCCTGCAATGTGCGGTTCTCGCCAAAGCGCGATTCGTACTGTTCAAGCGACTTGTGAATGCGGCGCGCCTGGTCGTATTTGGCGGGCCCATGTTGTGCGTTGAGAATTTCCTGAATGGCCACAACGTCGGCGTCTAACTCGCCGATTACGGCTGCAATGCGCTCGGGATTGGTACGCCGATCGAGGCCCCTGCATTTGTGAACGTTGTAGGTGGCGACGCGGATTCGACTGCTCATTGCTGATGTTCGAATATCCAGCCGACGTACTCCAGCAACCGTTCGAACACGCCGCGATTGTTCCAGTCTTGCAAGGTGATTGGCTTGCCTTGAGAGGCATCCTGTTCGAAGTCGCGAGTCAGTGTCTGGGCCACGCCTGGATCGAGCACCGCTACATTGATCTCATCGTTGATACCGAAAGAACGGTTGTCGAGATTAGTCGAGCCGACTACGCTCCAAACGCCATCGACAACCGTGATCTTGGCATGAATCATCGAGGTCTCATATTCGTAAATTTCCGCGCCCGACTTCAGCAGGTCGCCATAAATACTTCTCCCTGAGCTGCGGGTCAGAGCGTGATCCGCGTGCGGGCCTGGAACAACAACCTTCACCGTAACGCCTCGACGCCGCGCGCGTATTAGTTCCTCACGCATGCTCTTATCCGGCAGGAAGTAGGGGGTTGTAATCAAGATGGATTTGCGCGCTCCTGCGATTAACATTTGAAAGAGCACGCGGGCAAGACTGGAGCCTCGTGATGTCGGCGTGCTGGCCACGACCAGCGCAGTGCTCGCGCCATGATTGGCTTCGCTCGGAAAGTAATCGGTCCCGTCAAGGAGTTGACCCGATGCTTCGAGCCAATTCTCGACGAACGTTCCCTGGATCGCGGCCACCGCATCACCCTCCACGCGCACCATGGTGTCTCGCCAGCGGGGTTCTTTCTTCTCCTGATAGCGCCACCAATCCGCGTATCCCGCGCCGCCTACAAAGGCGATTTTTCCATCGACAACCGTGATTTCGCGGTGCGTGCGGTTATTGCTCATGAACCAATTGTGCAAGCGCAAGCGGTGGTACCACTCGACGTGTCCGCCTGCCGCTTTGAGTGTGTTGAAATAACTCTTGTGTGTAGAGAAGCTGCCAACGGAGTCAAGCACCACATTGACCTTCACACCGGCTTTAGCACGCTGTGTGAGCAAATCGACGACTTGTCTGGTCAGGCGTCCCTTATGAAAGATGTAGGCTTCGATGTCGATGCTGTGCTGCGCCTGACGCATGGCGTCCAATTCAGCCGCGTAGAAATTCTCTCCGTTTTCGAGGACCTGAATGCGATTGTCAGACGTAATTTTCGAACTGGTGAGCGGCTCGAGTTCATCCAGGAAAACCTTGCTGTCGACCGCAACATTGGGGGGAGTGGCAAGCGAATAGTGCAGACCAGGCGCGAAAAGCCCGGCCAGAATCAATATGACCATGGCCACGAGCGCTACAAGGGCGACGACCCGAAGCACCTCGGAATGATCGAATTCCTTCTTCAGCAGACCATCGTGAGCGCCGCTGTGCTTCTTCGTCGGGGAATGCCGCGCGGATTTGGTCTGTGTCGGCAAAGCTCCGCCTCTCAGGTCCAAGACTCTGATGCGGACTCTTTGTTGAAGGAGGCCTTGCTTAGGATCAGATCAGAGACTGCCGGTCAGGCCGGAAGCTAATGTCGTAGCGGTTCTGGCTGTATGGAACGACTCGCAGGATAGGTAGCATCGCACAGAACGAGACGGCTGCTGCCGCGTAGATGAACCACACGCGGTGACTCGGAGCGAGGAAGAACGTCACGATGAAGGCTGCACTTAACCAGGAACAGGTGCGAAATACTTTCGAACGCAAATACCGATCTATGTTGCGGTCATCAGCCATATAGCCAGTCTACGAATCGAGTTTCGCTTCTCCCCGAGACTGCTTGATTGACCGGACGAAGGCAAATTACTTCCGTGCGGCACGTAGTTGTTGTGGACAGGCGTTATTACTCCTTCTCTATGTTCGCGCCACCGCGTCCCATTGCACTTCTTCTAGAGGGCCGACCACGAAGTACCAGCCGATCGCGCCGATCCAGGCGACAAGCGCAGTAATGAAAAATGGCCAGTAGAACGATCCGGTTCGGTCGAGAAGGAATCCGGTAAGGGCAGGTGCAACTGCGCCAGCTAGATTGCCGATGAAGTTCTGCGTACCGGCCCATCGGCCAACCATGCTTGGACCCGCGAGAATCTGCGGGATGGCCCAGCTATTGCACATGCTCATGCCGAGAAACACTCCGGTAAGCGCGAGCATGAGGTAGAAAATCCAACCGTGGCTGATGACAGTAAGGCAGAGCATTATGCCGATTCCAATGTGCCCGACCAGCATGCATCCCTTTCGCACGGATGATACCGAAGCTCCATCGCGAATCCAGATATCAGAAAGTTTGCCGGTCACCGCCGATGAAATGGCGGAGATCAGAAAGACCAGTGCGCCGGCCCTCGCCATCTGCGTCAACGACATATGCCGCCCTCGCACCAGATAAAACGGCAACCACGTAACCAGGAAATAAAGGAAGTAGTTAATGGCAGATTGTCCGATGCAGGTGCCCCAGGCAGAGCGATGACGAAAAATTTGCAGGAATCCGGCTTTGTTGGTGCTGGTTGCAACTTCCTGCCTTTGGCGCGCCGGCATAGAGAAAATCCAAAACGGCAGCCAGAGCAGGCCGACGAATGCGAGCCCAACAAAAAACGAGCGCCATCCAAAACGCGAAACAGCTTCTCCTCCAATGAGTATTCCGAATGCAGGACCGAGGGCCAGGCCGGTAATGATCATCGCATTGGCAAACCCGCGATTCGCTTCTTTGAAATGGCTTCCGAGAACTTTGCTGTAGGAAGGGAACGCCACCGACTCCCCGACCCCCAGAATGATTCGGATGATAAGCAAGGCGATGAAGCCATGAAGCAACGCTGTGACCCCCGTGGCCACGGTCCATAGGGAAAATCCGGCTGCAAAGACCCACTTCACGTCGAAGCGATCGACTAGCCAGCCGGCCGGTATCTGCATCAGCGCGTATGACCAGAAAAATGCGGACAGCATGGTTCCGAGCTGCGAGGCGCTGATCGAAAGTTCGTCCTTAATCAGCGGGGCCGCGATAGAAAGATTGCTGCGGTCGACGTAGTTGATAAGGACGGACAGGGTTAGGAGAAAGAGAACCCGGTTCATCCCGGGGTGGGATTCAGATTGCTGCCGTTGATCGAGCGCCACTCCCGCGTTTGCGGTCATGCTCATGAAAAACCGCCCAATTGTACACTCGGGCAGTCCTGAGGGACGTTATCATTTTCGTCTCCTGGACCTTTTCGGTTGCGATCGATGAGTGCTATGAGGATTTATCGGCAATTGCTCACCCTCTCAGTTTCCGAATAGCCGACAATTGACCATGCGCTCAAGAGATGTCATAAACTTCGCATGTGCCGTTGATTGCATCACGGACGAACAACGCCGATTTTCATCCATCAGGTCATTGCCCTTCCAGAATTGGGCTAAAAGTACTAGTCATGCCATCGAACTTTCCTTCCGCCCTCTTCGTAATCTCCTAATGCGATAACAGAATGTACGGACGAAAACCTGCACTGTTCACGAATGAACACTCGGGTACGAAAGCGAACGCGTTTTGAGCACAACAAATCCAGTTCTGTCGTGGAATGTTGCAGTTGCACGCCGCTGCGATGGCAGGCAACTTGCACTTAGATTGAATTTTCATCGCCAATGATCCGCGCAACCGCGCAATCACTTGGTCAATTTCAGGAGGCTTCGTGGGTCTCTTACTTGGTCATCTCAGGCAGGTCCTTCGACGCCTCGGCCGCGCCCCCTTGTTTGCGACTGTCATTCTGATTACGGTCGCGATTGGCGTAGGCGCTAACACCGTGATCTTCAGCGTGGTGGAAGGCGTTCTGCTCAAACCGCTGCCTTACAAAGACTCGGACCGGCTTATTGGCGTTTGGTATAAGGCGCCTGCGATCAACATCCCCAAAATCAATATGGCGGAGTATTTGTATTTCATCGATCGCGAGCAGAGCAAGACTCTGGAAGACATCGGTGTGTATGACTTCTTGTCGTTTCACATCACGGGTGGAGCGCAGCCGGAGCAGGTGCAGGGGCTGGAAGTGACGGAGGGCACCTTGCCGACTCTGGGCGTTCGCCCTGCACTCGGGCGCTTGTTTAGCAAGCGGGATGATTCTCCGAATATGCCGCAGACCGTCGTGCTTACTTACGGTTTTTGGCAACGGCATTTTGGCGGGGATGCGTCGGTGGTCGACCGCACTCTTAAGCTGGATGGCACGGTGCATGAAATCATTGGGGTCTTGCCGAAAAACTTCGTGTTCCTCGATCGTTCCGATGTTGATGTCCTTGTGCCTGCGCAAATCGATCGCAGCAAAACTGTGCTTGGAGGATTTCGCTTCAACGGTTTGGCCCGCTTAAAACCGGGAGTGACTTTGCAGCAGGCCAGCGCCGATTTGACCCGCCTGGTTCCGATTGCCACGCAAAGTTTCCCACCACCCTCTGGTTTCGGCGTGAAGATATTTGAACAAGCCAATTTCACTCCAAGTCTCGTGCCGCTCAAGATTGATGTGATCGGCGATATCGGCAATGTGCTTTGGGTTTTGATGGGGTCCATTGCCATCGTTCTTCTGGTCGCATGTGCGAACGTAGCCAACTTGCTGCTGGTGCGCATCGAAGGCCGCCGTCAGGAACTCGCTATTCGCGCCGCCTTGGGAGCTGACCGCAGAAATATGGTCACGGGCCTTCTTTTGGAAAGCCTTGTGCTGGGATGCGCGGGCAGCGCTATCGGGCTGGGCCTCGCTTATGGTGCTCTAAATCTGATTATTGCTGCCGCGCCTACTGGATTGCCTCGCCTGCGCGAGATTGGCATTGATATCCCGGTACTCCTTTTTACAGCGGGTTTGGCGATTTTCGTCAGCCTTGTCATCGGCATGATTCCGGCTCTGAAATATTCTGGCATCAAAGCCACTGCTGGACTGCGGGAAGGAGGACGCGGCCTCAGCCAGAGCCGTGAGCGTCATCGTGCGCGTAAAACGCTGGTTGTAATCCAGGTTGCGCTGGCACTGGTCTTGTTAATTTGCTCTGGATTGATGATTCGCACCTTCCGCGTACTCACCCGCATTTCTCCGGGATTCAGTGATCCCAATAGCATCGCATCCTTTGACATTTTTATTCCGACGTCGCAGGTTCCCGACTCAAACCGCATTGATGTTTTGCGAATGCAGCAGGCCATCGTGAACCAGCTTGCAGCGGTGCCGGGTGTGAGCTCGGTTGCCATCAGCACCAGTCTTCCCATGATTCCGAACCCAGCGCTCGATCCCGTCTATGCCAGCGACCGCACATACAAAGAAGGCGAGCTTCCGCCTTTGAGCCTGGAAAAGTTCGTATCGCCAGGTTTCTTCAGGACTATGGGCGTACCGCTAGTCGCCGGACGGGACATAACATGGCAGGAAGAGCTGGAAAAACGCCCAGTCGTAATTGTCTCGGAAAATCTTGCGCGCAATTACTGGGGCTCGCCAGCCGCTGCCATAGGGAAACTTGTGCGCAGCGGTGCGACCGACCCTTGGCACGAAGTCATTGGAGTGGCAGGCGATATGTACGATAACGGCGTAAATCAGGACCCGCCGACGGCGATTTATTGGGGGCTGTTCCAAGACAAGTTTGTTACGCAAAAAGAACTTGTCCGTCGCTATGTACATTTTGTCATTCGCACGCCGCGCGCGGGGTCTGCTTCATTCTTCAGCGACAGCGAACGCGCGGTGTGGTCGGTGAATCGCGATCTGCCGCTGGCCTACAAGAAAACGGTCGGCGAGCTGTACACCAAGTCTATGGCGCGGACTTCGTTCACGCTGGTTCTGCTTTCCGTCGCTGGAACAATGACGTTGCTGCTGGGCATCGTTGGACTGTACGGCGTGATCGCGTATGCGATCTCGCAGCACACCCGTGAAATTGGCATCCGCCTGGCTTTGGGCGCACAGCGCACAGCTCTTACCAGAATGTATGTTCGCGAAGGGCTCATGCTCACGGGCATGGGAGTGCTCTGCGGCATCTCGGTTGCTTTTGCCACCATGCGGCTGATGAGTTCGCTGCTGTATCACGTGAGCCCGATGGATCCCTGGACATATGTAGCGGCAACGCTTTCAATCATAGCTATCGCGTGGATTGCGACCTACTTGCCATCACGGAGAGCGGCCATCGTAGATCCGGTGCACGCGCTGCGGGCGGAATGACACGACAAGAATGTGTATAACTTTGGACATTATGGCCGCAAAAAAAGCTTCTCGGCGAGGCCGATTCGAAGCAATCTAGAGGAAGCACCTTGGACATAATTCGCTTCCATCCGATGTCCCTACCTGCCGGCTCAGTTTCCGAATAGCCGACCATCCGCTCGGAATCTCGCCCGAGACGCTGAAAATTCGGTGGGAAATCAATCTGCTGGTGCTCCTAAAACTGCAAGCCGTCCAACTGTTTGCCGAATGTCTTCACTACGATTCCTACGACAACCCAGAGAACCGTTCCGTATAGCGCATACCACATCGCTTCTTGCCCGGGTGTCACGTGTGCCGCACTGAAAATGACAAGGGAGCCTGTCGAACTCACATGCATGAGCTGGGCCAACAACACGCTTTTCGTGTTCGTGTAAATCCACGCGATCAGCACTCGCATGGCCGTCATTGCCAAGCTGAAGGCGAGAAAAAACGGGAGCCAATAAACGCCATGGGGAATCGCCGTCCCGAGATAGTTGATCACAGGTAAGTGCCAAAGGGCCCACAACACCCCGAGGAGGATGCTCGCGGCCAGCCCATTTTTTTCGGAACGCATTTTCGGGAATGCATAGCCCATCCAGCCGATTTCTTCGAAAAAACCAGCCGGAATCCCAAATAGGATGCCCATGAAAAAGCGGTTGGGAGCATAAGCCGGGGACACGAATCCCTGCAGAAAGAGGAGAACGGTCAGCACAAGGACCGGGGGAATAAGTAGCGCAACGTACCATCCCGGCGGGACCCAGGCCCGAAGTATTTGGGAAAACAGCACTCTTAGACCGATTTTTCCGTCTACGATCCTCGTCAATAAAATGCCGGCAACACTTGGACCGAGAAGCATGATTGGGAACATCAGAATGCCGGTCATCTTCGGCAGAGGCTGATGGCGGATGAGAAACGGCGCAGCAACGGCCAGCGCACCCGCCCAAGAGATTAAGAACGTCAGCGCAAAGTAAGTGACTACGGGATAGCGCCTTATCATTGCTTCCTGGTTGCCGGGATTCGAAACTCTGATGGCATGTACGCCCTAATTTACGCGGAACCGCAAAGGCTCGCAGTAGATTGTGCATGGATCGCGGGCAATCCGGAAGTTGATTATTGA